>Ga0326728_10020698_pt1 | contig 12503 bp, 14 predicted proteins | sample MB3enrmetagenome_FD_207602 | JGI IMG/M metagenome (GOLD analysis project Ga0326728, IMG submission 207602) | Lab enriched peat soil microbial communities from McLean, Ithaca, NY, United States - MB31MN | ecosystem: Environmental > Terrestrial > Soil > Wetlands > Peat | place: USA: New York...
GCCGGTGCCGCGCTTGCCGATCACCACACCGGTAAAGATCTGGATGCGTTCCTTGTCGCCTTCGACGACCTTGGTGTGGACGCGGACGGTGTCGCCGACGTTGAACTTCGCGTCGTCTTTGCGAAATTGTTCAGACTCGATTTTCTTTTGTAATGCCTGGTTCATACTTTTAAATCTTTAATTTGCTCCATCAATCCGGTTTCAACAGGTCGGGACGCTTTTCACGCGTCCGCGCCTTTGCCTGTTCGCGCCGCCATTTGTCAATTTCGGCGTGATTGCCGGAAAGCAAAATGTCGGGCACCTTCAGGCCGCGAAAATCCGGCGGCCGCGTATATTGCGGATACTCCAGCAACCCGTGGCTGAAGGACTCGTCGCGCGAGCTTTCATCGTCGCCCAGCACACCGGGCAGCAGCCGCGTGACCGCGTCAATGACCACCATCGCGGGCAGCGCGCCATTGGTCAGCACATAATCGCCAATGGACAACTCATCATCGGCCAGCGCCTGCCGCACGCGCTCGTCAAAGCCCTCGTAATGGCCTGTGACCAGCAGCAAATCCGTTTCCAAAGCCAGCTCGCGCGCGATGGCCTGGCTGAACTGCCGCCCCGAGGGCGACAGTAAAATGACGCGCGTTTTTTCCCGCCGCAAATTTTCCACGGCCTCAAAAAGAGGCTCCGGCTTCATCAGCATTCCCGGGCCGCCGCCAAAGGGCCGGTCGTCCACGGTCTTGTGCCGGTCATGCGTCCAGTCGCGCAACTGATGGATTTTGAGGTCCAGCAGGCCGGCCTTGCGCGCCCGCATGATGATGCTTTCATCCAGCGGCCCGGCGAACATGGCCGGGAACAAGGTGAGCACGTCAATCTTCACCGTTCGCTTTCCGTCTTTGTTCCCGTTCCCATCCTCGTCCTTTTTCAGGAACGAGGACAGGGACGAATCATCTGTCTTCAATAATCTCGACCGAGCAGCGCTGGCCCTTCTTGGCCGCGCCAGCCAGCAGCAAGGAGCGGATGGCGTTGATCGTAATGCCCTGGCGTCCGATGATCTTGCCCACATCGGAGGGGTCCATGCGCAACTCATAGACCGTGGCTCCCGCGCGTTCCACCGGCGTGATGGTCACCGCCTCGGGGTGATCCACGAGCCCTTTGACGACGTATGCGATGAACTCCTGCATGGCTTCAAGGGCGGATAAAGGTCAAAATCAAGCGGCCGGGGCGGGCGCAGGTGCCGGGGCGGGCGCGGCCTTGCCGGCTTTCTTGATGAAGCTGGCCACGGTGTCGCTGGGCTGCGCGCCCTTGCTGATCCAATACTGGGCGCGGTCAAGCTTGAGCGTAAAATTGTCACCCTGCTTGAGGGGCTGGTAAGTGCCGATTTCCTCGATGCACTTGCCGTCGCGCGGGCTGCGGCTGTCGGCCACGACGATGCGGTACACCGGGGTGTTCTTGGTGCCAACGCGTTTCATGCGAATTTTTACAGACATAAATTTATCAAAAGAGCGTGGAAAATAGCAAACGTGCGGGCGTTTGCAAGCCTTGAATTTTGGAAAAAACGGATTCGAGCGACTCCCGGGCGGTATTCGGAATCCGGTTTGATGTCTGAGTTGCGCCGCATCCATGCCCAGGTCCAGGCGCAAATCGGCTGGCCCCCCCCTCCGACGCTCTCGTTGGATGCAGTGATTGCCTTCGCCGCCGCGCTGCTCATGGAAAACATCAGTCACAAACATGGGCGAGGTGCCCCTTTCCCTGACCCTCACCCTCTGCTACATTGAATCCATGAGTTCTATGGACATTGATGTCTGCCTCCAATACGCCGCCGCCCAGAGCGATCACGCCATACTGGCCGGGACGGTCAACGCCGCCTGAGCCATGCGCATTTTTGTTGAAACAACCATTCCCAGCTATTTGGTGGCACGACCGGCGCGCGATGTCGTGCAAATGGCCCGCCAGCAGACGACGCGCGATTGGTGGGAACGTTGCCGGAGTGATCACGCGCTTTTCACTTCGCAAATCGTCCTTGATGAAGCCGGCGCGGGTGATGCCGAGTTGGCGCGCGCTCGTTTGGAATTGCTCGCGCCCTTGACGCTGCTGGAAATCTCCGAATCGGTCCGTTCCTTCGCGCGTAAAATTATTGAAGGAGGTCTGCTTCCCCCCGATGCCGACCGCGATGCAGCTCACATCGCAACGGCCACCATTCATCGTCTTGACGCCTTGCTCTCGTTGAACTTCCGTCACCTTGTCAATGTCTCCATCCAATTGCGTCTGCGCCGTCTGGCGTTGCGAGAGGGATACGATTTGCCCGCCATCTGCACCCCCGAAGAACTCATGGAGAACATCCAATGAAAGCAAATATCACCCCGACCCGACCTGAAACCGGCGTTGCCGACGACGTGCTCCGCGAAGTCTGGCGCATCAAGGATGAACTTTCCGCATCCTACGGCCACGACATTGACCGCCTCTTTGCAGAAGCCCGCGAACACCAGCGCAAATCAGGCCGTCCCGCCGTCAATCTGGAAAAGCAGATTTTGGAACATCCGCCCGCGAAAGTGTAATTAACCCGCATTTCACCCGGTGCCACCAGCTCCGTTGAAAACCTCCGCGAATCGTCCAGGCTTTCCACGGGGTCGCCAAAGGACAGCGCAAATTTAGCAAAAAAGCCGTTCCACGCCGCCGTTCCCTTTGCTATAGTCCGCCCGGCCAAGCCATGAAAATTTCAGTTCCACGCGAAAATCATTCCGGGGAAACCCGCGCTCCCATGACGCCGGACAGCGCGGCCAAGCTGGTCAAGCTCGGCGCGCAAGTGGAGGTTGAGGCCGGCCTGGGCATCGCCGCCGGGTTCCTCGACGAGGCTTACGTGAAGGCCGGGGCCGCGGTTGTCAACGACCGCAAGGCATTGGTTGGCTCCGGGGACATCGTGCTGCGGCTCCGCAAGCCGCCGCTGGAAGAAATCGCCTGGCTTAAGCCCAGTGCCATCCACGCCAGCCTGCTGGACCCCTTCAACGAAAAAGAGCTGGTGCAGGAATTTGCCGCGCGCGGCGTCAGCGCCATCAGCATGGAGTTCATCCCGCGCACCACCCGCGCCCAAAAGATGGACGTGCTGTCCTCGCAGGCCAACTTGGCGGGTTACGAGGCGGTCATTGTCGGGGCCGGCTATTCCAACAAGATTTTTCCCATGATGACCACCGCGGCGGGCACGATCCTGCCCTCGAAGGTATTCATCATCGGCGTGGGCGTGGCCGGTTTGCAGGCCATCGCCACGGCCAAACGCCTGGGCGCGAAGGTCACGGCCTACGACACGCGGCCCGTGGTCGAGGAGCAGGTCAAGTCGCTGGGCGCGCAGTTTTTGAAGATTGACCTGGGCGAGACCGGCCAGACCAAGGATGGTTATGCCAAGGCGCTGACCGACGAGCAAATTCAGAAACAGCGCGAGGCCATGAACAAGACCTGCGGCGATTCGGACCTAGTCATCACCGCCGCGCAGGTGTTCGGACGCAAGGCGCCCATTCTAATGACCGCCGAAATGCTTGACGCCATGAAGCCCGGCAGCGTGGTGGTGGATCTGGCCGTGGAAACCGGCGGCAACGTCGAGGGCGTGAAATACAACGAAGTCATCGAGCGCAAGGGCGTCAAGCTGGTGGGCATCGCCAACCTGCCCGGACGCGCGCCGCTCCACGCCAGCCAGGTCTATGCGGCAAACCTGGTGAATCTCATCGAGGAATTCTGGGATAAAAAAGAGAAGACCTTCGCGCTGAAGCTGGACGATGAAATCATCAAAGGCTGTCTGGTGACGCATGGCGGAAAAGTGGTGAACGAGAAGCTGCTGCCCAAACCAACGAACTGACCCATGGATACCAACATACTCTTCATTTTCATCCTCTCGATTTTCGTGGGATTCGAGGTCGTTTCCAAGGTGCCTTCCATGCTGCACACGCCCTTGATGTCCGGCACGAACGCCATCCACGGGATCATCCTTTTCGGCGGCATCCTAGTGCTGGCGGACGCTTCCACGCCACTGGCGCAGACGCTGGGATTTGTCGCGGTGGTCTTCGGCTCGGCCAATGTTTTCGGCGGCTTCATGGTGACTGACCGCATGTTGCAAATGTTCAAGAAAAAGAAATAACATGAGCTCCAGCATCGCCCTCGTTTTCATTGGTGTCGCGGTCTTGTTCATCCTCGGCATCAAGTTTCTGAGTTCGCCCAGGACGGCGCGGACGGGCAATCTCATCGCGGCGGCGGGGATGTTCATCGCGCTGCTGGCCCTCCACAAAGCCAACGGCAACTCGGTCTGGGCCGGGGGTTCGTCTTCCAATTATTTGCTCATGGCCATCGGCATCGTCGGGGGCCTGGTCATCGGCGCCATCGGGGCGTACTCGGTGAAGATGACGGCCATGCCGCAAATGGTGGCGCTCTTCAACGGTCTGGGCGGCGGCGCCGCGGCCCTGGTGGCCTCGCTGGAATTCACGCATCCGCACACCGAAGCGCTCCAACTCGGCGCGCTGACACTCACCGTGACCACGCCCAACGCGCCGTCGCAATCCCTGGCCGCGGCCATGCTCTTTGCCACGCTGATTGGTTCGCTTTCGTTTTCGGGCAGCATCATTGCCTACCTCAAACTTCAGGGAAAATTTGAAAAACCGCACACCTTTCCGGGACAAAACCTCCTGAACGGCCTCATCCTCCTGGTCATCGTCGGCATCTGCCTCTGGCTCACGTTCAATTCCGGCGCCAGCGGCGCCACTGCGCCCTTTGTGGTGATGTTCGCGCTGGCGCTGTTTTTCGGCATCGCCATGGTGCTGCCCATCGGCGGCGCGGACATGCCGGTGGTGATTTCCCTGCTCAACTCATTTACCGGACTGGCGGTGGCGGCGGACGGTTTTGCCATCAATAACTTGGCCATGATCGTGGCCGGCACGCTCGTCGGTTCGTCGGGCACGCTGCTAACCCTGCTCATGTGCCGGGCCATGAACCGCCCGGTGACCAACGTGCTTTTCGGCGCGTTCGGTTCCGGCGGCGGCGGCCAGGCGGCGGCGGGCGGGATGGTCGGAACCGTCAAACCCATTCAGGCCGATGAAGCGGCGCTGCTGCTGTCCTACGCGCAACGCGTGGTGATCGTGCCCGGTTATGGCATGGCCGTGGCGCAGGCCCAGCACCAGGTGCGCGAGTTGTCCGAGGAACTGGGCAAGCGCGGCGTGGAAGTTCAATTCGCCATTCATCCCGTGGCCGGACGCATGCCCGGCCACATGAACGTGCTGCTGGCGGAAGCGAACGTGCCTTACGATCAGCTTGTCGAGATGGAACAAATCAATCCCTCGATGGACCGCGTGGATGTCTGCCTGGTCATTGGTGCCAACGACGTGGTGAATCCCGCCGCGCGCGAGGAGAAGTCCAGTCCCATTTACGGCATGCCCGTCATCGAGGCCGACCGCTGCAAGACCACCATTGTGTTAAAACGCTCGATGGCGGCGGGTTTTGCCGGCATTGAGAATCTTCTCTTCTACAAGGACAACACCCGGATGTTGTTCGGCGACGCCAAGGCCTCGCTCAACGCCCTCGTGGCCGCCGTCAAGGCGGGGTGAGACCGCCTGTAGAAAGGTGCGGTTGGTCAAACGCACGGCAGTCGAGACCCACTCCCCCGTTTGCTGAAAAATCCGGCGCGGGATTCTGATACATCAGGCTCACGAGGCTGTCGCTGCGAAAATTCAATTTCACGCCGCAAACCTCCGCCGATTTCAGTCCCAGCCACACGAGCCGCCAAGGAAGCGGGACAAAGGTCACTTTTTTGTTCAAACCGCGCGCAATTTCCAAAAGCAGTTTCTTGAACGGCCAGGGCTCCGGGCTGGCCGCCGTCAGCACCGGCGGCAGCGCCGCAGTCTGGCCGGCGGCAAACTTTCCGATGAAGGCGCACAAGTCCTGCTCGTGGACAAGAAATTGAATTTGTGAGCCGTCGCCGATCAATGGAATCACGGTGGATTTCCGGACTTGCTGTGTCAGTTTGCCGAACATGCCGCCTGGCCCGTCACCGTACACCAGGCCCGGTCGGATGACTTGAGCGCCATGAGCCAGCGCAACCGCCTCAATATCAAGTTTCGCCTTCCCGTAAAGCGAACGGCAGCCGTCGTAGGCGCTGATGCTGGAGATGCAAACGATTTTTCCCACGCCCGCCGCGCGTGCGGCCTTGAAAAGCTTTTCCGTGCCCGCCACGTTTACGGCGCGAATGTCCTCCCAGCGCAGGGGCTTGAAATCGTAGGCGCAATGCACCAGTGCCGCGACCCCGGCGAGGGCGTCCGGCGCCAGGTCATCGCCCAGTTGAAATTTTACCGCCCGCGCGCCGGGTTTGGGCTGGCGGACCAGTTCCAGAATTTCCCAGTCATTGGCGGCCAGGTGATTTTTTATGCAGCTACCCACATAGCCGTTGCTGCCGGTGATGGCACACACATTATTCATGGAGGTAGAGATCAGTGGTTTTTGGATGAATTGGACTGGCGGGCCGTCAATCCGGTTTCGCCGATTCCCAGGCGATGCGATGGGCGTTGGCCATCACGGAGAACGTGATTTGGGTGGCCGGAACGTCCGGCAAAACCGACGCATCCACAATGTGAATCCGCCGCCAACCGGGCAGCCGGCCCAGGGCGTCCGTTTCCAGTTCGCCCGGATTGTGCCGCATGGGGAAGGAACCGCCGTTGTGAAAGCCGCGTCCCGGCTCCGCCACCTGTAACATCGGCGAGAGCGGCCAGGCGCCGAACTGGCGGGCGTGTCGCCGGAGTTTGCGCAATACCCGGCGGATGGCCGGGCGCACTTCCGGATTCAATTCCGCCTCAAGCAGCAGGCGGTCGGGGCCGCCTTTTTTCAGGCGTAGGGCGATGCGCGAAGAATGGTCGGAATGCAGATAACCCTGAACAATCAGCAGCCGCTTTTCCAGGAGGCGCGCGAACCACTCCATCATGCCCGCCAGCGGCCCAAACGGCTGCCGCACCGCCTGGCCGATGAGGTCGCTATAGCTATAGACCTGCAAATGAACCGAACGCGGCGTGACCTGCGGATCAAAAATTTCGATGAACATCTGGCTCAAGGTGTGCAACGATTCACGCCGCACGTCTCCCCCGCTGCGGGTGAGCAGCAGTGGAAACAAATAATACTGGCTGTCCTTGAGATGGAGGGTCCGGTCGTACAGCCCCAGCGATTGGAGCACAATTTTGGCCGTGGCCACCACACCCGTGGCGAGATAAACACGGTCGGCGGAAATTTCAAACGCCTCGCGGCTGGCGCGGTGATAGCCCTGGATGCGAACCTCGCCGCCCTTCTCCTCCAAACGGGTCACCACCCGGTCCGGGCAATAGGTAAAACCAGCCTGTTGTTTCAGCCCCGACAGCGTCTGCTCCGAATTATAGATGAAGCCGTACGGACACCCGTACATGCACAATCCGCAGTAAACACAGCCATTTTCTCCGGCCTTGACCGCCACGCGGGCCTGGCCGAAATGAATGCCAGCGGTTTTAAGCTGCGTGCGGCTTTTGGCCAGCCGGTCATAGAGCAACTTTGCCTGCCGGCTCATCGCCAGCGCCGGGGTTTCCGTGGCATGGAGGGGAAAAATCGCTTCCAAATCGTCATGCACGGCGGACAGGCCGGTTAATTTCGAGACCGCCGAGTAATGCTGCGCCAAGGCGTCCGAACCGACCGGCCAGCCGGCCGTGTCCGTTTGGGAATAAGGCATCATGGCCGCGCCCCAAACCGCGCTGAAACCGCCTCGTCCCATCGAAGGACGGAGCGCCACGCCATGATAGTCCGCCGGCAGGTGAATGTCCGCCTCGCGATAAGGATAATCCGAACCGTAAGCCAGCTTGAGGGGGATGCCTTTGGCTCCGGCGGTCATGCCGGCCTTGAAATCCTGAAGCTGTCCGGCGGTCCAGTCCCCGGGCCGCAGCCGGCTCATTTGCGCCACCAGCTCACTGCGGGGTTTTTCCAGGGCCAGTCCGGCGTCCAGCAAAACCACTTTTGCGCCGCGCTGCAGGAGGGCATGGGCGCAGGCAATGCCTGCCGGGCCGGAGCCGATGACATACAGGGGTGGATGGCTGTCGTTGGAATCGGTCATTTAACCGCCATTTCTGGTGGAATGGTGATCCGGGAAAGTCGGGACAATAATTTCAAGCGTCAGAGTTCCTTTGCTGGCATGAGCAGCAGGGACTAAACGGAATTCTTTTTGGCCTGTCAAGCGCTATCGCCAGCGGCCGGGTCGTGGATCTGAATTGCCACAGAGTCACAGAGGCTCAGAGTAAAAACAAATCGTTTCACCCGGTCATGCCGGCCGCGGAGAAAGACACAGGTAATTTGCTTCTTCACTCTGTGCCTCGGTGTCTCTGTGGCAAAAAACGAAGAATTTCGCGAAACCGCCGCTTATTTTGGTCTTGTTTCCTTTCATCAAATTGTATAATCAACCGCTGTCTCAATGCGCGAGAATGCGCGTTCGATTCTTTTACCTGATGACAAAAATTCTCTTGCTGGGCCTCGGTCGCTGGGGCGCGAACCATTTGCGCAATCTCAACAACCTGCCGGTCGAATTATACGTCGCCGAGGTCGGCGAGAAACAGCTCGAACCGGCGCGCAAGCTGGGCCTGCCCCCGGAACGGCTCACCACCCATTACAAGGATTTCATTGCCAAGGTTGACGGCGTGGTCGTGGTGACACCCGCGCAAACCCACTTCCCGCTCTGCCGGGAGTTTCTGGAGGCCGGCAAGGATGTGTTCGTCGAGAAACCGCTGACCATCGCCAATGCCGAGTCCAAGGCTCTCGCCGAACTGGCCGACCGCAATCAGCGGATTTTACAGGTGGGCCACATTCTCCGCTTTGATCCCGCCACGCTTTGGCTGCGCGACGCCATTCAAGGCGGCGAGTTCGGCCGGGTCAACATGATTCGCGGCCACTTCGGCGGCTTCAAGCGCCCCCGCAATGACAGCGGCGTCATGTTTGCCGACGGCATCCATTTCGTGGACCTGTTCAACTACCTGCTGGGCGCGCTGCCCAAGAGCGTCACGGCCATTCATCACGATTTCATGGGGCGCGGCATGGACGACGTTTCTTTTGTCTCAATGGAGTATGACACTCCGCATGGCAAAACCTGGGCCACGGTGGAAAACGATTACTTCATCCCGGGCAAATTCCGCGAGGTGATCGTTTGCGGCGACAAGCTCAGCGCCGTGTGCGACTACAATGTGGCGCAGTACAAAATCAAGACCTACGAAAACAAGCATGTGCCCGAGGGGAAGGATTTCAAGGGCGTCGAAGGCGCGGTAAAACAGATCGAATGCCCTCCGGAAGAACCATTGCAGGCCGAATTGCGGGCCTTTCTGGACTCGATCAAAACCCGCGCCAAGCCGGTCGCCGACGCCTGGTCCGGCTATGACGCCGTGCGCGTGCTCAACGCCGCCCTGGAATCGGTGAAGACGGAACGCGCTGTGGAGTTGAAATAGTTGTGTTTTATTTGTGTCCATCTGTGGCTGAATCGTTCTGGGGCATGGGAATGACACCTCACCCCCTCCGTCGCCGCCGCGGCTATGGAGGGCAGGCCGGTCCTCTCCCCATTGCTCGCCCCTCCGTCGCCGCCACGGCTATGGAGGGCGGGCGACTCGCAACGCGGAGAGGGAGAAGATTGGCGCATTCGTCAGCGGTGGTGTTGTGCCCAAACGGTTTTTGCCATCCTCCACTCTCCATCCTCAATCCTCGTTTTTTATCTGTGTTTCATCTGCGTTCATCTGTGGCTAAAAATCCCCATTAATAAATTTATGCAAAAAATACCGTTATCGAAATGTTTCGTGAATGCCGAGGTCGAGGAAGCCGCGCTGCGGGCCATCCGCTCCGGCCAATACATCCTGGGCAAAGAATCCCAGGCGTTTGAGGCCGAGCTGGCCGCCCATGCGGGCACCGCCCAATGCGTGCTGGGCAGTTCGTGGACGATGATTGTCTATCTCCTGCACCAGCTTCAGGGCGTGGGGCCGGGCGATGAAATCATTGTGCCCAGCCACACGGCGTTTCCCAGCATGGAACCGCTGATGCACCTGGGTGCCCGACCCGTGTTTGCCGACATTGACGACACGTTTGTCATGGACCTGGCGCATGTTGAGTCGCTCATCACGCCGCGCACTGTGGGCATCATCGGCGTGCATTTGTACGGCCATCCGATTGACAATGACCGCGCGCTGGCCATCGCCAAAAAGAACCACCTCTGGTTCATTGAAGATTGCGCGCAGGCGCACGGGGCCAAGTACAAGGGCAAGACCGTGGGCAGCATGGGCGATTTCGGCGCGTACAGCTTTTTCCCCTCGAAGAACCTGACCGTTTTGGGCGACGGCGGCTGCGTCTGCACCAGCAAGACGGATTATGCCGACCGCCTGCGCATGTTGCGCAACCATGGCCGCCAGGGCAAATACGACCACGAATTCACCGGCTACAACGTGCGTTTCAATGAAATCAACGCCGCCATTGGCCGGGTGATGCTCAAGCATCTGGACGGCTTCAACGAGCAGCGCCGGAAAATCGCCGCCCGCTACGGTGAACGCCTCAAGGGAATTGTCCAAACGCCGCCCGTGCGCGAATGGGCCACGCCGGTTTATCACATGTATGTCGTCCGCGCCCCGCGCCGCGACGATCTCCAGAAATTTCTCAAGGAGAAAAACATCGAGACCGGCATCCACTACCCGAAGCCGAACCATTTGCAGCCGGCCGTCATCGGCCTTTTCCCCTACATTCCCAAGCTGCCGCAAACCGAAAACGCCGTGAAAGAAATTCTCTCGCTGCCCATCCACGGCGAAATGTCCCTGGACGCCGCGGACCAGGTCTGCGACGCCATCGGGGAATTTTACGGAAAAAAATAAGCGCGGAGGTCAATACTATAATAATAAGAACCGACCCGTTTTTGATTTAATCACCGAAGGTTACGACCCGGACAAATTGAAAGGCCGATAAAGTCTTTTTGATAAAAAACCGGCGTCACCCTGTCTCATCTCAGCGGCATCACCCGCACCCGGGCGACAAACCGCATACGGGGTTTGTTGGCTCGGGAAATCAACCAACAAGAAAGGTGACAGTATGAAAATGATGAGCAAAGGTGGTTCAGGAAATTCAGGCGGTTCCAAAGGGGGAAGCAGTGGCAAAGGCAGTGGTGGCAACTGGCCGAGCACTACCGGCAATCCGTCAGGCGGCGGCAGAGGCAATAATCCGCCCGGCGGCAAATGACTTTGGGGATTTCCGAATTAAAAGAGAGCGGCGAAAGCCGCTCTCTTTTTTTGTCACCACCGCTTTTTGCGGAGGCGGAAAAAGGGGTCGGTTCCTAGTATTGTAGTATTCCGGTATTTCATTTTGATGTCTCACGGCGGTGCCAGTATAAAAGATGATTCAGATGCGTCCAAGCCCCCCAGGTCATTCCCGAAGATCGGTTCAGGCCGGTCACCGCAATTCATCACACCTGTCCCGTCGTAGCCACAGCGAAGGAGGGGTAAAATCGCGGCCGCATATTCAAATCGCAGTTTCCGCGCCATTTCCCCGCCATGCCGCCAAATCAAATTTACCAAGTCACTACTTTGATACTAGGGCGTGTCTTCAAAATGCATTTAGCGATAGAATGTAACCAATATTCCGGGCCAAACGTCAATGAAGATGGTTCTTACAAATGAAAATTACTTCACGGTTTCACATATCGGATCCGCTTTGGAAGCGGATAAAAAAATTAACTTAGCACTCAAGAATTACGTTAACGTTCACGCCCTGGCGGCGTCATGGTCGACCGCCAAAAGACGACCGATTAATGTTCGAGGCCATGGTTTACGTTCTGCGGGTGGGCTGCCCCTGGCGCGATTTGCCGGATCATTTTGGCCCGTGGAGTTCGGTCTACACGCGCTGGCGACGCTGGTGCCAAAACGGCCTCTGGGGGCGCATACTGGAGATCCTCGCCAAAAATGCCGTGGGGCGGCTGCGGTTTGTCGACAGCAGCCACATCAAGGTCCATCAAGACGGAAGCAACCCCGTCAACGGCCAACAAAACCAAGGCATTGGGCGCACCAAAGGAGGACTCAACACCAAATTGAGCGCATGGGTCGATGGCCGTGGGCGAGCTTTGTGTTTGGCCTTGGCACCGGGACAAGCTGCCGACGTCAAGGTGGCGGAATACGCGGAATGGCCGGCCTTATCCAACACCACGACGGTGGCGGACAAAGGCTACGACAGCAACGCCTTTCGCGCACTGTTGCAACAATGCGGAAGCCGTCCGTGTATCCCCTCCCGCAGCCTCCGACGCGAGCCAGCAGCGTGGCATCGGGGCTATTACCGCTACCGCCACCGGATCGAAAACTTCTTTCAACGCGCCAAACGTTACCGCCGAGTGGGTACGAGATACGACAAGAGCCAGTTGTGTTTCTTGTCCTTTGTCCAACTGGCTGCCATCCTCGATTGGCTCACCAACTAATTTTGAAGACACGCCCTAGGAACCGACCCCTATCTAACACTAGGAACCGAGCCGTTTCAAG
>Ga0326728_10020699_pt1 | contig 12502 bp, 11 predicted proteins | sample MB3enrmetagenome_FD_207602 | JGI IMG/M metagenome (GOLD analysis project Ga0326728, IMG submission 207602) | Lab enriched peat soil microbial communities from McLean, Ithaca, NY, United States - MB31MN | ecosystem: Environmental > Terrestrial > Soil > Wetlands > Peat | place: USA: New York...
AACATGTGGGTCAGGTACACCTCATAGCTGTTGCGACCAAACCATCGGATTGCCGCACTCGGCCATTGCCCTTGGGTATTGCGCTGCGAGAGAGCGATCAGCAGCAGGCTGGTTCCCAGCGCGAGAGCCGTGTTGTCCATCTGCCAACCATACAGTGGAGGGCATATGCGCCGGAGGTTCCAAGTCCTCATCCCAGCTGTTACCAGCAGCATTAACGCCGAACCCGCCACGGCCAGCCACCTCCGCATCGTCTTGCTGCTTGGCAGATGCGGAGCGGCCATCGCCGCCAGGCAGCCAAGTGCGATTGCGTCCATGCAGGAGAGATAGCCGTAATCGGCCCACAGTTCATTCTTTGTGAACACCGTACGCGCGAAGGGGCCGAGCACAACGAAGGTCGCCAGCATGGCGATCAGCGTTCGCGGACCGCGTGAGCAAAGGCAGAGCAGCGGGAAGAAGAGGTAGAACATCTCCTCCACCGAGAGAGACCAGAGCACATCCCAGTTTGCCGGCAGATAGCCGTGAGCCGACTCCAGCCAGTTGATGTGGAAGGTCATCGCCGCCAGCAAAGCCCGCGGCAGGCTGGTCTTGCTCGGAGAGATAGTGAACTCTGCGGCATGAGCTAGATGCAGGCAGCTCAGCACAACGAGCAGGGCCAGCAGCAGAGGCGCGATGCGGGCCACGCGCATCCGGTAAAAACTGGCTAATTGCAACCGCTGCAGGCTGCCCCAGCGCCGCAGTGCATTTGTCGTGATCAGAAATCCCGATATGGCGAAGAAGACCGTTACGCCATTTGCCCCGTTCCAGAAGAGAATCCTCGCCAGTGGTTTGGGCAGCATACTGGCAAATGACACGTGGTTGAAGGCCATGTGCAGATTGGTGTGGTGCATCACGACAAAGATAATGGACAGCCCGCGCAGCACGTCGATACCATCCCAGCGCGCCGCGTGCGCACCAATCTCTGCCGACGAATCATCTTGCAATGCCTGCTCCTTGCGGGTTCGATGGAAGCTACCCGAAGAGCCGAGGTCTCCGGGCGGAGAGTTAAACGGGGTTGGTCTCCGTGGCTGCCTGTTCGCGCCAGGTTGGGCTCTGCATCGCAGCGATAACTGCGTCTGCAAACTCTCCGGTCGAAGCCGTACCACCCATGTCCCGAGTAATGTGCTTTCCCTCGCGGAAAACCGCGTGAACGGCATACTTCACTTGGTCGGCTGCTTCCTGTTCGCCGAGATGGCGCAGCATCAGAATTCCCGAACGCGTCACAGCCGTCGGGTTAGCGATGCCTCGACCCGCAATATCCGGTGCGGACCCGTGCACGGCCTCGAAGATCGCGCATTCGCTTCCGAAGTTCGCGCCGGGGACGAGTCCCAGGCCGCCAACGAAGGCCGCGCAGAGATCGCTTACGATGTCGCCGTACAGGTTTTCCAGCAGCAGCATGTCGTACTGATAGGGATTGGTGACCAGTTGCATGCAGGTGTTGTCCACAATGTGTTCGCCGTAGCTGATGTCCGGGTACTCTCGACTGATGTTGCGAGAGCAGCGGATGAATAGCCCGTCGGAGAGCTTCATGATGTTCGCCTTGTGGATGGCGTGCACCTTCTTGCGTCCGAACTTGTGCGCGTATTCGAATGCCCAGCGCGAGATCCGCGTAGAAGCCTTTTCCGTGATGACCTTGATGCTCTCCACAACGCCCGGAACGACTTCGTGCTCAATGCCCGAATAGAGCCCCTCTGTATTCTCGCGGATGATGATCAGATCGACGCCGGGGTATCGGGTAGCCACGCCGGGAAGGTTGCGGATCGGGCGGAAGTTGCAGAATAGCTCGAACTGCTTGCGCAACTGCACGTTGATGCTGCTGAAGCCGCCGCCAATCGGAGTGGTGACCGGGCCCTTTAATGCCACGCGCGTCCGCTCAATCGACTCTGTCAGTTCCTTGGGAATGTACTCGTGATATTTCGCGAAGGCGTCGGCTCCGGCCGCGTAGCTCTCCCATTCGAACTTCACGCCCGTCGCTTCCAGGATACGAACTGCGGCGGCTGTTACCTCAGGACCGATCCCATCACCGGGAATCAACGTAACTTTATGAGTCATGCTGTGTCTTCACCCTGCGAAAATCGCGATTAATTACCGCGGAGTTTTAGTGGAGTTCTTAATCTGTTCTGCGGCGGCCAATGCTGCCTTTGCTTCGCGCACGTCCTTGGAGCGAAGAAGGTCCTGCAGCTCTGACATGAATTCGTGCACGTCCTTGAAATCGAGATAGACGCTGGCAAAGCGGACATACGCAACCTTATCGAGATTGCGCAGGCGATTCATGATCAGCTCGCCCACCTCGCCCGTACGCCTCTCGCGCTCAGGGCTGTCGATGACGAAGCTCTCTGCCTCGTTCACAATCTGTTCCAACTGGCCGATGGGAACGGGGCGCTTTTCGCACGCTCTCAGCAGGCCGCTGAGCACCTTCTGGCGCTCAAACTTCTCGCGGCGCCCGTCCTTCTTGACCACCATGTAGGGAATTTCGTCGATGCGTTCGTAGGTTGTGAAACGCTTCTCGCAGCGCAGACACTCGCGCCGGCGGCGAATCGATTCGCCTTCCTTGCTCTCACGCGAGTCAACCACCTTATCCTGATCAAAACCGCAAAACGGACATTTCATCGCGCATTGCCGCCGCAATTCGGGCGGCGCACTCCTGTCTGCTTTCAGCTGCCGGTGGAACGATCTATTGTATCAGCGCTCAACGAGAGCCAGGAATCAGAGCGTTCGGGCTGCGTCCTCCTCCAGTTCCTCTTCTTCTTGCGAGCTTTCTTCGGAGAGGCGGAGGAATGAGATCTTCTCAAAGCGCGCCAGGATGACTCCCATCGGAATCACCGACATAAAAGTGACTAACCAAAGCATGATTCCGCAGCTGACAGCCAGCTCGGGCGAAATGTACGTGGGTTTACCGTTGAAAAAATGCGATTGCAGGATGGAGATCACCGCTAGCTGCGAGCCGCCCACGCCACCGGGAAGCTGAATCACCGAGCCTGCCATGCTGCAGCCCATGATGATCAGCACGTCACCGAGCTGCATGGTGCCCAGATTTGCAACCTGCTGCGAGCCGTCGGCGGCTGTCACCGCCACCTTCCCGTATGCATGCAGCACCTGGATATAAGCTCCGGCAATCATCAGCCACATCACGAGCGAGACCAGGATGATCTGCACCAACGAGCGGAAATCGTGAATGGTATTGAAGCCTTCCTTAAACGAGACCAGCTTGGCACGGACGGTCTGTGCCAGCCGTCCGCTGGCCTTGCGCAGCAGCAGGTAGAGAATAGCCAGCGCCACCAAGCCGCAGACCAGCATCAGCTTATGGCCGCCGCTGGCTGCCAGTGAAGTCAAGCCGCGATGCACGTCTTCCTTGAGGAGTGCCACCTTGTTACCGTCCACAAATCCAGCCATGGCCATCGCCGCCAAGGTCAGCATCAACAGTGCCACCGCGCCCAGATCAAAGAAGCGCTCCACGGTCCATACAGCGAGCTGTGAAGTAAACGTCAGCCGTTGCTTACGAGCAATGAGGTATGGGCGGGCGAACTCGCCAGCGCGTCCGAAGAGGCCAAGGGCGGAAAAGCCGACCACCTGGGGTGCAATCAGACGGCGAAAATTCGTGGGGGCTGTCGGCCTCAAGAATATGGCCCAGCGGATTGCCCGCAAAACGTAGCCAAAATAAATCAGCCCAATACCAGCGCCGATATGCCACAAACTCACGCCGCCCGTGTACTGCCGGAATTTTGCCCAGTCGAAGGTCCGCCACGACCGGAATTGCAGGTAGACAAGCGCTCCGAGGATGGCTGCGATGATAACAAGAGAGAGAATTTGCTTCTTCTTCATAAGGAGCGGAACGCGCCGGAGTTCGGGGAACGCCTTTATGCATTTCAGGATTGCGGCAGGCAAACTCTAGCCTAGGACGAGGAGCCTCTGTTCCGCGAATGCTGTATTCATTCTACTAAATATGCTGTGATTCGGGGCGTATGAGGTGTTAGGAATCGGGAGCGACGCGCTCATCTTGCAGTCTGCCCATTCTTGTCCTGCTGAATCTTAGCCTGCTCAACCTTGGCGTCGGGCACGGGGGCCTTCGACTTCTGCGCGCGCACTTTCTTCTCGGATGCTTCTTTGCTCTTGTTGTAGTCCCGAACTACCCGCCGCACATACTGCCGGGTTTCCGCGTATGGAGGAACGCCCTTGTAGCGATCCACCGCTGCCGGACCAGCATTGTAAGCCGCCAGCGCCTTCACCGCATCGCCGTTATAGCGTTCTAGAAGTTCTCTGAGATATTGCGCGCCGCCATGGACGTTCTGTTCAGGGCTGAAGCTATCCTTCACACCGAGTTGCACTGCTGTCGAGGGCATCAACTGCATCAGGCCTTGAGCACCCGCACGTGAGACCGCCACTGGGTTGCCGCCGCTCTCCTGCCGGATCACGCTCTGAATAAAATCGGAGTCCACTCCGTGCTTGTCAGCCGCTTCGGCCACGATCTGCCCTGTTGTGCGCGGGGGCCTTGCACTCGCCGTCGGTGACGGGTCCGGCTCACTGCGGTAATCCGCGATTTCCGCCGCGGGCACATCCACGAATGCCGAGTGCTGGTCGTCCAGATACAGGCGAACCTCGTTGTCCCGCACTTCGCGAGCCCGGTGGGGGATGGTAAAGCCGTTGCGCAACTCAGCGATCTCCAGGGCGAAAAGCGGCCCGGTCATCAGAAGCAACATCGCCGCAATGCGCACGCTCTTCACCAGGATTACTCCATTCCTTCCAGCACGGCGTCGATGGCGTTGGCTACGCCGTTCTCGTTGTTTGCCAGGGTCTCGTTCCAGCCGCGTTCGCGCAGCTCCTCGGTGGCATTTCCCATAATGAACGCATGTCCCGCAAATTCCAACATCTCTATGTCGTTATAGTTATCACCAATTGCCATCACCTCTGCCGGATGGTAGCCCTTGTGCTCAGCCCAGCGTTTCAGGGCTGCGCCCTTGGTACAGCCCCGGTTCAGAATGTCCAGCATGCAAAGATCGCGTTCGTCATACTGAGTTTTCAGGGCCGTGATCCGGGTGAGCAGCCCCTTGTTCTTCTTCAGATGCGACTGGGCGGCTCTCATGCGGTCCACGGTTCCGCAGAACATGGCCTGTATCGGATCCTCGTGAAGTCCATTCTCGATTGGCTGTACGAAACGCAGGTACTGCGCATTCTTCTCAAGCCAGCGTTTGATTGAGATGTTCAACTCATCGAGTGTTTCCAGCACCAACGCGCCCGCGTCTTCCCCGTCGAAGGTGACTACCAGATTGCGGCGGAAGTCCGTCATGTGTGCCACCAGCTCCAGGGCGCAGGCCAGCGGCAGCGGATCGCGGTGGAATAGTTCGCCGCTGCTCGTCTTGGTCACGGCTCCGTTCGAACTGATCAGAGTCACGTCGAAACCCAGTGCGCGAGCCACCGGCAGCGCGAAGGTGTGGCGCCGTCCTGTGGCCAGGGCAATCTCAATCCCAAGGGAGTTTGCACGGCGGAGCGTGGCGAGGTTCCGGCCGCTGACCTGGAAGTTCGAATCCAGCAGCGTTCCGTCTATATCGATGGCAATCAGGCGAACCGGAGACATTGCATTCGATTTTACAACTTCTGCCTTGCAGCTCGGAATGCTAGGATGCTCCTGATGATCTCCCGCTTGCTTTCATTGGGTTTACCCGGCCTTCTGCTGGTGGCGATGGCGCTTATTCATTTCTTCCGGCGCCAGCCGACCGTCTATTGGCTCTACGCAATTCTTTTCCTGTTTCCGCCCCTCGGGGCTGTCATTTACCTTGCGGTGGAGGCTTTGCCCGAGCTCTTCGATCCCGGCGCCTTTCGCTTTCTCGAACGCAGCCGCCGCTTGCGCGAAGTGGAGACCGCGATCCGCCAGAATCCTTCAGCAGGGAATTATGAGGAGCTGGGATTGCTCCGCTTGGACAAGCATGACTGGGCAGGCGCTCGCAGTTGCTTTGATCGCGCTCTTGCGCAGCGCACCGACTCCCTTGATCCCTTTTACCGCAGAGCCCTCGCCGAGGTCGAACTCGGGGATTTTGCCGCCGCACGTGCGGATCTGGAGCGTGCGGTCAGCGCCGATGCCACGTACGATTTTCAGCGCGCCGCAGGCTTATTGGCCTACGCCGACTGGAAGACCGGAAACCTTGATCGTGCCCAGCGCCTCTTCGAACAGGTGCTCCGCACCTCCACGCTGACAGAGACGCAGCTGCACTATGCACAGTTTCTGGCCGAGAATGGCCGCCGCGAGGAGGCCAAGCAACAGGCAATACGCATTCGCGACAAGCGCACTGCGATGCCTGGCTTCCAGCGCCGCCGTGAGCGCAAGCTCTTCTGGCAGAACAGCGCATTACTGAGAAAGCTCTAGGGGCTGACGCAGAAGCGCGTTTCATCGCCGTACCTAAAGGCGTTATCATTCGACCTGTGCTTATGACTGAGCGCCTCTATTACCAGAACGCATTTCTCTATGATTTCACCGCCTCGGCGGAGGCGCTCCGCGTCCTGCCGGGTGGCCGTCACGCGCTCATCTTGGACCAAAGTGCCTTCTATCCCGCGAGCGGCGGGCAGCGCCACGATACGGGCTGGATTGAGTTCGTCTCGGAAGGCGATGCGCCGTCAGACCTTCCCAAGCTGCGCGTCTCAGAGGTTATCGAGGACGAGTCCGATGGCACGGTTCTGCATGTCGTGGAGCACTTGCCTGAGCCTCTGGCGCTGCCTCTTCGCCTGCGCGGCTTCATCGACGTCGAGCGCCGTCAGGACCACATGCAGCAGCACTCCGGACAGCACGTTCTCTCGGCAGTCCTGCTCAAGCTCTTCAACGCGCCCACGGTCAGCTTCCATATGGGCGAGGAGAGCTGCACCATCGACCTGGAGATTGCATCACTGAGTCCCGCGCAGCTGGAACAGGCCGAGCGCCACGCCAACCAGCTCATCTGGGAGGACCGGCAGGTTCTGATGCACGAGGTAACGCCCGAGCAGGCGAGGCAGGCAGGAGTACGCAAGCTGCCTGCAGCCGATCACGCAACCCTGCGGCTCATAGAGGTTCGCGGAATCGACCTCTGTGCCTGTTGCGGCACTCATGTGAAGACCACCGGGCAGATCGGCAACATTCAGCTCCGCAAGGTGGAGAAGGTAAAGCAGGGAACTCGCCTGGAGTTCGTCTGTGGTATGCGAGCCTTGCGCACGGCGCGCAAGGACTTTCAGGTGCTCACCGAGTCTGCCGTGCTCTTTTCTGCGCATCTTTGGGATGTGCCCGCGCAGGCGCAGAAGCTTCTCGACTCGGGCAAGGCCGCACAGAAACATCAGCAGAAGCTGCTGGAAGAAATTGCCGAGCTGCGCGCAACGCAGCTTCTGTCTCTTACTCCCGTGGAGGCTGGCCGCAAGGTCGTCGCCGAGTTTCTCCCCGACCGCGATCTCGCCTTTGTGAAGCTCTTTGCGCAGAAGCTCGTGGCCGCTGAGCCCATGGTGGTGGCGTTCCTCGGAGCGGGCCAGGGCACTCCCGCGTTGGTCTTCGCGCAGTCTCCCGGGGCTGGACTCGATATGGGCGCGCAGCTCAAGGCCGCGGTCATTGCCGTCGGGGGCCGCGGTGGTGGTACGCGCGATCTTGCGCAGGGCGGCGTGCCGAATGCTGAAGCAATTCCCGAGCTGATTCAACGGGCAGCCGAGGCCGCGCGACTGGAGACCGGGGGACTGCGAGCGCAGTGATGATCGAACAGCCACTCATCCTGATCACGTTGCTGATCCAGTTGGGCGTCGCCGCCGCTGTCAGTAGTGTGCTCGCGCGCTCAAGGCGCTTCCGAGTGCTGCTCTTCCATGAAGACCGCGACATCTGGGAAAAGATCGAAATGGTCCTCTTCGTCGGCGGCCCCTTCATGCTTGGGGTGCTGGCTCGCGTCACGGTGAAGAACTTCCTCGCTGCCGACGTATCCTTTGAGGCTGCCATTCTGCTCGGTGTCATCGCGGGACGCACCGCGGGCGTTTGTGGCGGAATTCTGATGTCGCTACCGTACCTCTTTCTGGGCAGCTACATGAACCTGCCGCTGAACGTTGTAGCAGGTCTCAGCGCGGGCTTTATCCGCGAACTGGCGAAGGATCGCGAGGTAATCTGGTCGTTTAGTCCGCTCTTCGACCTCAGCATTTATCGTTGGGTTCGGCGGACCATTGCCAAATCGTTCATCGATTGGCAGACCTCGTTCTTCTTCATGATTCTTGCCCTCGAGTTCCTGCGGTTGGAAACAAAGGAGTTTTTTCCGCGTTACACCTGGGCCCTGGATTCGCCGAACGGACTGGTGCGCGCTGCCATTTACATCGCCACTGTGATGACCATTGCTATCGGTCTCAAGGTGTTGAACAACACGCGCATCGAAATGAAGCTCGAAGAACAGGAACGGCTGCTTCTCCAGTCGCGCATGGAGGCCCTGCAGAGCCAGATCAATCCGCACTTTCTGTTTAACACCCTGAACTCGGTCGCTTCTCTCGTGCGTTTTGATCCCGACACAGCGCGCGAAATGATCCTCAAGCTCTCGAAGATTCTCCGGCGTCTGTTGAAAAAGGGGGATTCCTTTGTCGAGTTGCGCGAGGAGTTCGAGTTCATCGATGACTATCTTGATATTGAGGTCATCCGCTTCGGACGCGACAAACTCAAGGTCGTCAAGGAACTTGAGCCCGCGAGCCTGGACGTAGTGGTTCCGACGATGCTCATCCAGCCCATCGTAGAAAACTCAATCAAGCACGGACTCTCGCCCAAGATCAGCGGTGGAACAATCTACCTGCGCAGCCGTGTCGTGGAAGGAACGTTGGTCATCGAGGTTGAGGATGATGGCGTTGGCATTGTGGAGCCGGGCTCTGATGTCAGCGAGTGGGATGCTCAGCAGCATGGAACTGGCATAGGAATGGCGAACGTCCGTGAGCGCCTTAAGGTGCTCTTTAACGATGCCGCGCGGGTGGAGATGGAGAGCCGAACCGGCGCTGGCACCATCGTACGCATCCTCTTGCCTGTTCCTCAGCTCGGGGAGATGGATGGCGTCAATTACGACCTGCGCTCCAATAGCCCTCAGTAGTCTTGCATCAGCTTCCTCACTTGCTGACTAACTCCCGATAGAGTTCTTCGTATTGCGGAATGATCTTTGTGGTGCAGAAGCGTGCCTGTGCTGTAGCACGAGCAGCCTTGCGCATCTTCGCCAGCTTGGCATCATCGGTCAATACTTCAAGGGCCTTGGCGGCCATCGTGTCGACGTCGCCTGCGGGAGCCATGAATCCGTCTATGCCATCGCTGATCACCTCGGGCAGGCCGCCTACGCGAGAAGCTACGGGGACCACCTCGCAGGCCATCGCTTCCAACGCAGCCAGACCGAACGATTCCATCTCGCTGGGCAGCAGCATCACATCGGCCACCGCGAGCTTCTCGTGAACCTGATCCTGCTTTCCCATGAAATGAATCTTTGAGTGGATTCCGCGCTCGCAGGCAAGACGCTCTGCCGCGCGCCGGTCCGGTCCGTCGCCCATCATCATCAGCCGCGCTGGAATCTTCTTCTGCACGCGGTCAAATATCTCGATCACGTCGGTCACGCGCTTCACCGGACGGAAGTTCGACAAATGCACGAGAAGCCGCTCTTCAGGACGGGCGAACGTCTCGCGATGCTGGGACAATTGCGGGTCGCGCCGGTACAGATCGCAGTTCACAAAGTTATGAATTACACGGATCGGCTTCGTGATCGAGAAGCGATCCAGCGTCGACTGTTTCAGGTCGTTTGAGATGGCGGTTACGCCGTCGCTCTGTTCGATCGAGAAGCGCGTGATCGGCAGGTAGGAGCGATCGAGTCCGACGAGCGTTATGTCGGTTCCGTGCAGCGTTGTGACGTAGGGCAGCCGCCGCGGAGTGCGAACGTGATCGCATGCCAGCATCTGCCGCGCAAGCATTGCTGAAACCGAGTGCGGAATCGCGTAATGCACATGCAGCAGGTCGAGATCGTAAATCTCCGCGACCTCAGCCATGCGCGTAGCCAGAGCCAGATCGTATGGCGGGTATTCAAAGAGCGGATACTGCGATACCTCGACCTCGTGGAAGTGAATGAGCGGGTGAGGTTCCGTAAGGCGAATCGGTTGAGAGTACGAGATGAAGTGAACTTCATGACCGCGGTTCGCCAACTCAATGCCGAGTTCGGTCGCTACCACTCCGCTGCCGCCGTAGGTTGGATAACAGGTTATGCCGATGCGCATGACTCTCCGAAACTGTCGCCGAAGTTCTGTCTGTTAGATGTTCGCACTCGCCGCTGGTCGCGCGGAGTTCCACCGAAAGGGTAGAAGCTCAATCTCGTAGTGGTCTCGCAACTCATCGCGGGTAATGCTTTGCAGGGCAGCCATCTCCACTTCGCGTGACTCGCGAAGTTTGGTACGGACTGAGGCCAGGTCGCGGTCGTTGTAGCCGGGATGACAGACGAGTTCCCACACTCCGGGCGGCATCTTCTCCAGCATCTTACGCAGACGCGGTGCATTGAGAGTGCCGGTTGCGGCCACGCCGAGACTTCCATCCGTCGTCGCAAGTCCAGCCAGGCGAACCTCGCTCAGCCAACGTCGGCGCAGTGCGGCCCTCAATACCGTTGTCTCAGCCTTTCGGACGAACAATGTGCGATTGCCCATTGCTTCGCGGACCGTAACAGAACGCGGAGCTTCAAAGGGATTGCGAACTGCGCGCACGTTGTTTGCATCCGCAGCCCGCAACAGCGGACGCAGGATCGAGGGAAACATGTGCGTGTGCTTATGTGCGTCGAAGTGAGAGATCGCGATGCCAGAGTCTCGCAGCTTCGCCATCTGGGCTCGCGCCTCGGCCTCTACCTCTTTTGGGTCGAAACGCCCCCGCGCCACCGCCTGCAGTACTTCGGTGATGGTGTGATAGAAGCGCTGTGTTCCCGGTGCCAGCAGAGAGCGTACTTCGTTCGCGGGCAACAACGGCTCGCCATCCACCAGCACGACATGGCATCCAACGCTCATGCCCGGCAGCGACGACGCCAGCGTGACTGCCTCGTCGAAGCACTTTCCGGTAGCCATCAGCGTTGTTGAACTCACGATTCCGCGCTCATGACACGCGACGATGGCGCGATTGACTCCCTGGGTCAATCCAAAATCGTCTGCGTTCACGATCAGGCACTTCATGAGAGAAGTGTAGCAGGAGGGCAGCCGAAGCTGGTGCGCCTGTTCAGGCGCTTCTGAGCGTCTCTTCCGGATCGCCCTCGCCAATCAGCGATCGCAGTGTGTCGAGTAGTGCAGGGAAAAGGTCTTGCTTCTCCAGCCACGCGTTGAATTCATTCCCGTAATCCTGATCCGGAGCGAAGCCGGTGACGACGATGACTGGCAAGTCGGGAGCTTTTTGGCGAATCAATCGAGCGAGCTCAACGCCGTTCATGTCGTCCATTCGGAAGTCCGTCACGAGAGCGTCGAAGCTGCTTTCCTCAAACTTGGCGAGGGCCTCTGCGCCGCTATAGGCATACTCCGCGCGATAGCCCTGTGTCTGCAGAATCTCGCAGCTCAGGCGAGCCAGTACCTCATGGTCATCAACAAACAGAATTCCTTTCATTCACCACCCATTAAGAGTGCAAAACTCGATCTATGAATCCTATGTTCTAGGAGCTATCCATCATAGCGCGGGGTTGCCCTTTTCAGAGCCTGGCGCGCGAGCGTTGCCGAATTTCCACAACCGCGTTTGACCAATGGGCCGCATCTTCCATATACTCGATTTGCGAGTTGGTTCCGTAGATGCCGCCCCCGTAGCCGCGTGACGAGCGGTAAAGGGAGCACCGTAAGGGCGGTTAGCTCAGTTGGTTAGAGCGCCTGCCTTACAAGCAGGATGTCGGGGGTTCGAGTCCCTCACTGCCCACCACTCCTGAAGCAGTACGGAACAGATCGCCGGTCCAGTTGGGTCGAGATAGTATCCGCGTAAATCACGCGGGGTCGTAGTTCAGTTGGTTAGAACGCCGCCCTGTCACGGCGGAGGCCGCGAGTTCGAGTCTCGTCGACCCCGCCATCGAATCAAAGATTCGATGGCAAGATTTGAAAGCCCCCATCCGGGGGCTTTTTCATTTTGCAATTAACTATCCGGATATGACGCAAGAGTGAAGAAATTACCAGAACGGCAATCACTGCTTGCTCACTGGCGAGGGTTAATCACTCCATCATCGCGGCGGTGCCCAGAATAGCAAACTGGTACCTGTCGCGAAGCATTTACTTCGAGCCTGCAGCCATGCCGCGGTACCAGAGCAGAGTCCGACGGAGTCCCTCATGGAAGTCCACGGTCGGTTTGTAGCCGAAGGCCTCGCGTGCGAGCGAGGTATCTGCGAGCGAGTGTGCGATGTCGCCGGTGCGGGGAGCGACGTACTCGACGGGACCTTCATAGCCGGTAAGTTCGCGAAGACTTTTCACGGCATCGTTCAACGTGATGCGCTGTCCAGTGGCTACGTTGAAGATGCGGCCCGAGACCTTC
>Ga0326728_10020700_pt1 | contig 12501 bp, 9 predicted proteins | sample MB3enrmetagenome_FD_207602 | JGI IMG/M metagenome (GOLD analysis project Ga0326728, IMG submission 207602) | Lab enriched peat soil microbial communities from McLean, Ithaca, NY, United States - MB31MN | ecosystem: Environmental > Terrestrial > Soil > Wetlands > Peat | place: USA: New York...
CATTGGGTTACCGACCTCCTGCACCTGAGGCTATCATGCCGGGCTATGGTTCAACAAGTCTAACTCTGAGTGTGGTACAATGATTGGGGGCCGGTCATTGCCCTCGAACGTTGGGCTGAAATCTATATCAGGTTATGGATAAGATTGAGGGACTTTGTTCATTCAAAAAGAGAGTTAAGTATTAAAAGAGATTATCCGTATTTTGAGTGGCTGGCCTGTAGAGGTCTTGAGTTTCACGACGAGAGGTTTCCAGACATGGACATGAATTTTTACAAATTTAACCTGCTAAAGGAGAAACGTGAAGTTATCGAGATGAATTTAATAGCCAATAACCGTTGCAAGTTCAGAAGCTCAAGAGCAGTGGTGGTTGACCTTATAAGGTCTAAGAAATAGCACAGAGCAAAGGAGGTGAATCCAAGAGAACAAAGCGATCTCAGTCAAGATGGCGAAAGGGGGACATATGAAGGTTCTAAAAACGAAGTATCCGGGGATTTACCAGATCGGGGAGAATTATTATGTTGACTTTTATGGTGATGGGAAAAGACATCGCAAGGTAGTGGGGCCAAGGCTTGATTTAGCTTTAGAAGAAAAGGCCAGGCTGAGAAAGAAAAACAAGCAAGGGAAGTACCATATCATCGAGCGAATGGAAAAAACGAATTTCAAGGAATTGATGGAGCTTTACAAGGGGGAAGGAGATAACAAGGCTTACGTTCTCCAATTTGAAAAAGCCTACCTGGAACATTTCGGGGACCGAAAACTTGCATCTATCACACGATCAGATTTATTTGAGTTTAGAGACAAGATTAAAAGAACTCCAAAACAGAGAGGGCAAAAAGAGATCACGGATTCTACCGCTAATCGAAGTTTAGCCGGTTTGAGAAGATTATTCCATTTCGCTATATCTAAAGAATATCTTGAAGAGTCTCCCTTCCCCAAAGAGTCAAAAAGCGGCTTATGGATTTCTGAGAAGAAAAACAGGAAGGAGAGAAAGAAATATTATTCTGAGGATGAGGTAATGGCGATCATTAAAGCCTTGCCTGATAATCCTTGGTATTTGCGGGTAATAACCGTTGTCGCATACCTTGCAGGATTCAGAGCGGGAGAGCTTTTAAATTTAAAATGGTCAGACGTTAATTTTGAGCGTGGAGAAATTATTCTCAGAAATCCAAAAAGTCAGATTGAGCAGACCGTAGAGGTTCAAGATGAACTGGTTAGGTTGCTCAATAGCCTATCGAGAAAATCTGATTTTGTTTTTCATAAAGACGGCAACCAGCTTAAGCACCATGATTATTATAAACCATTTAAAAAGGCCCTTAGAGCCATTGGCAAGGATGAGAAGGGGTATTGTTTTCATACTCTGAGGCACAGCACAGGAACACAGCTTCACTTAAAGGGTGTTTCACCTATCGCAATCAAAGATCAGCTTAGACATTCAGATATTCGGGTGACAACAGATTTTTATGTGGGAGGTGATCCTGTCCACCAAAAAGAGCAAATTGAGAAATTGATAAGTAATGACCTTGCGGGGTTTTTAAAACAGTTAGTGGTTAGTAGTGAAACAACCGTTAAAAAAGAGGTAGATTTTGACACCCTTCAAGAAGTCCCACCTATCGCAACTGCTTGAAAATAAATGGTGAGCCGTACAGGAATCGAACCTGTAACCTACTGATTAAGAGTAGATAATAGGCACTTAATGATTTCAATAAGTTAGCGAAACGACTCACACAATTTGTAATAACAGTTAGCACAATTAACTCTATTTTGTCAATTAAAAGTGGGAAAATAGTGGGAAAAACGTGATGGTCGGCATCGACGAACGGGTCAAAAACTTCCTTGAGTCATGGGCAAAAATACGGGAGAACACGCTTTTAAGCATAGGTCCTTTGAGATGTGCCGTTTGCGATCGTGAGCTCGAGGACGGCGGCTTTGCCATTGTCGACGGAGATCCGGTCTGTCAGGGAGGCCGAGAGAGTATCAGAGGGGGTTGAGCATGGTCTCGAATCCACCGAGTGAGAAGGAATTAAAGGAACTGGCAAGGAGGCACTGGAAGGAGCACCGACCGAAGCTGTTCAGAGATCTCCAGGAATCCGGGGAGCTCGAGGAGTCCCTGAACCTGGCCGCAAAGAATACCCTGGACGCTTACCAGAACATGAAAAGCCAACTCCTGAAGAACGGGTACAAGCTGAACCAAGCCCACGAGACTGCGTGGGAGCTGGTGAGAAAGGAGTGGATACTGCGGCCGAGCGAGGACCAGCCCGACCTGGAGAACCCGAACCAGAAGCCGAGCCAGTTAGACAACCTCTGAATCACGATCACGAGATGCTTAACGATTGCTCATGGAGGAGATAGACGATACCCTCAATCCTCAGTTTTAAAGACAGCGTGACTCTTACGGGCCTCCAAGGCTATCAACCCAGTGGCTTTGGAGGCTCTTATGACTGAAGAGATCTTTTGACGCACCTGCTTCTCACACTTGAAAATCAAACGACTGGATTGATCAGAATCAGGCGGCGGGAATCGAATAAGCGTCTCTATTTCCAACCTAACGATATTGCAAAGGGAATTTCAAGGGTATCCTTTACGGATAGTATTTGGATAGTGTTCCGATGTCTTGCCACAATTTCCTATGGCGATTTTTAAAGATATTCCAATTTTGTTACCGTCCATTTTTCTAATGCCTGCTTTCTAAAGTTCTCATTGCCCTTCTATCTGAAAATTGATACACTTTGGAAAAACAAAGCCCTTTTCAGATTTGGTCTAAAACATTCAGACCGGTCTTTAAACCATTCGCCAATTAAATTTCGAGGCCTTGCTTCATGTTTCAAATATTAAACGGAAAGACTGCTTTTGAGATTAGGAGGAGTTTTCGTAGGAAACGTGAGTTCTATCGTGTCCTTTCCAAAATCTTGGCTAAAGGGTCTGAAGAATCCTCAAAAGCATTTGATATATTATTCCCTGAACACAATGAGGCTTTTTGCAAACGTCTTGCGAAGTGCTATGAGATTATTACCCCTATTGGGTTTTCATCTTTACAAGATAGGATACCTGAGAATTATAAGTTTATATTCCATTTATGTTCTGAAGGGTTAAACTTACTCGTAGGCGCCTATCAAACATTAAGGGATGGCGAAAGAACCGGTTCTGTTGCAATTCAGCGCCAAGCATTAGAATGCCTTTCCCTTGCCCTTGCGCTTTGGCATAAACCTAAGAAGTTTCTTCCGCAATTTAAAGAAGGTAAACTATCAGGTGAAAAACTTATAGGAGTTGCGAAAGGCTTCGTCCCTTTTATCGGAAGATTGTATGGAATCTTCTGTGAGTTTTTTGTTCACCCATCGATCCACTTTGTTGGCAAAAGCATGACTCCAATGCATCCAATGTTCCCCAAAGGAGGCCGAATAACCATAGGAACTGGATATAGGACAGAGCATCATGCGGAATTTGCACGAGTCCTCTCATATATCCAATTAATGGGTATGGCATATCATGCCGCTATTGAGTTGATGTTTTGGAATTTATTAGATGAAGAGCCTCATTTTTGGCAAAAGGTTCAAGAAAAAGGCGAGAATGATTATGGCACATTTGAGATTTCTGTCGAGGAACATAGTTTTATCGAAAAATTTGTGGATGGGCTTACAGTTTGGGATAGAGTTGATAATTTAAAAAAATGGATTGATAAATACCCGTTGATCAAAACAGCCTATGAAACACTAAGAAAGGAAGGCGTCACATTCTTTAGTGATATTGATGATCTTATAAAGGCCGCTAAAAACCACCCTAAGATTGCCTTTTTGAAATACCTAATTGGAGAGATCTCTTTTGATAAAGGGGATTACGAAGGGGCCACTTCCTATTTAAGTGAATATATTTGTGAACCTGATGTTCCGCCATTCGATGCATATTTTATGCTTACTACCATATTTGATAGAACGGAGGAAATAGCTACTGCTGTTAAGTTTTATAACAAAGGTCTTGAATGCGATCCAAATTCTTATTCTTTGTTGAACAATTTGGGCCTCCTTTATGACCGAATAGGTGAATATGATGAGGCGGTCAAATGTTTTAAAAAAGCACAGGATGTTGAACCAACCTATTATAATGGGGCGCTCAACGAAGCGAATGCCCTGTCACATAAAGGAGAATTTGACTTAGCTATCGAAGCATATAGCCGTGCAGCAATTTATGACAGATTCGAAGCTGCCCCTTTGCATAACATAGCTGTTGCTTTCTTAAGAAAGGGAGATGAAGAAAAGGCCTATACATATTTTAGAAAAGCTATTCTTAGGGATCGTAGTTACCTTGCATCTTGGATAAATATAGGTGCTTCAGATTTTAAACGAAACAGGTTACAAAGAGCACAGCTTTGTTTAAGACGGGCATTCTTGCTTGACCCAATGAATCTCATTGTGAATATTAATCTCTCAAAAGTATATAAAAATGTGGGAGATATAGAAAAAGCAACTGCTTTCGCATCTCGTGCGATTGAACTCTATCCCGACGATGAACTGGCAAGAGAAAACTTAAGGGGTATCCTATCATAAGAAGGTCGTTTCAAGTAACTTTAAGATAATATCTCATTAAAACTCCCCCCGGTCTGAGATAAAATAGAATTTCTTAAAAATATTCTTGACAATTTTCAAGTGAAAGGTATCTTCACAGCACCGACGACCGGAAGGTGGAAGCGATAGAGAGCCTTCAGTTTGGGGTTTGACAACGCCTCTATTGAAGGGAGCTCATCTTTCAATCCGGTAAAAATTCTTGGGTGTCCAGAGCTAAAGGTCCGAGGGAGGGTCCGTGGTCCGAGACCCTTCGCAAGGAGTACTTCCTGAACTCGTCAAATCGAGAATCCACATCGCTATACCAGATTTCAAACGGTAATCCTTAAAACATAATTTCCACAATTTCATTTTTCTCTTGACAAAAGAACACTTCTCTGATTTCATATTTCGTGCAACCAAAGGGGATGGGAGACGGAGAAAGACCCTTAAAGTTTCCCGAATTAGAATTTTGAGTCCTCGTCGAAAATTTAGACCTGTATCTCTATCTGATCTCTAAGAATATTTTAAGGGCCTTGCAGAAAAACAAATATCATTACGCGGTGCTACCGCAAATTGTAAGGAAACCGCTAATAGATTGAAGGAGGGCGGGAGGGGAGAGAGTTTTTAAAACTTGCCATTTCTAAATAGATTTGGCGGGTAGAAAAAAGAAGGGGGGAATGACAAATGAACAGGTTAGGCAAAGGGATGATTATCTCGGTAATGGTTTTCTTATTTGTGATGCCGTCTTGGGCACTCGTTTCCGCGCAGGAGATCAAGATTGGCATCATCGGCCCGATGAAATTCATGCAGGGCATAGGGAATTGGAACGGGGCTACCATGGCCGCCGACGAGATTAACGCCAAGGGGGGCATACAGGTTGGCAACAAAAAGATGAAAATCAAGCTTGTTAAGTCAGATTCCAACGAGATCCTGAATATCACGGATGCCACCAACGCTATGGAGCGTTTAATGACCCAGGACAAAGTCGATTTCGTTCTCGGCGGCTTCCGGACCGAGGCCGTCCTCCCCATGCAGGACGTTGCCATGGAGCACAAAAAGATCTTTATCGGCTGTGGGTGTTCCTATGCTGAACTCTGCGAGCGGGTGGCGAAGAACTACAATACTTACAAGTATTGGTTTCGAGGCACCCCTGTTAATAACATATACCTTGTCAGATTGGCTTTCATCCATTTGGGGAGCGTCGCAGCCACAATGCAACAAACTTTAAACATACCCAAAATAAAAGTCGCTATCGTTGCGGAAAAGATCAAGTGGACGGATCCGATGATCCCAGTGGCCGAGGGGGCTATCCCTAAGATGGGGATGGAGATAGCAGGGGTTTGGAGACCCTCTGCGGTGGCCACGGATGTCACAGCCGAGCTTTCGGCTATCCAGCGTTCAGAGGCTCATATCCTTTTCACGATCTTTGCCTCCCCGGTAGGGATTACCTTTGCCAGACAGGCAGGCGAACTCAAGATTCCGGCTGTCCAGGTGGGCATCAATGCGGAGGCTCAGAAGGAGGGCTTCTGGCAGGCCACTCAGGGGATGGGCAACTATGTGATGACTTCGGATACCTATGCCCGCGGGGTTGAGTACAATGAACTCACAAAGCCATTTGTTGAGGGCTATATAAAAAGATTTGGCGAGGTGCCTACTTACACCGCGGATACCTACGCCGCTATTGTCTACGGGCTTGCGCCAACCATTGAGCAGGCCGGGACCCTCGATTCCGACAAAATAGTATCCATTCTTGAGAACCGTGTGTACAAGGTTCCTAACGGCACCGTAAAATATATGAAGGATGCTGAAGGCCGGCCGCTCCATGACTTAACATGGGGAGCCGGGTTCATGACAGCTATTGCTACCCAATGGCAGGATGGCAAGTTAGCAGGCGTCTGGCCTTACAAGTGGAAGATGACCCCGGAGTCGCCTGAAGTCACGTACAAGGGAATCGTTCCTATTAAACTGCCGCCCTGGATGATCGAAAAGTATAAGAAGTAATTTATCTGCTATCGTGTGCCCGCCCCTTTGTATAAAACTCCAAGGGGCGGGCCGCTTCCATGAGGGCTCTTTTATTTTTCAGTCAACTTCTTTTTCAAGGGCGGACTGTTATCCACTCTTTACACCAATAATCATCAACCTTCTGGTCCACGTTATGGTGAGCATTTGTAGGCGTAACAACTAACCTTCTTTTAACTCTTTCTGAAAGTTTCGGTTGACCAATTTTCATAAAATTTGTATATTCCAATCCGTAATCCACAGGGTGGCGGTGTAGATATTCCTTCGTTTTCAGGTAAAAAAGCCCGGGGTCAGAAGGAAACTTTCGTGAAATATAAGTAAAACCAGGGATAAAGATTCGACCCCAGGGTCACGTTCTCGGTAATGACTTGTAGGTGACTCGTAATTTCTACCCATCGGCTCATCTTTGAAAATTGGCAAAGGGATATTTCGTTTGTTTGTTCCTGAAATCATCAAGCCATGAATCCATATCGCTATAGCAGATTTCAACTGATAATCCTTAAAAAGATAATTTTCACAAGTTCATTTTGGCATTGACAAAGGATTCGTTTTGTGTCGTATTAAATGTAATACCTTAACAAAACTTCCTCTTTCCAAAGAAGGTAGTCCTTTTGGCCCAATATTGGAACGTAAAAAGGAGCCAATCAGTAATATTAACCAGAAATCTATAGGTGGGATATCCAAAATATTTCGCCTATGCCGCCAATTGGGAGAATAGACGAACCTAAAATCGGATATAACCGAGTTATCTGATAATGGCGGCCAAGAGCAAAATGATCAAAATATCAACTTCAAGAAAGGAGGGCTAATTCATGAAATTACAAAAAATCGGTGGATATGCATCAATAGTGAATGCTTTCCTATGTGCAATTTTCCTGGTGTTCCTTCTTCTTGTGTTACCTCGCCTCGGGCTTGTCGGGCCAAGCGATTGGATTGACCCAGTGAAAGGCATCGCTGCCTCTATCGCCTCGCATGTCACTTTCTTCTTACTCAATTTAGTGTACATTTTGTGGAGCATTGCTTTTATTCTAATTGTACTGTCGCTTCGAGAGCGGATGGAAGCCAGCGCGCCAAACCTCATGTGGATCGCGGTCATCGGAGTGTCAATCTCCTGTGCCCTATGGCTCGCCACGGGGTTAATTGGGATCGTTGGTATGCCATCATCCGCTAGTGCAAATGATGCCTCAGCCTACAGGGCAGGGATGGGAGTGTATCTTGGCCTGAGTAATGCGGGAGACCACGCAGCAGGCTGGGCTCTTCTGCTGATCGGCTGGGCAGCGGTGAAAACTAGACTACTGCCGCGAATACTGAGTTACTTTCTCATACTTAATGGTATAGTTGGGATTCTCGAGTTTGTGGCACTACCGTTAGGGTTTGTGGTCCTGTTGCTTAGCATCGTATGGAGCCTGTGGTTGGGAGTGGTGCTGTTGCGAAGCAAGGCTTGACGCGGAACAAGTGCAGCAGTCCGGGCTTTGAGGCGAAAACGGGGCCTTATGTCGGGTAGTTGACTATGTTTCCATTTTTAGTCAGAAAAGAATAGCCAAGGCCGGTAAATTTCAAAATGGCCCTTATTTTCACACAATAATACAAAAATAAGTGCAAAAGCTTACTCTTTGCCGGAAGGAGAAAACTTATGAGAATAGAATCGCTCAAACTCGTATATTTTTCACCCACAGGGACAACTAAAAAGATTATCGAAGAAATCTCAAAAGGAATAAATTATAGCTCTACAGAAGTAGTTGATATCACTAAACCAGAGGGAAGAAAAAGACAACTACAAACATCAGAAAATGAATTGCTAATCATCGGTGTACCTGTTTACTTCGGTAGAGTCCAAACGAATGCGATTGAATGGTTAAATACGATTAAGGCTTATAATACTCCTACGGTGTGTATTGTCGTTTATGGTAACCGCGAATATGACGATGCGCTTCTCGAACTTAAAGAAACTGCGGTAAAAAAGGGGTGCATACCAATCGCCTGTGCTGCATATATAGGAGAACATTCCTTGTCTAATTCTAAAACACCTATTGCCGCAGGACGTCCTGATACTGATGATCTAAGACACGCAGAATCATTCGGGGAGAAAATAAGGGAGAAAATAGCATCCATTCCATCAATCAGTTTCATTACCGATATCTCTGTGCCTGGTAAATACCCTTATATTGATATGATAGACCAAAAAAAAATGCTCTCTTCTGTAGACTTTATTGCTGTAGATAGTAATTGTTTACAATGTGGAGACTGTGCTCAGCACTGTCCCGTTGGCGCCATCGATTCAGAAAACAGTGCATCAGTAGACAAGAACAAATGTATCTTATGTAATGCTTGCATTAAGAACTGTAAGGCAATAGCACGAACGGTAAAGAATGATATGGTTAAGAATTTGGCGCTTCGGTTGAGTGAAATACTTAAGGTTCGGAAAGAGCCGGTATTTTTTCTGTAAAATGCCCAAGAATGTCATTGGCTATACACCACTAATGACACGCAAATTCGTGTGCTAAAGTGACAGTATATTGGATAGGTCATAATGAATTGCAGAACAATTGCATGCACCAGACGGCGGGGGGCTTAGCGACCTGCCGGTCAATGTTTTTGCTGCCGCTGGTAATGTAGGATGATAGGCTCATCCAAAGTAGGATATCATGCATAAAGTCACGGTGTATTACTTCACATGCTATCAGATAAGAAGTGATGAGATATTGCGGTAAAAAAGACTTGCTAGTCTCGAAACAATCACTAGATGTAAAGGCGAGGTACTCTGGGATACAGCCCAGGAAATAGACGACTCTTCCCTGGATGGCAACGATTTTCTTATTGTCAAGAAAAGATAAGGGGGCAAACACTGACTGATACAAGATGGACAAATAAGACCTCAATTGATTCTCTAACCAATTCAGTGCCTCGAATGTGGGCTTGCGCCCACGCTGCTAATGCGAATCGTTAAACTCGATTTCAATCCGAAATCCTTAATTTTTTAATCTACGGGAGGCTAACGACTTGTAGGTGCAACAAACAGCCCACTTCTTTGACTCTTTCTTTCTGAAAGTTTCGGTTGACCAATTTTCATAAAATCTATATACTCCAATCAACAATGAGCAATCATCAATCATCAGGGTGGCGGCGTAGATAATTCTTCGTTTTCATCGAAAAAGGCTGGAATCAGAAGGACACTTTCGTGAAACATAGGCAACATCAAGGATAAAGATTCGACCCCAAAGCACCCACTACTTTGTTTATCGGATGGGCTCAAGCTAATAAGACCTGAAACAGGATTCATCGGCAACGAATGCAGAGCAAATTCAGAATATTGAAGGAGGTAAATTATGGGGACCTACGTGCTGATCCATGGGGCGTGGCATGGAGCCTGGTGTTGGGATAAGGTTGTTCCGCTTCTGAAGAAGCAAGGGCACAAAGTAGGAGCCCCTGACCTCCCGGGTCATGGTAAGGACAAGACACCTATTCGAGAAGTCACGCTCCAGGGCTATGCTAATAGCGTCTGCAAAGTTCTGGATGCTCAATCCGAACCAGTGATCCTCCTGGGTCACAGTATGGGAGGCATCGTCATATCGCAGGCCGCTGAGTATCGGCCCAAAAAGATTAAGACCTTAGTATATCTGACTGCTTTTCTTCTGCAAAAGGGCGAGTTCCTGCTCCAAGTGGCTCAAGGGGATACAGAGGCATTAGTCTTGCCAAATTTGATCATGGCTAAAGACCAAAGTTACGCTACAATTAGAGCTGAGGCAGTCAAAGAGGTCTTCTATGGTGATTGCCCGGATCAGGACGTGGTCCGAGCCAAATCGCTCTTGTGTCCCCAGGCGGCAGCTCCCTTTGCAACGCCGATAAGTATCACTGAAGAGAATTTCGGTCGTATCCCCCGAGTTTACATTGAATGCCTTCGTGACAAGGCCATCTCTCCGTCAGTACAGAAGAAGATGTACATAGCCCTACCGTGCCAGAAAGTTATCTCTATGGATACGAGTCATTCGCCATTCCCCTCGGCACCTGGGACGTTGGTAGACCATCTGATCTCATTGGCCAGTTGATGGGTTCTCTGGTAATGAGCGGGCTATTGCAGCAACCGATCCCTCTAAACCCGTGGTAGACTTCTCAGAGAATACACCAAATACCTCCTACTTTTTTGTCTTGACAACGGGGAGGGGTTTATGTTCATGTTATGCTCACTTTCTAACGTTAATCTTCAAATTTTATTATGTTCAATTTTTGTTGACTTGTAGGTAACAAACATTCCACTTCCCACTTCTTTGAGTCCCTCTGAAGGTTTCGGTTGACCAATTTTCATAAAATAGATATATTCAATCAACAATCATTAATCGTCAATCAAATGGGTGGCGGTGTAGGTATTGCTTCGTTTCCAGGGGAAAAAAGCCTGGGGTCAGAAGGAACTCTCGTGAAATATAGACAAAGTCAAGAGAACGATTTGACACCACCTACCCCTCTCTCAAGATGTGTGTTCCTTCCTGAAGTCTCCACCCCATAATTTTAGGAAAAAGTGCATATTACACCGGTAATGAGCAACGCATGTGTCCGTTGACTCCTGTGAATACCTGATTTTGAAATCTTGACTTTTTGCAGGAACGAGAGCAATCCTTTGACTTATATTTAGAGAGAGAGTAGGATGACCATAAAAAATAATGTTAGGGCTATGACGTGGAAAACGAGGATAGCAAATTGAATGAGGAATTTAGATTTATGCAGCATCAAATGAAACGGCTCCGAGAAGAGATTGCTATTCTACGCCATAGAGAAGATGAGATTCGGAATAGGCAAGCCGAAATCAAAGACATGCGAGATTTTCTCGACGAATTGAAGCTTTTTATGCTGCGACTAATGCAAGGCTACCTTAAATTTGAAACGCTAGTTGGTCATTTAAATCAAAAAGTCAATGACAGTGATCTGCGAACACTTTATGATGCAACGTGCAATCAACCGCAACATTTAAGCAGGAGAGCCCTAACAATTCTGTATCATTTATACGGGATCGGAAACAAGACTATCATGGAATTTCTGTACATATCAAGAAATACAGTTAAGAGATACATACATAACTTCGATAATTTTGGAGTAAATAAACTTCTCGATGCAAGTAAAACAGGACCTAAAGTAGTGGACAACCCTGATATAAAAGAGTCAGTTCTTTCTATTTTACACTCACCACCCAAGGAATTTAATTATAATCGAACATCTTGGACACTCAAGTTACTAAAACGAGAATTAGAAAATCAAGGCTACCATGTTGGTAAAAATAATGTCTCTCTAATTGTCCGAAAAGCTGGTTACAGATTCTGGAAAGCTAAAGAAGTACTCACCAGCAACGATCCAAAATACAAGGAGAAGGTTGAAGCTATCACCAGGATATTATCGAATCTTAAATCGTCAGAAAGATTCTTCTCAATAGATGAATTTGGTCCTTTTGCTGTAAAACAAAGGGGCGGTCGAAGACTAGTTTTTCGAGGCGAACATCCTGCAGTTCCGCAATTCCAAAAAAGCAAAGGATCACTTATAGTTACAGCCGCACTGGAATTATCCACGAATCAAGTTATTCACTTTTATTCAGATCATAAAAACAGTGATGAAATAATAAAAATGGTACACATGCTTATTAGTAAGTATTCTGACTGCCGCACCATATATTTATCGTGGGATCATTCCTCCTGGCATTCTTCAAAAGCACTCTCTTCCAAAATCAACGAATTGAATGAAAATGCTTATCGCAGTCAATCAAATACTCCCATAGTTAAACTAGCCCCTCTACCATCGAGATCGCAATTTCAAAATGTTATCGAATCAGTTTTCAGCGGGAGTCAATCCCTCTTTCAGTTGAAATTTTATAGTGGCTCCTGTAAAAATGACCTCACCATTTGTCCCACAATCAATTTTCTGAGTTCGGTCCATATCTCAGTATCCCCCCTAAGCAGCCTCTTTC
>Ga0326728_10020701_pt1 | contig 12500 bp, 8 predicted proteins | sample MB3enrmetagenome_FD_207602 | JGI IMG/M metagenome (GOLD analysis project Ga0326728, IMG submission 207602) | Lab enriched peat soil microbial communities from McLean, Ithaca, NY, United States - MB31MN | ecosystem: Environmental > Terrestrial > Soil > Wetlands > Peat | place: USA: New York...
GGAACTGGGCGATCATCTCCGCCAGTTTCGGATAGCGCGACACGGAATCTGCTTCAAACACGGTGGATGCGCAGAGCGGCAGCAGTCCCACCAGCGAACGCACTTTCAACCGCATGGCCTGGCCATCGGGCAGGCGCAGCAGATCGTAGAAGAAACCGTCCTCCCCGTCCCACATCTCGTCGTGATTCTCGCCGATGCGGTCCATGGCGTAGGCAATCCAAATGAAATGCTGGATGAACTTGAAGGCGAACTCCTCGTAGACCGGGTCGTATTCGGTCAGAATCAAGGCTATCTCCAGCATGCACTGGCAGTAGAACGCCATCCAGGCGGTGCCGTCCGCCTGCTCCAGCGACCCGCCAGTCGGCAGTTGGGCACTACGGTCGAACACACCGATGTTATCCAGCCCCAGAAAGCCGCCGGCAAAGACGTTGCGCCCCGCAGGGTCCTTTCGGTTCACCCACCAGTTGAAGTTGAGCATCAATCCCTGAAAGGACCGCTCCAGGAATCGCAGGTCCGCCCGGCCAAGCGTCTGTTCCATTTTGAACAGATAGAGTGTGGCCCAGGCATGCACCGGGGGATTCACATCGCTGAAGTTCCACTCGTAGGCGGGAATCTGGCCGTTGGGGTGGAAATAGAGATTGCGCAGCATCAGCAGAAGCTGTTCCTTGGCAAAGTCGAAATCCACCAGGGCCAGGGCGGTCGTGTGGAAGGCCAGGTCCCAGGCCGCATACCACGGATACTCCCACTTGTCGGGCATGGAGATGATATCGGAGTTCAGCATGTGGAACCAGTCCGTGTTCCGCATGCTGCGCGGAGCTGAGTCGAGCAGAGGATGGCTTTTGTGCTCACTCAGCCAGAGTTCCAGGTCGAAATAGTAATACTGCTTGCTCCAGAGCATCCCCGCCAGAGCCTGGCGGTGCACCCGGCGCTCGTCTTCGCTAAGCGATTGCGGCGTGATCCTCCGGTAGAATTCGTCCGCGTCTTCGATCCGGCTCTTGAAGACCTCCTCGAAGTCCTCGAAGGCATCGTCTGCCGGGGTGGCTTTGAGCCGCAAGCGGACCGTCTTACTGCCACCGCCGGGCACATTGAGCACGTAGTGGGCCGCGGCTTTGGTCCCCTCCCTGGCGGGATTGACCGCTTCGCCCTGTCCTTCGATGATGTACCAGTGGAAAGCATCCTTGACGTAGGGAGAAGCGTTGGGCTGGCCCCAGAGAAGCTGCGTATTGCTCTCGTTCTCGGTGAACAGCAACTCCGGGCCTCCATCGCAGTACTGCCAATACTCGCCCAGTTCATGGTGAGCGGCTTGAATTACACCCGGGGCCACCTCGCGCAGGGAAGGCTTGCGATCGTCCTCACCCGATGACCAGGTGTTCCGGAACCAGAGCGTCGGCAACAGACGAAGCCTGGCCACTTCCGGGCCACGATTGTGAACGGTGATCCGGATCAGCACGTCTTCCGGGCCTTCCTTGGCGTATTCCACGAACACGTCGAAATAGCGGTCGTCGTCAAAGACGCCCGTATCGAGCAGTTCGTACTCGAATTCCTCCCGTGACCGGCCCCGGTTCGTCTCGACCAGGTCGCGGTAAGGAAATTCCCGCTGCGGATACTTGTACAGATACTTCATGTACGAGTGCGTGGGAGTGCTGTCGATGTAGAAGTAGTACTCCTTCACGTCCTCCCCATGGTTAGCCTCGCTGTTGGTGAGCCCGTACAAACGTTCCTTCAGGATGGGGTCGCGCTCGTTCCACAGCGCCAGGGCAAAGCAGAGCTGTTGCTTGTCATCGCAGATCCCCCCCATCCCGTCCTCTCCCCAGCGGTAGGCCCGTGAGCGCGACTGGTCATGGGAAAAATAGTCCCAGGCGTTGCCGTCCTCGCTGTAGTCCTCGCGGACCGTGCCCCACTGCCGCTCGCTGAGGTAAGGACCCCATTTTTTCCAGGGGATTCCCTTATCACGCGCGTCGTTCAGACGCTTCTGTTCGGTGACATCCACAATTTTAGCCGCCATTTCTCGCTACCTCCCATTCCTTTTTACTCAGTGTGATGAATCTCGACTGGCTTTGTCCGCTTCGCTTTACTTTTTCCGGCGGTCCTGATAGGGATTTATGATTTCTTTTGACCATTTCACCTGCTTTAAAAAACAGCTCCAAGGAGTTTCATGATCAACTCTTCCAGCGGAATCATGGTCAATACCAGCGGCAGTACCGGTAACAGGGTAATGACGACAAGCTGTATGACTGCGTCTTTGCCAAAGGGGAACGGATGGATGTCGCGGATCACCTGGAAGCTGTTACCCAGGTCGGCCAGCGACTGGATGTCGCCGCTGCCGACCAGCGGTTCATCATCGGCCGCGCCGCCGCGCACCCATTTGAGGTCGAATTCACTGACATACCTGCTGGCAAGCACCCCGTACTCGCGCAGGCCGGTTCTTTTGGCGCTCATGATGCGGGTGGAAAATGCCAGCAGAGGTCCCAGAACCATCAGCAAGAGAATCGCCACGCCGCCGATAATCTCCAGCTTGAAATCGGTAAGTTTCGCACCCGCAAAAAAAATCCGGTTTGCCATCAGTCCCGCGAACGTCGCGCCGTGCGCCATGAGCAGCGGTGCAAAGGCGGGACAGCTCCCGGCAAGAAACCCGAGGCCGGCGGCACGGTCGGGATGGGTGGGGATAAGATTGAGTTCGAGCCGCGAACTCTGCCATAGAAAACGTGCCCAGATGAACAGCCGGAAATACCAGCGCAAAAGGATAAACTGAAACAGCGGCCTACTCACGAACGAGTACCAGTAGCCAGCCGGAGAGAGATGTGCGCCGGTACCGGCAGCCGAGGCATACCAGGCGGTCCCCGTACGGGACATGATCTTTCCGATGCCGCTAAACGAACTCCAGAGGAAGTTCCCCACAACGAAGACGGTGATAACAAGAATCAGTTCCATGACCACCGAATTCCGGAGCTTCATCGCCGAGTCAATGACCCCCTTGAACCGCGGGAGCACCTCTTCGGTGATGATATCCCGACCAATGAATTGTCCCACGACCAAGCGCAGTCGCTGGTGCACAAGAAGCTCGGCGGCAATGAGCAGCGGCAGTGCCACCAGAAAACGGGCATGCATCTCAATATCATACAGGAACGGAAGTCCGGCACCCATCAAGGCTTTGCCATCGACGAGAGAAAGGAGCAGGAGTGGCAGCCAGGCGAACATACTGAAGGAGAAAATCCTCAGTTTCATGAGATCGAGGTCCGGGGTGGCAAGATGCGAACGCGCCAGGAGTTGGAACAGCGGCCCTCCCAGAACGAGCGAGAAATCGAGCGGTTCTTTGGAATTATAGATGCGATTCATCGACCTCTCCTTGCACAGGTTTTCATCCGGCATTCCTCGAACCGTCTACGCCTTTGGCATGTTCAACGCAGATGACAGGATGGATTAGCCACGCCCCGATTCGGAATCGGGGCCAAGTCGTAGTAAAAACTTTAAAGACGATTACTTGCTCCCGCCTTGAGCGCGGCTCTGGAGCGACTCCAGCACTTGCCCGCGCGATGGGACCGCTTGAGGCGTCTTGTCGCGTTACCTTTTGCATGTATGACTTTGTTGACGTAGCATGCTGATTATGAAGACGATGACGGACAGGGCGGCTCGGTAAGAAGGTGATCCGCGACCTAAGACAGTGGATCCCTGCCCATCTTTACGCTAAGATAGTTACTTCATGCCGATTCTCAAAGGTCGCTGAGGAATAATTTGTGAAGCAGACTGGCTCTTGCACTGTGCCAGATTTTATAACCGATTCACCTGAAAGGGCAGGGCAGCGGTTGACGATGACAGGTCGAAAGTAAAGTCGTGCAGCTACCCTGAAGTTACCTTTCATCGTCCGGATGGCCCCCTTTGAAGGTCATGACAGCCAGAGCGAGAGAACAAGCCGGAAATGGAGTACAGCGATCTCAACCTTGCTTGCCAAAGGTGAAAATCCCGATGTGGCCTGAGTGCACAACGAAAATGATTTGCATATGTTAACTGATGTTGCTGAAAGAACAGGAAACACGCCGAGTTCCTCGTTGAGCAATCACAGCCCAGTTTACGATGCGCCCACCTCATTCTCGATGATTTTCACTTGTTTGGCGAAAACCCCGCCAAATCAGAGCGGATCTTTCTGAGTGAACTCGTCTTTGCTCATACATTCCAGATTTCATATTTGAAACACTGGTCCTCACGTAGGATAAAAAAAGGTTTTCCAGTTAACCCAGTACATCTTCTGAATCGACTAATTCTTGGGGATATCACTTCTGTATAATACTTCCGAACCAGCACCCAGAGCCAATTTTCCGCTTTGTCTCTCATGAACTGGATGTTATAAACAAAATGTGAACTCAATAGAAAAGAATAAAAACGCGGTGAGCAGCGAACGTTGAAGAGTAAAGAGTGAAAAACCAAATCGCTCAAGTTCTCAAATCCCTCGAGTCTCTGAATTCCTCATGTCGTTTCAATTCTCTCGTGCAGCTAGATTTCCCGACAGCTTATTGCGTGCTCGCCGCCGACGCTTTGATGAAGCGGCCGGGAAAAATCCAGGGTGTGGAGCAACACTGCCGGTTCAGGCAGTTGATTGATTTCGGAGTTCGATCCGAAAGCGACTTGCGCTCCTGGATACAGGCGTCCTTTCAGGGCCTGGATACGGGCCGGTGGGACGCCTGCCGAAAGCAGGCAGATGAATTCCTCGAATCGGGAGTCAATGTGTTCGCCTGGCATGACCCGGGCAATCTCCTCCATTTTATAAACGAGACAACGGCAAATCCCGGTTTGAAGTTTTCTCCCGCCGACCGCTCACTTTTCAGTGCAAAGCCGCGCTGCCCTTCAGTCCTTTTCGGCAAAGGCGACCTGGAATTCGACCTGCCTTTGCTTGCCGTATTCAATTCCCGAAAACCCAGATTCGTTTCTCCCGATTCAAAATGGCTGGAGGCGCTGCGCTTTTTCTTCCGCAGTTTGGACAGGCTGGAAATCGCCCTTGCGGCGAGTACGGGAACTCTAACCTACGATATGGTCCACGCGCTTGCTTTACGCTCCGGTTTGGTTCATCTCCTGGTCTCGCCTTCCCCCTTGCAGACGGTCCATCGAAACGGCAACCCGGTGCTTTCGTGCATGCTCGACTCGGCCACATGCTCCGGAAAGCAGGCCCCGATCTGCCGAGACAGGATCGTTGCCGCCCTGGCAAATCTTCATCTCGTGCTCGAAATTCGCGCCCGCGGCAATCTCCTGGATGTCCTGGAAGAAATACAGGCGAACTCACCGAGGCCGGAGCTCATTTTCGATCCCGGCGAACGAAACCCTTCAAACGCCGGAAATTATGTCCTCCTATCAAGGTATCCGGAGCACGCGTGCGTCTTTAAGCCCCCCGAGACTCCGGGTTCGAAGGCCGCCAATTCAATTCAAACCGCTTCTTTCGCGCATTCGCGGCTTCGCGTGGAAAGCTGGAGCGATTACCTTTTCCACTATACAAGGGCGTGCGCCGGCCCCTGGCCCGGAGAGACCTATGACCAGTACCTGCTCAATCTATTTGACGCGCGTCCGCTCTCGGGCCACTCCGCCCTGGAAACCCTCATCCGGATATTGCAGGAAGGGCAGATCCGTGCCGGCGCCCGGATGGTTCGCGGTCCGGAGGCGGTTATTTCCTGGAGTTCTCATCCGCCGCATGAGCTGTTCTTAATGCGAAAGTGGAACAGGGCGCTTGTAAGGTGGACGGTCGAACCATACGGGATAGCGGTTCGGCGCGATATCCTGCGCTCGCTTGGAGCAAAGCCCGCCGTATACGGCAGTGATCAGGTTTATTCTAGGCTAGTTGAACCCGAAAGGTATCGTTTTCAGTTGAGCCGTTCCGCTCCGTCGGCTTCCTGGAGACACGAGCGGGAGTGGCGACTTCGAGGTGACTTGGCCTTAAGCAGTTTAAATCCTGGCGATGGATTTGTATTCGTGAAGACAGAGGAAGAAAAGGCAAAGTTTTGCAGCCATATAAATCCAGGGCTGTCAATTGTGGCTCTTGACGCCTCACGGTGAATCAGTTCTGGCGGAGTTCCAAAAATAAACCGTTAACTTACATTTAATACCAATAATACCAATTTCACGGGTGTACCAGCAGACATGACGATTACCTTGAAAATAGGCTCCCGAAGTCCCGCCATTTACGACATTGCACAAAGAAGCACTCGCATCATGCTCCACACCTCACTCGAAGGGCTTCCAATCGGCCGGATTGAACATGCTCCGTGACTAGTCTCAGGTCGACACTGGAGGGCTGTGGAGTTTCCATTTTCGATCGGACATAGTGGGCACAGTGCATTTCTGGCGTCAGGTACTCAGTTGCCCGGAATTTTCAAGCATGTTTATCTTGCCTGGAAGTCTATTTTATGAGTAAAATAATTGTACAGTAATAGTGTGCAAATTGGAGGAACGTAAAATGGTGCAAAAATCATCCGCAAAAGATGTTCGACTTAATCTAATCGTTCCCCTGGAGCTTAAGCGTAAGCTGATTAAGACGGCGGTTATACAGGGAAAGAAGGTCTCAGCACTCGTGCGTGAGTCTATTGAGGAAAAACTTGCCCGAGTGGAACGAAAGCAATTCGAAGAGAAGATGCGAGAGGCTTATCTTGAGATGAGTGAGGAGAACCTCGACACAGTGGAAGAATTCAGATACGTGGATGCCGAGAACCTTTGAAAAGAGAAGGATAACCTTTGAGCGTTCTGCAGGTGAAACGCGGTGAGGTCTATTATGCTGGTCTGGAGCCGGTCTTGGGGAGTGAGACAGGCAAAACCAGACCTGTTGTGGTCGTTCAAAATGATATAGGAAACGCATACTCACCCACAACGATAGTGGCTATCATTACGGAATATTCGGAGAAAAAAGCCTCCTACCCCATTTGCGTCGCCATCGGCATCGAAGAAGGATTGAAGAAACCTTCCATAGTCAACCTTGCGCAGATCCGGACAATTGATAAACGGCGGCTTATCATTCCGAGGATTGCAAGCCTTCCGGACACTACCATGGCCCAGATTGATCAAGCGCTTAAGTACAGTCTTTCGTTGGCTTGATGTTCTTTTTTTTCATCCCTCCTGCAGCGCCGCCTTCCACGGCGGCGTTTCTGGTATCAGCCAGGGGTGGGGGGATTTTAACGTATTGAGCACCGTATACGGCAGTGAGCAGGTTTATTCACGGCTCGTCGAACCCGAAAGATATCGTTTTCAGTTGAGCCGTTCCGCACCGTCCTCTTCCTGGAGACACGAGCGCGAGTGGCGACTTCGAGGCGATCTGCCGACCGATGAAATATCATTGGGGTCGCGGGTTTCGAGTCGCGGGCCGGCGGGTCAAAAAAGTAATTCGCAGGCGAGGTTAGCGGGATTTGTATTCGTACAGACAGAGGAAGAAAAGGAAAAGCTGTTGAGTCATGTAAATCCTGACATGCCGATCATTGTTCTTAACGACTGTTTCCTGAGTGGTGAATAGTGATTAATGAATAGTGAGTCGTAAATCGTGAATGTTGAATAGGGGATAGTGAATGGTGAGCAGTCTATATCTGTTATCCGTCTTTTGACCTCCGTTTTCCGTTCTCCGTCCTCCGTAGGAGAAGTTGATGAACAAGCATATTGTGTTTTGCCTGACATTGGCGGCAGTATTACTTGCAGGGACCCAGGCGTTCGTATCCGAAACCGGTTCGAACATAACCGCCGAGGAAGCTCTAAAGAGATTACTCGATGGGAACCGGAACTTTGTCGCAAACCGGCTGACGATAAAGGATTCCAGCTTGACGGCTGCGCGGCAGGCCCTCGCCGGCGGACAAAAACCCTATGCCATTATCCTTGCCTGCTCGGATTCCAGGGTCCCTCCCGAGATTATTTTCGATAAGGGACTGGGTGAGATTTTTGTGGTCAGAGTAGCCGGCAATATCGCAGACCCCATAGTACTCGGAAGTATCGAATATGCGGCCGAGCACTTCGGTTCCCCTCTTATCGTTGTTCTCGGTCATAAGCGGTGCGGCGCGGTGAGTGCCGCAGTCGATGCCGAGGGCCGTCCGCACGGAAATATCGGCGCCATTATCAAAACGATTGCTCCAGCGGTCAAACAAGCGAAGAAGGATGCCGGGAGCGCCAACAAATCGGATCTTGTGGAATCGGCCATCGATAACAACATCAAACTGGTCGTCAAGTCCCTGGTCAAACAGTCGCCTGTAATTCGGTCGCTTGTGGACGGAGGGAAAATCAGGATAGCAGGGGCAAAATACGATCTCGACGATGGAACGGTCAAGCTTTTGGAACAGTGATAACCGGTTCGTGTCACGTAAATCGCCATCTTCGACCGGCGCCGGGGAGCCTTTCAGTTTCTCTGCGCCAAACCGTGCCCGATTTCACTACTCGCCATTCACTAATCACTACTCGCCATCTTCGTGGTATGGGTTTGGAAATGGTAGTCCAACAAGAAGGATGTGTGGACGCTGTCGGCTGTTCGCCGAGTGGATATGAGGTCGATATGGTGCGTTTTGCCGGTCTCATCGGCGAATGAAATTCGAGCCCCGTCGGGGAACCCGCCCTCGTGGAACCATACGTCAGGGGGAAGCAGCCACGTCTGCCCGAAGCGCTCCTCGAAAAGTATGAAATCAAGGGCGTCTCTCGGAAATTGAACGTACATGCAAAGTTCTTCGTCGGTGGCAGAGCGCTTGATCTGGGATTCGAGTTGCACACGCCTGGCGTCTAAGTCCTCGTCCGGAAGCTCCTGCAGTCCTGCCTCGTCCTCGAGAATTTTGTCCCACTTCTTTCCATCGAGCCTGCCGCTTTCGAGCACCTTCTCGAAAACCGACTGATGCGGATCGTAGAAAGGAAACGGGCCATAGCGCCCGAGGAGCAGCCTTTTGAGATCGTCGGAGGGCTTTTCGTAGCGGCCGTTCATTACGTTGCTCAGGGCCGTCGACCACAGGATCTGGCTGCTCGGGGTCACCACCCAGATGTTTCCCAGTTCCTCGCGCACTTTGATGAGCTCGCTGAAAACCTCGTGGGAGCGTTCGAGCAACCCGGCCTTCTCGGCCTGCTCGAGGGCAAGGCTGAGGGCGCCGCCCGGCAGTTTGTGCCTTTTGACGGTAGGGTCGAACCCGTGATACGGGCTTGTGAATTTTTCGTAAAGCCGCCTCTCAAGCCGCACGACGTCGGAGGCGTCCAAAAGAGGGGCTACGTTGAAGCCGGGGGTCTCGAAACCGTAATCATGGAGGTTTTGAACGACGCTGAGCGCGGGGGCCTGGCTATACACGCCGCCGTAGCCGTGATCGGCGACCTCGACTATCTTGACCCCCTCCTGGACCGCCGCCATGAGACGGGCGAGGTCGTTGCCGTCGGTGTTGTGGCCGTGATAGGAAATGAGAAGGTCAGGAAATCTTTTCCGGATGGCGCGAACGAGTTCGGCGATGCGCGCCGGCGAACCCAGGGCGGAATGGTTCTTGATACACAGGATGATATCTTCGCCAAGAAGAGACAGCACCTCTTCAGCTTTTTGAACGTAAAAATCGTCCGTATGTCCCACTCCCGTGCTGAAGCACAGGCAGGGCATAAGGACCTTGCCGGCCTCTCTGACCGCCTTGGCCGCAACGATAAGGTTAGGTATGTAGTTCAAACAATCGTACATCCTCCAGATATCGATATACCTGGAAAAAAGCCTCACGGTCATTTCGACCACATTATCCGGATATGGCCTGTAGCCGAATAGATTCCTTCCTCTGCAAAGACCCTGGATGAGGGTGTTGGGCATGCTCTTGCGGACGAGCCGAAGCTTTTCGAATGGGTTTATCTGCTTCTTTATAAGGTCCAAATGCATCGTGGCCCCGCCGAGAATCTCAAAACCGAAATACCCGGTCGCATCCCGATAGGGGGCGGCCTTGATGGTCGTCTGGGGCATGATTCGGCACCTGAAATCGGATTGCGAAACGTCGCGCTCGTTATTGGTGAGAAAAACCCCCGGAGTGTGGCGCAGGAAATCAAGGATCTCTCCCGCCTGCATCTGTGGTGAGACTCTTTCTCGTTCAGCCATGTGCTCTCCTTCGCGCCCCGCGACCCGTGACTCACCATTCACTATTCACGAGTATACGGATTATATCCATAAGCATTTATTTCGGCCACCAGGCTGGCCAGCTTGCCTATTGGCGGAACTTCCTCCTGGTAGTCCAAAAGCTGCGGATGTTTTTCTATGTATGAGGTATCGAAGTTCTGATTGATAAAATCAGGATCGGTAACTATTTGTTTGTAGTAGGGGATCGTTGTCTTGACGCCCGCGATAAGATAGTTGTCAAGGGACCTGCGCAGCCGGTCGACTGCTTCCTTCCATGTATAGCCGTAAACAGTCAGTTTGCACAGCATCGAATCATAGAAACGCGGGATTTCGTAGCCTTGATAGACTGCGCCGTCGACGCGTACCCCGTGCCCGCCGGGTGACTGGTATATGGCGATCAGCCCGGGGTTCGGCATAAAGTTGTTCTTTGGATCCTCAGCCGTTATCCTCAACTCGATCGCGCATCCCCTGAAGAACAGGTTTTCCTGGGATACTGAAAGAGGTTGGCCCTCGGCGACCAATAGCTGCTCCCTGACAATGTCCATTCCCGTAATCATCTCCGTTACCGTGTGCTCGACCTGGATTCTGGTGTTGACTTCGAGGAAGTAATAATTGTCGTCCTGGTCCACGAGAAACTCGACTGTCCCGGCGCTCAGGTAATTGGAAGCAATGGCTGCCTTCACCGCCGTATCGCAGATTTTGGTGGAAAGACGTTCGGGAAGAAATGCCGGCGCCATTTCGATCAACTTTTGGTGCCGCCTTTGTATCGAACAGTTTCTGGTCCCAAGATGGATGACGTTTCCATGACCGTCGGCAAGAATCTGAACTTCGATGTGCCTGGAGTTCGTGAGGCCTTTTTCAAGGTAGACCTCATCGCTGCCGAATGCCATTTTGGCCTCCGAGCGCCCGACCTCGATGAACTTTTCCAGCTCGCCCATGTTTTGGGCTACACGAATTCCGCGTCCCCCGCCTCCTGCAACCGCCTTCACCATTATCGGGAAGCGATGCTTTTCGGCGAACGACGTTGCGATCTCTTTTCCTTCCTCGCCGGGCGGGAGGACCTGCGTTCCGGGGATCACGGGAATCCCGGCTTCAGACATGACTTCTCGGGCTGTCACCTTGCTGCCCATAGCGGTTATGACCTGCGGAGGGGGTCCGACGAAGACCAGACCGGCCTCCGTACATTGCTTCGAAAAAGCCGGATTCTCTGCAAGAAAACCGTAGCCGGGGTGTATCGCTTCAGCCTGGCTGCTCTGCGCGGCCTGTATCACGCGCTCGATATTGAGATAGTCGCGCCTGGGGCCGCTCCCGATGCAAATGGCCTCGTCGGCCCGCATGATATGAACAGCCGTCTTGTCTGTCTCTTCGTAGATGGCGACGGTTTTGATTCCGAGTTCCTGGGCCGAGCGCATAATGCGGATAGCAATCTCGCCTCTGTTTGCAACAAGCAGCTTTTTGAACATCTTCGAACTCCCCTTCGGGAAAAGTCGATCCATTAATTCTGCGCGGGTTGGAACTATTTCTCCCCTATCCCAACGCATCCCTGACGGGAAAGCAAAAACTCGCCTGCGAAGCGAGCCCAAAAAAGACGCACCGTTCGCTTCTCACTGGATTAAGTTAATGCTGGCGCTTGCGAATGGGAGGGTAGGGGATCGAATCGGCGCCACCTGACCTGTAACGGGAAAGAAGAAGGTGAGGGCGCAACCGCACAGGGATGATATGAATGTCGCTTTGGAAAAGTGAGAGTGAATTTAGAAAAATAAAACCCTCACTCCAGTTTGATTACAGCAAAACATCCCCCTTTCCCAAGCCGGGTCCGGGTGTGGGTCAGCGATCCGAGGCGTTAAGGTATCTCTCATCGGATCTAGGAAGATACGCCTGCTCGCCTGCCCAGGCGGCGTGCTCGATTCCTCTGGTGCGTGTTCTCCCTGCTTACCAGGTTGCACTTGAATGGTTTTATTACTGCATTGGCGTCCCACTTGGGCCTGTCCTCGTCCCTGAGCAGGTCCTTGATACTCGCCCAACTCCTCTGACTGTAAAATTCGCAGGACGTACCCTCATTAAAAAATTCACAATGTCTTTCACTCACGTACTTCTCGTACTTTTTACAGTACTTGATTTTCATCGGCCCCCCCTTGGTAAGGTTGGCGTCCTTCCTATGGTCCAGTTCCGTGCTTCAACTACTGACGCAATATAATTCACACCAGGTGAACCCGCAATTGCGATCATTGAGGCTGCTCGGGAACTCGAGGGTTCTTAATCGCTTGGGGCTTGAGAACGAACTGGGAGAATGGATTTAGGGCTTGTCCGTAAATAACACCTTTGCGCTCGCATCCGGCTTTTGGCCTGCTTTTGCCGCTCCTCAACCGCAAAATCCTCGACGTAGCGCTGCTACGCCTGCGGTTTTGCTCAATCCTCGCGACCAAATCAGCCTCAA
>Ga0326728_10020702_pt1 | contig 12498 bp, 11 predicted proteins | sample MB3enrmetagenome_FD_207602 | JGI IMG/M metagenome (GOLD analysis project Ga0326728, IMG submission 207602) | Lab enriched peat soil microbial communities from McLean, Ithaca, NY, United States - MB31MN | ecosystem: Environmental > Terrestrial > Soil > Wetlands > Peat | place: USA: New York...
TCGTCGCTGCCCGTTTGCGGGCATGATGATCCCACCCGTCGGTGAGCAAAACGCCACCGATATCCAGAAACAACGTCGTGATCGGGATCGCTCTTTTCATTTGGTTTCCGTCAATGCCATCTGCTACCTTTGACCGTTCATCGAGCCAGAAGGATGGCGCTAGATCTTGGTCTCAGGTGGCAAGTGTGTGGATCTTTCCAAAGCGGTTCCTCGCCCGCAGCAAACAGATCTTGTGGCGGTTCGCGAGAGGTGTCAACAGCCAGATACCACCGAGTCCCCGGCGGAACGGGGGGCAAACCGAAATCGACCGCATCGGCGCCGGCATTGAACATCAGGCAAAGTGCGCTCTGCGCATCTTCATGGATCAGACAGGCAAACTGTTTTTCTTTCGGGTCAGTCCAGTGGGGCAGGTCCCCGTGCGGGCCAAACCAATGGATCTCGGCGTCCGTATAGAATTGTTCCTTACTCAGAATCGAATGCGTACGTCGAAAGGCGATCATGCCGTGGGCAAACCGATAAATCTCCTGATGCTGGTTAAGATTGGTCCAGTCAACCCAACTGGTTTCATTGTCCTGGCAGTAGGCGTTGTTGTTGCCACCTTGCGTGCGGCGAAATTCGTCCCCGCCGAGCAGCATCGGCACCCCGCGCGAGATCAACAGGCTCAGCAGGAAGTTCTTGATCTGGCGTTTCCTGATGGACTCGGTCTGGCCATCCGCTGTCTCACCTTCAGCGCCGTAGTTCTCGCTGAAGTTGCAGTTTGTCCCGTCATGGTTGTTTTCTCCGTTTGCTTCATTGTGCTTGTCGCGATAGCTCACCAAGTCGTTCAGAGTGAAGCCGTCGTGGCAGGTGACGAAGTTGATGCTGCTCTCGGGGCCTTTGCCCGACTTGGTGTAGATGTCGGCACTGCCGCAGATGCGGCTGGCAAACAAACCGAGCATCCCATCATCGCCGCGCCAGAAACGCCGGACATCATCTCGGTACCGGCCGTTCCACTCCGCCCAACGCCGCTCTGAAAAACTACCCACCTCGTATGCACCGGCGGCATCCCACGCCTCGGCGATGATTTTCACATCCCTTAAGATCGGGTCCTCGGCGATCCGCTCGAGAAGCGGAGGATTGGGCAGCAAGTTGCCGGAACAGCCCCGACCGAGCACCGCAGCCAGGTCAAAACGAAATCCATCGACGTGCATCTCCACCACCCAATAGCGCAACGCGGTCAAGATGTGATCCCGCACCACGGGATGGTTGGCGTTGATGGTGTTGCCGGTGCCCGTGTAGTCTCTGTAGGAACGTTTATCGTCCGCCAGCATGTAGAAGATTGAGTTATCAATCCCGCGGAAACAGAGCGTAGGCCCCTGTTCGTTTCCCTCGGCCGTGTGATTGAAGACCACGTCCAGGAATACCTCGATGCCCGCCCCATGGAAGGCCTGGACCATTTGCTTGAATTCCAGTTTCTGCTGACCTACGCCTCCCGAACTGCTATAGGAAGCCTTAGGCGCAAAGAAGGCCACAGGATCGTAGCCCCAGTAATTCCCGAGTGCCTGGCCGGTTTGCGGATTGATGCCTGGCACCTCGTGTTCATTGAATTCCTGCACGGGCATCAGTTCCACGGCCGTCACCCCCAGTTCTTTGAAATAGGGGATCTTTTCCATTAGGCCTCGGTACGTGCCGGGATGCTCCACACCGGAACCGGGATGGATAGTGAAGCCGCGGACGTGTGTTTCATAAATCACCGTGTTCGACCATGGATGCCTGGGCGGGCGGTCCTCATGCCAGTGAAAATGCTCCTGCGTGAATACACATTTCGGCATGGCGCCGGCATCATCGACCTTCGAACACACCGAGTCTCCGTCGGGCACAGACGGATCGTATCCACGAGCCGGGCCGAACTCCCAGGTGGGCAACTTGGAGATTGCCGTAGCAAAGGGATCGAGAAGAAGCTTGTTGAAATTGAAACGATGGCCGTCCTTGGGTTGGTAGGGGCCGTCCACGCGGTAGGCATACAATTGGCCCGGTCGAATCCCCTCAATCCAGACGTGCCACACGTCACCCGTGCGGTTGCGCGCGGGATCCAGATCAATCACCCTGGCGGCCTTGGCATCTTCGGGATGATCAAACAACTCCAGCCGGACCCGTCTGGCGTGTCGGCTGAAGAAGGCGAAGTTGACTCCCCCCCCATCTTCATGGGTTCCCATGGGTAAGGGAACGCCCATCCGAACTTCCGTGCGTTCGGAAACCTCTGCCACGTAATCACGCAGAGGCCGTTCGGACGTAATCACCTCTGTGGCCGCGTCCGCCTTTTCTGCCGCCTGGCCTAAGGAAGCCCGCTTCCGGCCCGTGGGCCGTCGCTTTCTTTTCAGTTCTTTTGATTCCTCCATAGGTTGTCTTCTGTCCTCCTTCTTCCGTTGGAGGTTGATTCACCGCTGCCAGAGAATGGGATCGACTTCCAGGGGCACCGCAACGCCGGCGCAATGCGGTATGATGCGCGCTGTATAGTCGGTAACCGGACGTGTTGCGGGCACCTGGGCGACATAAGCGTGGCCGCTGTCTGCTCCTGCCAATTGGCGAACGCGCGTCATCTCCTGTCGCACCGGAGCGCCGCTGTTGGTTCCGTCGGCACACAGCTCGACTCGCACGACGTTCGGATCGAGGTCATTGAGATACACCTCGGTCTCAAAGATGTGCTGGGCCGCATTCGTCTGTACCTTCACGTCGCCGAAGCGGACCGTGACCCATTTCTCTTTCAGAGTATGTTCCCAATTGACGATGTTCCTGCCCACTGCACCTTTATCGGCAGCACGCTCACGGTAGGCGGCTGCAGCCGGGAGGTAGTGTTGCTCGGTGTATTCGCGCACCGCGCGGGCTGCGGAAAAGCGTGGTGTCAGCCGCGCCATGCTCTCCCGCATCCGCGCCACCCAAGCCGTGGGGATACCCTGCCCGTCGCGGGCATAAAACTCGGGGATCACTTCCCGTTCGAGCAGGTCGTAGAGCGCTTCGGCTTCGACAGCGTCCCAGGCCGGATCGTCGGCATGCTCCCGTCCGTCCCCCAACGCCCACCCGACCTCAGGCGTGTAGGCCTCTGCCCACCAGCCGTCTAACTCCGAAAGATTGATGCCTCCATTGACCAGCACCTTCATGCCGCTCGTCCCGCTGGCCTCCCAAGGCCGCCGTGGCGTGTTGATCCAGACATCCACCCCTTGCACCAGGTGCTCGGCCAGCAGCATGTCGTAGTCACTGAGAAAGATCACATGGGGGCGCGTCTCGGGTCGCCGGATGAAATGTATCCATTCCTGAATCAAGGCCTGCCCTGCTTGGTCTGCAGGATGAGCCTTGCCTGCCATGATGAGTTGCACCGGGCGCTGCGGATTGGTCAAGAGACGAAGCAGTCGCGGAGGGTCATACAGCAGTAAGTTCGGTCGCTTGTAGGTCGCAAAGCGCCGAGCAAAGCCCAGCGTTAGGGCGTTGGGATCCAACAGATGCTTCGCGGCTTCGGTTTCCTCGGGCGGCGCGCCTGCTATGGCCATGTCCAGGGACAATCGTTCGCGAGCGTACTCCACAAAACACTTGCTGGCGGCGGTGCGAAATTGCCAGAGCCTGGCGTCGGAGACGCGGCGAATGTCCGGTTCCAGGGTCTCCGTCGTCCCCAGCCAGCGGCCCTTTCCACAGCTCTCCGTCCAAAGATCGTCGGAAGGGGCCGAGTCCCAGGTCGGCATGTGGACTCCATTGGTCACGTGTCCGATGGGGATTTCGTCCTCCGGCCAGCGCGGAAAAAGAGGCAGAAAGAGACGCCGACTCACCTTTCCGTGCAAGCGACTCACGCCGTTGACCGCGCCGCTCCCGCGGATGGCCAGATACGCAATGTTGAAAGGCTCCGACGAGTCGGCCGGGTTCTGGCGTCCCAGGGCCAGCAAATCGTGAAGTGCAATGCCGAGCTTCTTTTCGGCATACCCCCCAAGATATTGCTTGATGAGAGCGGGATCAAAACGGTCAAAGCCGGCGGCCACTGCCGTGTGGGTAGTGAAGAGATTACCCGCTCGTGTGACCGCCAGCGCGACTTCGAAGGGCTGCCCTGTCTCTTCCATGAAGTTGCGGGCACGTTCCAGGACGGCGAACGCCGCGTGCCCTTCATTCAGGTGACAGACCTCCGGTTGCACCCCGAGCGCGCGGAGCAGTCGCCATCCGCCGATCCCGAGGAGCAGTTCCTGCTTGAGGCGCAGCTCCGGCCCGCCCCCATACAGTTCGCTGGTAATCCCCCGATTAACCGGGAAGTTCGCCGCGTCATTGCTGTCCAGCAAGTAAAGCTTCACCTTGCCCACCTGAACCTGCCAGGCGCGCAGCCGGACCGAGTATCCTGGCAAGGCGATCTCCAACCGTAACCACTCCCCGTTTTGATGGCGCAATGGCGTGATCGGCAACTGTCCGGGATCGTTATACGGGAAGAGGGCCTGTTGCTCTCCGTTTCTGTCGATCACTTGGCGAAAATAGCCCTGCTGGTAGAGCAGCCCCACTCCGACCACTGGCACACCCAGATCACTGGCGGCTTTGAGTTGATCACCGGCCACATTGCCAAGCCCGCCCGAGTAGATGGGCAAAGCTTCGCTCAACATGAATTCCATGCTGAAATACGCGGCGCCGGTCAGTAGAGCCCCCGAATGACTCCGCTGAAACCACGCGGGCGCCGCCAGCGCTTGCCGTCTGGTCTCGACCAGGCCATCAACTTTTTTGCGAAAAACGGGATCGGCCAACATGCGCTCGATCTTGTCGCGCGGGACCGTCTGCAGGACCAACCAGGGGTTATGGGTGATCTCCCACACTTCGGGATCAAGCTGCGGCCACACTTCGTCGGTAGCATGATTCCAGGACCAACGCATATTCAGGGCCAGCTCTGCCAGGGAATCGAACCCCTCGATTTCCGTGGGTAGAAGACCGTATATGGGATGGGTGACGCGGGTTTGTTCGCTCATGATTTCCCCTTTGGTTCGGGAACCGCCGCCATAGCATCGCTGACAATCGTCTGGGCTTCCTCCAAGATGCGGCTCAAATGATCTTCTCCATGGAAGCTTTCCGCATAGATCTTGTAGATATTCTCGGTTCCTGACGGACGCGCCGCGAACCACCCGCTCGTCGCAATCACCTTCAACCCGCCGATGGGAGCGCCGTTGCCCGGCGCACAAGTGAGGATAGTCTGGATTTTCTCGCCGGCCAGATCCGTAAACCGAACCTGTTGGGGCGAGAGTTTCCCCAGCATTTCTTTTTGCTCCGGAGTGGCCGGTGCCTCGACGCGGTCGTAAACAGGGGCACCGAACTGGCGCGTGAGTTCGCCGTAAATCTCGCCGGGATCGCGGCCCACTCGCGCCGTAATCTCCGCCGCAAGCAAAGCCGGCACGATGCCATCTTTGTCCGTCGTCCACACGCTGCCATCCATACGAACAAAAGAAGCGCCCGCGCTCTCCTCTCCGCCAAAACCAAGCGAACCGTCGAGCAGGCCATCAACGAACCACTTGAAACCCACCGGCACCTCGTAGAGCTTGCGACCAAGTTTCGCGGTGACCCGGTCAATCATCTGGCTACTCACGACGGTCTTACCAACTGCCGATTCTTTACGCCACTTTGGGCGATGTTGGAAGAGATAGAAGATCGCGACCGCAAGGTAGTGGTTGGGCGGCAGTAGCCCCATGCTTCTGGTGACAATGCCATGCCGGTCATGGTCCGTGTCGCACGCAAAGGCGATCTCGAAGCGATCCTTCAGGCCGATTAACCGCTGCATCGCATAGGGCGAGGATGGGTCCATACGGATCTGGCCGTCCCAATCAACGGTCATAAAGCGGAAAGTCGGATCGACGGCCTCGTTCACGACCGTCAGGTTCAAGCCGTAGCGCTGGGCAATAGGGCCCCAGTAGTGGACTCCTGCGCCGCCGAGGGGATCTACTCCAAGGCTGATCTTCGCGCCGCGAATAACATCCATGTCGATCACATTGCCGAGATCTTTGGTGTAGGCGGCGATGTAGTTGTGCCGGTGCGTTGTGGAGGCGCGAAGAGCTTTCTCGAAGGGAACCCTATTCAATCCCCGAAGGCCCGTCGCGAGAAACTCGTTCGCCTTCGCCTCGATCCAGCCGGTGACGGTGTCTTCCGCCGGCCCGCCATTGGGGGGGTTGTATTTGAAGCCGCCGTCATGGGGCGGATTATGGGAGGGCGTGATCACAATGCCGTCAGCAAGTCCTGTCGTGCGCCCCCGGTTATAGGTGAGAATCGCGTGAGAAACAGTCGGGGTCGGAGTGTATTCATCGCCCTCCGCCAGCATGACTTCCACCCCATTGGCCGCCAGCACCTCAAGCGCACTGGCAAGAGCCGGCACAGAGAGCGCATGCGTATCCATACCAAGAAACAGCGGACCATCGATGTTTTGTTGGGCTCGGTACAGACAAATAGCTTGACTGATGGCGAGGATATGCCATTCATTGAAAGCCTTATCGAATGCGGATCCACGATGTCCCGAGGTGCCGAAGGCAACCCGCTGTTCCGGCACTGAAGGGTCAGGGATCTCCGTGTAATAGGCCGTCACAAGTCTGGGTACATTCACCAGCATCGAGGGTTCGGCTGGCTTTCCTGCAAAGGGGCTCACTTTCATCGGTCTCTCGCCTCATGTGGCAGGGATTTTCTCTCTGCCGGTGGTTTCATTTCACGACCGTCTGTTTCTTCGGGTCATTCCCATCGGCTCAGCCTGGGAAGGGTTCTTGCTCGCTGCGGGGCACGATCCAGCACCTTCCGCCCCTCGATGGCCTTGCTGCCTTGACCCACCAGCACGAAAGCAAATTGCTCTCCCTCCAGGTGGGCCAAACCACACTCGATGGAATTGCACGCCGATACTTCGAAACCCTGGTTTTAATGCGCATACCGTTCTGTCCGCAGTGTGAGGCCCACTCGGCATCATACGCGACACCTGTTAGGTTCCGGTTACGCCGGGTTAGGACAAGTTCAGGGCCCCCGGCCTGAGAATCAGTACGCCAAGGGGCGGAATCGTCAGGTTTAGCGAGTAGGGCCTACCATGCAGCGGCAGGGGAACCGCTTCCACACGGCCGCTGTTTCCCTGGCCGCTGCCGCCGTAAAGTAGAGCGTCGCTATTCAGGGCTTCTCTCCAATCGCCGTTCACGGGCGCCCCGACGCGATAGTTGTGCCGAGGCACGGGAGTGAAATTGCAGATGACGAGAGTCACGTCATCAAAATTCCTTGCCCGTCTCAGGAAAGAGATGACACTCCCTTCCCAATCGCCGCAATCCACCCACTCAAATCCGGAGGGTTCGAAATCCACCTCGTACAGTGACGGTTGCCCCCTGTAAAAGGTGTTCAAATCGCGCACCCACCGCCGCAACCCGGAATGCAGTGGATGCCCCAATAGGTGCCAATCCAGGCTGCGATCGTGGTTCCATTCGTCCCATTGCCCAAATTCGCTGCCCATGAACAACAGCTTCTTCCCGGGATGGCCCCACATATAGCCGTAAAGGAGCCGCAGGTTCGCGAACTTACACCAGTCATCGCCTGGCATCTTGGTAACCATCGAACCCTTGCCGTAGACCACTTCATCGTGCGAGAGAGGCAATACAAAATTCTCCGAGAAAGCGTAAACCAAGCTGAAAGTGATCTTATGTTGGTGATACCTGCGATAAATCGGGTCCTTCGACATGTATTCAAGAGTGTCGTGCATCCAACCCATGTTCCATTTCAGGCCGAAGCCGAGACCGCCGAGATACACCGGGCGAGACACCATCGGCCAGGCGGTGGATTCCTCGGCAATCATCATGGCATCGGGAAATGCGGCGTACACTTGTTCGTTCATTTGCCGCAGGAACTGAAGTGCGTCAATGTTCTCTCTGCCTCCATACTGATTGGGAATCCACTGTCCTTTGCGGCGTCCGTAATCAAGGTACAGCATCGAGGCAACGGCATCCACGCGCAGGCCGTCGACGTGATACTTGTCGTACCAAAATAAGGCGTTGGCGATCAGAAAACCTCGAACCTCGGAACGCCCATAGTTGAATACGAACGTATTCCACTCGGGCTGCTCGCCCTGCCGCGGGTCCGAATGTTCGTACAGATGCGTGCCGTCGAAATAACCCAGCCCGGCTTGGTCTTTGGGGAAATGAGCCGGGACCCAGTCGACTATCACTCCGATCTTACGTTGATGAAGGCAATCCACCAGGTACATGAAATCCGCGGGCGTCCCGAATCGGCTCGTTGGTGCGTAATAGCCGATGACTTCATACCCCCAGGAGCCATCGAATGGGTACTCCATGACGGGAAGAAACTCGACATGCGTATAACCTGCCTCATGCACATAGTCTGCAAGTTGCACAGCCATTTCCCGGTAAGTCAGCGGACGGTTTCCCTCCTCCGGTACCCTCCTCCAGGAACCGAGATGGACTTCATAAATGGAGACGGCGCAACCCAGACCGTTTCTCCTGGCGCGGTTCGCCATCCACTCGCCATCTCCCCACGTATAGGTGCTGAGGTCCCACACCCGGGAGGCGGTTTGCGGCCGGATTTCCGCCGCAAATGCGTACGGATCGGCTTTATCTACCTCATAACCCCGGTACTGAGACGTAATGTGATACTTGTACAGCGCACCAGCCCCTGCATCCGGTATAAAGCCCTCCCATACCCCAGTTGCTCCGCGCGATACGAGGGCATTCGATCGCGGGTCCCATCCGTTAAAGTCCCCGAGTACGCTGACCTGCTTGGCGTTGGGCGCCCACACGGCGAAATGAACGCCGCGCTGCCCGGCCAACTCGCCGAGGTGTGCCCCCATCTTCTCGTAGGCACGGCAGTGCGTGCCTTCCTCCAGCAGATACATGTCGTAGTCGCTTATCCATGGAGCTTGCGTTGAGTTTCGCATCGCCTGTCACCTAAAGGTAGCTGAACGTGGTCCAATGACTTCGGTTACCAATAGAATTCTCTCCTACCCTCCCTTGGTGGCTATCCTGACTTACACGACCTTTATAAAGGGATGTGACTCGCAAGGCAGTTCAAAACTGCTCAGAGGGGTGGTCAGAATTGCTCAAATGGCAAGAAAGGCGACTGTGGTGGGAACGGGAGCCAAAACTCTCGAAAGGGGATACTGATCCTCGTGGATTGACGGAATAGGCGAAACTGAGACCGTGAGCAAATCTGAACAGACGTGCAATGCGTCATCTGCCATCATCTGATGGAGTGTTCCTGGAGAGGAAGGCCTGTCCCCAGCGCTATGGCTCCGGGATGAACGCTCCTTAAGGAGTAAAGCAATCATGAAAGTGGCATTAAAGCCTATTATCGAAGCACTCAAACATGATGGCAATCGACTGGAACACCACGCCCAGAAGCTGAGAACAATCTCTCCCGATCTCGAGGCGGAGGCCGAGGATGTCGACGACAGGGTGGCGTCCATTAGAAAGCAGATCGAGATTTTGGAACAGTGGGAATAGCCACGAATTTGAGGGGACCGTCGATTCTCCATTCCATCTTGAGTTACTAGGTTCGGCGGCGCAACAGGACCCGGACAGGTGAGGGTGGCGGGTCTGTGCAAAACTGAACGTCTTCCATGGCAGAAATGAGAGACCATAAGAATATGCCAAACACAGGTGAAAGACGAGAGATCACGGCGCGCGTAAATGCGAAGGAAGCGGAAACCGTTAGGCAGTCTCAGAAGCTGGCGTCGAAAACAAAGCAGCTCTCCGCAAGCAGTGACGCGAAGAGCCGGGTGCGAAGCGCCAGAGCACTGAAGGGCCGATCTCGCGGACGTACAGCGTGATACCCGGTTTCGTCGGGCGATGGTGAAGCACCGCGCGAAACTGAAGAGCATCGCCGCGACCAAGACGCCCCTACGAATGTTGGTGAAAGTCATCCGATGACTAGCCGCTGTTCGGCACTCAATTCTGGCGCTCTGGGGAGGTGTCCATGGTGAAACGTAAATTGCGGAATGACGAGGCTCAGATCGATGAACTTGGAAACGATCCGGAGGAACTAGCTTCTGACAGCGCCGGGCAATCGGGTGATGCCCAGGGGCTTTCGCAAATTGCGGACGTTGACGAGGAGAGCGTCGCAGAACTCGCCGAGACGGATCAAGCATACGAGGCCGAGGTCGTGGAGGGCGTCAAGGATGCTGGCGACCACCCCGAAAGGCCTGTACAAACCCGTGAGGACAAGGCTCGGTAAGTTGCCTTTCCGCCTGAGCGAGAATTGGGGTCCGTGCCGTACCCTGACTCGGCCGATCCGGTGGTCCGATTACAGCAGCGCCAGGCCCGCAGCTTTCGTGCCGGGGACCTTGTGGTGCCCTTCCCGCCTGGCGTCAAAGAAAAGGCGCCGACACGAAGAAACAAAGTCGGCGCCACCCACGACTACGCCTTCAAGTGCATGCCTGCGTGCTCTAATGCCAGAAGCCCAGTCTGCTATTTCTAGGGTTATTTTTCGGGGTTGTGGCCCTTCTGGTAGCCAGCCTCGTATGCTTTCTGGTCTTCGTCTTTCTTAAAGTGGTGCTTCTTGTAGTGGTCCCGCTTATGCGCTTGGTCATCTTTGCCTTCGCGCAACCCTAGCTGGTAATTCTTGTTTTTCGAATAATCCTGGTCCTGACCTGCGCCGTTCATTGCCGGAGACGCAAAAGCGCGTACCGTGCCTCCAGTGATACCCGCTGCCACCACTAGCGCCAGAACCCAGACATACGGTTTGAAATTCATTCGCATAAAAACTCCTCTCTTTGTCTCTTGTGTTGATCGATAGAATCTACTACTGAAGAACCCGCATCTTGCGTTCCCCACCCGCCGTCCGCACCACTTTTCTTTGCTGGCGATGAACGCATAACCTTTATACCTTGAGCCAAAGGCAGGCGTCAGTTCAGTATTGCTCACAGCTTTGGTCAAATCAGCACACTGAGGCCAGCCATGAATCACCTTCGTGCGTTGCGAACGGCGGGGGTGCGGCTTGCCGTACCCTCACAGTTTCCGTGGGTGGCGCAGGGATTGCTCTTCTTCCGATGTGTTGGATGTGAAACAACGGGGGTGCCAGCACCGCATGACAGTAATGGCCGGCTTACCTAGGAACGTTCCGCCCTCACACGCTCAAAACCGGAATCGGCACCGCGCAAATGATTCCGTAGCCGTGGGTCCGCAGGTGACCGCCATAAGGGTAGCACCCGGTAACCAGCAAATCCGCCTTCGCCTGCTTGGCAGCTTGGCTCAGCACCTTGGGCACGTCACCACTACCGATGAATACATCGGCCTTGATGCCTGTATCTTGCTGGAGCTTTGCCATTTGCTGGGAAGCGTTGCTGACGAGCTCCTCTTTCCACCTTTGATCGACGAAGCTGCCGCCGGGCCCCCAAAACTCCACGCTGGCAGTGACGTTAGCGAGCGTAAGATGAGCACCAAATTCGGCGGCCATTTGGGCGGCCCACGACACAGTTATGTCAGCACGGGGGCCGAATTCGACCGCGCCCAGGACGTTGCGGATCGCAAACCTCTGCACTGGCGATTCTTGCACGTGCGCACCAGTCCAAACCGGGCACTCGGTTCCGTGTAACACTTTTGCTGTCACCGAGCCCATAAGAAACTGGTAGAACGTGAAGCTATGTGACGGCATCATGATCAGGTCGGCTTTTTCCTCCTGAGCCGTATGCACAATTGCCTGCGCCGCATCGCCTTTGACCAACTTGCGCTGAATGGTAAGGCCATCAAGCTCCGGCCCGAGAGACTGGTCCTGCTGTTTCTGGGCCTGTCTAATGATCGCCGCGAGCAAGTCCCAGTCAGCCAGCTCGCGGCTGTCCTCCGGCACACCGGCGGCATGGCTCTGCGCTGTCACGACGTGCAGCATCACGATCTCGGAATGGAAATGGCGCGCCAACGTCGCAGCCTGATGAATCACACCCAGGGAAGCAAGCGGGAAATCAACTGGCAAAAGAATCTTCTTAATATTCAGCATCGCGCAAAGGCCCTTGAGTCCAAATGTCCCTCACCGTCTTCCATAGTCGGAATTTCCGATTTGGATTTCTGACTCGCGCACGTCGTATGCTTCTCCTGCCATGGACACAACCAATCGACCCGGAATTCGCTTTTTGGCGTTCCAACGCCTGAGAGTATACACCCGGTTGTCTCTAACCGAGCCCTTTCGGTGCATTTTCCCCCTCCGATGATGTCCCGCCATGGTGAGCAATGTTGAACAGACACGCCGCCGCTCAGGATGCTTTGATCGTTGTTTGGAATTTCAAAAATGGAAACCCTGCAATGGAGCAAAGCGGTTGTCTTGCGGCTAGGTAAGTTCCGCTCACTTCAAGGACCCGGGACTGCCCAGCCCGAGATTTTGTACCTTGCGGAGCCGCTCACGAACGGTACCCTGCTAGGGATTCGGACCTGAAAAAGGAGATTCCGATTGACCGCTGACATGAACGAGCACGCCGTCATCAGCCCTGACCATCAACTCCCGGCCTTTGTTCCCCGACATAAGGGTCTGCACGTCGTCATGTGGATCCTGCTGCTC
>Ga0326728_10020706_pt1 | contig 12497 bp, 12 predicted proteins | sample MB3enrmetagenome_FD_207602 | JGI IMG/M metagenome (GOLD analysis project Ga0326728, IMG submission 207602) | Lab enriched peat soil microbial communities from McLean, Ithaca, NY, United States - MB31MN | ecosystem: Environmental > Terrestrial > Soil > Wetlands > Peat | place: USA: New York...
AATTAGGATCCATTTGTTCCGGAAGGGGGGCATATGAGCCGCTTCGATAAATTTGGACAACCGAAATCGCAGCTCGTTCCCACGTCGAAAGGCGAAATTGCAACGAGCCCTGAGATTTCCAAGCGGGTCAAGCAATATCTAGAAACTGAACAGGCTGAAATTCCCATTTCCGTTGCGCGCGTGCTATCGAACCAGCCGGGAAAGTTCTTGTTCTGCCTCGATGCCACCGGCAGCATGGCGAGCCTCATCGAGAATGCCAAGTCCAGCCTCCGCAAAATCGCCGAGCGGATGAAGCAGGACGCAGGATGCCCCATTGAGATCGGAATCGTCGCGTACCGCGATTACGACATGGGAGACGCCGTAGAGGAGCAATCTCCGCCCACAGCCGATATGGAAACTTTGATCGCTTTCTTAAACCGGACGAGGGCGAGCGGCGGGGGAGCGGATAGTGGAGAGGCCGTCGAGGTTGCGCTTCAACGTGCCCTGACTATCGACAGCCTTAGCGCGGTGCTGCTTGCGGGGGATGAGCCGGCGCATTCGCGCGAGCACCTGAACAAACTGATTAGAGGCACTCAGCCAACCGCCGTCGAGCTGGCCCATCGCTTTGCTGAGCGGAAAATTCCGATCCACACGTTCGTAGTTGGCCAGAGGCAGGACACGATCGCGAGCTTTGAAGAAATCGCAAGCGTGTCGGGAGGAAAACGCGGTTTCCTCGACGGAAGCGCTGCCATGATCGATATGGCTGTAATGGCAATGCTGGCGGCGGTAAAAGGACCGGCGGCCGTCCAAAACTATATGCGGCAGCATCAATTATCGAGCAATGCGAGCGATTTCGGCAAGCTGCTAATCGAAGGTCCCAAAGCTTAACGTAAATGAGGCGATTATGCGTTTTTCTGTGATGTTATTGCTAGCGCTTGCCCTGGGTTTCGCAGGCGGCGCCCTTCATCCGCAGCAGTTGATCATCCTTCATGGAGTAAATATTACTTACGCCGTATTTATCCTGTCTGGCCTTTTTGTCTTATTCTTTTCGGCTGCATTTTTCTATCGGTCACAAACAGAGGGTTTCGATATCGTCGTCGCGTCCGAAAGTATCGTGGCTTTTGGCATCGCCTCGCTGACAGGAGGCGTGGTTGTCGGACTGTCCCAGGCTCTGGGTGTGGACGATTTTGCTAGAATTGGGAAAGAGCAGATTGTTAGCATTTCAACGCCGTTCCTCGAAGGCGTTTTTACAGCGGCGACCGCACCGATATTGGCCGCAGTTCTCAGGAATATCGACAGCGGGTTTACGGCAGGCACGGGTACCGGACCGGCCGGGATTTCCGGCATGACCGAAGATTTCAAGAAAATGGCCGATCTGATCTCGGCTCTGACAAAGCAAGTTTCGGAGCTCAAAGAAGCCACAAAAGGTTCAAGTACCTCAATGGCAGGTTTCGGATCGGAAATAAAAAAGCACAGCGACCTGTTGAAGGAAGCACTCACGGCAGCGCAGACCGAAATAAAAACTATGGGTAAAGCTGCCGGCGAAACCAGGACCTCAATACAAAACCTTGGCACGGCCTTATCGGGCATAAAAGCGCCGGTAGACGATATAAAAAATCTCAGCACTTCGCTCTCGTCTATAGCAGAGCGCAGCGGCCAATTGAAGGTGACGCTAGTAGACGCTAATACTCACATTAAGGAAATGGCAGCTGCGTCGAAAGATACCGGAAGCTCTATTAAAACCCTCGGCACCAGCATCTCCGATATTGGAAAGAATTCCGAAGCAATAAAAACTCTTGGCAGCAGCCTTGGCAAGCTGAAAACCGAGACCAACGAAACCGCGACGGTGCTCGAAGGCTTGCGTAGAATTATTGCGAAATTCGAAGGGTTTATCGCTCACGACAGAAGGGCTGCCTGATGAGTAGGAACCGTGCAAGTTTGCTATACTTGCAGATGGGTCAGGAGGTCATTTACATTCTGCTGGCCTGCGCGATTGTGACCTCGATTTTGCTCTTGTCATTAGCTGTCCGGACCCAGAGTAGCCTGGACGATCTACAAAATCGAAAGCCGGAAATCGAAGCGCAAATCAAGGCAGACGAAGAGCAAATCAACAAACTCAAAGAGCAAATGAGGAAAGAGGAGGAACGCTCTAAGAACGAAGCGAAGGAGAAAGCGCAACTGGAAAAGGCTGTCGCCAATTTAAACGCCAAGAATGAGCAATACAAAAAAGAGGTCGCGGAATTAAAAAGTAACGCTTACAATAACGATCAGCCACCGATAATTCTTCTTACCGAGAGCGGAGGTTTCACATTTGAAACCGGGTCTGCAAAGCTGTCTCCCAATTTTCGCGAAAACGTTAAATATAAAATTCTGCCTAATTTAAAGGAGAGCGCGGAACGATACTCGGCCCGCATTATAGAGATTGTCGGTCACACAGACGAGGTGCCGTTCGGCGCCCCGAAGCGAGGCCTCAGCGACCTCGACACGAACTTGTTCAAGGCTCTAAGCGGTACCGCGCCCGCAGGGGCGTTGATACCGTACGATAATGTGGGGCTTGGAATGGCCCGGGCCATTTCGGTTAGGCAGCTCTTGCTCGAGCTTGGTCTTGGAGCGAACTTCACAATACTTCCGCTCTCGGCGGGGCCCGCTATTACCCCTAGCGAAGCCATAGCGTTCGGCGCATCGCCTCATACGGGTATCGAGGCCCGCCGCCGCATCGAGATCCGCCTCAGACGCAGGTCTAAGAACGAAGGCTAGGGCATTGTAGTTAATCCGGAACCGCCGTTATTGCGAGCCCCGGCCCAGAGGCCGGGGTAAACGCCGCGAGGCGATCCAGGCTCAAGTCACCGATGCAGCTATTGATCGCCACGGCGGCCAAGGCCACCTCGCTATGACCAAGCGCCCTGTAAAAAGCTCGGCGCTCTAGGAGCAGCGTAAACGCCCTCTCAAAAAGGTATAGTTTGCATTTGCCATCTTCGTTCTCTCCTCTGCGCCGGCGCTTTTGTTTTTGTCCGGATGCGACTGCGTCACGATCTTGCGCCATGCTGACTTGAGCTCATTGCAGTCGGGTTTCCTGTCTTCTGTGAAGCCGAAAAATTTTAGTGCGCGGCTGAGTTCCGACTCGGGTGACTTTCGGCCTTTAGGGCCGCTACCACCGCCAGAGGGCGCAGTCTCGCTCTCGAGCTTGTACGCTAGGAGCCCTTCAGCACAATATCTCAGGGTAGCCAGACGCTCGTCGACAGCGTCGAAGCTGAAATCCAATCCAGCTAGCTCTTCAATACATTTATTTCCGCCCCCGGCCAGATTTCTAATTTCGGCTTCCCGGCTCGTTCCCCGCCATTCCTGGCGAAACCAGTGCCCGATAGTGCCGATGGCGAACTGATATTCAGAATTGCACCGTCTGAACTCGTCGATTCGCCAAGTATACGCCGCTGCATGCTCCTTTGCGGCGCGAACGTCCTCCTCCGTAACCTCGAACGGCTTGGCTGCAAGGCTTTGGACTTCATCCACAAAGGATTTGAAAACATGCAACGTTGGATCTGTTTTGTAGTGCGCCGTAGTCGTTAATAGCTCTTCGAGGTCTGCAATATGTTTTGCCAGCCTCCTCGTCTTTTCGTAGTTTTTTTGAAGAATTTGGTCTTGGAACCATGATGGCTGCAATTTGTCTAGAGTATCAATCAAGGGACCGGCGATTTCCAGCAAATCGATCACCTCCTGGAAACGCTCAATCTCGCCCTTGTCGCGGCTGCGCACTTTCTGAAAATCGCAGCCAATGCCGCGAACGAACTCTTCAAGAGCGCCGATCGGATCGCGGTGCTTCTCGACAAGCGGCCAGAACGGTCCAGGCACATGCGTTAAGCCCAGCCAGGAGAAAAGCTCAATCGAAGCCTGCCGGAGTATGCGCTTCAGCTCCGGCTTGCCATAATCGGGCTGCAGCTCATCCGGGTCACGATGCACTTTTGGACGCGGTTTGGGCGCCGGTTTAGTTTTTTCCCCGCCTTTGCCGGACAAATCGATACGAGGTTTAAAACGCTTTCGAACGAACTCGTATGCTTGCCGCGCGAGGCCGAGAACCCATTCTAGACTTCGACGCAAATCGATGCTCATCGATAATTGCTCTTGCTTATTCCGCGACAGTTACTTTCGAACGGGCAATCGCACGCACACGGAGCTTTTATCGCCACCCTCAGCGCAACCCAGCTCGAATACACGCGGCTGTTGCCGCAAAAATAGCTACCCTTGTGCGGGCAGCGGCGCAACTGAATAGACACGGCGGCGCCGATATGAGACACCGTTCATTATAATTTTCGATTCTGGAGGATACGTCATGGCAAAGCAACCGGCAAAAGAGCAGCACACAGGAAAAGAAGCCGCAAAAGCGGCGCCTGCCGCCGCCGCTCACCCGGCGCATGAGCACCACAAAAAGGCTGCCGAGCATCACGAACACGCAGTCAAGCATCACAAAGAAGCCGCCGCGCATTACGCGTCCGGCGACAGCGAGAAGGCCGCCCATCACGCTCACTCGGCGCATGCCCACACCGTCGAAGCCACGCACCACGCGAGCGAGGCCGCCAAGCACCACGTGTCGCACAAGAAGTGCTGAGATTTTCTCGATAATGATTTGCAAGAGGGCGGCCTTGGAGCCGTCCTTTTTTTGTTTGCAGCCCTGAGCAAGGTGGCGGGGCGGCGGCGGGCTTGTCCTTCCGCTGCCGGTGCTTAGCGGCCTTCTCGCGGCTGGGTTGTGGCGATTTTGACCCTTAGCGGATGTTTGACATACTGGCGCTTGCGGCCGAGGCCGTGTAAAAACGCCGTTTCGCTCTGGTTTGATAGCCCACGGCGGGCGGAAGTTGACGTACAGGCGCGGATCTCGCGATGCGATCCAGAATCGCGCGAATGCTGTTCAGAAACCGATTTGGGCTATCTGAGCGCGGCGGCGGACGCCAAATTGGGCGGCAAGGCCCCATTTGGGCGCTATGCCTGCTGCATCGCCTGGAGCAATCCAGGCGCGCCGAGGATATTCATGACGCGCTTCATGTTGTAGGACAGGACGTGAAGCGACATTTCTGTTTTCACATTGCGCAGCCTTTTCATGAGGAAGTGCGCCGAGCCCATCCAGAACTTGAGGGTTCCGAAGGGATGTTCCGCGGTGCTGCGCCGCGCGGTCATCATATCTGGTTTTTTGTCCAGCCGGTCCTGGGCGGCCTCCAGAACGGCTTCATGCTCCCAGCGCGAAATGCGGCGCTCCTTGCCCGTGGTGCATTTTTCTTTCAGCGCACAGCTTGAACAAGCCGTTGTCCAGTAGCGCCGCAAGACTTTGCCGTCTTCTTCGTTGGTGTAATGATAGGTCAAACGCTCGCCAGCGGGGCAAAGATAGACATCTTCGTCCGCCTTGTAGACGAAATCCTGCTTGCCAAAACGCCCCTCGGCCTTGGCGCCCGAGGTTGAAAATCTGGGCACATACGCCGTCACGCCGGCTTACCCGCAAGCAAGAATTTCTTGCCCATCGTAGTATCCGCGATCGGCGAGGGCCTCGATGGCTTCAGCGCCAAGGGCTTCTTTGGCCTGCTGAGCCATGCTGGCGAGCTGATGACGGTCATGGACAGCGTTGGTAACTTCATGAGCGATGATGAGGTGGTGCTCTGTCTCCACCGCGCACTGCACGTTATAGCCAACGGTTCCTGTCGCTTTGCCCGTACCTTGCATGGAGCGGGCATCGGGATCGGTGAGCGAGATTTGCGTATCTTCCGCCTTTGCAAGCTGCGCCCCGATCGCTTTCATGCGCTCGATTTCTTGGTTCAGCCTGGTAATTTTATCCTTGAGCCGCGTGCGCTTGATTTCGGGCGTTGATGGCTGGCGGTCAGCGGTTTCAAGCTCGGACAGGTAGCGCTCGATGCTCGCCTCGATCTGTTCCAGCCGCTTGGCCACCTTGGTTTGCGTAAAATTCCGGTCGCGCGAGTTGACCGCTTTGAACTTGCTGCCATCGATGGCGACGGTTGTGGCCGCGAGCAGGCCGGCGCGTCCGCACACCACGATGAACTCGCGGCAAACCTCGCGGATGGCCGGGCCATTGTCTGTGCGGAAATCGGCGATGGTCTTGAAGTCCGGAGCCAGGCAGCCCGTCAGCCACATCACCTCAACATTGCGCTGGCATTCCCGCTCAAGGCGGCGGCTCGATTGAACGCGGTTGAGATAGCCGTAAATGTAGATCTTCAGCATTACCGCCGGATGGTAACCGGGCCTTCCAGTCTCCTTCGGATTTATGCCACCAAAACCAAGCTTGGCGAGGTCAAGCCGATCAACAAAGAAATCGATCACCCGAACCGGGTTGTCTTCGGCAACATAGTCTTCCAGCTGCGCGGGAAACATCGTTCCCTGACCGCGGTCTGCGCCGCTTACAAAGCCCGCCATGCAATCCCTCCGCCCTTGGCAGGCAAGATTCTGAGGTAGAATCAGTGCTCCGGCAATCCGGACTTTTCACACGACCTCGGCCTGGAGCTGACTCTGTAAGTTATGGTTCAAATCCAAGCTGCTCCACAAAAAGCAAGATGCCATTTACTCTTCCATCTTAAAATCCCACTGATCGCCGGCTGCTGGGAAAACATCGCCTCCTATGGCGTCGAAATACGAAGTTGAGAGAGGTTCGCTGCCCGGTTTGTAGGTCCGAACCGCCCTGGCGTAACCGCCTTTTCGATTGGCAGGCTGGCCATTGATCCCGCTGAAAATCGTTTCGACCATGCGGCCATAATGGTCATAGCTGGCGGTAGCGCTCGCGTAGCCATTAACGTGGAGGCAAGGCTGGCCATCGACGCCGAAAAAGGTTTGCGAGATCAGGTTTCCGCGGCCATCCCAAGTGTTGCGCCAGCCTGCATAGCCTTGGCGGTGTTTGACCGGCTCGCCATCGGCGCCGAAACAGGCCCATTCGACGGTATTGCCGCGCGCGTCATAGCTTCGCGTCGAGCGCGTATAGCCGTCCTTATGCTGGACCAGCTCGCCATGGGCTTGACGGCCCCTATATTGAACCCAGATAATTGCAGCGGCCACTCCCAGAAGAGTTAGTAGCTCAATCATCCATAGACCCCTGATCGTTCCTGCGCCATCGCCTAAACTATACCGCATTCCGCCGGACTTCTGGAAATGGCCCAATCCGCCGGATCGCCTTCGGCGGCTTCCGGAGCGAAGCGGGCCCAGAGGCGCTGCACGCGAAGCCGGCCCTTGCGCTAATCGTGCGGGAGGACCGTCAGCGGGCTCGCATAGGGCACAACCCTAAGCGAGTCGTGCGCCAGGATGCCGATCGGATGCAGGGGCGCGACCTCGAGTTCGCCATTCGCGCCATGGCGGACGCTATACTGCCACACCGTCAGCTCTTTCTTGTCCGCGAGCGCGCTGGCAATGACGCCGGCGGCAGCTTTCTCCGGTCCGCCCAGCGCGCGGATCTCTTGATCGTTGAGGCCGATCAGCACCTCGTCCTTTACGGTGACGACCTTAAAGAGCGAAACCGGCATTTGCGCGTCCCCCCAAGCCTCAGTTGCGGTTCCGATGAGCAGCGCGAGCGTTCCGGCGCGAAGCGCAGCTTGTACCAGGCGTTTCATGATGCTTCTCCCTCTTCGTTGTCCCCGTCTGTACACAAGCTCTTAGCCGCCGGCAATGCCGCAAAGGTTCACCCGCAGCGCTTCGCTGTGAAAAGCTGTCGCGCCTTTCTTTGCCGGGCCGGCTCGCGTGCTATATCTACGGCATGGGAACGAGTCGCTCCATTCTTGAAAAAATATCCGCCGCGCCGCAGGCGCTCGCCGCCGAACCGCCTTATCTGAGAGGCCTCAACGCCGAGCAGCGCGAGGCTGTCGAGCGCACGGACGGGCCTGTGCTCGTTCTGGCCGGCGCCGGCACGGGCAAGACGCGGGTGCTCACCACGCGCATCGCACATCTCTTGTGGACCAAGCGCGCGCGGCCGAACGAAATCCTCGCCGTGACCTTCACCAACAAGGCGGCGCGCGAGTTGAAGGAGCGCGTCGGCCAGCTCGTGGGCGGCACCATCGAGGGCATGCCCTGGCTCGGCACCTTCCACTCCATCGGCATGCGCATTTTGCGCCGCCATTCCGAGCTCGTGGGGCTCAGCCAGAATTTCACCATCCTCGATGTCGACGACCAGATCCGGCTCATCAAGCAGCTCATCCAGGCCGAGCGGCTCGACGAGAAGCGCTGGCCCGCGCGCCAGCTTGCGGCGCTCATCGACGGCTGGAAGAATAAGGGGCTCGTGCCGGAGAAGGTGCCCGCGAGCCAAGCCTTCAGCTTCGCCAACGGCCGCGCCATCGAGCTTTACGCCGCCTATCAGAAGCGGCTGAAAGAGCTGAACGCGGTCGATTTCGGCGATCTCTTGCTGGAAAATCTGCGGCTGTTCCAGGAAAACCCGGACGTCCTCAAGCAATATCACCGCTGGTTCACCTATATCCTGGTGGACGAGTATCAGGACACCAACGTTGCGCAATATCTCTGGCTGCGCCTGCTCGCCCAAGGCAGCCACAATATTTGCTGCGTCGGCGACGACGACCAGTCGATCTATGGCTGGCGCGGCGCGGAGGTGGATAATATCCTGCGCTTCGAGAAGGATTTCCCCGGCGCGCATGTGATCCGCCTTGAGCATAATTACCGCTCGACGGCGCATATTCTGGGCGCAGCTTCGAAGCTGATCGCGAACAATCTCGGCCGGCTCGGCAAGACCTTGCGCACCGGCTCGGGCGCGGGGGACAAGCTCCTCGTGCGCGGTGTCTTTGACGGCGACGAGGAGGCGCGGCTCACCGCCGAGGACATCGACCGCCTGCGCCGCGAGGGCGTCGCGCTGAACGATATGGCGATCCTCGTGCGCGCGAGCTTCCAGATGCGCGCATTCGAAGACCGCTTCGTCACCATGGGCATGCCTTACCGGGTGATCGGCGGCCCGCGCTTCTACGAGCGCCAGGAGATCAAAGACGCCATCGCCTATCTGGAGGTGATGCAGAACCCCTTGGCCGACCTCAAATTCGAGCGCATCGTCAATGTGCCCAAGCGCGGCCTCGGCGACCAATCGGTGCAAACAATCTTCCAGCACGCCCGCGCCGCCGGCGTCAGCCTGTTCCACGCCGCGCGCCAGATCACCGAGACCGAGGAGCTGAAACCCGCCCCCCGCAAGGCGCTGCGCGCGCTCACCGACGATTTCGCGCGCTGGCGCGGCCTCGCCCCCACCATGCCGCACACCGAGCTGGCCGAGCTGATCCTCGACGAGAGCGGCTACACCGCGATGTGGCAGAAGGACAAATCCCCGCAAGCGCAAAGCCGGCTCGAAAACCTGAAAGAGCTGATCCGCTTCATGGAGCAGTTCGACAGCCTCGGCGCGTTCCTCGAGCATGTCAGCCTTGTGATGGACGCCGACCAGAACGCCGATGGCGACCGCGTCAGCCTGATGACGCTGCACGGCGCGAAGGGCCTGGAGTTCGACGTGGTCTTCCTGCCCGGCTGGGAGGAGGGCCTGTTCCCGCATCAGCGCGCGCTCGACGAGAACGGCCAGGAGGGCCTCGAAGAGGAGCGCCGCCTCGCCTATGTCGGCATCACGCGCGCCAAGCGGCGCCTCACCATCAGCTTCGCGCAGAACCGCCGCGTGCATGGCTCATGGCAATCGGCTAGCCCCTCGCGCTTCTTGGGCGAGCTTTCGGAGGAGCACGCCGAGCTGACGATGGAAAGCGGTGGCTATGGCTATGGGCGCTTCGGCGCGGCCAATGGCGGCTACGGCGCGAGCCGCTTCGACGAGGCCGCCTCGCCCTTCGATTACGACGAGCGCCCGACGCCGGGGTGGAAGCGCGCGCAGGCGAATTGGCGGACCGAGGGCGCGGTGCGGAACCGCGCGCGCGGCGCGCCGCCGGAGATCGAGGGCGAGCTGGTTGCAGCGAGCACGGCCATGCCGAGCGCGGCCTTTCCGGTCGGCCAGAGGGTATTTCACCAGAAGTTCGGCTACGGCACCATCAGCGAAATCGAGGGGAATAAGCTCACAGTGGAGTTCGAAAAGGCCGGGCAGAAGAAGGTGGTCGCGAGCTTTGTTGAGGCGGTTTGAGCGCGTAGCGAGAAAATTAGAGGGTGGCCAACGACGATGCGATATTCGTCATTCACAAATCAACTGCTGGCCCTTCCTGCTGAGCAGCGGGAGAATATCAAAAACTTATTGCACTCCCAATTGTCAGCGCCGGCCTCGATGCGCAGCAACTTGGATACCCTTTGGGAGGACTTTTACGATCTGGCGGACGAGAATTTTGTTAGCGAGTTTGCAAGAAAACCGAATGATCGCGCCTGGGAAATGCAACTGGGAGTGGCACTACGAAGGGCAGGCCTTAAGCTTGAGGGACGAAAGCCTGGACCCGATTTTCTTACCTCCGATGGCAAAAACAGGGTGTGGATTGAAGCGGTTGTTGCCGAGCCAGGCGATGCTGCGGACGCGGTTCCGAGCGCAGAGTTTATAACTTTGGTCAATGCGCCAGAAGATCAGATCATATTTAGGATCACAAACGCATTGAATTACAAGATGAGGCAACTAAAAAAACATATCGCCGCAGGAATAGTCGAAAACGGTGATCGATACGTCATCGCGTTGTGTGCCAGCATTCCAAACCATCTAGTGACTTCATATCATGCAATCAGGGCAGTCTACGGGATTGGAGGCTGGCAATTCGACCGCGATCCCGAGACCAGCGAGGTTATCGCGGGCCATTTGGCCAGCAAGCGAGAAGTCCACAAAGTGAGTGGCGCTCCGGTTTCCACGGATGCGTTCCTGAGCCCTGCCTGGAGTAGAGTCAGCGGTCTCCTATTTGCAGCTGGGCCGTTTGCCACTGATCTCTCGCTTCTGGGTAACGGGTTCACGACTTTGCATAATTTCTCCGCCCAGTTTCCCCTAAGAACGGGCTGGCTGAGGTTTCATAGTGAGTATCGCATTGAGGAAAGAGAAGGTGTGCAGCATCTTGCAAGATCGTATGGGAAACCTTCGGTGCGCCTTCCCTCCTATGAGGCGGTCGAAAATTTGTAATTGCGTTAGGAGCGGATACGGTGGCGGACATTTTTATCTCGTATTCCAAACAGGATAGGCCTGTCGCTGAGGCACTTGCTAATGAACTCATAGCTCATGGTTTCGATGTCTGGTGGGACTTTCGCCTTTACGCCGGCGATGACTTTCACGACGTAATTTTAGAACAGATTAGGAATGCGCGAGCAGTGGTCGTTATTTGGTCGGATGCTGCAGCCGCTTCAAATTGGGTGCGTGGCGAAGCCCAAGAAGCGGGAGACAAACTAATCTCTACCTGCGTGCGTGGCTTCAACCTTCAAAACACTCCCCTTAACTTTCGCTACATTCACACAGAGGTCTTAGATAACCGCAGCCAAGTTCTGGAAGCAATTCGGCGAAAGGTAGAGCTGGCACGAAACGCAGAGCGCATAATCTTGCAGCAAACTGAAGCTGTGCGGTTGGAGACTGCAGCTGTATCGGGCGATGTCGAGGCACGATATGAGCTCGGAATAAGATACATTCTTGGCGAGGGCGTGCAGAAAGATGAAAAAAGGGCGTCGCAGTTATTGCACCAAGCTGCGGAAGAGGGGTTCGCCGCCGCTCAGGGTGCACTGGGCGCAATGTATGAAAAAGGACGATGGGTTGCTAAAGATGAAGTAAAAGCAATCCACTTCTATCGAATGGCTGCTGAACAGGGGGACATAGATGCCCAATTTTGTCTTGCCCAATTATTTATAAATGCACTTGAGGAGCATAAGCGTCGAGAGGCAGTAGTGTTATTCCACAGAGCGGCTGGCCAAGGACACGTCGGTGCACAATTCGTTTTAGGTCTCCTCTATGACATCGGCATGGGTGGCGTGGTTAAAGACGACAAAGAGGCTGTCCGTTTCTATCGGCTTGCGGCCGAGCAGGGGAATGCAAAGGCCAGAAACAATCTCGCATCGTATTATGCTGAGGGCCGCGGTGTTGCAAAGGATTATGAAGAGGCGATGCGCCTATACCGTCTTGCAGCAGACCAAGGGTGTGAGGAGGCCCGCACCAATTTGAGTGAGGCGCAGGACAAAAACTGGGACCCATCGTCGGCTGCACTGTGCACACCGGGGGAAAAGACGGAGCCGAATTGAAGGTCGACTTTTGACGCCAGCGCGAGGGGGCACGCGCGATATGACAGCCTTTTGCCCGTAAGCACCCTTGCGAACGACACTCTGAAAGTTTGCACTCATACGGCGTTTTGCCGTACAATCCACCCATGACAAAAGCCGCAACCACAGCCCGCCTTGAAGCCCGCTTGCCCGCCGAGCTGCATGCGCTCCTGAAGCGCGCCGCCGAGATCGAGGGGCGCTCGCTCACAGACTTCGTGGTGTCGGCCGCGCAAGAGGCGGCGCGCAAGACCATCGAGGAAACCTCCATCGTCAAGCTGTCGGCGGAGGATCAGCAGCGTTTTGCCGAGGCGTTGATCGAGCCCGCGCCTTTGACGCCCGCCATGGAGCGGGCGGTCTCG
>Ga0326728_10020708_pt1 | contig 12496 bp, 11 predicted proteins | sample MB3enrmetagenome_FD_207602 | JGI IMG/M metagenome (GOLD analysis project Ga0326728, IMG submission 207602) | Lab enriched peat soil microbial communities from McLean, Ithaca, NY, United States - MB31MN | ecosystem: Environmental > Terrestrial > Soil > Wetlands > Peat | place: USA: New York...
GCAAGGGGTGACGACTTCGCGGCGAGCGAATGGTGTTCTGAGCAAGCGCGAAGGCGGCGCCCCGAGCGTCAGCAGATGCGGGGGAGCTGTTCGCCGGAGAGCTGATCGAGGATGCGGGGGACGCCGATGGCGCCTTTGAGGGTCACCAGGCCCGAGTTCTCCTTCGCCACATGGCCGATGAGGCTTGCCTGGCTCCCCCGCGGGTCCCGGCGCAGGACTTCCAGCGCCCGGGGGATGTCCGCCTCCGCGACAAAAGCCGCAAAGCACCCTTCGTTCGCCACGTAGAGGGGATCTAAGCCAAGAATTTCGCAGGCGCCGCGCACGTCTTCGCGCACGGGGATCGCCGCTTCATCAATCGCGAGGTCCCGCTTGGCCGCCTGGGCGATTTCGACCAATATGCTGGCCAGGCCGCCGCGCGTGGCGTCGCGCAAACAATGAACGCGGATGCCGGCCGTGAGAAGATTCAGTACCGCCTGGGCGACAGGGGCCGTGTCGCTTTCGATCGCGGTCTCAAAGGAAAGACCCTCGCGCACCGCCATGATCGCGATCCCGTGCCGGCCGACGTCCCCGCTCACCAGGATTCCATCCCCCGGCAGGATGGACAAGGGCGAAATCGTTTGGGGCGTTTCAATAACGCCGATCCCCGCGGTATTGATAAAGAGGCCGTCTCCCTTGCCGCGATCCACGACCTTGGTATCCCCTGTGACCAGGTCCACGCCTGCCGTGTGAGCCGCTTCCCGCATCGAATCCACGACCCGTTTGAGCGTCTCCATCGGAAGCCCTTCTTCCAGAATGAAGCCCGCAGAGAGGTACAAGGGGCGCGCGCCGCACATGGCTAGATCGTTTACGGTGCCGTTCACAGCCAGATGCCCGATGTCGCCTCCGGGGAAAAAGAGAGGGTGAACCACATATGAGTCGGTCGTGAAAGCCAGCCGCTGATTTCCGACCGTCAAAACGGCCCCGTCATGCTGGGCGGCCAGCCACGGGTTCTTGAAGCGGGGGAGAAAGACCTCCTCGATCAGCTTGTGCATGAGGGCCCCGCCGCCGCCATGCGCCAGAAGCACGGTTTCGGTATCCGTCAAAGGAACGGGGCAGGCCATCTGAAAGGTTTTGGGGTCAGCCATGGCTCATCGCCTCATGCCGCCGGTAGCGGTAATAGGCCGCGCAGGCGCCTTCCGCGGAAACCATCGTGGCGCCCAGGGGGTGCTCCGGATTGCAGCGGGTGCCGAAGGCGGGGCATTCGTTCGGCTTCTTCAGCCCCTGGAGAATGAGGCCGCTCATGCATTCCGAATCTTCTTCCACGTGCAGGTGGGCGACGCCGAAACGCTTCTCCGCGTCGAAGTCGGCGTAGGCCCCGCGGAGGCCTAAACCGCTCTTCGGAATCTCGCCGATCCCCCGCCACTTGCGCGGGACGATCTCAAACACTTTGAGCATCAGGTCCTGTGCCGGGACATTCCCTTCCGGCCGCACCGCGCGCACATACTGGTTTTCAACTTCGGCCCGTCCTTCCTCCAGTTGTTTGACGCACATCAGGACCCCCTGAAGGATATCGAGCGGCTCGAACCCGGTGACCACAATCGGCACATGATACTTTTGCGCGATCGGCGCGTACTCCTCTATGCCCATAATGGCGCAGACATGCCCGGCGGCGAGGAAGCCCTGGACCCGGTTGGCGGAGGACGAAAGAATGGCCTCCATGGCCGGAGGAACGGTCACGTGGCTCACGAGAACCGAAAAGTTCCGGAGGCCCTCTTCATGCGCTTGATAGACCGCCATCGCATTGGCGGGGGCCGTGGTCTCAAATCCCACTGCAAAGAACACGACCTCTTTCTGGGGGTTCGCCCGGGCGAGTGCCAAGGCGTCCAGCGGCGAATAAACGATCCGCACGTCTCCGCCGGCCGCCTTCACACGGAAAAGATCGCTTTTGGAACCGGGGACACGCAGCATATCGCCGAAGGAGCAGAAAATGACCTCCGGCCGCGCGGCGATCTCGAGCGCCTTATCAATGATTTCCAGCGGCGTGACGCAGACCGGACAGCCTGGACCATGGACGAGATTGACGAGCGGTGGGAGAAGCTGATCGATTCCAAATTTGACGATGGCGTGCGTCTGACCCCCGCAGACCTCCATCAAGGTCCAGGGCCTGGTCACCCTCTTCGCCAGGGCCGACGCGAGGGAGCGGGCGGCTTTGGCGTCTCTATACTCGTCGATATACTTCATCGGCCGGGCGCACTGCGGTGCGCCCCTACACTTTCTCCATGGGGGGCTTTTGGATGGCGCGCATGTACTGGGCGCGCTCGAAGGCCGTCGGGTCGGCGCAGTTCTTCTGGCTCATGGAGCCGCGCATCTGCTGGACGGATTCGTATTCGTTCTTGTCCATCCACTCGCGCATCTCCTTCTCCATAACGGCCAGGTGCTTGATGCCGTTCCGGTAAAGGGAGGCGCAGACCTGCGTGACCGTGGCGCCCGCCATGATCATCTTGATGGCGTCCTTCCCCTGGTGGACGCCGCTGGTCGCGGCAAGGTCCGCTTTGATCCGGCCATAAAGGATTCCAATCCAGGTCAGCGGCAGGCGTGCGGCCTGCGGCGTGCTCAAGAGCACGTTCGGGCGGATCTCCAGCTCATCGATGTCGATGTCCGGCTGGTAGAAGCGGTTGAAGAGCACCAACCCATCCGCTCCCGCCTGATCGAGCTTCTGGACCATATTGGCCGTATTGGAGAAGAAGGGGCTGATTTTGACCGCCACCGGGCAGGTGACGGCGGACTTCACGGCTTTGACGATGTCCAGCGTCCGCTCTTCCACCGCCGCTCCGGAGAGGCCCGGGTCGGTGGGGATAAAGTAGATGTTGAGTTCGATGGCGTCGGCACCGGCTTGCTGGATCTTTTTGGCGTAGTCCGTCCAGCCGCCCGCGGAGCTGCCGTTCAAGCTCGCGATGATGGGGATGTTGACGGCGGCCTTCGCCTTCCGGATGTGCTCGAGGTACGTTTCCGGCCCCAGCTCGAATTTAGGCGGCTCCGGGAAATACGTCAGGGCTTCCGGAAAGCTCTCGGTGCCGCTCGTCATCCGTTCGAAGAGTTCATCGCGGTCGGCGCGGAGCTGTTCCTCAAAGAGCGAATGCAGGACCACCGCCGCCGCTCCGGAATCTTCCATTTTGCGGATGTTGCCGATTTCATCCGAGATCGTCGAGGCGGACGGCACGAGCGGGTTTTTCAGTTTCAGGCCGAGATAAGTCGTGGAAAGGTTGATCATGGTTTCGCCTCCGAAGCACCTTCCCCCCTTGCGGGGGAAGGTTGGGATGAGGGGTTCGCAGCCGCCGTGGTACCAGCCCCCCCACCCGCGCTGCGCGCGACATCCCCCGCAGGGGGGGAGGTTTCAACAGGGGGCCGGTTCGCCATGTATTCATAGAGCTTCCAGCGAGCGTCGGCATCCTGCTGGGCATGCCGCCAAAGTGCTTTGGCCTCCTCCGGATTGCTCTTGGTGAGCATCTTGAAGCGGTTTTCGCGCAGGAGATAATCCTCCACCTTCATCGAGGGGACCTTGGAGTCGACGACCAAGGCCTTCTCGCCGCGCTCCAGGCGCCGCGGGTCATAACGGTAGAGCAGCCAGCTTCCGGAGGCCACCGCCGCCTTTTGACTCTCAAAGCCCATCCGCATGTTAATCCCGTGGGCGATGCAATGGCTGTAGGCGATGATCAAGGACGGCCCATTAAAGGACTCGGCTTCCAGCATCGCCCGCAGCGTATGCTCATCGCGCGCGCCCATGGCCACCTGGGCGACATAGACGTTTCCATAGCTCATGGCCATGAGGCCCAGGTCCTTGCGGGCGGACTCCTTGCCTCCGGCGGCGAACTTTGCGACCGCGCCGCGCGGGGTGGCCTTCGAGCGCTGGCCGCCGGTGTTCGAGTAGACCCCCGTGTCGAGGACGAGGACGTTCACGTCCATGCCGCTCGCCATGATGTGGTCCAAGCCCCCGTAACCGATGTCAAACGCCCAGCCGTCGCCGCCGACGATCCAGACGCTCTTTTTCACGAGAAAGTCGGAGAGCTGTTCGAGATAACGCGCCTCCGGCGACGGGAGGGTTTTGAGCTTCTCCCGCAGCGCGCGGACGCGCTCCCGCTGTTCATAGATGTCGGCTTCGTTCTTCTGCGGCGCCTGAAGGATGGCTTCCACCAAATTCTCGCCGATCGAGGCGGCGAGCTTCCGCAGAAGCCCCTCGGCGGTTTTCTTCTGCTGCTCAAGGGTGAGACGGTACCCCAGTCCGAATTCGGCGTTATCTTCAAAGAGCGAGTTCGACCAGGCCGGTCCGCGGCCCGCCGTGTCTTTGGCCCAGGGCGTCATCGGGAGGTTCCCTCCGTAAATGGACGAACAGCCGGTGGCGTTCGCGATCAAGGCCCGGTCCCCGTAGAGCTGGGACAGGAGCTTGACGTACGGCGTTTCGCCGCAGCCGGAGCATGCCCCTGAAAATTCGAAGAGCGGGCGCTGGACCTGCTGCTGACTGATCTTTTCGACCTTGATCTTGCGGCGGTCGATATCCGGCAGGTTCAAGAAGAAGTTCCAGTTCTCGCGTTCGGGCACCCGGAGCGGCACCTGCGGAGCCATATTGATGGCTTTGAGGCGCGTCTCCGACTTGTTGCGCGCCGGGCAGATCTCGACGCAGAGGGCGCAGCCCGTGCAGTCTTCGGGCGCCACCTGCAGGAGAAACTTCATTCCCTTCCAGTCCCGGTCGATCGCGTCGCGGGACTTAAACGTGGCCGGGGCGCCGGCCAGGGCCGCAGGCTCCACGACCTTGGCGCGGATGACGCCGTGCGGGCACACCATCACGCACTTCCCGCATTGGATGCAGACCTGCGTGTCCCACACGGGGATTTCCTGGGCGAGGTTCCTTTTTTCCCACTGGGCCGTGCCCGTCGGAAAGGTCCCATCCACGGGCATCGCGCTTACCGGGACGTCGTCGCCTTTGTTGATCATCATGGGAACAAGCACCTCGCGGACAAAGGCCGGCGCAGCGGGAGAAACTACGGGCGGCAGATCCGCGGTCGCCGTGACCTTGGCCGGGACCTTGACCTCGTGGAGATGCGCCAGGGTCGCATCGACCGCCTTCAGGTTTCGCTGCACGATTTCTTCGCCTTTGCGGCCGTACGTCTTGCGAATCGAGTCCTTGATTTCCTCGATGGCCTGCTCGCGCGGCAGGACCCCCGAGATGGCAAAGAAGCAGACCTGCATGACGGTGTTGATGAGATTGCCCATGCCGGATTCTTTGGCGACGGCGTAAGCGTCGATCACAAAAAGCTTCAGTTTCTTCTGGATCAGGTGCTCCTGGAAAGAGCGGGGAAGCTGGTCCCAGATCTCTTCCGGGCCGCTCGAGGTATTCAAGACGACCGTTCCGCCAGGAACCACCGGTTCCAGCAGGTCGTACTTTTCCAGGAAGACCGGCTGATGGATGCCGACGAAATTGGCCGCCGTGATGAGATAGGGGGCCAAGATCGGATTCGGGCCGAAGCGCAGATGGGAGATGGTCGTCGACCCCGACTTCTTCGAGTCGTAGACGAAGTACCCCTGGGCGTAGCCGTCGGTGTTCTCGCCGATGATCTTGATCGAATTCTTATTCGCGCTCACGGTCCCGTCGGAACCCAGGCCGTAGAAAAGGGCCCGCACCACTTTGTCGGATTCGATGGACAATGTTTTATCCCAGGGAAGGCTTGTATGAGAAACGTCATCGTTGATGCCGATCGTGAAATGGTTCTTGGGGGCCTTAATGGTGAGGTTGTCAAAGACGGCCTTCGCCATCGCCGGGGTAAATTCCTTCGACGAGAGCCCGTAGCGCCCGCCCACGATGGTGGGGTTCATTCCGGCCTCGTGCAGGGCCGCGACGGCGTCCAGGTACATCGGTTCGCCGCCCGCGCCGGGCTCTTTGGTGCGGTCGAGGACCGCGATCGATTTGACCGTCTTCGGGAAGGCCTTGGCGAAGCGGCCGGCGTCAAAGGGCCGGTAAAGCCGGACCTTGAGTACCCCGACCTTCTCCCCTTTCCGGGTGAGGAAATCGACGGTGTCGTGGACCGTCTCGCAGCCCGAGCCCATGATCACGATGACGCGCTCGGCATCCGGGGCGCCGTGATACTCGTAGAGGCTGTACTGGCGTCCGGTGAGCTTCGCGAACTGGTCCATCGCCTGCTGGGTGATCTCGGGGCAAGCGACATAGAAGGGGTTCACGGTTTCGCGGCCCTGGAAGTACACGTCGGGGTTCTGCGCCGTGCCTCGGAGTACGGGGCGATCAGGGGAAAGGGCGCGGGCGCGGTGGGCCTCGACCGCTTTTTCATCGATCATGGCCCGGAGCACGTCGTCTTCCAGCCATTCGACCTTCTGGACTTCGTGCGAGGTGCGAAACCCGTCGAAGAAGTGCAGGAAGGGAATGCGGCTCTTTAACGTCGCCGCCTGGCTGATCAAAGCGAAATCCATCGCCTCCTGCACGGAGGAGGAAGCCAGGAGCGCCCACCCCGTCTGGCGGGTGGCCATGACATCGGAATGATCCCCGAATATGGAGAGCGCCTGGGCGGCCAAAGAGCGCGCCGAGACATGGAAGACGGCGGGCGTCAGCTCGCCGGCAATCTTGTACATGTTGGGAATCATCAAAAGGAGACCCTGGGACGCCGTGAAGGTGGTGGCGAGCGCCCCCGTCTGGAGCACTCCATGAATGGCCCCTGCCGCTCCGCCCTCACTCTGCATCTCATAGACGAGGGGTACGGCCCCCCAGAGGTTGGTCTTCCCTTCGGCCATCCACTGGTCGGCCCACTCCGCCATCGGCGAAGAGGGAGTGATCGGGTAGATCGCGACCACTTCATTCAACCGGTAGGCGACGGCGGCTACCGCTTCGTTCCCATCGAGGGTCTTAAAATGCTTTTTAGTCATGTTGGTCTTACTCGCCTTTCTTCCGTTGAGGTTAACTCGTTCAACTCGTCCATTTCTTTCAGGTAACCAAAAACTTTGGCGGCTTCGGCTTCATCCACCCGGCTGATCGCGAAGCCCACATGGACGATAACATAATCGCCCACCTTCGCCTCCGGAACATAGGCGAGGTTGACCTGCTTGGTGATGCCGGAGAAATCCACGCGCCCGGTCCGCCGGAGCGGATCGTTTTCTTCAATGGATGTAATCTTACCGGGAACCGCTAAGCACATGGCCGGTGTCCTTTCCGCTCGACTGGCGCATGACCGCGAGGATCTGTCCTAAGGCGATCCCTCCGTCATTGGGGGGGATGCGCTGATGCCAATAGGGCTGGAACCCTTCTTCTCTCAAACGCCAGATCACCCGGCTCGAGAGATACCGGTTCTGAAAGCAACCGCCGGTCAAGACGACCTTCTTTTCGCCGACCGCGTGCGCGACCTGGAGGATCATTTCCGCCAGCGTATGGTGGAACCGGGCGGCAATGATTCCGACCGGGATTCTGTCCTGAAAATCCTGAAGGATCGCATGAATCATCGGCTCCCAATCGGTCATCTCAAAAGGATATTGGCCTTCCTCTTCATGTCCCGTCGCGGCAAACTCCAGCTCCATCGCGGCCTGGCCCTCAAAGGTCATAATCTGACGGAGGTCGAGGAGCGAGGCCACAGCATCGAACAGGCGCCCGGCGCTGGAGGTGATCGGTGCCTGGATCCCCTTCATGAGCATCGGCTTCAGCAGCGTCAACTCCGCCTCCGTAAAGGCCTGGAGCGAGGCGCAGATCCGGCCGTCAAAGACCCACTCGCCGAAGATCTCGAAGAGAAGCCCCAAGGCACTCCGCCGTGGTTCCCGGACCGCCTTTTCGTTTCCCGGGAGGCGGAACGTCCGCAGATGCGCGACGCGCTCGAAGCCCGCCTCCGTCACGCGGAGGAACTCCCCGCCCCACACCGTGTGGTCGAGGCCGTAGCCAGTTCCGTCCCAGGCCACGCCGAGAACAGACCCTTCCAAATCGTTGTCCGCCATGCAGGAGAGCACATGCGCGTAATGGTGCTGGACGGGATGCAGGGTACCGTTTCGATCGCCGGCGTAATGCGTCGACACGTAGTTGGGATGAAGATCGCAGGCGATGAGCTCCGGCTCGAAGGCGTAGAATTGCTCAAAGCTGGCGATCGTCTTCTTAAAGATCTCAAAGGCGCGCGCGGTCTCCAGTTCCCCGATGTGCTGGCTCACAAAGGCCTGATCGCCATGGGCGATGGCCACCGTGTTTTTTAAATGCGCGCCGACTGCAAGGATCCGGGGGGCCTCTCCGCCCAGGCGAACCGGCAGGGGCGCATAACCGCGCGCGCGGCGGAGGAGGAGCTCCCGCCCTTCCACCACGGCGACGATTGAATCATCGATGGGACGCGCAATCGGCCGGTTGTGGACCAGATAGAGGTCCGCCAGGCCTTTCAGGTCTTGAAGGGCTTCCTCTTCATCGATACAGATCGGCTCCTCCGAGATATTGCCGCTGGTTGCGACCATGGGATAGGGAAATTCTTTAATCAAGAGATGGTGCAGCGGCGTGTAAGGAAGCATGATCCCGAGGTAGGGGTTTCGCGGCGCCACCGATTCCGCGATCGCCGACGACGAGTCCTGCCGGCGGCGCAAAAGAACAATGGGCGCTTCTGCCGACGTGAGCAGGCGCCCCTCCATCTCTGAGACTTCGCAAAGGATTTTGGCCATTTCCAGAGAAGGCACCATGAGCGCAAAGGGTTTTTCCTGGCGGCGCTTGCGCTGGCGCAGGGCCAAAACGGCGCTTTCCTGGCGGGCATCCGCGCACAGATGAAATCCTCCCAGTCCCTTGACGGCCACGACCTGCCCGTCGGCAATCGCCTTTACCGCGGCCGACAAAGCGTCCTCCCGTACAGCCAAAATCCTTCCTTCCCGGTCCCAGAGCGCGAGTTGCGGCCCGCAAGCCGGGCAGGCGGTGGGTTGGGCGTGGAAGCGGCGGTCCTGGGGATTGTGGTATTCCCACTGGCAGTCCGGGCACATGGGAAAAATTTTCATGGTCGTGCGGGCACGGTCATAAGGCAGGTCTTCGATCAGGCTGTAGCGCGGCCCGCAATTCGTGCAGTTGGTGAAAGGATACTGGTAGCGCCGGTTGGCCGGATGGAGGATTTCCTTCAGGCACTCCGGGCAGGTCGCGATGTCCGGCAGGATGAGGGCGGTCCTGGCGCCCTGATCGCCGCTTTCGCGGATGGTAAATCCGCTGTGGCCGACCGAATCCAAAAAAACCGGCTCCAGACTGTGAATGACGGCATGGGCGGGCTTCTCCGTCGCCAGACGCACGAGAAACTGCCGGATTTCCTGGTTCGATCCTTCGACTTCGAGCACAACGCCTTCATTCGCATTCGACACCCAGCCCGCCAGATTCATTTCCGTGGCCAGGTGATGCACGAAAGGACGGAATCCGACGCCCTGGACGGCGCCGCGGATGACGGCGCGAAGCCGCTCGAGTTCGCTGGTGGAAGGGACCTCAGTCGGCATCGATCAGCTCCAGAACATTGAAGCCCGGGATGGGGATCACGTGCTGGCAGTCCGGGCAGATGGCGTAAGGCAAATCGGTTTCTTCCGTGCCGTCCAGAACGAGCGCCCCGCACTGGCACGGCACGCAAACCGGTTTCTTATGAAATTCAAAGGACGTTTTTTCCAGCGGAGTCCCGGCGGTGTGGACTTCAAAGGCCTGGCGCAGGGACTCTTCGACCAGCCCCGGCCCATAGAGGACACGCACCACCTTGGCCGGCTTTTCCTTTCCGTTCGACCAGCGCGAGATCAGCTGATGGATAAACTCGTCCACCATCCCGAATTCATGCATGGCATTTGACCTTGCTGCAGTCTGTCTTCGCGAGGCATTTCTGCACGGATTTTTTGACTTGCGCCAGTAGATCGGGAAACACCGCCTCCACCTGCCGGGACAAGCCCTCTCCAAGTTCAAAGGACCCTCCACCCACCGACACCAGGATCGTCTCAGGGCAATGGTGAAACAGATGCCAGGCGTCGGCCAGGAGCCCTTCCGGCGAAAAGTGGTGCGTCATGGAAACGGCGGGGGACATCTCCGGATGGATCACGCGCGAACGGATGCGGCCGGGGACCAGGTCCCAGCAGGCGTCTATAAAAAGGACGTGGCTGGCGTCCGCGAGCCAGTCGGCCATCTCCGGCAGGAGCTGGTGGGCGGCTTCCACGCGGACCTGCGCGGCCGGCCATTCGCCGCGGAGGGCCTGCGCCGCGTGCCATCCGATGCCGTCATCGGACCGCAGCGGATTGCCATAGCCGATGATGAGGACTGGGGTCATTTTCGTTAAAGGTCCTTCCAGGTGTGTCACGCAGGGGAACGAGGGCTCTCCAGCGATTATCCACATTATTTGTAGCAGATTTTTTCCGCTTTCCAACATGATCCAGATCATGTTGGGAACCAGGCTGTTGACTCTGACGGCACTCAGTGCGCCGCCTTCGCGCTCGCCCCGCTATGGCGGCGAAAGCCGGGGGCCAGAAGAAATGCACGAAGAGACGTATAATGGGAATTGCCCGCCAAGACACGGAAGAACCAATAAAACTGTAGGGACGGGCGGCCTGCCCGATTTCATCATTAATTGAGGAGGATGGCGATGAACGATTCAACGGTCTTGTCTCCGGCGGTGATTGAAGAGCGGAGCTTTATTTCCCAGGTTTATGGATGGATGACGCTCGGCCTGGCGATGACGGGCCTGGTGTCTCTCTACATGGCCGCCCATACGGGCTTGATCGTGGAGCTCTCCGCCAGCAAGATTCTCCTCTTCGGCATGATGGGCATCGAGCTGGTTCTGGTGTTTGCGCTCGCCGGCTGGGCGCAGAAAATGTCGGCCTCCGAGGCGGCCGCGGCTTTCCTGGGCTATGCGGGTTTGACCGGCGTGACGATCTCCACGATCTTTTTGGTTTACACGCGCGCGTCGATCGCTTCGACGTTTTTCCTCACCGCGGCCACCTTCGGGGTCATGAGCTTATACGGCTATACCACCAAAACCGACCTCACCACCATCGGCAATATCTGCTTCATGGGGTTGATCGGCGTGATCCTGGCGTCTTTGGTCAACTTCTTCTTCAAAAGCTCCGCCGTTTATTGGGTCACGACCTACATCGGGATTCTTGTCTTTGTGGGCCTCACCGCCTACGACACGCAGAAAATCAAGGAGATGAACGTCTTCGATGACCCCGAGGCCGAGAAGAAAGAGGCGATTGTGGGGGCCCTGACGCTCTACCTGGATTTCATCAACCTGTTCCTGGAATTGCTTCAACTCTTCGGCAAGCGCGAAGACTGACCGGAACGGAATTCGTTGATGACGACCATTTACGAGCATCGGCAGCCGGGGGTCCTGATGCGGTGGATTCTCTGGGGCGGGTCGGCCGCGGCCGGGCTCTGGTGCCTGTATTTCAGAATGTGGCGCGGATACCCCTGGCGGTTTTCTTCCGGTCCTCTCCTGGTGGCCGGGATCCTCGTGATCGCGGCCGTGCTGTTTGATTCGTTGAGCGTCAGGGTCGATCCGGAAACTATCCGGTTGTGGTTCGGACCCGGCTGGCCGCGCAAGACCATTCACCTGGCGGACGTAGCCGGCTGTCAGGCCGTCCGGAACACCTGGCGCCATGGCTGGGGCATCCATGGGTACCGCCGCTGGTGGGTGTTTAATGTCTCGGGATTTGACGCTGTCGAAGTCCGACTCAAAAACGGCGGCTGGGTGCGCATCGGAACGGATGATCCGGCCGCCCTGGAATCCGCCATCAGGCAAGCTCTGCCAAACTCCTCGTAAGAATACTCCAATACCTGCAGTCCCTGTACCAAGTCTAACGGTGCATTATATTGAGCTTCTATTGATAAGCCCGGGCGTGGATTTCCGTGCAGAGGCGGCTGAAGACGCCGAGGACGCTGGTGCGATGGAGATCGACGATGACATCGTAAAGGCCCCGAAGTTCGGGGCGGGTTTTGGAAAGGTTCCGAAGCGCCTTGTCATAGCCGCCGTTTCCGGCGGCGCCCGACACGCTGGTCGCGGAGAGAGAAAGAGAAAGGGGCACTGACAGGGCGTACTGACAGCTCTGGGCGCTGACCGGACCGGCGTTAACGGCATCCGGAGGCAACTCGCGGCGGGTCAGAGAGGCATAGGAAAGCGGGCCTTGGGAGTGGACAAACGTGATCAGGCCGCTCGGAACAAGAAGGCCGGGCTTTGCTTCATATTCTTCTCGAGCCTGGACGGATCCACATCCCAGAAGCCCGATGACGAGGAGCCAGGCGCCGCGCTTCATGGATGGCCGATCTTGCCCGTGGCCACGGTGCAGGCGCGCGTATAAAGGCCCAACGCATAACTGTTCACTTTGAAATCCACTTTGACATCGTAGAGGACGGCCAGAGGGTCATTCTTGAGCGCGTCGCGAACAGCGGCCGCATAGCCGGCATCGCCCCACATGACCAGGTACAAAAGAGACGTGCTGCAGCCCTCGCCGGTGGCGGTCGCGTCCGACGGGGCGGCATGAACGTCGGCGGGCGTTGCGGAAC
>Ga0326728_10020710_pt1 | contig 12495 bp, 13 predicted proteins | sample MB3enrmetagenome_FD_207602 | JGI IMG/M metagenome (GOLD analysis project Ga0326728, IMG submission 207602) | Lab enriched peat soil microbial communities from McLean, Ithaca, NY, United States - MB31MN | ecosystem: Environmental > Terrestrial > Soil > Wetlands > Peat | place: USA: New York...
CCGAGGGATGATAGTTTGTTTGTTACATAAGAAAAACGTCGCAGAAACTTTTCTGTTGTTTTCGATAAGGCGGTTTCAGCATCAATAGAAAGGAAACGGCTTACATTGACAATTGTAAATAAGATGTCGCCAAATTCTTCTTCAATCATGTTATCATTACTGTTTTTTACGGCATCATCAAATTCCTGTAATTCTTCTTTGAGCTTTTCCAGGATGCTTTCGGTATCGGTCCAATCAAAGCCGTAAGTTGAAGCTATGGACGTAATTTTTTGAGCTCGTTTTAAGGCGGGCAGTGAGCTGGGAATACTGGAAAATAAATTTCCTTCATCTTTTTTATCGATGCGTTCTTTTTTCTTAATTTGTTCCCAGTTTTCTTTTACTTCTTTTATGGAGTTTACTTTTTTTTCACCAAAAACATGCGGATGCCGCCGGATCATTTTTTCAATAATTCCGTCCATAACATCATTTAAAGAAAAAAAATCTGATTCAGCGCTTATCTCAGTTAGAAATAATATCTGGAAAAGTAAATCCCCCAGTTCTTCTTTTAACGATTGAGGGTTCTCTTTGCCCAGAGAGTCGACTACTTCATAGGCTTCTTCCAGAATATATTTGCCAATATCCTCTCTTTTTTGTTGTCTGTCCCACGGGCAACCGTCTGGCGCGCGCAATTTTTTAATGAGTTGTGTTAATTCCCTCAGTTTTATTATATCTTCATCGTTATCTTTTTTCATTTACACGTAAATCCTGAATTTTCATATAGAAGTAATTTAAATTGGATATTTTATTGATGGTAAGTAGCATATAAAAAAAATGCTGACAATATATTCAAATAATAATGTTTTTAAAACATGATTATCCAAGGTTAATTATGTAAGTCGTATTATTTACCTGTTTGTCAACATAAAAGTATTTTTTGCCCGCTTATGTAAATGATTATGCAGATAATTTAATATTATAGTATATGTCTGTTAAGAACTGGTTTTATTAGGAATATTGTGATAATAAATAAAATAGAAGTTAAGATAAAGCTTATTATTATCAACACCATTGGCGATAAAATGGTATAAAAAATATTTTGTCGTAAAATTGTTAAATTTGTTCTTGACAAGGGGGAAAAAAAGCGTATTCTTCGCGTTCAATAGTATAAAGGCTTGGGGGATAAACCCAAGTGTTGTGAAATCTTTGAAAGGAGGTTAGCCGTTAATGAAAAAAATATTTGCTATTTTTGTTGCTATGCTATTTGTTGCTTCTTTATCTTTTGCAGTCGTAGGTTGCAAAAAAGCTGAAGAAACAGCACCAGCTCCTAAAGTTGAAGCACCCGTTGCTCAGCCTGCACCTGCAGCTACTGCAGTGCCTGCACCTGAAGCTGCACCTGCACCTGCACCCGCACCTGCACCTGCAAAATAATTGCTTCGAAATAAATCAGTAGGACAAATTAATCGGACATTCCTTTTTCAGGAATGTCCGATTTTTTTATTTCCGTTATCATATAATTTTTAAAAATGTGTTATACTACTAAAGAAGCAAAATAAATCGTTTGCAATTATTGGTTACATTATTAACTTTTTGATATGAATAAAAAATATTTTCATTTGAACTGCAAACCGGAAGATAAACTCGCAATGGGAAATGTTATTCTGTTAAAGTATTTTTCCTGTCTGGCTTGAGTTTAAATGCGAGTAGATGCCTGTAATAATATGGATGATCTTGATAATAATTAGGAGGTCTTTTTATGTCAGAAAGAAATAGCGGTTTATTAAAAGGTTTATTTGTTGGCGGATTGATCGGTATGGCTCTGGGAGTTTTGTTTGCGCCCAAGAGTGGTAAGAAAACGCGTGAAGATATTGCCCGCAAAGCAGATGAACTTTTAGTCAAGGCAAAAGAAGAATATGCAAACGTCATAGAAAAAAGCAAAAAGGCTTATGATGCGTCAGTAAATAATCTTAAAGACTTGGGAACGACGGCAGAAGAAAAGGCGGTTGAAGTGGAGAGTAAGGTAAGCGAATTTGCTCATCTTGGCGCAGAAGTTATTAAGAGTAATAAAAATAGATTAAAGATGGCGATTGATGCAGGATTGGAAGCCTATCGGGAAGAAAAAAGTAAAAAAACAAATTGATTATCAACATAACCCATAAATTAAAACATGGCTATAATCATAATCAATAAAGGAGGAAATTCATGTATCTGGAAATTGCCTTAAAAATTTTGGTCAGTGTTCTTATTCTTTTGATAATTTTTTGCATTCCCGTTCTTTTGCAAATGTGGCGTATATCAAAGGACATTACAATAATTCTAAAAACCTTAAATCAAAGTTTTCCTGCGATATTAAAAAATCTGGAAGAAATTACCACTAATGTTAATAGTTCTACTGCTGTTATAAATCGAAAAATTCAAAATTTTAACAACGCTTCAAATCGGTCACATGCATTTGTTGACGATATTATTAATAATATAAGATGCTTGGCGCCAATAGCCCTTAAATTGCCGATTTTTCGGATAATTGGAAATGTTGTTGCGATTGCTAAAGGTGTACGCGTTTTTAGTGATGTTCTTTTTAATAAAGAAAAAGTAAATAAAGAAGAAGTTTAAACCGTAAGGGTCCTTTATGAAAAAAGTAACATTTTCCAGTAAATGGGGCACCGTAAATGTTCAGAAAAAATCAATTTCATCTGCCGCGGAAACCGGAAAATCAGCAGAAGATTTAGTCAGGGAAATTAAAAAGTCGCAAAAACCTCTGGCGGGTGAAGACTATCGGGAAAAGTCATTGGCAATTAATGGCCTTGTTTGTGCCCGTTGCGGGCGCGAGTTTGCCGAATCGAAAAGACAACTTTTGACTGTGCATCACAAAGACGGCAATCACAACAATAATCCTGCCGATGGAAGTAACTGGGAAAATCTTTGCGTCTATTGTCATGAAGATGTTCACAGCCGGGGAGTATTGGCGGAATATCTGGGTGATAACGCGCATGGTCAAGAGGTCAGTTTGGTATATGACGATTCACAGGTTGCTGTCGGTTCCGGATTGCTTGCTGAAAAATTGAAAAGGGCGCTCCAGAAAAAAAAACCGGAATAATAATTTTAACGCAATATCAGGTTCGAATTTCCATTTTCCTTGACCAGCTTGTCGCCGACTGAAGTTCCGCAATAAACACAACTATAATCATATTTTTCCCCTTCCTGGAGAATCAACAGCAATCTTTTTCTTACGGCAACAGCTCTTTTGCATTTTGGGCAAAACAATTCTGTAGCGTCAAAATCTTTATAAGTTTCTCTCATGTCTAGTATTCACTCTCTGGAATATTTTCCCAATTTGCAAGCCATATTACGGCTTCACTGTCACTGGGAGCACGGTAGTCGCTTCTCGGGGATAGCGAACCGCCGGAACCAACTTTTGGCCCATTGGGCACGCAGGAGCGTTTATATTGTGAAGTTTTAAAAAATCTATATAAATAAACGTAAAGCCATTTTTTTATTTCTTTCAAACTATAAGCGTTTCTTTTATCCGCGGAAATATCCGGCCAAAGGCCTTTTGTTTTATCCCCCCAGGCGTGAAAAGCCAGAAAAGCCACCTTTGTGGGCAAATAGCCGAAGCGGGTTATGTAGAAATTATTAAAATCCTGCAATTCATAGGGACCTATAACCTCTTCGGTTTTCTGGCACGGCCGGCTGCCAATTTCTCCCGGTATCAATTCAGGCGAGATTTCTGTTTCCAGTACATCTATGAGTATTTTAGAGACCTCTTGAGAAAATTGATTGGTATTGGCGACCCAGCGAATTAAATGCTGAATAAGTGTTTTGGGAACGCTGGCATTGACGTTATAATGCGACATGTGGTCACCGATGCCATAAGTGCTCCAACCCAAAGCCAGTTCACTTAAGTCTCCCGTGCCTACGACAAGAGCATTACGCATGTTCGCCAGACGGAAAAGATGCGCTGTGCGTTGTCCGGCCTGAACATTTTCAAAAGTTATATCGAAAGTTTTTTTGCCGCGGGCATATGGATGTTTAATGTCTCTGAGCATTTGCAGGCAAGCAGGTTTTATATCGATTTCATTTGTTTCCACACCAATTGTTTTCATTAATTTCAGAGCATTGTTATAGGTTTTTGTTGAGGTGGCAAAGCCCGGCATAGTGTACGCTTTAATATTTGATCGGGGAAATCCTAAAGAATCCATTGTTTTCGCTGCGACAATAAGGGCGTGGGTGGAATCAAGGCCACCGGAAACACCGATAGCAATGTTGGGTATGCCTGATGATTTTAAGCGCTTCGACAAACCTTGAACCTGTATATTATAAGCTTCATAACATCGCTGGTCGCGTTTGGAAGGATCCGCGGGAATGTAGGGGAAGCGAGGATACTCTCTGTTTAATAGAACCCGGTTACTTAAAATGTTCACATTAAATTCTACATGACGAAAGGATGAAACTTTATCTTTGTTACAGACCGCATTTTGACTGAAAGAAGTTAAACGCATCCGGTCCTGTGCCAGCCGATCAAGGTCTATATCGCTGTAAATTATTTGGGCCTGCTGTGAAAAGCGGGCGGATTCGGCAAGCAGATTGCCATTTTCATAAATCATGGCATGACCATCCCATGCCAGATCAGTTGTAGATTCGCCGGGACCGGCGGCGGCGTAAAGATAAGCAGAGACACAACGGGCTGATTGATTGGCGGCAAGTTGCTGGCGGTATTCGGATTTGCCGATGGTTATGTTGGAAGCGGATAAATTGCCGATAACAGTGGCTCCGGCCATCGCCGCAAAATTCGATGGCGGGACGGGAACCCAAAGATCTTCGCAAATTTCAAGGAAGAAATTAAAATTTTTGATATTGGCGACTTTAAAGATTATATCGGCGCCGAAAGGTATATCTTTTTGTCCGGCTAATTCTATTTTGGAAGAAAATGCGGCTGATGCCGGTGTAAATTGTCTGGCTTCGTAAAATTCACGATAATTGGGCAGATATGATTTTACAGCCACACCCATTATTTGTCCATGGTAAAAGACAACCGCGCAGTTGAAAAGCCGGCAATCAATTTGTAGCGGCGCGCCGGCAACTATAATGATATTAATTTTTTCGGAAGCCGTTTTAATTCTGGCAACGGCTTCCCGGACTCCCTGTAAAAGAGCGTCCTGATGGAACAAATCTTCATTAGAGTAGGCGGATAATCCCAGTTCCGGGAAGATAGCCAGAATCGCTTTATGAGATGCGGCTTCCCGGGCCAGTTCAATGGTTTTTTGCATATTGAAAAAAGTGTCGGCAACCTTTAACTCCGGGATGCAAACCGCGGCGCGGATAAAACCATGATTGTACAAGTTAAAGAAACTTTTTATTTTTTTTGAGGGCATGAGTTTATCCTTTCTCAACTAAGGCGTAAGCGCTGTGGTTATGGATGCTTTCGAAATTTTCCGCTTCAACGCAGTACCATGTGAAATTGTCATCATTATTTAATTTTACCGCGACACTGCGGACGACGTCTTCAACAAATTTAGGGTTTTCATAAGCCTTTTCAGTGACGTATTTTTCATCCACGCGTTTCAGAAGAGAATATACCTCGCCGCTGGCCGAGTCTTCCACAATTTTTATTAAATCTTCAATCCAGAAGAATCTTTTATAACGTACTTTTGCCGTCACGATACTTCGTTGATTGTGAGCTCCGAATTTGCTGATTTCGCGGGAACAGGGACAGACGGTTGTGACGGGAACCATGACTCCTACCTGAAAATCAGATTTCTGGGCGCTGCCTTCTCCGGATAATATGCAACGATACTCCATAAGGCTTTTTGCTTTGGAAACCGGCGCCGTTTTTTCCAGAAAATAAGCGAATTCAATTTCCATATGGGCGGAATGGGCATGCAGTTTTTGCCTTGTTTTTTCTAAAATTGTTTGAAAGGTTTTAATGCTGATTTGGCCTTTAAATTCATTGAGCACTTCCACAAAACGGCTCATATGGGTACCTTTAAAGTGATGCGGCAGGTTAACATACATATTTATTGTAGCGTTAACCATTTGGGTGCCCCGGGCGCGATCAAGGACGATAATCGGGTATTTAATATTTTTTACACCGACCTTTTTAATATCTATATTGCGTAAATCTTTCTGGTTTTGAATATCAATCATAAAAAATTATTCTCTTGGTAAGGGTTCTGTTACTGCTTCGGTATGTAGGTAACCGACGCGTTTTCCGATTCCCATATTTTAATCCGAACCACATTGACCTCGGCCATTTTAACCTTTACTTCCATTTTTTCACAAATATATTTAGCGATATTTTCCGCTGAAGGGTTTATGCCGGCAAATGAAGTTAAAGAATTAAGATGTTTGTGATCAATATCATCCAGAATTTCATCCAGGACTTTTTTTAGAAAACGGAAATCAATCAACAAACCATGCGAGTTGAGCTCCTTTGCCGCGACAGTTGCTTCTACTTTAAAATTATGACCGTGCAATTCTTCACACTTGCCTCCAATTTCGGCAAGGAGATGCGCGGCAGAAAATGATTTTATAATTGTAACTTCGTACATTTCCATCTTCTCCGATCTTTATTTTGTAATTACTATCATATTTTATGATGATGGGGAATAATTAATTATTAGTGGTGAAATTAACGGGAATTTGGCGAAAATCACCATTATTCTTGAGGGTAAGGTTGTTTGTATTGATGTTAGAGCAGATATTTAATAAATATATGTAATTGATCTGACAAACTATATTAAATTATTTATAATGAGGTGTATATGCTTAGCATGTATGGCATACAGATTGCTTTAATCCAAAGTGTCAGGTTACAAGTTTAAGATTAGATAAAGAACATTCAGGAGGTCACCTGATAAAATATCGGGCAATGAAGCTATAATTTAATTTTCTAACAAACAAGAGACAATTTATAATAAGGAGGCTATTTATGTTAAAGATTTTCCGTAAAAGAGAAGGAGAAAAAGGTTTTACATTGATTGAGTTGATGATCGTTATCGCGATTATCGGTATTTTGGCGGCCATCGCCATTCCACAGTTTATTCAGTACAGAAAACGAGGCTATGTTGCCGCTATCAATGCTGATGCCAAAAACGCCTACACTGCGGCCAATGCGTATATGGTAGATAATCCTACCGCCTTAGTTACAACGTTAGCTCAACTACAGACTGGCGGTTTCACAGCTTCATCTGGTGTAACGACCACTATTTCAATGCCTGCTGATCAATCTGACTTTACACTTACTTCAACAAACCCTTCTGTAGGCTTGACTAACCCTACAGCCACGTATTCCGTTGCTGCTGGTATCTTGACAGTGACAGCTGCGGGACCGAATTGATATTTTAGCAGTTAAAAATTTAAAAGGGCGCAATCTTTTGCGCCCTTTTTTTATGTCCCGATCATTTCCCAATCCTGTGATGATTTGGTGTAGGCATTGTTAAACTTACCAATGAAAATATAATGATGATGTGTTACAGTCATCGGGCAGTTAAACAATATTCTAAAAAAATGGACGAGGTTGGCCGAAAAACCCCCTTAACATTATTTAAAGGTAAAACATTGAAAATTTCTAAATCAGGAATTATTGTTGCATTTATCACTATAATAATTGGAATATTTTTCTTGTACGGCACCTGGGAGGCCTATTTAGAATATATGCGGGTGAATGAATATGCCGGCTATGCCACCGGCCACGTGACAAACAAACATTTTTCCCAGGGTGCCGACGGTAACAGCATGTATTATCTGGACTACTGGTTTTTACTTCCCGGTGGCGGCAAAATAAAGTCTACTAGTAATTTATTGCAGCAACAATGGGAGGCTTTAAAAATAGATGATACTCTGGAAATCAGATATGACCTATCCAATCCTAATCGTAACATACCAAAGTATGGCGGAAGCCTATCACTGGTTTATGTTTTTCTCGTTTTCGTTCTTGGCGCCGTTTTTCTGGTTTTCGGTATAATGCGTTTGATCAGCAGTTTCAGGATGGCGTACAATAAAACGAGTTAAGAAACCGCTATCATCGAATAGATGTGTATTAGCATTCAACTTAAGGCTGAGAAAAAGACAAGCGGAGGGAAGAAAATACACTCTGGAGATGTTTCGACAATAAATTCCCATTGAAAAAAATAATATGATAAATTTTATAACTTATGACCTGCATGTTACAAAAAGGTATGCGTCAATATTGGCCGTTTTAGTCATGGTCGTATTAGTCCTTTTTGTTTATTGGCCGGTGCAGAGTTACGATTTTATTAATTATGACGATCCGGGGTATGTTACAGCAAATGATCTTGTTCATGCAGGGTTTACATGTAATAGTTTCTTAGAAATATTCAATAAAAATTATCTCGGGAATTGGCATCCTTTAACCATGTTATCGCATATGCTGGATTGGCAGTTATATGGGAGCCATGCGGGTGGCCACCACTGGACGAATGTAATCATTCATATATTCAATACAGTTTTATTGTTTTTACTATTAAGAACACTTACCGGAGCAATATGGAAAAGCGCTTTTGTTGCTGCCCTGTTTGCCATTCATCCGATTAATGTGGAATCTGTGGTCTGGATATCGGAACGGAAGAATCTCTTGAGTACTTTTTTCTGGATAGGAACCATGTTGTTTTATGTCCGGTATGTGAAGTCTCCCAATTGGAAAAGATATTTACCTGTATTGATTTGTTTTGCTTTAGGTTTGATGTCGAAACCCATGCTGGTGACCTTGCCGTTTGTTTTGTTGCTTCTTGATTACTGGCCGCTGGGTCGTATGAAAATAGAACAACTAAACGAAGATCAAACAACAAAAACCACAGAGGATACGCTAAAAAAGAAAACAATACTCTTTTTAGTCATAGAAAAAATCCCGTTAATTGTTTTATCTGCATCTTTCAGTTATTTGACTTTGTTCATTCAAAAAAATGAGGGTGCTGTGTTAAGCCTGCATTCTTTTCCTTTATTATACCGCCTAGGTAACGCTGTCATTTCCTATGAACTGTATATCAGGAAAATGTTCTGGCCTTTTGATCTAGCGGTGTTCTATCCATTAAATTATAATATATCTTTATGGCAGGTTATTTTTCCCGCTTTATTGTTAATCGTTATTACTGTTTTTGTAAGCGTTTATTTTCGTAAATCACCTTATTTACTCATGGGCTGGCTCTGGTATTTGGGTACGCTTGTTCCCGTGATTGGAATTGTTCAGGTTGGCGATCAGGCTATGGCTGATCGCTATGCCTATGTTCCTTTTATCGGATTATTTATCATGCTGACATGGGGAGCACTTGCTATAATAAAAAAACATTTTTCTTCAAGAATTATTTTAATAATTCCATTATTAATTATTACAGGTCTGACGATTGTCGCTCACCGGCAGGTTAAATACTGGCAAAATACATTCACTCTATTTTCTCACGCTCTTGATGTCACACAGAATAATGCCTTAGCACATAGTAGTTTGGCCGGTCAATTGCTTATGCAGAACAAGGTTAATGAAGCAATGCTTCATTGTGAGAAGGCTCTGTTATTAAGTCCGCATGATTACAATACGCTGGTGCGAATAGCCAGAGCATACAGTATGCGAGGTGAAAAAGATAAGGCCATTGATGCTTTGCAGCAGGCGATACAGGTTCAACCCGGATACGCCAAAGCCTATGATGACCTTTATGTGATTCTTGTGCAAATGGGCAGGATCAAAAAGGCGTTGCAGGAATATAGAAAGGTCGCCGACATCAATAGGGATAATCCTGATATTCATTATAATTTCGGAAATGCTTTGGCCATGCACGGTGATTATGACGAAGCAATTGTGCAGTTCAAAAGGGTAATTCAATTAAGACCTCTTGACGCTGGCGCCTACAGCAATATAGGTGTGATTTTAATGCTTTTAGATAAGAAGGATGCAGCCATCAGTTATCTCAAAGAAGCTGTAAAGATTAATCCTGATAATGCCTATGCGCATTATGAATTATCGATTATTTTGAAACAGAAAGGCATGGTTGACGAAGCTGATTATCATTTCAATGAGGCTGTACGTATTGATCCGGCATACAAGAATAAAAAATAATAAAAAAAATAATATCGAAAGCGCTGCCAAATTGGATCTGACGATTATTGGAGTTCCGATTCGTTATCGGGAGCGAACATATGGGAAAAAGGACATTCAAGCAAAAGTATGGATGATTATTAATGTGGATGGCTTTTCTTGCTTTTAAAAAATTAAATTTGTAAGAGTGACCTGTTAAGTTCGTCTATGTAAGTTCATCTGTAACGGTGAGATTATCTTGGAGGAATTAACCTGTAAACAGCATAGGAGTTATCATTATAAATCATTTCTGTCGCCCTGCTCATTTGCTTGAGGAATCGATTTATTGTTTCCGGAGGATAATTATCGTGCAGGTATTTAAGATACAAATCCGTGCGCACAAGCAGATAAGTGAAGCCAAGGGAATGGAGATATGTTTGAAAAGATCCTTCTTCGTGAGAATTTTCAACGAGGCCGCTAACGTCACCTATTCCGTAAGAGACGCCTTCAGAATATATACGATCCAGATAATATCCGCGCCCGGCAAGAAAAACTAATCTTATTTTGGCATTTGCAGGAGTGTGTGTATTGATATATTTAATGGCTGGATAACTACTATTATGACGTGTAATAAACTCATCTCTGGATTCTTTGCCCAAAACATAATTCATGGGGCTAATAGTCTGATAATAATTTTTAATATAAAAGACATTTTTGCTCATCATAACAATAAAAAAAGAAAAGACTAAGACCGCTAAAACTTTTCCGAAGCGATTGGAGAGGCTTATTGTCCAGTTCCAGATATTTATCAAGCCCATAACTGTCAGGATGGATAGAACAGGGATAACAGACAATGTATAGCGTACTATTTGGTCCATAGAAAAAGCTTTTTGTTCAAGAAAGAAGACCATTAAAATAAAGAAAATCGTAAAATAAATAAATAGAAGCTTATCTCGATAAAATGATTTGTTCATCAATGCAAAAGGAGATAGAATTATTAAAATAGGATTCAAGACACCATCGAAATAGCGAGTAGAATTATCTTGTCCCTGAAAAAAAATTCGAATAGGAATCAATAGGGTTTCCCAAAAATTCTCGCCATATAACATTTCCCGCATTTGAAAAAAACCTGTGTGATTATCTCCGGAAACCATGGAGAGGGCGCCTCTTTCAATGGTGGCACTACTTGTGTTGAAGATGCCTTTAAATAGAGGATATAAAGGATTACCTGTAAGAATTATGTTTTTGACAAGCCATGGAGAAAATATAAAAAGAGAAATAAGAAAGAAGATTATCCCATGAGTAATAGCTTTCCATTGCCATCCTGTATCTCTGGAATAGACATAAACGATTGTCAGCGATAGAAAAAACCAGGTAATCAAAGCATTATATTTTGTCCCCAATGCAAGACCCATGGCAAAAGATGAAAGAAAAAGCCATTTAAATTCTTTATACTTGCCATCACGATAGCGAATAAACGCAAGAATGCTGGCTGTTGTAAAAAAAGCCAAACCAAGATCAACATAGGCTTGTGTAGACAAACGGAATACAATCGGTGTGCTTAGAAAAACAAGAATGCCCAAAAGGCCTGCGATGCGGCCTATCTTATTATTTAAATAATGATAAATGAGTAACGCTGTTCCGATGCCAAAACCCATATGGATGAAATTGGCAATGAAGTCCTTATTAAAGTAAAGGGGAATGAGATAAAGTAAATCGACATTCATCGGGTAGTATGAGAAATCCGCCCATTTGACTTCATAGAAAAAACCGTTTTTAAGCCAAAGCTTGGGAATAGCTAAATGATGAATAAGAGCATCGCGGGCTATCGGAGGAGTTAAATTTAATATGCATTCAATGGCTAATAGTATTAAGATGGCTATACAAATAATAGCTGTAGAGAGATTATAGGATACACGATTCTTGTTTATGTCCATGTACTGGAAACACTCCCGGATGGAATAGGTTTACTCATAGAAATGATCATGGATATTGTTCATTGTGTCCCAAACAATACGTTAAAACACAAGGAATATATTTTTTATTAACAAATTGCTTACATGTTGAATAAAGTTTAACAAAATTATCAATATATGTCAATGTCATCCTGGAATATATTGTCATCATCAAAACAGTTTTTCACTGTCGGCAGGTGATGATCCGGTAATCTTTTCTGGAGATTATTTTTCTTGACTTTGAAGTTTTATTGTTCTAGGTTGTCTTGACCGTTGGTCATATATTGACCGCAGTTTTAAAGTGTGTTCACATTTTCAGAGAGAAGAAGGTTGCTGTGGGACTCCTGGAACGTAGAGGAAAAGAAAAAGATAGCCGCAAAAAACTAATTCTCAAATCAGCGCGCACGTTATTCTTTAAAAAAAGTTTTAATAAAGTTACTGTTGATGAAATAGCCAAATGCTCCGAGTTGGGAAAAGGGTCAATTTATCTTTATTTTAATAGTAAAGAAGAAATTTATGCCCAGATTCTGCTAAATGATA
>Ga0326728_10020711_pt1 | contig 12494 bp, 9 predicted proteins | sample MB3enrmetagenome_FD_207602 | JGI IMG/M metagenome (GOLD analysis project Ga0326728, IMG submission 207602) | Lab enriched peat soil microbial communities from McLean, Ithaca, NY, United States - MB31MN | ecosystem: Environmental > Terrestrial > Soil > Wetlands > Peat | place: USA: New York...
ACAATCCAGAGGCCTTGCCCGGGTTCCAACCGTGCATGCTTCAAGAGGCCGGTCCGCCGCCTGGCGCTGGTGTCGGCGACGTCCACAGAGGTCCCTAAGTCGGTTTCCCGCGTCCGATTCCACACCCGTACTTGCAATTGCGACGAATATAACACGTTGCCGCCGGACTTGTGGTGAATATGTGTGGACGTGAAACCCAGTCACACCAGTTTCAGAAATGTTTTTGGCCGCTCAAATTGTTATTTATCTGTGACTTACGCGCGGAGGCCAGGTTGAGCGCACGGGGAATCGGAAGGGTGGCTTTGTACACTGGAAGCGGCTGGAGAGTTCCGCCGACAACCCGCACCCGTTGGGGCGCGGGTTTTTGTTTTTTGGGGAGGTTTCATGTTTCGTCGATCGCTTGTGGCAGCCCTTTGGCTGGCCGTATCCGCGGTGGCCACGCCGTCGCTTTCCACTATTCAGGATGTGCTATACAAAGCCGATGGCACACGGTTCAACGGTACGCTGACCATCACCTGGAATAATTTCCAGCCCGCGAACAGCACGGCCATTGTGGCGCAAGGCAGCACTGTGGTGAATGTGACCAATGGCTACTTGCAAGTGCAGCTCGTTCCCTCAACCACCGCCATTCCCTTGGCGACCTACAACGTGACATACACCAGCAACGGAAAGGCGCTGTTCCGTGAAGTGTGGGCGGTGCCCGCCACGACCCAGATCTTGCAGGTGCATGACGTCCGCATCAGTTCTTCGGGCGCCGGCGGTTCCACCGGCAGCAGTAGCGGCGCGGCGGCCGATACCAGCGGCGTGAGCGTCCCGTTGCCCGAGTCCGATGTAGTTGGGCTGGTCGCCGACCTGGGCGCCCGGCCCGTCAAAGGCCCGAATTTTACGCCTGGCGGCGTGGCCCTGGTGGACTCTAGCGGCTTGATGGAGTCGGTGAGCGGGAACGCGTCCGATTGCGTTCACGTGGACGGCTCGTCGGGGACCTGCGGTTCGGCGGCGCTGGGCTTCATGGATGGCGACACGCTTTCCGGGCTGGTGGACGGCGTCAATACGTCGTTCGGTCTATCGGCCGTGCCCAGTCCGGCCGCCAGCCTGGCGATGTACCGCAACGGGGTATTCCAGAAGGCGGGGCAAGACTACACGCTTAGCGGCAGCACCGTGCAGTTCGTGACGGCATCGACACCGGTACCGGGCGACACGCTGCTGGCCAGCTACCGCACCGCGGGAAGCGGCACTTCCGGCACGGGTGCGACGGTGACCAGTCCGCAGGTGCTGTGCAGCGGATCCGGCGCAGGCACCAGTTCGACCACGCTGGCGACGGTGGGCACCTGTACCATCGCCGCAGGGGTCCTGCTTTCGGGTGACCGGGTGCAGATCGAGTTCGACATGGCGCACCAGAGTTCGGCGGGAGGCTTTTCCCTGGAGCTGCATTGGGGTGCGACCGCGGTGGTGCATCGCGATGCGACCGCCGCGGAAACGCTGGTCAGCGGACGCGGCGGCGCCGCGATTCTGGCGTCTGGGGCGCAAACCAGCTCGCAGACCTGGGGGAACGTGCTGGCGTTTGGGGCGACCGCGGGGACTGCTTCGGACAGCTATGCCAGCGGCCTGACGATCACTTTGCTGGGTTTGGTGGCGCAGGCAACCGACACGCTGACGGTGAACAACTTCACCGTGGTGAGGATTCCGTAACAGCCGGGGAAAAGCCAACCTTACTTGGTTAATCCCTGCACGAAAATGGCGCGTTGGCCGTTCACGACCGACTCCGTGCCATTGACTTCCACGATGTGGCCCATGTGCTCGGAGGCCGAAGCTTTGGCGTCCACGCCGCCATCGCGGCGCGGGTGGTGCTCCTCGGGCATGAGTACGTAAAGCGTGCCGTCCTGGGCCAACAGTCCGATGGGCTGCCCGTTCTGTACGCACTTCTGGCCGCAGGCGCGGTGGGCTTCGCCGTGCTTGCCCAGTTGCAGGTAGCAGGAGAAGTCGACGATCTCACCCACTACCGTGACGGGCTTGCCGGGGTTCGGCGATTTGTTGACGGCCGCTTCGATGGTGGTGGCCGTCCAAGGTCCCGCGGCTTTGACGCCTAGTACGGCCGCGGGTTTGTCGTAGGTGCCTGTCAGAACGGCCATTTCGGGGTGCAAAATGGCCGGCTTGGATGTATCCTTCTTGCCGTCCTGGGCAGTCAAGGACAGGGCGGCCACGGCGGCCACCAGGAGTGCCTGAGTCTTGCGTTTCACGTGTTCCCTCCCGCTCTCTGCAAGCGTACCAGAAAAATCGAAAAATCGGGTACAGACGGGAAAAACCGGAAAAAACCCGGGGACAGACGGAACGTTTCCCGGTTTCTTGCGCCGAAAACTCGTGTCAACCGCCGCAATCAGTCCTTGGTTTACGGCAGATTCCCGGCCAGGCGTCCGCAAACGGCTCGGCGCCCGCTGCGGCGGGGCGGCGGCACCGGTTTGCCCCACGAAATGACGCGAAAACCGGGAAACGTTCCGTCTGTCCCCGGGTTTATTTATTCAGGGGCGATGGAAGGACTCGCCGGGACGCCAGTCCGGCAGCTTGTCCTGGTTGGCGATGTCCTGGCCCAGCAGGAAGCCGAACTGCGCGGCCTGCTCTAGCGCGGTGAAGTCCCAATCCGCGTGGTACTCGTCGGACGGCTGGTGGTAGTGCTTGCTGTTGTACTCCTCAAACAGCTTGTCGCCATAGTCCGCCGGCTTACCCGCAAATTTGGTGGCGGCGCCGATGCTGAAGGCCGGGATGCCGGCATGGACGAACGAAAAATGGTCCGAACGGAAATAGTGGCCCTGCTCCGGCCGGGCGTCGGGCGAGATCTCCAGGTTCAGGCGCTTGGCGATCTGCTGGGCGAGCGGCAACACGGTGGTCCGCTCCGCCCCGGTGATGACCACGTCGAGCGCACGGCCCCAGGGGAATAGCGCGTCGTAGTTCAAATCGATGGCGGTCTTCTCCGGCGGCACCAGCGGGTGCGCGGCGTAATATGCCGACCCCTTCAGCCCGCCCTCTTCGGCGGTCACGGAAAGGAACAGCGCCGAGCGTTTGGGTTTCCGCGGCAGGGCGGCCCAGGCCCGCGCCGTTTCCAGCAGAATGGCGCAGCCGGTGGCGTTGTCGATGGCGCCGTTGTAAATGGAATCGCCATTCACCGGCGTTCCGATTCCCAAATGGTCCCAGTGCGCGCTGTAGATCACCACTTCATCTTTCAACTTGGGATCGCTGCCCGGAACGATGGCCGCCACGTTGCGGGTGTCCAGATTGCGGATTTTCGAGACCATGTGCCCGTAGATCTGCATGTTCAGGTCGATGGGCTTGAAGTCCGGCTTCTCGGCCGCAGCCAGCAACTGATCGACAGTTTTGCCGGCTAGAGCCAGCAACTTCTCGCCAGCCTCGCGAGACATCCAGCCGGCGAGCGAAAGTTCGCTCTGGTTCGCCACCAGCTTGACGTACGGGGTTTCCCGTCCCCAGGAACTGCGCACCACGTCCCAACCGTAGCCGGCCGTGGCGGTGGTGTGGAGGATGAGGACCGCTCGCGCGCCGCGGCGCAAGCCTTCTTCGAACTTGTAGGTCCAGCGGCCGTAATAGGTGAGCGCGCGGCCGTCGAAGAATTTCGGATCGTCGGATGCCGGCTCGTTGGTAAACAGCAGCAGGATCTTGCCGCGGACGTCCACATTTTTGTAATCGTCCCAATTCCATTCTGGGGCGCGGATGCCGTGGCCCACGAAGACGAGGCTGCCCTCCAGACGCTCGTCGGGGCGCTGGTTCATGTCCACTCCCACGAAATCGTCGCCGAACTTGAAGTCGACGGTTTTGCCCGCCGCGGCAGCGGAGAGTTGCGTGTCAGGCTGGGTTTCGATGCCCACCAGGGGCACTTTCTGGAAGTACGTGCCATCTTCCGCCGCGGGCTTGGCGCCCGCCAAGGCGAACTGTTGGGCGATGTACTGGGTCGCCAGATCGCCGCCCCTCTGGCCGACTCCGCGGCCTTCCATGGCGTCCGTCGACAGGTAGCGGGTGTGTTCGCGGATGTGCTCCGCGGAGATGGAGGCCTCCTGCGCGAGGGCCAGTGCGGCGGCAATCACGGCTAAGCCGATCGATTTTCTCATGATTGTGGTATCCTAAAAACCAGAACCCTTTCAAGCAGCACATTACCACAGCGCATGACCGAGCGAACGCTTACCCATCTGCGGGCACTGGAATCCGAAAGTATCCACATCCTGCGGGAAGTGGCCGCCGAATTTCAGCGGCCGGTGATGCTCTACTCCATCGGCAAGGATTCTTCGGTGATGGTGCGCCTGGCGCAGAAGGCGTTTCATCCGGGCCAGATCCCGTTTCCGCTGCTGCATGTCGACACCACCTACAAGTTCCGCGAGATGGTGGAGTTCCGCGACCGCTTTTGCGCGGAGATCGGCGCGCGGCTGATCGTGCACACCAATACCAAAGCCATCGACGATGGTGCCAACCCGTTCCGCCTGGGCACCCAGAAGTGCTGCGGCCTGCTGAAGACCCGCGCGCTGTTGGACGCCCTGGCCGAGGGCGGTTTCGACGCGGCCTTCGGGGGCGCGCGCCGCGACGAGGAGAAGTCGCGCGCCAAGGAGCGGGTCTACTCGTTTCGCGACGCGTTCGGCCAGTGGGACCCGCGCAACCAACGGCCGGAGTTGTGGAACGTGTTCAACGCCCGCATCAACCAGGGCGAGAGCATCCGCGTATTTCCCCTGTCCAATTGGACCGAGCTGGATGTGTGGCACTACATCCACGTGGAGAACATCCCCGTCGTGCCGCTGTATTTCGCCAAGGAACGGCCCATGGTGGTGCGCGGCGAGACGCTGATTCCGGTGGAGCACGACATCCTTCTGCTGCCCGGTGAGCAGCCGCGGATGGTGATGTGCCGGATGCGCTCGCTGGGATGCACGCCGTGCACCGGAGCGATCCGCTCGGACGCCGACACGGTGCCGAAGATCATCGCGGAGATGATCCAGTTTCGCCGTTCGGAGCGCGAGAACCGCGTGATCGACCACGACCAGGACGGCTCCATGGAGCTGAAGAAACGCGAGGGCTACTTCTAGTGGCGGCCGCCGGAATCGAAGAACTGCAACTGGCGGACTGGCTGGAAGCGACGGCCCACACCGAGCTGCTGCGCTTCACCACCGCGGGAAGCGTGGACGACGGCAAGTCGACCCTGATCGGCCGGCTGCTCTACGATTCCAAGGGCGTCTACGAAGACCAGCTCGCCTCGGTGCGCCAGGCCACGCGCAACCAGACCACCGGCGGCCTGGACCTTTCGCTGCTTACCGACGGCCTGCGCGCCGAGCGCGAGCAGGGCATCACCATCGACGTGGCCTACCGCTACTTTTCCACGCCGCGGCGCAAGTTCATCATCGCCGACACGCCCGGCCATGAGCAGTACACCCGCAACATGGCCACCGGGGCATCCACCGCGGACCTGGCGATCGTGCTGATCGACGCGCGCTACGGCGTGCTCCCGCAGTCGCGCCGGCATGCCTACCTGGCGTCGCTGTTGGGGATTCCGCACCTGGTGGTGGCGGTGAACAAGATGGACCTGGTGGATTTTCGCGAAGCAGCGTTCGACGAAATCCGTGAGGCCTTTGGCGCGTTCGCGCAAAAGCTTGCCGCGCGCGATATCCAGTACATTCCTATGAGCGCGCTCGCGGGCGACAACGTAGTGCGCCGCAGTCCGCGCATGCCGTGGTACCAGGGTCCCAGCCTGCTCGAGCACCTGGAAACCGTGCCGATCTCGAGCGACCGCAATCTCACCGATTTGCGCTTCCCGGTGCAGTATGTGATTCGTCCGGACCTGAATTTCCGCGGACTCGCCGGACAGGTGGTTTCGGGCGTCATCCGCCCCGGCGACGAGGTCACAGTGCTGCCCAGCGGACGCCGTAGCCGCGTCAAGCAGATCGCGACGTGGGACGGCCCTCTGCGGGAAGCCTTTGCGCCGATGTCGGTGACGGTGTGCCTGGAAGACGAACTGGACGTCGGCCGCGGCGACATGCTGGTGCCCGCGGGCAACCCGCCCCACACCGCGCGCAGCTTCGAAGCCACGCTAGTGTGGATGAGCGACAAGCCCCTGGAACGGCGCCGGCCCTACCTGCTCAAGCACACCACGCAGACCGTGCAGGCGCGCGTGCGCGAGATCCGCCACCGGGTGGACATCCGGACGCTCGAACCGGTGCCCGCCGCGCGCCTGGGACTCAACGAGATCGGCGTGGTCACGATCGAAGCCCAGCGGCCGCTGTTCTTCGACGTGTATCGGCGCAACCGCGCCACTGGGGGCTTCATCTGGATCGACCCCATCACCAACGAGACCCTGGGCGCGGGCATGATCTCGGGTGGCGTGGCGGCCGCCCAACAGCGCCGCGCGGCCGTCACGGAAGCGGAGCGGCGCGAGCGCAACGGCCACGCGCCGGCCGTGGTCCTGACCGAGGGCGACGAAGAACTGGCGCGCATGCTGGAGCGGCGCCTGTTCGATCGCGGCTGCCAGGTTTACCTTTTGCCCGGAGAAGCCGGGGAAGCGGTGGTACGGGGCCTGTACGCCAGCGGCGCGATCTGCATCGTGGTGCGTGCCGATGCGGAGACCGTCGCGCGACTGAGCGACGTGGCCGTCCGCGCCCGCGCCGGCGAGGACCCGCATCTCGCGGTGGAGGACCTGTATCAGCGGCTCACGTACGCCGCTGCGGATTCGGCGCGCGGGAACCTGGAAGGCGACGGCATCTGAAGCGGCGATGGGTTTTAGGGAACGGAGCGAAGATTCGGCGGATTGCTGATGGGTCGCAGGTTCGAGTCCTACCTGGGGAGCCAAACTTTGGCTCATTGATAGTCAAGCAAGACCACCCCCCGCATTGGCACGCTTGGGTGAAGTAAATCCTTCAACCCGCAGTGCGATCTTCGCTTCAAGTGCCTTCGCTTGACTGGCTGCATTGCGGCAATGGCGGGCCGTGATAAAATATGAACAGTGGAAAAATCGACCCTGCGAGGCGTTTACGAGGTGCTGGCGCAATGGGACGGCGAGGCTGGCGTCTGGGTTGCCGAGAGCGAGGATGTCCCCGGCCTTGTTGCTGAGGCCGATTCGCCTAATGTTCTGGTTCAGAAACTAAGGACTCTTATCCCCGAGTTGCTGGAGTTGAACGGCGTCCCCAACGACCGGACCGCGAGTTTCCACGTACTGTACCAACACGAAGATAGTGAAGTCCTGACCTTCTGATGGCCAGCTACACCCCGCACGTGAAGGAGATTCTCCGTGCGCATGGATGTCACTTTGAGCGACCGGGAAGGGGTGACCATGAGATCTGGTACAGCCCAATCACGCAACGGCGTTTTCCTGTAGACGGGAAGATCCTGTCCCGGCACACCGCCAACGCAGTGTTGAGACAGGCCGGTATCGCTAAGCAGTTTTGACTTGCGTGTGTCAGGAATTACACCGCCAGTCCATTGGCGAAATGCGACACGCGAGGCTGACGGTTCGAGATGCATCCAAGCTGGGTGCCCAGCGTGGGTGAAAGGGCCAATTCAGCTCAGATGTTCGCGTAAACAAGGAAGTTGATTCGGTTCGAGCAGCGGGGGAATTAGGCCGCAAAAGTTCGAAACGTGTCCAGTGTGGGGGGCCACCCAGTTCGCGATTATCGCACGTTTGCCTCTTTGTTTCTTTCACTTGCCGGTTCGAGTGGCCGACGACAAATCAGGGGAGTCTGGAACCCGCACCATCGGAATACTTGACATCAAATCGGCTATTCATCATCATTGAATCAAGATGCGTACGACGCTGGATGTGGAAAGCGATGTTCTGGATGCGGCCAGGGCCTTGGCCGTTGCCCGCGGCGTGTCGGTGGGAGCGGCTTTGTCGGAACTGGCGCGGCGGGGTGTGGCGGCCCGAACGCCGTTGAGCGCCCGCAACGGTTTTCCGGTATTTCAGGTACCGGTGGGAACGCCGGGTTTCGGTCCGGATGAGGTTTCAGCGGCGGCCAGTAGGGAGGATCTTGAGGCGGCGCGGGAATTCCTGGAGCCGGGACGGTAAAAGTGTCCATCTCCCTGCTGGATGTCAATGTCCTGCTCGCTTTGGCGTGGCCCACCCATGTCCACCATCTGGCGGCCCACCGGTGGTTTGCGGCCAGTTATGGGGCGGGGTGGGCAACTTGTCCGCTGACGCAATTGGGGTTTGTGCGGCTGGCGATGCAGCCGGCGGTGGTGAAGGTCCCGATTCTCTTCGGGGACGTGATGGAGGCGCTGGCCCAAATGACGGCCAACGGCGCGCACCGCTTCTGGCCGCTGGAGGGCGGACTTGCGGATATTCGCGACGAGATTCGCGCTCGCGCCGTGGGACATCACCAACTGACCGATGCCGTCCTGCTCGATCTGGCGATCCGGCATCAGGGACAACTGGCCACGTTTGATCGGAGGGTCTTGGGGCTGTTGCCGCCGGATTCGGTCCTGCGGGATGCGGTGGCGATTATTCCGGCTTAACCATGCAGTCTGAGTCGGGACGGCAGTACATTCACTGTGGCGCCGCCAACGCCCACCTCGCCCGGAGATTCGGCAGCGTCTGGGCGACTGGAAGAACTGACGCAGCCGCGAGTGCCTAAATCTGTTGGAAAAGCCTTCTGACCCCAGGCGGCGGGCAGGCCACCATAGTTCGAAACGTGTCCAGAGTGGGGAGCTACAACCTCCCGCAAGGCGCTCTCGCCGTTTCAGTAGGTTGCGCACGCCGGCCGGCGATCCCGTGGTGGATTCGAACTTCCCGGGCCATCCCGCATGCGCGGTATACTGCGATTGGGTACACAGAATGGCCGCTGAGAGCCTAACCGACGTGGTCCGGTCGCTGACGCCGCAGGAGCAAGATGCGGTGCGGCAGTTTATCGACTACCTGAAAGGGCGCGACGCTTCCGCCGGCTCTCAATCGCCGTTCCTCCAGGCCGCCGACGATTTCATCGCAGAACATCCGCAACTTCTGCAGCGTCTCGCTCAGTGACCCGATATCCCACCGCAAGCGGCGGTTCTGTGGGAGAGCCTCTCGCAGAACCATGCGTTCGTGGATGGAAACAAACGCGTCGCGGTGACCATGACGGCGGCGTTCTTGCGAGTCAACGGCTACCGGCTGGAGTTCGACGACCTCGACGCGTTTTCTTTCCTGATGGACCTTTACGAGACAGGCCGAATGCGGTTTGATGAACTCGATCAATGGCTTCGGCAACACGCCGTGGCTGCCAGCCCGTCCACTTAGACGAGCGCTGTCTCCGGCAGATCCACGGCGTTCGTGGCGCACCAGGTTCGAAACGTGTCCAGACCGGGGAGCCACCCTGGCGCCCATCCCTGTTTGGCGGTTCGTCGGCGCGATCTTTGCACGCAGCCCATCTCGGAGTACTTCCAGGAACGCCTCCCGCGGAAGGCGGTAGACGAGGCTGGCCAGTCGAAAGCGAGGATCGCCCGCCCCGCCGGCGCCGATCTCACTGTTTGCCCGCCGCCGAGACCGCCCGCCCGAGCGTATTCACCAGGCCCGAGATCGCCGCGGTGAGGCGCTCCTGGCTGAGGGACTCCGGCAGAGGGATGGATAAGACCGGTTTGTTGGTCCTGGTGTCCCGTGTGAACAGCGCCGACAACATCTGTTCCAATGGGCTGCCGGACGCCTCGGTGGAACTCCCGGCACTGCCGGCGCCAGCGATCGACTGGATGAATTTGACGCCGGCGTCGATCAATCCGGCGGCAGCCATTTCGATGCCGCTCGCGCCTGCCTTTCCGATTGCGGCATTTGCGTCTTGAACTGCCGGAACCTCCGGCGGTGGCGCCTCGGCGGCCGCCGGCTTCAACGGAACAGGCGCGGCGGCGTCGATCACGGGTTTGGGCCGGGCGGGTTGAGCGGCGAAGATTTCCTTCACCGCCTGGAGAACCGTTTTCCGGCCCAGCTTGGCAAAGCTGACCTCGCCCGTGGGCGAGTCGAACACTCCCGCGAATAACGATTTCTTCAGACGCAGCGTTTCCCACACGCGCTCTTCGATACTCTCGGACGTAAGCATGTGGATCACGTGAACCGGCCGCGATTGTCCCAGCCGGTGCACGCGCCCAATCCGCTGCTCCAGCCGGGCCGGGTTCCATGGCGGCTCGAAGTTCACCACCGCCGAAGCGGCTTGCAGGTTGAGCCCGACACCTCCCGCATCCGTGGACAGGAAGACCTTGCAGGCCGGATCGGCGCGGAACTTCTCGATCAGGGCCCCGCGTTGGCGGGAGGGCACGCCGCCGTGCAGCGAGACGAAGCCGATGCCCAGTTTGCGAAGCTCCTCGCCGGCCAGATACGTCATGCGCTCGTACTCGCTGAACACCACCACCTTGCGGTTTTCCTCAATGGCCAGTTCCCTGAGAATCTCGCGAAACTCTTGCAGCTTGGGCGAGTGGTGCGTCTGCTTATCGTAAAGGAATGTCGAGTTGCACAGCATGCGCATGTTCTGAATGCAGCACAGGATGCGCTTCTGATCGATCTCCGACAGCCATCCCTGTCTTTCCCACTTGCGCATGAGCGCGGCCAGGATGTCGCTTTGCTCGTAATACGGCTCGGCTTGCTTGGGGGTCAGGGGCACGCGGAAAACCTGGTCGGTGCGCGGCGGGAGATCCTTGAGAACTTCCGCGCGGGTGCGCCGCAGCAGGATGGGCGCCAACTGACTGTGAATCCGGTCCAACCCGCGATACCCCAGCAGGTGGCCGTTCTCGTCCTCCATGCGGTGTTCGTGCAGGAAGCGGAAGGCGGGTCCCAATCTGCGTCCGTCGACGAACTCCACCACCGAAAAGAGTTCCTCCAGTTTGTTCTCGAGGGGCGTGCCGGTGAGCACGAAGGCGTAACGGCTCTTCAATTGTTTGATGGTGCGCGCGGTGGCGGTGGCCCAGTTGCGGATGCGCTGCGCTTCGTCGAGGATGATCAGGTCCGGCTTCAATTCGTGCATGTAGCGCACGTCTTTGAGGACCAGTTCATAGCTGCTGAGGGTGAAAAACATGGGGGAAGCGTATAGCTCCTGCCGCCTGCGCAACAAGCCGTCGATCACCTGGGCGGGGAGTTCCGTGAACTTCTCGATTTCCGTTTTCCACTGGTATTTGACGGAGGCGGGTGCAATCACCAGCACTCGCTCGATTCCCTTGCGGCGGCGCAGCAGTTCGACCGCGGCCAGCGCCTGCACGGTTTTCCCCAGACCCATGTCGTCGGCCAGGACCACCCGTCCGCGGCAAGCGGCGAACAGGACGCCGGTGGTCTGGTACGGCAGAAGCTTGGTTTTCAGGACGCCGGCCACCGGGTCTTGCCCGCGCTTGAGCTTGGCCAGCAGCTTGCGTTCCAGGTCCAGGCCGTCGGCCAGCTCGTTTTCCCGGTCGACGTATTCCAGAACGTCGCTATAGACCACCGCCTGATCGTCCGCGTTGCGGACCCGATCCAATACTTGGGCGAACTGCCGGTAGTGTTCGCGGCGCAACAGTCCCGCCGGGTCGAAGTATTCCGCGGCGAGGGACCGCAAGGCGGGCGAGGGTGAAGCCGGCAAATGCAGCCGCACCTCGATCGAGTCCCCATACTGCAGCGCGATGGAAGCGCGCGTACGCCTATACGCAGCCGTCTCCAACGCTTTGCGGCGGTGCTGCCGCAACCGCAACAGCATGGCTTCGATGTGCTTGCAAGTTCCCAGTGTGTTGACGGCGAAGTCCGGGCAGGAGCAAAAGTTCTCGAACAGCCCCGGTCCGCGCACCGCGACGCGGTAGGTTCGCCCGCTGCCGGACTTGATCCGGTAATCGCCATAAGCGTTGCCCGCGGGCCGCTCCAGGACTCGCACCACCGCGCTGCCGGCTCTGGCCTGCCGTTCGGCAATTTGCTGTTCGATTAGCATATAGGCACCTTTTTCCGTGGTCCCGACAATGCGCGGGACAACCACAAGCCTTGTTGCAAGCTTGAAGATTCAAGACTGAATGTAGCACGAGCATGGCGCGTGCAACGGCGGTTCCCGCGGCCCTCTGGGGCCGGCATTGTATCCAAAATGGCGATATCCTAAACTGGGCTGGGAGTCCATGAACACTTTTCCCCTCCTGCTGGGCGCTCTGTGCGTATTTGTTCTGTGCTACCGCTATTACAGCGCCTTCATCGCCGCCAAGGCCCTGGTTCTGGATGACCGGCGCATCACGCCGGCTCACACCTTGAAGGACGGGCACAACTATTTCCCGACGCCCCGCTGGGTGCTTTTCGGCCACCACTTCGCAGCCATCGCCGGGGCCGGGCCGCTGGTGGGTCCGACGCTCGCCGCGCAATTCGGTTTTGCGCCGGGGTTCCTGTGGCTGGTGATCGGGGCCGTGCTGGCCGGATGCGTCCAGGATTTCATCGTGCTGATCGCTTCGGCGAGGCACAAAGGCCGTTCGCTGTCGGATATCGCCCGCACGGAGATCGGCTCTTTCGCCGGCTTGGTGGCCATGATCGCGGTGCTCTTTATCCTGCTGGTGACGTTGGCCGGCCTGGG
>Ga0326728_10020714_pt1 | contig 12493 bp, 10 predicted proteins | sample MB3enrmetagenome_FD_207602 | JGI IMG/M metagenome (GOLD analysis project Ga0326728, IMG submission 207602) | Lab enriched peat soil microbial communities from McLean, Ithaca, NY, United States - MB31MN | ecosystem: Environmental > Terrestrial > Soil > Wetlands > Peat | place: USA: New York...
CGCTGATGACCCCGAAGCGCTTCTGAGCGGACTCGAAGTACTGCCGAACCTCGCCGAGCGTGGTGTCCGGATCGCGCGTGTCGATGCGCCGTTGATCGAGCAGATCGCCGCTACGATTGCCCACGGAGCAAACGAACTTGGTGCCGCCGGCCTCGATGGCGCCGAATAGAGTCTGGTTTTGATTCATACGCTGCGCTCAGGTCGCCGCGGGCACAGCCCCTGCGCCCCCCAATATGACGTGGACTCAGTTTCGCAAAATATAGCACCAGGGCGCCATTGCAATCGATTGTAACATCGCATAGTGTCAGCGTCAGAGTAGAGTGCCACCATCCCGCAGGACCGGGGGCGCCGAAATCGGGGGTGAGTACGCGTGAGCCGCGCCGGAACGCAGAGCATCACAGCCATTCGCTGGCTGACCTTCCTCATGTTCATGATGTTCGCCATGACGACCGACTCGGTCGGCGTCATCATCCCGCAGATCGTGCGCGAATTCGCGCTCAGCATGAAGGCCGCAGGCGCATTTCACTACGCGACAATGGCCGCGATCGCGCTCTCGGCCATCCTGCTCGGCTTCCTGGCCGATCGCATCGGGCGAAAGCCGACGATCGTGATCGGTCTGTCGCTGTTCGCGGTCAATTCCTACCTGTTCGTGCTGGGCAATAGCTTCGGCTACTTTCTGCTGCTGCTCGTGGTATCGGGAACGGCAATCGGGATATTCAAGTCCGGCGCTCTGGCGCTCATCGGAGATATCTCGACCTCGACCACGCAACATACCGCCACGATGAACCTCATCGAAGGGTTCTTCGGCCTCGGCGCCATCATCGGCCCGGCGATCGTCACCGCGCTGATCCACGCCGGGGTGTCCTGGAAGTGGCTCTACAGCATCGCCGGCACCATCTGCCTGGTGCTGCTGCTGATCGCGCTGCTCGTGCGATACCCCTCCACGATCCGCAGCATCGAGGAGCCGGTCAACCTCACGCGCACGCTGCGCATGATGCGCAACCCTTTTGCCCTGGCCTTCGGCGCCGCCGCCTGTCTCTACGTCGCAGTGGAAGCGGCCGTCTATGTGTGGGCGCCCACGTATCTGGCTGGCTATCACGGCTCGTTCTTTGCTCTGGCAAGCTACGCCGTATCGGTGTTCTTCGTGCTGCGCGCGGCGGGCCGATTCCTCGGTGCGTGGCTGCTGTCGCGGTTCGACTGGAGCCGCGCGCTGGCGCTGCTGAGCCTGGCTATCCTGCTGTGTCTCGCGGGCAGCGCATCGGGCAGCCTGCGACTGGCGGTTGTGCTGCTGCCGCTCTCGGGATTGTTCATGTCGGTGGTCTACCCGACTCTCAACTCGAAGGGCATCAGCTGCTTTCCCAAGGCGGAGCACGGCGCGGTCGCAGGCGTGATCCTGTTCTTCACCTGCCTGGGCGCGGTGCTCGGGCCGCTCGCAATGGCGGCGCTCATCGATGCGACGGGACAGCCTCGGAACGCCTTCGTTCTGTCGGCCGGGTTCGCGGCACTGCTGTTCGTGGGACTGGCCTGGAACTGGCTGCGTCAGCCTGCGCGCGCGGTGCTCTCGCAGTGGGACGCACGCGAATATGGGGCAGGAGCCCGACAGGCGACCTGCCCGGCCACCGGCCGCTAGCCTCTAGCCGGGCTGGCCGCCGCTGCTTTCCCGGACGATCAGTTCAGTCGGCAGCACCTGGGGCCTGGGCTTCTGACCACTGACGATTGCGAGCAGCGCATCCACGAGTGCCTCGCCTCCGTTTGAAATAGCCTGTCTCACGGTCGTGAGCGTGGGGCGGAAATAGCGTGCCAGCGTGATGTCGTCGAACCCGACGACCGCGATATCCTGCGGTACGCGCAAGCCCCGGTCCTGCAGCGCACTGATCGCCTCCATGGCCAGCAAGTCGCTGCTCGCGAACAGAGCATCGAAGCTCACGCGCCGCTGCAGCAGATCTTCGATACCGCCCCGCGCGCTGCCCTCGACGAATGCAGCGTGCTGGAGCAGCGCCGGGTCGCCCGGCACCTGCGCACGCGCCAGCGCGCGCTGATAGCCCTCGAAGCGATGACTCACTTCCGGCAGCCCGACATCCCCCAGAAACGCGATGCGCCGGCGCCCGCCGGCCAGCAGATGCTCCGTAGCCAGCGTACCGCCCGCGATATTGTCGCTGCCGACGGTGCAGTAAACCTGCTGCGGTAGCTGCGCACCCCAGACGACGATGGGAACCTTGCGCAGCGCGAGAGAATTGAGCTGTTCGTGCTGGTGCCATTGGCCGATCAGGATCACGCCGAGCGCGCGACCCGAGGCGGCCAGCTCCCCTGCACTGTCCAGCCGTGCGGCATCGATGCGGGAGAGCAGCATGTCATAGCCGCGATCGGTCAGCGCATCCGCAAGACTGCCGAGCATGCTGACGAAGAAGGGATCGGATACGTGCTGCCGGGCCGTGGATTCGAACGGCACGATCACCGCCACCGTGCGGTTCTGCTGCAGCCGCAGGTTGCGGGCGCCGACGTTGATCGAATAATTCAGGGACTGCGCGAGTCGCTCGATCCTCTGACGGGTCTCCTCGTTGACGAGGGAGCTCTGGTTCAGGGCGCGCGATACCGTCGAAGTAGATACTCCTGCCATCTGCGCAATGTCGTGCATCTGCAGCGGACGACCGCTGACCGGCGGGCTGCGCCGGCTTCCCGCGGCAACGCGACGTCGCGCGGACGAGGTCTTCTTCGGCTTTCTTCGACTCGGTCGCATCTGTCGAGGCCATGGAACTGATGAGCGAGCCGGTATCATACCAAGGGGTGGGAGCGTCTCGACGGTGATCGGTGGGCCTGCGCGGCGCTGGCAGGGCGCGCCGACGTCCAGTCGGCCAGGAATATGGGCTCGAAATAGGCCGCCAGCTCGGGACTATGCAGAATGAGGCCGGCATCCCGATTCTGCCGCACGCCCTCCGGCGAGAAGTTCTGGCTGCTGACCACGACGTACTGCGAATCCACCACGAACCCTTTGTTATGTACGTTGGGCTGCAGGCGAATATTGCCGGAGAGGTCCACGCCCGCCGATTTCATCTTCTCCACCCATGGCAGGCCGTATTCGGCGCTCTCGATGAGCCTTACATCCACTCCCGCCTTGATCCGCTCAGCGATGGTCTGGAGCAGCGCCTGATAGGGGTCGGCATGCCCGCTGGATGCTTCGATGTACTGCAGTTGCACGTAGATCGATTTGCGCGCGCTCTGCAGCAGCCTGGTGATGTTGAAGAGGTACTGCCCCTGCGTACCGCCGACCGGCGGCAGCGTGTCGGGCGTGAGCAGCGGCGTCACTTCGAATGACAGGTTGCTGAATGTCCGCGCAGGCACTCGAGTCGCCGTGGCTCGGCGGCTCCTGCCTGGCGGTTTCTGCACGGGGGCAACCGGATTCGCCTGGGACAGCAGCTTGGAGCGGGCCGTATCGAGGACGAGCAGGCTCTCCGGCGACTGCGACTGATGCGCCGCCGCCGAGGCATAGTCCTGATTCAGGTATGCAGCGAATGTCTGCGCCAGACCGGCGTGCTCGATGATGATGTGCCAGTCGCGATCCTCGGTGCGAGGAGGATTGGACAGATCGGGCTGGTTGCTGTTGTTGAGGTTGCCACTGGACAGCCAGATGCTGTTGCCGTCGCGCACGATCAGCTTGATGTGGTATGCCGATGGAAACATCCACTGTGCCGCATACGGATCTGAGCGCACGAGGGCGCGAGCAATCTTCGAGCGACCACCCAACGCCGCCTGCAGATCCTGCGCTGTCTGCGTGTCGGACTGATCGGCTGTGGGGTTGAGCGCCGGATTGTCCAGGACGATCTGCAGGGTCTTCGGCGTCGTCAGGTCGGAGAGGAAGCTCTTGAGGATGGACGCAGAGGTAAAGTCGTACATCCCCACGATGAGCGATTGCCTGGTGCCTGCAAGGAATGCCTGCAGCGTGACCAGGCCCGCATCCGGGCTCACATGCGCCGTTACGGTGGCCGTCACCGCGGTGGTCTGCAGGGGTATATCCGCGGGCACATAGGGAATCCGGGCTGCTGCATTCGTCTGCGCCAGCAGCGCACGGTTCGCAGCAGGCTGCACGGCGCGGGCACGCTCCAGAGCTTTGTGCGTGTCGCTTGCCGGGCTCAGCAGCCGCTTGCCGCTCGGCATCTCGCGCTCGAGCGTCCAGACCGGTTCGCGCTCCTCGGGCCGTCCGTAAGCTTCGGCGATTCTTGCCGCCAGCGGATCCACTGCACGCAGGCGCTGCCCGGCGCTGGCCTCGCGCACGTCCACTGGGATTCCAGCGATCTTCTCTGGCAGCAGGTCTGCCCGAGCAATCGCGGTGCTGGACCGCTTCGTGTGGACAGTCACGACGATGGCTGCGCGGCCCGTGAGCTGCTGCCTGGTGAGCTCGAACCCGGGCCGCACCGTCAGCACACCGGGCTTGCGCAGCCGATGCAGGTTGTGCCGGATGACGCGATCGATCGAGGCTTCCCTGGTCATGCACTCTCCATGCCTGCCACCCGCATGTTACGCTGACCGTTCCAGTTCGCGTCACTGGATATAGGGAGCCGTCCATGCGCCATGCTGCATCGCTCGGGATTGTTCTTGCGTCCGCTGCATTGCTCATGGCATGCAGCCCGCAGAAGATCCAGCAGTCGGTCTCCGGCACCTTGCAGGTCGGCAGTTCCAGTGTGGCGGCGGGGAAGATCGCCGACCGATGCGGCTGCAACGGCGCTGGTGTGTCGCCGGAGGTCTCGTGGAATGACCCTCCTCCCGGCACGCGCAGCTTTGCGGTCATCATGGACGACCAGGACGCCACGATCGGGCATCTGCATCGGCACTATTTCGTGCATTGGGTCGCGTTCGATTTGCGCCCGGACCGGCGAGAGATACCCGAGGGTGCGCCGACGCCGCCACTGAACGATGATGAGCGGCTCGGGACGAATGACGTCCGACAGCCCGCCTATGGAGGCCCGTGCCCGGACAAGGGACGCTCACACCATTATGCAATCACCGTCTATGCGCTCGATACGCGACTCGGGTCACCCGCTACGACTGATGGCAGGCATCTGCTGACGGCCATCGACGGACACATCCTGGCCCGTGGCCAGATCATCGCAACCTATACGCGTTAGCAGTTCGACGCCCCCCAGCGACGACTCGTCCTGCCCCGAATCCAGGCGAGCGGCCCGACGCCGCTTGCGATGGCGTGCCACTCTGTCCGCAGAGGTGGTCAGGTGCTGCGCGAGCATGTGCTCCGCGCAGCAGTAAGTGGATCTCGGCCGCCCACGAAAGCTCTCGCGCAGGTCGCTCATGAAGAAGAAGCGGCCACAACTGTCCAGACGGCAGCGCCGCAGGTCACCCGGAAAATATTTGCCATCGCGCCGCGCGGCATCCAGCACCAGCACCTGGTAGCTGCACATGGCGGCCCAGTTCCAATAACTGAAGGTGTAGATGACCGCACCCCCTTGAGCATCATATCCCTGCGGCGAAATGCTCAGGTGCTTTGCCCGCTCCAGCAGGATGCTCAGATCGCTCGCGGGTAATCTTGTCCCGCTCGCGACCACGCAGAGATCGCGGATGAGCTCCTGACGCACGCGCTGGCCCTGTTTCTCGGGCACCGCGCGACCCTCTATCGTGCAAAGGTTCGCAAACTCGACCACTGCGCGGATCGCCTGCGCCGCGTTTCCCTCAATCTTTCCTGAGATCATTATCGATCCGATTCCATGTTTCAGTAACCAGGAATCATAGGGGTGCATTGCTTCAGTTTGGCGAAACGAACAAACCCCATCGGGGAACACGTTACCGCGCGCGACATGTATGCGCGCGCGCCGCGCTGTCGCGCGGATCGCGCCCGATCGCGGCTCGTGTAACCAGCAAAAAATTTCTGTCGCCAGTGGACGACAATCCGCTCCGGATCCGGCTGAGTCCGGCCGAACGCGTCCGACAAAATCACTACGCGGGTGAATTGTTACGCTTGGCGAGGCTTCCCGCTCAGCGTGGTCGGCCGCCCGCCACCGGGCGGCCGACAGCAGGCCTATTTAAGTACTGCTTCCTGCATGGTACGCGAGCCCAGAATCGTGCGGATCTTGGTTCGGTCCGCTTCCGTCTGATTGGCCTTCTCCACGGAGCCTTCGACCTGGGTGCTGACCGAATCGAGCTTCCCGCCGAGACCGTCCAGGGCCGCCCAGTTCTTGAATTCTGTGACGAGCATGATATCCGGGTCGTTCGGACCCGTGGGCTGCGCCACCATGACGCGGTAACTGAGGATCAGACCGGCCTTCTTGGAAGCCTCCTCGTACTTCTTCCACGTGGTCGCAAGCCACGCCATATAGTCGTCGAAATGTCCGTCCACGGTGCGAACGTACGCAACGCTGACGACCGGTCCGTCACTCCAGTGCTGGCCATCGGCCATGGACGGAACGCTCAGCGTCGATGCGGCAAGCAGTGCACCGGCTGCGCACAGCCGCGAAATTTTCGGATTCATGCGGATTCTCCCGAAGATGTTATTGACTATTCGAAGCTACAGGATCGTGGCTCCATCAATCATCTTACTCTGGCGAGGTCATTCATTCCGAAGACTTCCTTGGCGTCCGCTCTGGGCGTCACGGGTTGCGCTTGGTCATTCCCGGGTGGTAAAGGTCGCCCACTGCAATTCCGATCCGGAGCCACCATGAGTCGTTTCACGATATCGCTCGACGAGGAACTCGCTGAGGCCTTCGATGCGCACATCAAGCGGCACGGCTACGCTACTCGCAGTGAGGCCGTTCGCGACATATTGCGCGATCTGCTGCAACGGCACGAGCAATCTCGAGAAAGCAGCGGATTCTGCGTTGCCAGCCTCTCCTACGTGTTCAACCACCATGAGAGGCAACTATCGGAGCGGCTGGCCAATCTGCAGCACGACCACCACGATCTTACGGTCGCAACCATGCACGTGCATCTGGATCACGAACAATGTCTCGAGACCACAGTCCTCAAGGGCGCTGTAAAGACAGTGAGTCAATTCGCGGAGAACATCATAGCCGAGCGCGGCGTACGCCACGGACAGCTGAACCTCGTCAGCGTGGCGCTGAGCGAGGCACATAAGCACGACGGCACCCGGCACCGGCATCTGACGCCGCGCCACTGAGGACGCGATCTGCCGGCGGACCCCGGCAATTGTAAGAAGTACATCTCAAGCTTCTTACGGCCACGCCGGGCAGTGGGCGCCCGCCAGCCCGCCCGCGGGCTGTGCGTGCTTGCCGCACGGAAGCGGTAAGAGGAATATAGAAAAACATCTTAACGAGCGCATCCGGACGATAGGCGCGCACGTATTGATGGCAGGACCCCGGAAAGAGACCTATTCATGAGCAGACCAAGAGCGCTCGAGGGCGGCTTCAGAGGTCAGCAGCAGGAGAGCCGCCCCCTTGGCGCCTTATTGTGGGGCCTCGGCACGGCCGGGTCGCTTTTCGCGCTTGGAACATCGCACGCCGCGCGCGCCGACACGGATGCGGAGGCGGTTGCCGGCAATAGCGTCGGCACGCTCCAGCAAGTCACGGTCACGGCCGATCGTCTGGAACTGCTCGGCACGGCCGACAGTGCCAGCGAAGGGGTGGTGGCCGATCAGGAGCTGCAGCTGGCGCCGGTGTATCGGCCCGGCCAGCTCCTGGAGAGCGTACCGGGCCTCATCGTGACCCTGCACAGCGGGGAGGGGAAGGCCAACCAATATCTGATGCGCGGCTACAACCTCGATCATGGCACCGATCTGGAAACCTACGTGGACGGTATGCCGATCAACCAGCCGACTCACGCCCACGGCCAGGGCTACACCGATCTGAATTTCGTGATCCCCGAGATGGCCGACGGGCTGAGCTACAGCAAGGGACCTTACTACGCCAATGTGGGGGATTTCGGCGCAGTCGGCTCGGTGCGCATGAGCTATCGCGATACGATCCCCGATCAGGTCGCGGCCACCGTGGGGACGCTCGACTATCAGCGCTACTTCGCGGCCGGCTCGCAGGCGCTCGGGGAGGGACAGCTGCTCGCGGCCGCGGAGTTCCAGCACTACGACGGTCCGTTCCTCACTCCCGACGACGCCCGTAAGGAGAACCTGGTACTGCGCTACAGCGCGGGCGATGAGCACAACGGGTATTCGTTGACCGGCATGTTCTATCACCAGGACTGGACCAACACCACCGACATCCCCATCCGAGCGATCACCGAAGGGGTCGTCCCGGAGCGGTTCGGCACGCTCGATCCCACCGACGGGGGTCATGCGCTGCGCTCGAGCCTTTCCTTCCAGGTGCACGAGATCCTGGGCGAGGGACAGTTCTCCGCGAGCACCTTTTTCATCTACAACAAGCTGCACCTTTTTAACGATTTTACGCAGTATCTGTTCGATCCGATCCACGGCGATCAGGAGGATCAATTCGAGAATCGGCGGGTACTCGGCGGAGCGGCCGGCTTCATGCTGCCCCTGGCGCTGGGTCCCATCCGGAATGAGATTGCAGTCGGTGCGCTGACACGCTACGACCTGCTGGGAGTCGGCCGACTGCCGAGCGAGGGCCAGGCACCGCTGCAGCCGTTGCCGCCGACCGATCCGGTGTCGTTTTCCAACGATGACCAGGTGTATCTTTTTGCCGCAGCGGCTTACCTGCAGGCTACGACGCACTGGACCTCGCGCTTTCGCAGTGTGCTGGGGCTGCGCGATGACTACCAGCACGGTACCGATGTGGATTACCTCACGGCCCTGCACGAGAGGGCGGGCTACACCAATGGCGGCCAGCAGGCCCAATCGCTGCTGCAGCCCAAGGGCAGCCTCATCTACACCGCAAGTGATGCGCTGGAGCTCTATGCCGCCGCCGGTGAGGGCTTCCACAGTGCCGACCTGCGCGGGGTCAATCAGGACCGAAGTGTGGACCTGGGCTTACCCAATACCCCGCTGCTCGCAAAGCAGGAGGGCGAGGAGATCGGATTGAGGGCTGACGTCCAGAGCAATATTGTAATGACGTTTGCCGTCTATAACCTCTGGCAGCAGTCGGAGACCATCATCGACCCAGATGTCGGCCAGGACACAGCCGGACCCCCGAGCCGTCGCTACGGTTACGAGATCAATCTCACCTATCAGATTTATCGCTGGCTGGAGTTCTACGGCAGCTTCTCCGGCGATCATACCCGCTTCACGCATCCGTTCGACGACGGCACCGGTCACCTGGGTGAGTACATCACCGATGCACCCTATGCCACCGGCTCCGGTGCGCTGTATCTGACCCATCTGGGGCCCTGGAGTGGAGGTCTGAGCTATCGCTTTCTCGGCAACTACCCGCTCTCCTCCGGGCCCTGCGTCAACTCGGCGGCTGCCCATGACTTCCCGGGCGCGACCTCCTGCGCCACGGCTCCGACGGCTCCGGGCCAGATCTCCGCCAAAGGCTTCGGGGAGCTCAACGCCGACGTGCGTTACGCCTTGGGGTCCGGCTGGACTGCATCGGTCGGCCTTTACAACATCCTCAATACTCACGCTGCAGCGGCCGAATTCTGGTACATCGACCGCCTCAAGTCCGAGATTGGAGCGTACCCCGACGGGCGCGCAGATATTCATGAGCACCCGCTCGAGCCGTTCATGGCGCGACTGACGATCTCCAAACAATTCGGCCGCTTCTAGCGCGGGCCTGCGGTCGCAGCAATGACGGGTGCATCGCTCAACCTCCAGGCTCTGCTGAGTCCGATCGGCGTAGCGCGGTTCTTCGAGCGCTATTGGGAGCAAGACTATCTGCATATCCAGGGCCGGCCGGCGGACTGCTATCTGGCTTTGATGAGCACCGAAGATCTTGAACGGATCGTTTCCAATCCAGACGCGCGCTATCCCGCCATTCAACTCGCCAAAGGTGGGCGATATATTGCTGCCGAGGCCTATACACGAAACGTCAAGTTCGGCAGCGAAATCTTCAGCGGTGTGCCGGACCTGCAGCGCATCGGCGTCGAATATCGCAACGGAGCGAGCATCGTGTTGCCCGCACTGCACAGAACCTGGCCTCCACTCAGGGAGCTGTGCGCCGCTCTGGAGATCCAGCTCGATCACGTGCCACACGGCAATGTGTACATTACGCCCGGAAATGCCGCCGGATTCACGCCTCACTACGATGTCCACGAGGTTTTCGTCCTGCAGATCGCGGGCAGGAAGCGCTGGTCGATCTATCCGCCGATCACGCACCTTCCGCTTCGCAACCAGGCTTTCAATCCGCAGAGCTATGAGGCGCCTGCCCCCACCGCTCAAATGGAGCTGTGCCCGGGCGATCTTCTGTATCTGCCGCGCGGCTATATACATTCGGCGGCGACGTCGGATTCCTACTCCGCTCATATCACCATAGGAATCTCGGTCTATACCTGGTTGGATCTCACCCAGGGTCTCCTGGAGAACGGGGCGGCTGACCCGAGGCTGCGAGCTGCATTGCCCGCCGGCTTTGCCAAGCGATCCGATCTAAAGGGGATGCTGCAGCAGCGCCTGAGCGAGCTGCTCAAGCATCGAGTCGGTACCAACTGCGATGAATTGTTCGAAACGTTCACGCGTCGCGTGGTGTCGGGCCAATCCACTCCCCCAGAGAGATTCCGTATCGACCTCGTTGCCATTGATGGGAAGTCATCGTTGCGGACCCCGGCGAAATCGGAATACACAATCGTCCAGGATGCCCTTGGCACGGGCCTCGAGTTCAGGGGTAAGAGGCACATCCTCCCGGATTCAGTGGCGCCGCTGCTCCAGGCTATCAGTGAGCGCTCGATCTTCCGGACCGAAGAGCTGGGCGGGAATCTGCCCCTTGAGATCCGACTGGGTCTGAGCCGCTATCTGCTCGACCTTGGGTTTCTGACCTGGGTTCAAGAGAGCCCCACTCGTGACCGACGTCAGTAGTGAGCAAAGGCCGTTGAAATGCGAAATGTACGCGCTGGCCAGGCGCCCGGGCGGGCTGAGCCTGCCGGGGTGCGGTGGCACGGTCTTTCGCCGCCCCACGTTCGGCTCCCTGCTTGCGTCCCGTGAAGGCCAGGAAAAACATGGTGCCGGAGATAGGACTCGAACCTACGACCCGCGCATTACGAATGCGCTGCTCTACCAGCTGAGCTACTCCGGCGCCGGCGGAAGGGCCGGTATGTTAAGCAGCCGGAGCCGATCCGGCAAATCCCTGCCCGGGCGGCAGACTCGGATGGGCGGATTCGGGCGGGATGGGTTCGAGTCGACGTGACATGTAGCGGGGCAGCGCAGCGTCGATATCGCGGTCCCGCGCGATCTCCTCAGCCAGCACGATGGCATCCTCGACCGCCACACTGGCGCCACATGCGAGGTGCGGTGAGCTGGCATGAGCGGCATCGCCGATCAGGACCACACGACCGCGGTACCAGGGATGGGGCAGCAGGACCGATTGCAGCGGCCGGTAGTTGACGGTGCCGGCGTTGTTTCCAAGAAAGGTTCTGCGCACCTGCGGAGTGATCCCACCCCAGCCGGCAAGGGCTTCATGGAGGCGCCGGGGCTGTTCCTCCGTGGGCACCCATGGGTTGGAGGGCGATCGCAGGAGCAGCGACATATACATGTGCGTGCGCGAGACAGGGCTGTATCCAAGCCGGCCATCCCGACCTAAGTAGCAATGGGTCCGATCCAGATCGGGCGGCCGCTCAATCACGAGCCGGTAAATGACCTGGCCTGTGAGGCTCGGACGCGGCGCCTGGGGAAACACACGCTCGCGCATCTTGGAGAAGATCCCGTCTGCGCCGATTACGAGGCTGTACTGCTCACGATGCCCGTTGGTCAGCTTGACCTCGACGCCGTCGGGAACCTGGGCCAGCGTCTCCACCGTCGTGCCAAGCCGTACACGTGCGCCGGAGGCCAGCGTCCGGTTCGAGAGGATGCGATGCAGCTCCGGTCGCAGGATGCCCCCTGCGGCGGGCAGATCGGGGGCCGGCGGCGGAAAGCTCAACTGCTCGAGAAGCGTGCCCTGCTGGTTGAACACACAGGCGCCCTGCCAGACCGCGCCGAGCTGCTTGAACTCGTCGAGAACGCCCAGTCGCCTCAGGTCGCGCAGCGAGGGCCCTGTCACCGTGATTCCGGCGCGGTAGATATTCCAGGCCGGATTGATCTCGACGAGATCCACCGAGACGCCCGCGAGTCGCAGCGCAATGGCGCAGGACATGCCGCCGATGCCGCCGCCGACAATCAGGACTTTGTCGTTGCCAGCCAAATCCCCCCCCAACCGGACTTATCGCCGGCTAACGGATCTGCTCGCCGCGCGCGCGGACGTCAGGGGCTGCGGCGGCGCAGGCGAATGACGAGATCGATGCCGGCGACTTCCATGCCCTCCGGAGGCTCGGGAAGACGGCTGAACTGAACGTCAGAGATCCCGACATCCTGCAGTGCGCCGGTCCGCTCGTCCTGGAAGTGGTAGTGCGGGCCGATGTTGGAGTCGAACCAGGCGCAATCGCCGTCGACGCTGAGCTGTCGGATGAGCCCGTGCGCGGCAAACAGATTCAGGGTGTTGTAAACGGT
>Ga0326728_10020716_pt1 | contig 12492 bp, 9 predicted proteins | sample MB3enrmetagenome_FD_207602 | JGI IMG/M metagenome (GOLD analysis project Ga0326728, IMG submission 207602) | Lab enriched peat soil microbial communities from McLean, Ithaca, NY, United States - MB31MN | ecosystem: Environmental > Terrestrial > Soil > Wetlands > Peat | place: USA: New York...
CCCAAGCCCGCAGGCCCTCACCCCACCTCAGTACTGTCATCCCGAGCGAAGCGCTTTTCAGCGCAGCCGAGGGACCTGCTTTTGCTGAGCCCGCAGAGCGCTACCCTCCTCTGCTGTGTCATCCCGAGCCCGCAGAGCGCCACCCACCTCTGCTGTGTCATCCCGAGCGAAGCGCTTTTCAGCGGAGCCGAGGGACCTGCTTTTGCTGAGCCCGCAGAGCGCTACCCACCTCTGCTGTGTCATCCCAAGCCCGCAAGCCCTCACCCCACCTCAGTAGTGTCATCCCGAGCGAAGCGCTTTTCAGCGGAGCCGAGGGACCTGCTTCTCGGCAAGCGTCCGCAGCACGAACCCATCCCACTCACCCCGCAAAAACGGGCGGCGCCGTGCCGGCCGGAGCCGCCGCGCAAAAGGTGTACGGCAAATAGCCCGCTGCCCCGTGCCCCATCCTTTCCGCGCTTCTTGCGGAAAGGGTGGGAAGCCATGCAACCCCACTCGCCCCACCGCCCCGCTAGACTACCCGCACCATGGCCGATGCGATCTGGAAGGAGCACGAACTCTTCTGACCGGTGTGCAACGCCTGCTTCAAACAATGAGTCGTGCTGCACAAGGTGCCGAAGAACTTCGACATCACGCCCTGGCTCGACGGGTTTGTGGAGCGCCACGACCACAAGGCCTGGCAGAAGGCGCAGCGGCAGAAAGGCGGAAGCCGGCGATTCCGGCGGCGCGCCACAGCGCGCTTTGACTTATGGGCCAAATGGGTCCGCTTCGGTTACCGCTGCAGGCATTGTCTTGATCAAGTATTTCAGTGCGCGAAACATTCTCTGGGCTGTATCGCTATCTGCTGCGCCGAGGTAGATTTCCAATGCAGAGGATGGATGCGTCGGCACCACATCAATCAGTTGTCTTTCTTTACCATCGAAAAGCAGGATCTGCTTTTTCAGCGGGGAAACTGAAACATCATAGCCATCCAGGATTTCCCGATCTTCATGGTCAGCCGCACGCGCAACCTTTAAATCGCCGAAATGGCCATCCTTGAGCTCGGAAGATTGATCGTCCCAGGAGGCGACCCAATTGTGCCAGCAAGGGCTGGCGCTGCTTGCATCGGGACTCGTTTTGCACCTTATTGAGATCTTCTCGTAGTTGCCTTGGCCAATGCCAACAGTTAGGAGATTTGGATCAAGTTGGTTTACCTGGACCGAAGAGAACCGAATCTCCCATCCTGACGAACTCGTCTGCGCTCCGCGCAACCACCAAAGTGTGCCCTTCGACTGTTCGATGGCAAAATATCCAGGCCAAATCGTGGCCGCGCCCGTGTCCATGCCGCTCGGGATACGAATGAGGTCAACAATCTTCTGATTGACGTATTGGACAGTTTGCAGGGGAGTTAGATCTGGCTCGGGGGTCGATGCCGCGTTCTCTGATGGAGGTTGCGCCGGCGGCGACTGTGAATTGCCGGATTGGCCATGCGACACGCACCATCCGAATCCAGCGACGGCAATGACCGCGTAAATCGCTTTCGCGTTATACCTTGACATTCCCTTCTTCCTTCGAAGCTCAGTGACCCGGGGGTAAGATACGCTGTGACTCTTTGGTTCGGAACAATGCCATATTAGCGTTCACCCTTTCGAACGGGTTGTCAACGTAACCGGAGTCACATCCTGCTAGACTACCCGCACCATGGCCGATGCGATCTGGAAGGAATACGAACTCTTTTGCCCGGTATGCAACGCCCACTTTAAACAACTAGTCGTGCTGCACAAGTTGCCGAAGAACTTCGACATCACGGCTTATCTCGACGGGTTTGTGGAGAGGCATGACCATAAGGCCTGGCAGGAGGCGCAGCGGCAGAAGGCGGGATCCGGCCACTCCGGCGACGTGCCGCAGTCCTGATCTCGACTCGCCGCCGGCCTGACATCGCCGCGCCGCAAATCTGACCGCTTCGCGCAACCCCCTTCCCTCGAAATCCCCTGGAACTGATTGAAAACACGCCCCCAAAAACTCCGGCCGTTTTGCAGATCATTTCCCCCTCCCAGCGCACAATTCATTCATGGGCATCCCCCGCCAACTCGAAACCGCGCCGTTTAGCGGACTGAACCAATTCTGCGGTCCCAAACGCCGGCCATGTCCCCGGTCCGTACCCCCTCCCCCCTCCCCCCTCCTACCCCCACCCCCCGGCCAGTGGCAAAAAGCGGGCTGTGAAACTGTGAAGCCTGCAAGCAACCAGGAATCAGCGGCTTACAACCAGTTCCGCGCAACGTCACAGAAACTGTGAAACTGTGGAGCTCAGTTCAGACATGGTGCGAGCGGATCGCATGAAAGCGCGCACGCGCGTCCACAGTTCACTTCTTCACTCCTTTCGCTCCTTCACTTCTTTCACTTGTATTCATCGCCCAGCCGCAAAAAACCGCCGATTTCTTTCGGCAAAAACGCCGGCTCTGGAGCTACAAATCGCGGTTCTCGCGCGGCAAAGCGCATCGCCGCCCAAGAAAATCGCAGCAATGCACCAAGGTTGGTGAAATCCACAAATTTACTTGATTTTTGCACTTGCTTCCACAGATTGAACGGACGTAGTGTCTCTTTAACTGATGACCCGTTAGGGCATCGGAGTTGGTTGCCGGAAGGCTGGATGAAGAAACAGCCGGCGCAAGCCGGAAGTTGATCGCCAGCAAGGTTGACGGAGTGGACAGCCGGTGAGAACCGGAGGATGGCCGCCAGCCCGGACAGAGGGTGAAACCTGAGGCGCAAGCCGCAGAGGGATCGCTGGACGCACCAGAAGATACAAAAGACGGCGCAAGCCGGAAGTTGTTTAGCTGGATGATTCCGGAAGATGCAAGAGCCGGTGGAAACGGAATACTCATCGACGGCTTTGCCGGCGATGCAAGGTTCGGTGGAAACAAGGAGTGCATCAGAGGCTCAGCCGGAGAAGGAGCCACGAGGCGCAAGCCGAGAGGTTCACGGCCGGTAAAGACGGAGGGTGAAGCATCCAGTGCAAACTGGAGGCGGTGCCAGCCAGGGGGCAGGGGCAGCATGCGGCGCAAGCCGGATGAAGCCGCCAGCCGAGCCAAAGGACGGCGTCCGATGCGAATCGGAAGTAGGTCGTCGGCCTTGCCGGAGGAAGGGCCATACGGCGCGAGCCGGATGGAACGAGGATCGTCAGGCGCAAGCTTGATGGATCGCCAAAGGTCGATCGGAAGTGCGGAACAGCCGATGCGAGTCGGAGGTTTGCAGCCGGTCGAGCTGAAGGACACGAAACCGATCCGAGCCGGAAGGTTGGCCACCGGTCGAGCTGGAGTGCAGGGCGCCGACGCAAGTCGGAGTTCTGAAAGCCAGCGCAGCCAGAGGTAGCAGCGCCAGCGAAAGCTGGAGGGCGGCCACTGGGGGAGCCGGGGGACGCAGCATCGGCTGTACTGCGAGTGATCAAGATTGAAACGCCAGAGGCTTCGGTCTCTGGCGTTTTCAATTTAGGGGCCTTTAAGGACCCTTTCCTGGCGCGCCTCGGCGTTGTTCTTCCCCGTCCGCGCGTCTCGCCAAATCCGCTTACTCTTTTCGCGCATTAGACTGGATGCGGAGAATCCTTTATGCGATTGGGTCCATGCTCAAGGGCCGGCGTTTTCGCCGCTCTCATGCTGTTGTGTGCTGCTTCGGGCGAGATGCGTGCCGCGGGCCAGTGGGCCGCGCCACCGTCCTCGAGCGCGTTGTCCATTCCCACCTCCGTGCTCCTTCAGCCGGAGGAGCTGAACCGCCTGCTGCAAACGTCGGGCGCAGATAAACCGCTCATCCTCCAGGTTGGCTCGCGTGTGTTGTACGCTCAAGCGCACATTCCGCGCGCCGAGTACGCCGGGCCGGGCTCGCAGGATGCTGGCGCGCAAATCCTGCGCAATCGCGTGTCATCCCTGCCGCGCAAGACCTTCATCGTCATTTATTGCGGCTGTTGTCCGTGGAACCGTTGTCCCAACCTGGGGCCAGCCTACAGGCTGCTGCTCGACATGGGATTCACGCGCGTGAAGGTCCTCTATTTGGCCGACAACTTTGGCGACGACTGGGTCAACAAGGGGTTTCCGGTTGAGAGCGCACGCTAGTCATTTTCGATTCACTTGTTGACATCGCCGACATTGTGCGAAGTGGCTTTTCTTAAGGAAAACGCCACTTGGCCGTTTGCATTCCGTAAGGAGCAGAATCGAAAATGCCTTAGCACAGGCCGGGAATTCTATTGCTCTGCGGAGCCGGATGGTTTTGTGAGTGCGCTTTACCGTTCGCGGCAATTTCGGTGCGGCTGGCGAATTTCACACAAAATGCAGCGCAGCTTCAGCCCACTGCAAGGCTTCTTCGTAGCACACCAGCAAATCGCTGGCGTTCAGCCCTTGCCGGTCCGACACGATGTCGCAGGTCAACCAATCGGCGCGTTCGTGGCCCTCCAGCCAGCAGAGCAGGGCGCGTTCCGGCAGTTTCTCGCCCTCCAATGCCCGGCGGATCTCATCGCGCAACGGCAGCAAGGGCGTCAGATTGTTCATGGACACCCGCAGCATCGCAGGCAATAGGCTCAGCAGCCCCAGCAGATACTGCTCCGTGGGTTTCTGATCACAAAACACCGAGGCCAGTTCGCAAAAGCGCCCGCGAACGAACGCCATGCGCAGCAATTCCATGGGTTGGCCCGCGTTCAGCTCGCTGGTAATGGCCAGTGTTGCCAGGCGGCGAAAGGTCTCTTCGCCGACGGCGATCAGCGCGGCTTGCACCGATTGCACCTCCTGCCGCATAGCGCTCACCGGCGAATTGATTAGCCGCAGCAGGCGGTAGGTGAGGCAGGTGTCCCGCTTCACCAGCTCCGCCAGTTCGTGCATGTCCATGGTTTCGTCCTGCAGCATGCGCAGGATCTCCATGTGCATCAATCGGTTGGCAGGAACCTCGTGGTTCCTCATCAGCACGGGCCGGCAGAAGTAGTAGCCCTGCATGAGCGTAAAGCCCTCATCGCGCGCCTGCTGGTACTCCTCCTGCGTTTCGACTTTCTCAGCTATGAGCGCTACCGTCAAGCCACGCAGTCGACCGAGCAACTCGCGCCGCTCCTTCTCGCCCGAAATGGCAAAATCCACCTTGATGTAGTCGGTAATCTCCACCAGCGGCTCGATGCCGGGCTTCCACGTGAAATCGTCCAGCGCCAGCCGGAACCCGCACCCTTTCAGGTGCCGGCATGCGCCGATCAGTGCCGGTGAGGGGTCGAGAGTCTCAAGGACTTCAAGAACCGTCATGCCCGCGGGCAGCACATGCACCAATCGGCCGGTAAGTGCCTCTTCGGTACAGTTCAGAAATACCGGAAGGTTGCCGCTAAGCCGCCCCAGCCCGAAAAGCAGCGTGTTGTCAATCATTGTGCGCGTGGCCGAGTCGCCGTCGCCGCGGAATACCGCTCGTGGGCCATCGCGAAACAGCAGTTCGTACCCGTGCACCTTGCCGTGCAGATCGAGGATGGACTGGCGCGCTACGTAGCGCATGCCAATCGTCAGATCCGATTCCGGTAGGGCGCTGACAAGCGTGGCATCGACAGGTGTTTCGAGATGCGCCGCCATGCGTGCCCCTCCGAAACGTCTATCGGCGGGTCGCAGGACCTCTTGAAGGGTTGTCCGAAAATGCGGCTGTGTTGGGTTCGTGGTTTCCCACCCTTTCGCAAAAAGCGCGAAAGGATGGGGCAACGGAGGGTTCTTCTTCATGCGGTCAGAAACCTAGCCCCGCTAGCTCCGCTACCCACCCATGAACATGCCGCCGTTCACATCCAGCACGTGGCCGGTAATGTACGACGCGGCGTCCGAGGCCAGGAACTTCACCGCCTGCGCCACGTCTTTGGGCGTGCCGCGCCTGCCGAGAGGAACCGTTGCCAGCATGGCCTTGGATACTTCTTCGCTCAGCACCGCCGTCATGGGCGTTTCAATGAATCCCGGCGCTACCGCGTTCACGGTAATGCCCCGCGAGGCCACCTCGCGCGCCAGCGACCGCGTCAGCCCGATCAAGCCCGCCTTCGACGCCGCGTAGTTAACCTGGCCCGCCTGCCCCGCGCGTCCCACCACGCTGGCAATGTTCACAATGCGCCCCCAGCGATTTTTGAGCATGGGGCTCAGCAGCGCCTGCGTCAGCAGGAAAGCTCCCGTGAGATTGATGCTCAGCACCAGGTCCCAGTCCGCGGGCTTCATGCGCAGCATCAGGTTGTCGCGCGTGATGCCGGCGTTGTTGACGAGAATTTCGACCTTGCCGAACTTCTCAATAATGGCCTTGGCCCCGGTCTCAATCGATTCCTGGCTCGAGACGTTCACCGTAAACGCCGAGGCATCGATACCCTGGGCCTTCATCTCGGCGACGGTTTCCGCCAGCTTGGCCTCGTTCACGTCGGCCAGCACGATCACCGCGCCGGCCGCGGCCAGCTCCTCGGCAATCGCGCGCCCAATGCCCTGCGCGCCGCCTGTCACCAGCGCAATTCTTCCCTGCAAATCGCCCATGTTGTTTGTTGACCTCTGCGCAAGTCGGCGATCTTTGTCGCGAGTTGCGCCTTTCCACGGCTGATTATAAGGCACTATCCACTATTTCTACGTCGGTGTCGCCGCCACCGTGACCGGCCGCCCCGCCAAAGCAGGGTGCACCAACTCCGCTGGCCACACATACACCGCCAGCCGCCGCGAATAGTGCAGCACCGGGTCTATCTTCGGCAGCTCGATGCCCACCGCAGTCGCCAGATCGTTGCGCTCGATCTCCGCCTCAGCCTCCTCGAGCGGCCAGGGCACATGGTGCAGGTTAGCGCGGATTGGCTGCCCGGCCCGGTCGGTGCTGAACACGCAATTGCGCTCCGAAAAGAAGTATTCGAGCGATCCCGGCTTCATTTCCGCCGTCTTGCGCGTCGGTCCCAGTCCCCGGTAACGCGCCTTGAAGATCACCTCGGGCCGCGAGAACCGCCGCCGACTGTAAAAGGCGAATTCTCTCTCTGATCGTTGCTCGAGGTGCATCTCCGCCAGCTTGTAGGGCAGGTGATAGACAACATGCGCTACCACCACCGCCAGCAGATTGCTGGAATCGACCGAAAAACAGAAGATTCCCGGCGTTCCCGTGAACCGGTCGCGCACATAGGTCCGAAGATTCAAATCGGGAAAGCTGCGCAGCCCCGGAATGGGCGGTACGCTGCGGATCTTGATGCGGTCCAGCCAGAAGGGCACTGCTCCCAGCCAGGCCGATCCCTGGTAGGTATCGGCTTCAAGCCACTCCGGAAGCAACGCCTCCATGTCGGAGGCCGCAATCGGCCAGTGCGCAAAGAGTAGATCGTTCCAGCGCTGGGTCATGGCCCAGCGTCCCGGCGGCAAAGGCCGCGGCTTGTGCGACGTACGCACCAAAAACTCCCGCACCAAAAACTCCTGTCCCAAGACGCGTGTATTGACGCTCCCGCACGTCCCAGAGGTCGCGCTCTTTCGGCGCTTCGCCTTCCGGCTAGGGTGTGTTATTCACTTTCGCGCGCGCCACAGTGAATAGCAGGCTATTGGGAAACAGACCCCGCCAGGCGCGGCTGCTCCCTCATGAAGTATTCTGTCCGCGAGACGATCCTCATGTCCAGTGAATCTTTTCTCCCTCCCAGCCCCCGTACGCAATCCGAAGTTTTCGCCGTCCATGGCGCCGATCCCGAGATCCTCGCCTTCGCCATGGCAAAATACTCCCGCTCCGCGCTCTCCATGCGGGAGTCCCTGGCCGAAATCAGCGCCCAGCGCGCCGAGCAGTTCCTGAATACCTTCTACTTCCAGTACGGCCATCGCTCCATCGCCGACCTGGCCCATATCGCCTTCGCCGTGGAGCGCCTCAGCCTCCTGGCTGCCGTCGTCCTGGTTGACGAAACGCGCTGGGACGGGCAGGAGCGGTCGACCCGTTATCAGAATTTCCTCGAGTCCGGCTGGTTTTTTCCTGGCTTTGGAGAAGATTCCGTCTCCGCGAAGCTCTACTCCCAAACCATCGAAAACCTTTTCGCGGCCTACCAGCGCGTCTCTGCCGCCGTTCTCAATCTCCTCCGCGGCCGCATTGCCCGCCCCGAGTCGCTCAAGACCGAGGCCTATGAGCGCACCCTCCGCGCCCGCGCCTTCGACGTCGCCCGCTACCTGCTGCCGCTGGCCACCAACACGTCACTTGGGCAAATTGTGAGCGCCCGCACGCTTGAAACCCAGGTCTCCCGCCTGCTCTCCCACCCCGCCGCCGAGGTGCGCCTGCTGGGTGAAAAACTGCGCGACGCCGCCATTGGCCCCGCCTGGAACCTGAACGCCCGGGCCGCCCAGGCCTTCATCGACAAGCTCGCCGCCGCCGGCGAGGACTGCGCCCCCCTCGCCGCTGAAGCCGCCGCGCTCTTCACCCGCGAGATCCGCACCGCGCCCACTCTCGTCAAATACGCCCAAGCCAATCCCTACCTAATCCAATCGCAGGCCGAGCTGGCCCAGGCAGCGGCTCAAGTTCTCAAGAACCTGCCCGTCGCGCCGGCGCCACTGGTTGATTTGGTGGAGCGCACGGAATCTCTCGAAGTCGAGCTTGCCGCAACCCTCCTCTACTCTGCTAGCCACCACCCCTACCGCCAGATCCGCGACCTCGTCTCGGGGCTTCCAGCCTCCCAGGTCTCGGAGATCGTCGAGTTGGGGCTAAAGCACCGCGGCCGTCACGACGAAGCGCTCCGCGCCTTCTACGCCGGCGCAGCTCTGCGGTTCGACCTGCTCATGGACATCGGCGGCTTCCGCGACATGCACCGCCATCGCCGCTGCACGCAAATCATCCAGGGATTCACTGCGCAGCACGGCTACGAGACGCCCGGGCCGGGCGACCTGCCCGCTGGACCAGGCGATGATTCGGACGGCGATTTCGACATTCTGGCCGCGTCCGGCGTCCTCGCTGAAACCCGTTCCGCCATCGAATCCGCGCACCACGCCGCCGCGCAAATCGCCGCCGGTCCCGCTCCCGAGGCTGCGCAATCGGCGCAGTATCTCTTCCCGCTGGCCACGCGCATCCGCGCGCTTTTCAAAATGGACTTTGCCGAGGCCCAGTACATCACGGAGCTGCGTTCGGGCCCCGCTGGTCACTTCAGCTATCGCCGCGTTGCCTGGGAGATGTTCTTAGCCCTTCAACGCCAACACCCCAGCCTCGCCCGCCACATCCGCGTCACCGACTTCACGCAGCCGATCGACCTGTTCCAGAGATGAGGCCGTAGCTCCCCGCCCAGCGCAGCTTATCTGTATTTTCAGTCGAAATGCTCAGCCAGATAACGCGCACGCGCGGCCTCGATGTCAAGAGCCCGACCCGGCGCGGACCGCCCCAACCCGCTGAAAACACTCGCAAAAAATTCTTCATCAACCTTGCCGATAGTTTCGCCCTCTTCCCGCATAATCAACGCATAAGTCCAAATCCAGGCAGTCCTTTCCAGCGTCGCCTCCTCTTTTGCGTCTGGGGCCGTCTCGAACTGCCCGGAAGGCGCGGGGAACTCCAATGAAATGAAGTCTTTGCAAAGACCGGTTCTTTAGAATCACGGACTTACAGGAACCAGCGCCCCGCAACGGTACTAACATACTTGACTAACGACGCTCTCTAGATCGAAACTGAAGTAGCCGTGACAGGACAGCGTCGTTAGTCAGAATCTTGGGGAGGGGAATTTTCAGTGACGAAAGTAACGCACGAAAGGTACTTTTGGAATCTTTGCGCGAGGAAAGATGTGGGATAGCATCTCGAAAGAAGCGACGACTAGGTATGGTCGTTAAGTTTGGAGCGGGTGGGAATCGAACCCAACAGGCCCATGGATGCGAAGCCCCGGACCTTGACCAACACCGCCCCACGATGTAAGGCCCGGTTCCAGTTTAACCTGGAATCTTTGGGATTGAAATAGTGGTGCGAAGTGGAACATCACTAGCGAGAAAGGTTCCCATCTGCTGATAAGAACCCCTGGGTTCTTCTTCGGATAGGTAGAAGGGTCCGTGAAGGGAAAACTCGAAAGGGTTTTCCCTTCACGTTTTAGTAGTACCACGTGGTGCCTCTTGCAAACATAACAAACTCGTTCTTAATCATTGTTCTTATTAGTGCGTAAGATCGTTCATCTCGACGTTCCCACTTCCTAAAAATTGCCCATCCGCAATAGTCGGCGATCTGGCAATTCAAGTCGGCTTTATTTGAATGAAAGTAGATGAGAAATGGCACTTTGGCGCGTTCCTTTAATTCTTTCGCAAGAGCGCCGCGAATTGCCCCCTGCTTCGCTTTGTCGAATATTGAACTGAGGATGATCACGATTTTTTGGGCACCGTCGAATCGGCGGCAAGAAAATATGTATGTGAGGAGAGCTTTACATACGGCTCTATAAAAAGGTGACTCGTCCTTTTCTTTTATGATCTTCCCGTGGTTCACCCTGCTCTTCAAATATAGGCTCGGGTTGGCCTTTGATTTCTCGGCAATCACGCACTGTATTTCACGAAACGGTTTGAGTCTATTTATCAGTTGGAATACAGAATCTCTTACGACTTGCCTGTCTTCGGCAGCATGGAAGCATTCTTGTCCTTGACCGTCATCCGCCAAGGAATACAGCAGGTCAAGAAATTCTGTTTTCGACCTGGAAGGGTCAAGTGTGCATCCTGCGGTTAATGACCAAAAACGCGATCCAGTAGGGCTAAAATCCAGATTGCCCGATTCGTCGAGAAACAGGAAGAGCGTATTACGATCTAGGTAGGACATGACACCTGCTCCGAATCGTCTTTTCGCGCTATGATAAACCCATGAAGCAGGAACCCACGTCTGCCGAATACAAGGCGTTTGAGAATCTGCTCGGCAAAGTTCTCGCAGTGCCGAAAGCGGATATAGACAGGCGCATCGAAGAGGATAGGCGCGAGAAGCGAACGCCTAAATCCGCTTCCCGCGTTTCTGCCGTCCCAGCCAAGCGTTCTTAGAACGCCGTTTCTCCCACCTTGCCGGTCAGTTCTGCATAGGTCAGTCTTTTCCCTGAAACTTGCGATACTGCCAGCGCGAAGCGATCCGCGTCAGTCAAAGGATTGTCCTTCGTTGCGCGGTTGTTATAGCGGAAAATCTGCTCACTCAAGTACTGGTCAAGATGGAACGGCTCGACTGCAACGTATGTGCCGCGCAGGGTGCGCTTCAATAGCGCCCAGAAATTCTCAATTCCGTTTGTGTGAATCTGTCCGCGAACATACTCGCGCGAGTGGTCTACGACTTTGTGAATGTAGTTTCTGCTCAATCCCTGATAGCTCGTAAACTCATCGGTGTATACCTTGGCAAAGGGTGTCACATTGTCGAGAATTGCCTTCTGTAACGTATGCCGCTTCACATCGGGAATCACTGCTGCTCTTACTTGCCGCAGTTCGCGGTCAAGGATTCCATGCACAGCCGTCTTGGCGACCATGCCTGCGGCGTTGTCGATCCGGCCCCGCTTGATTGCATACTTGCGTTTTTGAGTCCGATTCATTTTGGCCGGATTGGGGCCGATGAATGCCTCGTCTGATTCCACAGGGCCGCCGAATCCAAACTTGTGCTTGCGCTCGTCCCGCAATGCCTCTCTAAGCCTATGGAGCATGAACCATGCCGACTTTTGAGTGACGCCAATATCCTTTGCCAGTTCGTATGAGCTGATGCCATTCTTGCAGTTCGCCAAGAGCCACATGGCGGGGAGCCACTTCTGCAATGGAATTGCGGAATCCTCAAAGATGGTTCCGACCTTGACGGAATGCTGTTTGCCGCAGTCCCGGCACTGCCAGCGCCTCTGGTTCTTGAGCCAGTGCTGACGGTCCTTCGCGGCGTTGCATTTGGGGCAGGAAGGACCATTGTCGTCGAGCCAGCGCATTCCAGCCACGGTGTCGATGCACACTTGCTCGTCAGAGAAGTATCTGATTGCATCTGCAAGGGTTTTAACTTGGTTTGCCATAACAAGAACAGAATCGCACAGAAATCATCATTAGTCAAGTATATTATTACCCCCGCAACCCCTTTGTCATGAGGACTTTTGGCTCAAAGAGGGGGTGGGGGGAGGGGAGCGGGTACGGAAAGGTAAACAGCCATGTTGCACCCGGAAAGTCGGCACGTGATGACCAGCGGCAAACCATGTGAGCCAGGGCTTTTCCACTCCCTATTGGGTACTCCCTACTCCCTGCCTTTACCACCCCATCTGCCGCATCCGCTCCAGGATGATCTCGCTGTAGTGGTCCATGCGCTCGGGCCGCCGCTTTAGCGGCAACGGCAACACCGCGGCCAGGCGCGCCGCCTCTTCCCGGTCGATCTTCCGCGCCGAGGTCCCGTAGTAGGTGCGGCTCGCTGCCTCCACGCCATAGATTCCCGGGCCCCACTCCACCTCGTTCAGGTAGAGCTCCAGAATGCGCTTCTTGCCGAGCACCAGTTCTGCCACCGGCACCAGCGTGAACTCCGCGCCTTTGCGCAGAAACGAGCGGCCCGTTCCGAAGAACAGGTTTTTCACCAACTGCTGCGTGATGGTGGAACCGCCGCGGATGCGGT
>Ga0326728_10020718_pt1 | contig 12492 bp, 2 predicted proteins | sample MB3enrmetagenome_FD_207602 | JGI IMG/M metagenome (GOLD analysis project Ga0326728, IMG submission 207602) | Lab enriched peat soil microbial communities from McLean, Ithaca, NY, United States - MB31MN | ecosystem: Environmental > Terrestrial > Soil > Wetlands > Peat | place: USA: New York...
GAGCTGGCAGACAAACACATTCGAATTTCACGTACCCATCGATGCGAACACTGTTACGCTGACATTCTTTAGAGATCTCTCCACGAACGAGATTGCGAGTGGCGCCTCGGCCTTCTACCTTCCATCGGCCGTTGACAATGTTGTGTTCCAGGAACTTGCAAATTCCCATCTGCCTGTAATAACGATCCAGCCTCAAAGCCAGACGCAGGTTGCGAACTGTGATGGTAATAGTCTCGCTCTTGCCTTTTCCCTTACGGCCGTTGGTTCGGACAACCTGACATACCAGTGGCAGGTAAATGGCGGGCAAGTACTTCCCGGCAACACCTATTCTTCTGGGAACGTACTGGCCTTCTATGGCCTTTCCGCCCAGGATAACGGAACGTATAACGTAATCGTGACCAGCGCTTCCGGACAAGTCTGCAGCTCGGACGCCACGCTCACCGTTATTGATCCTGCAATCCTCGGCCAACCAAGCAGTATTGGTGTTAACGTCGGTCAGACGTGGTCTTTATCAGTCAATGCGTGCGGAACGGGCCTGCCCGCTCTAGGCGGGGTGAGTTACCAATGGTACAAAAATGGTCAGCCTTTGACTTGGGACAGCGCGACGGACTGGAGTCTCCAACCGCCCAATTCTGCAAGTTTGAGTGATGCCGGACCTTACTATTGCGTGATCACTGGCGCATACGGCTCCATCACCAGTGAGGTGGCAACGGTCACTGTTTTCTGTCCCCAGCCATACATTACATCCCAGCCCCAGAGCACGGTAGCTTGCCTGGGCAGCAATATAGCTTTTTCTGTCACGGCCCTGGCCTCTCCGGGCGACAGCTTAACATATCAATGGTATGCAAATGGACAAATCATCCAGCCTGCAACGGGATCGACTTACACTATTTCCAGTGTTTCCGCAAGCGACTATGCGACTTACACGGTGATGATAACAAACTCCGAAGGCATAGTGGTCACCAGCACGCCCGCCATACTTTACCCACCGCCATCGCTAACCGAGGGAACCGTTGCGGTTGCAATCGACAATGGCACCATCATGTGGTTTCTGCCGGATGGGACGCCAAAATATTTGTTGGCAGACACAACCGGACAGTGGAATGATGTGGCGGCAGACATGTGTTTTGATTCGGCTGGCGACATCATTTCGGATTACATCAATATCTTTGCTTTGTCGCAGAACGATTTGTGCTCATTCTCAACATGGATCAGACCGGTTCCCCCTCAACCGTCTATGTTGGGGCCGACTGCCGTAGCGCTGGATGCCGCAGGAAATACTTATGTCGCCACTGGCACAGGGAATGGCTGGGGAATCATGGAGTTTGACACCAACGGAAACTTTATCAGGGGTTATTTGACGAATACTCCGGTCCGGGTCATGGATTTGGACGCGGATCAAACGAACATTTTCTATATTCCGGTATTTAACCTTACGCCGACCAATATTTTCAAACTCCCTGTCGGGGGAGCGACCGGTAATCCCGTTCTTTTTTCCGCTCTGAATGATGACGATGGGATTGGGTATCCATTTTGCCTTCGCATTTTACCTGACGGAAGTGTGCTCGTTGCCGACGGCTTAAGTGTAAAATGGAACACTACAAACGGAACCGTCGCAATTTGGGATACTGACATAAATGTGTGGCCTTTTTCGTTTTATGCATATTCGATCAGTCTCGATCCAACGGGGAGTTCTTTTTGGGTTTCTGAGCCATATGATGCGGGCGGACCTTATGGAGAAGTATTGCATTTTGACCTGGGCACGGGGGACTTTGCAAATCCACCTGGATTTTGTACCGGTTCGGACAATCAGGGTGCGCTTGCCGTCATTGGTGATCTTCGCATGGGCCGTCTCATCATCCAGCAGCCCCTGACGCAAACAATATGCCCGGGAGGAAGCGCGAGATTTACGGTGGCTGTATGCCAGCGTTTCCCCTATAGCGTGTCATACGCCTGGTACCAGAACGGCACCAACAAGATTCCAGGCGCTACAAACGCCTCCTTCACGACGGATGTGCCTGGAATATATACGGTCCTTCTGACCAGTACCAATGATCCGGTGGCGATCAATGTTCTCAGTTCCCCTGCGGCTCTTATAATTGGCGCTCCCACAATCGATCATCAGCCTGTGAGTCAATCGCTGCTAGTTGGAGCGGAGGTGGATTTCACGGTTGATGCAGAAGGATACGGTCTGACCTATCAATGGTACAAAAACGGCTCGGCGATTTCCGGTGCCACAACTTCGGAGTACTCCATCACCAACGTGTCCACTAACGACGCCGGAACCTATTGCGTAATTGTCGGGTCATGCAGCAATGCCGACAGAACGACGAGTGCCTCGGCTATTCTGACGGTTCGTGAGCCTGAACCCGCGGGATTCTTTTCAGGAATGGTCGATCGGTGGCCGGGAGAAGGCAACGCCAACGACATCATCGGAGGCAATAACGGCTCGCTCAGTGACATTGGCTTCGATGTGGGGGAAGTCGGGTTGGCTTTCTGCTTCTATGGGAATAGCTCTGTCGATATCGCCAATATTGATCACAACTGTACGGCTGCTGGCGAATTTGGTCTTAACGATTTCTCCGTCGAATTCTGGGTGCAATCCACCGCCATCCAAAATGAACAGTTGGTTTGGGCGTCCGATTTTTATGGCAGTCCCTCAAATCAGTGGCAGATTAAGATGATCTCCGGATTCGTCAGCGTCGTTCTAGCAGGATCGAGTAATCCAGTCGGATACCCGGCGTATCCCTTTTCCTTGACCGGTACTAACGTCGTCAATGATGGTGTCTTCCACCACGTCGTCGTGACCAGGCTGGGCCTCACCATCTCAATTTACGTGGACGAAAGTTTATCGGCTCAAGCAAGCACACCCGGTATTGCCAACTTGACGTGGTCCTGCACACAGCTAATGTTTGGCAATGGCAATCCGCTCGATCCTGATGTGTATCCGTTTGTGGGTAAACTGGATGAAATCACTTTTTACGACAGAGCCCTGACTGCCGCTGAAGTCCAATTGGCCTTCACCGAGGGGAGCAACGGAAAACTGCCGCGGCTCGGACTTGTGATGTTCAATGCGACATATCCATGTCAAGAATACGATATAGACAATGGCTCTCAGGAGATTTACTTGTCCGTGCCAGGGAATTCCGGCACCACGATATATTACACGACCGACGGGACGACGCCAACGACCGCAAGCATCCCCTACGCTACGCCGCTGTTTGTGGCCGAAGTTGATGGCGAACCTTATCCCCCGACTTACATCACAGCAATCGCTGTTGAGGCCGGCTACGTCAGCAGCCCTCCGTCGTCGTATATTCTTGGACTTGGCGCACCGACCATCACCTTGCAGCCGATTTCCCAGACGGTTCAGGAAAATGATGCGCCCGATGCGCCTCCCATTGAATTTGCCGTTGTTGTTCAGAGCCCCGCCCCTCTTCAAACGCAATCAGATTACGGTGGCTGTGGTAATCCGCTCCCAACCACCAATCTTCTCTGTTTTGGAGGAGTGTCATACCAGTGGTATTTGAACGGCTCGCCGATTTTTGAAGCCACCAATTCAATACTGAGCGTGAGTCCGGTTGCGGCGAATGCCGGGTCCTATTTTGTAATTTGTTCCAATGCCGCAGGCACAACCTTCAGTACTTTGGCGACCCTCCAGGTCGGAAGCGTTGTCCCGACTGTCCCCCTGGGCGAGATCATCTCATGGTGGCCTGGGTACATTGACAACTCCGGCGTTGCAGACGTTGTTGGGCCCAATAATGGTCAGCCCTATCCTTTCGGCGCCCCGCTGTATTCCGCTCCGGGGTATCTTGGCCAAGCCCTGAGCTTCACCGATCCCCAAACCGGCGATCCCGCCATAAACGATGCTGTGCTAGCCTATGATGTCGCCAACAGTGGTTTGGATCCAGCCAGTTTTTCCATCGAAGCCTGGGTTTATCTCAATGATGCCCGCGAGCAGTTTCCTCGTTGCACTTCAGGCTGGCGTGTCGTGCTTGAAAAGGGCGCCAATCAATCCCAATATGTTTATCTAAATGGGTACGTCAATCCGCTGACTCCCGGCATTCAATATCAGTTGGCATATTCGCCGTTGGGACTTCAAGGAACAATCGGGAATTCAGTATGCTCCGCTACTGTCTCTCTGACTCCTGCGCAATGGCATTATGTCGCGATGACATATGATGGCGTGAGTACAATTTGCTTGTACCTTGATGGATCTCCATGTGGCAGTGCGAACAACGTTAGTCCCGCGGCCCCAACCGCTGACCCTGTGTTTCTCGGAGGCGCCAATGGCAGCGGCGACCTTCTCAACCAGATAATCCTATATAACACAGTGCTGTCTGCCCAAACTATCCAGCAACATAGCGCAAGTCTTTACGGAATCAACTCAACGATTTTAATAACCGCCCAGCCGCAAAACCAGCAGGGCTGCTCGAATAATTTCGGCTCTCTATGCGTGACTGCTCAAGGTCAGTCTCCTCTTACCTATCGATGGTTGCAGAACGGCGAGGATCTTCCTGATTCGCTGCTTGAGAATTGTTATACCCCCGCAAGCTCAGGAACCTATACGGTTATAATATACGACGCTGCCGGTAATTCATTGCAGAGCGCACCGGCCGTTGTTACAAGTTCCTCCCAGCCGCCGGCGATTATCGCTCAAGCGCCGACAGTTTTTGCCACCCCGGGCGGCACGGCAACACTTTGCACCTTCGCGACCGGAGATAACCTGACATATCAATGGCAGTACCAATCCCAAAATATATCCAATGCCACCAATGCCTTCTTCACAATCCCCAATGTTCAGCCAAGTCAGGCGGGAATGTACACCGTCATGGTGGCCAATGGATGTGGCTCAACCTCAGGCAGCACGGAACTCGTTCTGGCCGCTGGAAATGCGGTGACGTGGGACAGCGAGGGCGACTTGCAACTTCCTCTGAATCCAACTGTGGATAACGACATCACTGCTGTCAGTGTTGGCAATCCGCAATACTTGGCTTTGAAGAGCGACGGAACAGTAGCAGAGTGGACCGCGAGTTCGCAGGTGACTCATAGCCATAGTGGGATTACTGCGATTGCGGCGGGCTCCAATTACAACCTTTATCTGACGCAGTCAGGGTCTGTTCTTGCCGATGGCAACGATGGCGGCTCCGGGACCGCCTCACCCCCTTCGTCCGTCGCCGTGCCGCCCGCTAATGGACCAACGGTTGTTGCCATTTCCGCCGGGCAAGCCCACGCTCTGGCCTTGATGTCGGATAGCACTGTCATTGGATGGGGGAAAGGCTCCGAGGCCAACGCCGCGGGGTTAACCAACATCGTCGCTGTCTCAGCAGGATCCCTTCACAGCCTCGTTCTCCGAGGCGACGGAACCGTTTATAGTTGGGGAAACAATGCTCCCTCGGGCCTTCCCGCCGGCCTGAGCAACGTGGTCGCTATTGCCGCCGGATCCAACTATGATCTCGCTTTACAAGCCAATGGAAGCGTCGTAGCTTGGGGAGACGATACTTATGGCGTGACGAATATTCCTCAAAATCTGTCGAATGTGATTCAGATCGCGGCTGGCGCCCAGTACAGCGTGGCACTCATGGATACCGGCTCAGTCGTGGTTTGGGGATCTGGCGCACCGTCCTCTCCCTTTGATTTGCAAGCTGTAGCCGCCATCACAGCCGGAGCCGCATCCCCGCTCGCCATTACTGTTGCGCCGGTCATTACAACGCAGCCGGTCGAGTGGACGTTCTGCTATCCTTGGGACAACAGCGTCACCCTAAGTGTAACTGCTGCCAATGTCTCCTCATCCAGTCCCTTGACCTACGATTGGCAGATGGAGGGACAGGATCTTGGCCCTGGGGGCTCCTCATATACGATCAATGTTCAATCTAATGGTGAGTATTTTGTCATTGTCAGTAATGACTATGCAAGCACGACCAGCGCGCCTCTGTCAATGGTCTTTGTCTGGGACTCTCCACCAGTCATCCTTAGTCCTGTTACACCAGTGACCGAGACGGTTTGGCAGGGGGACTCGGTCACGTTCGGGGTAGCGGTCTTGCAGGACCCCGTCAGGGGCACCGCTACTTATCAGTGGCAACTTAACGGCACCAATCTTTCCGGTGCGACAAGTGAAATCTATATAATCAACTCGGCGCAACCCTCCGACGCCGGAACCTATACTATTCTTGTGTCATGCAACGGCCAGACGGTTCAGAGTGTCGATATGGATTTGACAGTCCTGTTGGCTCTCCAGATCACCAGCCAGCCCCAAAATCAATCGCCAATCGTTGGGCAGAATGTCATCTTTACGGTGGGGGCAATCGGCGGGACTGCACCGCTTAGTTATGAATGGTACTGGGTGGGCGACGGCCAAACTAATCTGATTGGAGACGACTCAGCGTTGGAAATTGATAACGTTGTTCTTGCCTATGATGGCGTCGTTTATGTGGTTATCACGGATGCGCTCGGTGTCGAGGTCACGAGCCAGCAGGCGACATTAACAGTCACGTCCGTCTCGATCCCGGCCCCCAGCGGCATGGTCGCCTGGTGGCGGGCTGAAGGCAATGCGAACGACAGCGCGGGAACAAATAATGCCACAAGTTGGCAGGTTACATACACAAACGGAGAGGTGGGACATGCCTTCAGCTTTTATGGAATTTCTGACTACGTGACGATTCCGGACAGTCCGTCGTTGGAATTGACGAACGGCTCCTTCACCATTGAAGGCTGGATTTGTCCGTATAGTGATGACCATGTTGGATATGAAGTGATTCCGGGCTTTATCATTGACCATGGCGACAACAGCCAGGGTTCTTACGGAATTACTTTTGAAGAGGACGGAAACAACCTCAGTGGATGGTCGGTTGAATTTTGGATTGGAGCGGATGACGGAACCTATGAAGGGCTTTCTTACCCCGTAGCGCTGGATCAATGGCAGCACATAGCGGGGGTCTTTGACGCGGGCGCCATGACCATGACTTTGTATATAAATGGGCAGATATATTCCGACTACTGGTACCCGAATCCTGTATCGGTTACCAACACACCTGCTGACGATCTTACTGGAGCCGCAGTCGGCATTGGGAATTGCGCGCAGGGGGATCCCACCCTGTATCCATTCTGCGGTCTGATCGACGAGCTTACAATCTATACAAACGCACTGGATCAGGATTACATCGAGGCGATTTATAATGCTGCTTCTCAAGGGAAGTTTGTGCCTGGCGTAAGCACGCCGAGTCTAACGGAAGGGATGAGCCTACCTCCAGATGGTAATGGTGGGAGCACGATCTCCGTTCCAGTGACGGTCCAGGGCCCTTTGGCTAGTCTATTGTCGATCACCCTTTACGCCGACGGCCAGCCATTCACACCGGTGGTTGTGCTGGAACCCCCTTTTTCTGTACCATTGTCCTTGGTAGTTGACACCGCATATCTTCCGAATGGCATACACTCGCTTTATGCGATCGCCGAGTGGAACACTCCTCTTGGGGATGCGGATGGACCAGTAGAAACATCTAGCCCAGCAATCGACGTCATAGTATATAATCCGATATCCTATCCCGACTTCGTGGACGTATTTACATATGGCGGCCAGATGACGTTTAATGTGGTGTCAGCCGAGACAAACGTGGACTGGGAGCTTGACGTTTATGACAGCCAGACCAATCTCATCCAATCCTTTACGGGAAATACTCCAGATGGGAATATAAATGTACTCTGGGATGGCACCGACGGAAATGGCTATACTTATCCCGACCCGTTCTTCTCAGCAACGGTTACTACTTATCCCCTCTTTGGCAACTCATTCATGGCGATACCAGCGGCTCAAGGAGGACCACATTTTCCGACGCCCAAAAAGAATCTCATTTTCGGTAATTGGCCGGATGGGCCAGGAAAGTGGGTTGTGGACTGGGGCAACTATTGGTACGGCATTCCCGTGGATGGTCTTAACCCATTAAACCCTAATAGTGAGATTCCAGTAACTATGGACAATGTTATGAACACAGTTCAAGTATGTGCACAAGATAATGGAGGCTTATTTAATAACAATAGCACTGTTGGACTTCTTAGAGACTATGGCCCAGGTAATACAGTAATCATTCCACATTCACAGGTGGTTAATGCATGGGCGACTCTCTTCACAGACCTTCAGGCATCAGAGGTTCATGATTTTTATTACTGCGGCCATTCCTGGACGGATCATATTGGAGCTTACCATGCTTCTACCAACATGATGATTACGACAAAACAGCTAGCCAAAGCTTTGCATACGGAAAAACCTAATGACCCCCTAAGACACGTTTATCGGTTCGTATTTATTGATGGTTGTCTCGGCGGGACCAGTGCTGCATTTCCACATGCCTTTGGCATGCAGGGGGGCAGTAGGGCAATGAGCGAACAGGTGGCCTATGATGGCGAACTAAAGACTTATGATCTGCCGGCGAATTTCTTCCAAGATTATGCGAACCATCGATGGGCTTATATAGGCTGGTCGCAGGAAAAGGCTTTTGCGAATAAACTATCGGGAATGGTTGGGACCTATCCTGGATTTCGAAATGAGTTCTTTTACCTGTGGGATTCCGGGTCGTACAGTATTCAGTCTGCGTACGTTCATGCGGTAACTCAAAGTGAACCTTCAAGCTCCATAGTTTATGGGTGGACCGTATACGGGGATGATTCGATGACAGGCAGCAGCTTTTAGACTCCGTTACTTATGCATAATTACATACAGATTACAGCAGCATATTCAAACGCTGTTTTGGTTGCGATTCTTCCACACATATCTGACTTCTGCCACAAGCTTGAACTTCCTGTACAAATTCCTATTTCTGTCAAACAAGTGGAACGCTTCAACTGCTTCGATGATAAAAAGGACCCTGGAGGTGCTCTGACACTGACTAATGGTTATACGTTCGGGTTCAACGATGGCATAGTCTCGACGTTTAGGGACGAAAGCAGATGCTTCAGCCCTAACAGTGCTAACGCCTTTAGTGGAAGGTTGCGAATGACTCAGACTGCGGCTATTGCTTTTGCTCGAGATGTTATAACAAAACTTGGTTACATAGAGTCTGACCTTTATGTTGATGGGAAACCGATTGTGCGTTCGCCTTTTCTGTACGGAACATACCTTATACCGTACTATCATATTAAATGGCTGGATCCTGAAGGCTATCCGTGTGTATCGATGGAAATTGATGGAAATAATGAGCGATTGACCTCAATTGAGCTTATGACCAAGACAATTTGGGCTAAGTCGCCCATTCTCAACCTCGGATCTGAGCGAAGAAACCCGTCTGCATTTCACGATCTTGAGCCGCAAGGCTCGATTCAACTCCCGCTTCTTCTCACGGAAATGGCGCATTTTACGACAGCAATCGAGGTTCCATTGAAAATCCCAATTTCAGATGATCAAGTGGCTGATATTAGTGTAGATTGCAACGGACTCGGGGTTGATATTTGTCTTGTAAGCGGATATCGCTTTCGCTTTTATTCGGGCCAAGTTACTCATTTCGTTGCGCCTGACGCATTTTATGTACCGCATTTGAGTCGCCACGTTAACGCATATTGGAATAATTGGAATATGAGTATAAGAGAGGCAGAGGATTTCGCGCGTCACATTCTCATGCGGCTTGGCTATTCAAAAAGGGCGTTCTTTTGTGATGAGAGGCCAATGGTGAAGAAACCACAGAAGATTGGTGTGCATACAATTCCTCATTATATGCTTACGTGGGAGCATGATTTGTCGTCGAGAAAGGGGGATCCGATTGTAATTGATTCTTTATTAGATGTAGAAATCGATGCTGGGACTCGGACTGTCAAACAAATGTGGATTGTAAATAGTAACATTCTTCAGAATGCCGCGACTAATCTCGGTGCGAAAGCTTCAGAGTAAGCCCAACGTGAAGTTAACATGGGGCCGCCAGGTTATGGAGAATGTGCTGCACCTGGGGCTCTATAACAAGATCCAAATGAGAAAGAGTAGGAAAAAGCCACACCAATTGAAAAATAGATCAATACGTAGCTATTGGTCATTGTGTGTGAACGATCTCAGCGCGCCCATCAGCAAGAAACTAACCCGACTATTGCTACTGGGTGGAATGAGAGTCCATAGGTTGCCGCAAATGAAGGCAGCGTTCCGAAAGGTCTGCACCAAGGCTGTTCCGGCAAGAGTTGTCCTTTCTGCGTAAACCTCATGCGAGGTACCTCTTGACAAGCATTCAAGCAGAATTGGCGTAAGTGTCAGAAGTTTCTGCTCTGACGTTTACGCTGCCTTGGCAGTGGTGCGATGAGATTTGGCCCAGGCTCTGGTGTCACGCTCGGTATTTGGCGGGTAACCGCGGCGTCGTAAACGGCTATCCATAAGGACCTTAGGCCTTAGAGGCTCACAGCGCTCTTTCTAGGGCCGGACAACTAACCCGCGCGAATGTTCATGCAGCTTCGGCCGCAACCCCACTCACCAAGCCCAATACCTGATCGGACTTGCTGGACTCTTTTGCGAAGCTTTTTTGGACAGTCCCCTCAACCAACGCCAACCCCTTCCACCCTCTCATCGCCTTCCCATTCTCCCCTACCAGATCATGTCGGTACTTTAAGCCAAAGTTAATTTCGACGTCGGCTTTGACGGTTTTCTGGAACTTTTTATACGCGAAAGGCTGCAATTGATTGGTTCGACACCACATCTGATATTTTTCATACAAATCCACCGCTCCCGTCACCCCATCCTTTTTCTTCACCAACGCGCTTCGGACAAAGGCACTGGGAGATTCGGACCCCATTAATAGCGTAGCGGTTCTGGCTTTCTGCTCTCTGGTCAAGGTCAATTGCAGCTTATCTTTGACCAATTTCGCACGTCCGGCCAACAACCAATTGAGAATGCCTGATGATTCTTGTTTTAGGATAAGTTCTGCCATCTTCCCGAAGTGCTGTTCATGGCTGGGCTGTTTGAACGACAACACGACCAGTCTTCTCAGCCAAGCAGGGGCATCTTCATCAATATGGATCCTTGGCTTTCCATTACAGGCCAAAACTATGGGGAAATTGCCCTCCACCACCATCCTTTCATCGTTTGCCTTCACATCACACCACAATGGATCGCCGCCCACCAATTGTTTGAATAGGCTCGCTTCTGGTCTGTTCAGGAAGTCGGTGGGCATGTCTGGGTGAAAGAGGAAGTTTTTGTTGGCATAGTGCGAGAGTTCGAATTCATTTTTGAAGAGCTGCTCCCTCACTATACCGACTCTGTTCCAACCCACTACACTACCCAGGATCTTCATTAAACTCGACTTCCCCCATCCACTATCCCCGGTCAAAACGAGAATCGATTGGCTATGGTTAATGCCTTCGAGAACCTGGCTCAAATAGCGCTGGAGCAAGTCGATGTCAGCCTGTTCGAGAATATGGGCCAGGAACGCTTTGAGGAAAACTTCGCACTTGGCCTCAGGATCATATTTAACCGGCAAAGTTTCTTTAACTGGCTGGGCGGGATCAGAGAGATGGAATTGGTGGTTGTCTATTTGCAGCACTCCATTAGCAAGACTGAGGTGAAGGTGTTTTCGGTCCTGGAAATAGCCGTCGTCAACTGCAAGCAGATCCCTGGCCCTTTCAATCACGCTCTTTAAACGGGTGCGATTCTTAAGGTCAGCGAACGAATCATAGTTTAGGCGGGATGGAAAGTTTAGGCTGCACTGGTTTAGATTAGTGATGATCTGATGGATGAGGGTGGATTCTTGGACCACTTCGTAGATGCCAGTGGTGGGATTGTATTGGCGGAACTGGTTTTCGGACTCAACGAATACAGCACTATCCAAGCTCAAAACCCAAAAATCGTCGTTCAGGTCCAGGAGTTGAAGATATGCTAGTTCATTTACTTGCCCCATCTCTGTTTCGATAAAGGCGGGGCAGTGTCGGGCAGCTTGAGGGAACAGGATCGCACAGGCTTCATTGCAGGTTCTGGCCTTTTCTATCAAATTCTGTGGGGTGGGAAACTTATTCATAGTCTGGATTCTTATTCATAGTTTGGGCTATCCTTAATATTGGCCAGGGTCATTCATGCCGCGTAAAAGGTGGGGAATGCCGCTGATTGAGACTAGGCCACAGATCGCCCCAAATAACCCTTGACGTGAGTTGAATGAGCGAAAGGTGTAAAGTACTGACAGATGAACGCGAAGCGCCAGATCTGTAATGAAGCAGGTTAAAACTGATTCCGCAAATTCTCGCTTTGACATATGCATTAGTTATAGTGCAATCGGTTCTGTGAAGCTATTGCGTTATGATCGATCCTGTGCTGGTCTGAAAGAGAGTGAATGTGATGAACTGCGAACTTGCGAGTTTCGAGCAAGTCGCATCTTTCCAAACAGTCTTTTCCAAAGGGATTTTCTAAAGGGTTTATTAAGATGGTATAGTCGTTCGGATTTGACCCAAGCTCGTTCGGATTTGAACCAGGTATATTCGGATTTGACCCACCCATTTGTTGTATTCGGGCTTGGGCCGGCTTAATTTCTGTATCTATGG
>Ga0326728_10020719_pt1 | contig 12491 bp, 12 predicted proteins | sample MB3enrmetagenome_FD_207602 | JGI IMG/M metagenome (GOLD analysis project Ga0326728, IMG submission 207602) | Lab enriched peat soil microbial communities from McLean, Ithaca, NY, United States - MB31MN | ecosystem: Environmental > Terrestrial > Soil > Wetlands > Peat | place: USA: New York...
ATCGGATCGAATAGTGAAACCGAGCTATGGTGCTACCATAGATCGCGAACCGCTCTTGAGCGGATTTGACGTACTTCTAGAGTATAAATTCGCCACGACGAAACACGCGACCAAATTCACGATTGAGGCCAATAAGATACTTGACGAACACAAAAAGAAAATCAGTGAAGCACATACTCGGTCCGAAGAAAAATTTCCTGAAACGGTAACGGTCGTATTCTTCTGGCCTGTTTTGAATTAATTGATTCAAGGGGGTTGTGCAGTGTATGCGCACCCCTAGACCCACACACAAAAGCAAGCCGATGTTCGAGTAATGATAAATATGCGCCGAACGGACGGTAATCTCATGGGAACTAGGCAACCGTCCTTAAGTTTAAGAGATCAGGGTAAGCGATGCAAAGTTTTCGCTGATGTGATCACAATCAAATTGACGAGCGAGGATACGAACGGAGCGTACGCGCTCTTTGAAGACGTGACTCCACCTGGCGCAGGCGCCCCTCCTCACATCCATCATCGTGAGGATGAGGTGTTCAACATTTTGGAGGGAGAATACGAGGTTCAATGCGATGGTCGTTTATTCAAAGTAACCGCGGGATCTACGGTTCACCTACCGAAAAATCTCACCCACTCTCTGAAAAATACGGGGAGTTCCTCAGGCAAGATTCTTGGATTATTGATTCCCGGCGGATCGGAGAAAGTCTGGGAGGAAATAAGCAGCAAACCTCCCGAACCACCCAGTATCGATAATATCAACGCTATCACGAAGAAATATGGGATAGAATTCTTACCGTTGGAGAAGCATTAACTTAGCTGACTCACGGAGCCATAGTTTCATTTTTTTGGCGGATATGAAAAGAAAGATATAGACTTGGAGGCACACAACGAGACCAACATCCACTCAATCGTTAGGAGCGGTCAATGGTATGGGAAAGAAATCGTTAATGCTTTTTCTTATCGGACTCGTCACTGGAGTAGCAATAGGAATTGCGCTTTCGAAGAAAGAACGCAGAGATTTATTCAAAGGGTATGTGAAGCGACTTGTGAAGAAAACTATTCGACATAGGAATAGACAGTACGATGAAACAGAAACAAGGAGAGCAACAGACTAGTCGGCCTAGTTGGAAGTCCTGCTAGCCGTATGGGCTCCACTTGTCAAATCTAATCTCCGCCTTTATGCGGATATGTATTCTTGGTTAAGGCTGACAGGGTAGCAGTAGTGATCCGCCGTTGTCTTGAACCATTAGCGCCCATGAGTTGATCGGCCAGAAGTAACCGTAGACGACAACGGATTGATTCAGGAAGGGCGCGAGGGAATTCGTAACCTGAAACGGCATCTGGAATACGCTTGGTTGAAACACAATTGGGCTAGCCCACGGAACCTCATCACCGCAGCTCTGTGCATGAACAGGTGTCGTTGCTGTCACGAAGCATAGACAAGCTGCTAGGAACATGAGTATGTATTTGCGGTTCAATCGAGCCACCTTAATTTTACGTTAATTCATACTCTTTAGCATTGTCTCATGATTCGACTTGTTTAATTGCTTCAACTCCTATTCCGAGGCCGCTATTCTGATACTGTTATGCTGGTACACACCAATATGCCCGACTCGGCGAGGAAAGCTCTGAGCTTGATTAGGCATCTGCACGGTTTCTAGGCTCGCCTGCAAGCGGCAGGTACACGTAGTAATCTTCTGAGCTCCTTCCTAGTGCTTCTATGAATAAAATTAGGAGTTTTAGAGGAAAGTCCCACGGTTTGTTTTCCGTGGGTGTTGTTGGTTGTGTCTTCGAGGAAGTGCTCAGGCCGTTTTCAACTGTTGCTAACTCTGCCTGAGTCATTCCTACCGCGCTCAACAGGAAAGGAGTGAGATCGTTTCCTATGAACTCAGTCCACGTACTTCATGCGACTTCATTTAATTCATGGGACCAATAGCCCAGTTCAAATTTAGCGTCGTAAACTGGTCTTGTTAAGTCGCGTTATGTGAAAAGTTGCTGCATTTAGGATTTTGAAAAGGTTAGATTCGTGACGTATAGACCAAATGGCTGAAAGATTGCGGCAGTTACCGACCAGGGGATGGGGGTGGCGATAAATTAACTCTTTACCGACTTCATATGAGCTGGGACTGCCCACTGTGCTGACGGAACCAATTTAGACCTGTGGTATGTGAACTGGCCCGCAGCTGTAGCAGCCGGAACCATGCAGTAAAATGCTGATTTCTATAGCAGCAGTTTTTGAGAGAAGTAGCAGCTAGTAGCTAGCGGCTGCAGCTTATGGCTAAACTTAACTTAACTCTGCCGCTATGCGTGTTCCACTTTTTACACGCTCTCAGAGTTTCCGTTTGTAGTCTCTTTCGAGTGCGGCAGCATACTTGGCCCACATTGAATTGAGACGTTCGTGAAATTCTGTTTTCGTAGGAGCTTGCGTCTTCCACTTCATTTTCAAGGAGACATACAGCTTTGTACTTCTTGGACCGAGTCTTGTTAGATGATATTCGCCTGTTCCATCGCGTTCCTCTCCGATTAGGCTCATATGCCATCTGCCGGGCGGATGAAAGGTGACGATGTTGACGGTCATCCCGGCTGCTGCGTTCTTAGGTTGGTTAATGTAAACTGCTCTGTTCTTGGTTTTGTCGATGATTATTCTGCGTAATTTTGCTCCTGTAATCTTGGGGTCAACTTCGCTGTAATCAGTACACCAATCGTAGACGAAACGAAGTGGAGCATTGAAAGTCCTTGACAATTGATACCTGGCCATCGTTCTCTTCAAATTCTATCCGTGCCCCTAGCGAGATAAAGTTGAATTGAAAAAGATATGCTTCGATGTTCGATTTAGCTTCCAGTTGAGGTTGGTGCGGCCGCCGGGATTCGGACCCGGGTCGTTGGCTTGGAAGGCCATTAGACGCAATTTTGCTATGTCCTAGACCAGACTAGACTACGGCCGCAGTAACAATCTAGCAATCTAGTGATCTTGATCCCTACGTCACGTTAGATAAGTTTGTTTCTTGAATGACAAAAGTATCAGACGACAATTCACGTTACTCATGCGGGCAGAGTCCAGCAATTATGAAATAGCAGCATGCGGATTCCTATAGTGATACTCATTGACTGAGAGACCGTTGCGGTTTAGGCTTCGCCGAGGGAACTTCGAAGTAGAGTTGGAGGGAGATTTCGAATATGTTCGCGGAAAATTCGAAGAATTACTCCAATCACAACCTCAGAACCAACAAGTCGGCGATCGAGCTGCGGAGACGGTTATTCCCGGCGAAGAACTGGCTGGCATATTGGAGACGACGCCTGACGGTAAGCTTCATTTCACAATTCCTTTCGACCGGCTTTCCGCCAAGGAAGCAATTGGCCTAATTCTTTACAGTGCCAATCCATCGGCCATCGACGATGCGGTTCTGATTGAACTACTTGGCACGAGTTGGAAGGCAGTGAAGGATAATGTCATCCGTGCAAGGGTCAGTGAGCTACGAAAGGAAGGCAAGCTAATCGCGGAGCAGGGTAGGTACAGTTTGTCTGGTGCTGGAGTTCAGTGGATTTCACAAGACGTCCTACCCAAACTTAGACCTCCGACTTGAACTCACGTCATGTTCCATACGGACTTCTGTTTCGCTTCTGGATAGCTTCCAACCACTCGAACCGATGCAATCCCCGGTCAGATAGACTATACGAAAATGATCCGCCTGCCTTCTTACGTACCAGCAAACCCTGACGATAATATCGCACTAGCGCCATCCTGACCGCATGAATCTCAACACGAGCACCTGTCGTCAGCAGACGAGCAGCAACATCTTCACCTGACATTGAACCACCTTCAGAGATGGTTCGAAGTATCAGCAACTTCAGTTCATTATAGTTCAATTTCAATTGAGATCCATCACACAGTATTAAAAATCTGTTTACGAGCATCGAACCACAAGCTTTCTGGAGAGAAGAAGGCCAGTAACACCTAGCAGAAGTTTCAAATCTTAACTTTTCGTGTCATTAATGCACTAAGTATGTGCATTTTCTAAAGTAACACCTTGCTGGGATAACCTGCACTTTAATGCTTTTATACTCTGTATGAGTAAACGTGAAGTGAAAGTAAATGTTGGATTCTCCGCAGGAACTATCCGGCGCAGCATACCCGCTAGAAGTTACAATCAGATACGGCAACCTCGAAAAAACCATCACTGGCACCCACGAGATCGTAGCCAAAGAGGTACTTGCTTTCCTCACCTCTGTCATCCCCCAACTACAATTGGCCTCTCGACTCGCTCTATCAACCGACTTGAGCGCACTCACAAAGGCAGTTGAAGGAATCATGGCGCTCACACCCGAAGGCGTTGTTCTAATGGTTTCACCAGACGGCTTGACGGATCGTGAGCTAATCCTCCTCCATCTAGCAAGAGCAGGGCTTTCGCATCTTCTAGGAAAATCTGACAAAGATACCCTTCAGGCTTCTGAGCTACTCGTGCTGACTAAGAGGACATCAGGAACGGTCGCTGGCCGCCTGAGCGAGTTATGCGGGGAAAACCTAGCCGAAAGAAAAGGGAAGGGCGAGTATAGAGCAACAACTCTTGGCATACATGTATTCCAGGAGCAAATCCTGCCTAAACTCAAGACGAAATCGGGGGTTTGAAAGACATGAGCACAGCGCAAACCAAACAAGTCAACATTCGAATCGAAGCGGACGGATTGAACTTCGAATCAACCGGCCCAGTGGAGGAAATTCTTCCACAACTCATTCGCTTCCTTTCACAGGTGATCCCAACCTACGATCTCGCCAAGAAACTACTTTACGTTCCAGATCTAGCGGGACTCGTCGATCGAGTGTCCGAATCAGCGAAAATCTCTAACGACGGTAGGTTCCTGCTCACACGAACCGATCTTCCAGCAGATCGAGCAATAATCATAATCCTCTTCATGGCTCACCTGACCGAAAAAATTGGCAAAAACAAAGAGAACCTGATAGGCATTGACCAGCTCGCCGCGGCGATCGGAAAAGCACCGAAAACGATCCGCAATTCGCTAGTGAGTCTACAGAAAACGGGACTGATAGAGCGCGCGGACAGAGGAAACTACAGAATCACACAGAAGGGCCTAATGCAATTAGAAAATTTCATCGCTCATTCGAACGAAAAATCCTGAAGGCCTAGTGATCGATGTCGCCTCGAACTCATCAATGTGTGTCCGTATCAACAATGTTGCAGCGAGAACCTGACAGTGAATTCCAACAAACACAGCAGACGCTCAGCAGCTTTCTCCAAGATGACACGTTGGGGATAGAGACACTTCCGGAGAGTTTCGTGGAATTCTGCCAGAGATCTATTAAATCGACGCGCGGAGAATTTCTGTACACTGACCCGCTTCTAACAACAACTTCCTCGCCGCGTGCGGAACTTGAGGAAGAAACGAGCTCGCTTGACGTTGGAGAGATTGACGGACATGACATAGTCCCATTGACGCCAAAGGCTTCGACAAAACCTGTTGCGGCAATTGACACTTCAACGATAAAGCTCGGCGAGTTGGAGGACGGCTCGCTTTGCGCAATAAGAGGCGCAGTTGTGCTGCTTGAAAATCATCGATACCGATACATAAGATATGGACCGCTAGTCTTTTCAGTAAGCAGCTTTCCGACGCGCGACGACTTCGTGCAACTGGGAATTACACCTGCTCTAAACGAACTCAATGTTGAGTGTCTCCTTAAACGAGTCCGAGACACATTCGAGCGTTGGCTTCAATTCAGCATCAACCGAACGCTGAGCAACGCGTTCGTCCTCCTAGACGGATCACTCATGGCCGGATCTTCGGGCAATTCATCGTGGGAACTCGAACAAACCCTCAACGCCGCCCGACAAGCCAGGAATCTAATCATAGCGATCTCAAAAAACACGAAATTGCGAATTGGTGAAAAGCCGATTACAAACCTGTTAGATACCTTCAAAAAACCATGCTTGTTAGATATCGATGCGCAGATAGTTCGACAATTTTCACACTCTCTTCGGTTCCTCGGGCGAGTATTCGTGGGGAAACTTGCCTCGTCAGGATTCCCGTTCAGAATAGATGTCGATCGTCATGCCGAAACCAAGGCTGTACTTGATGGATTTCATGAGTTGATTGGAACCGAAATAGTTGATCAGGGATATCCAGAAACTCTCAGAATTGCTCACATTCTATCCACATTTACCGCTACAGACGTACTCGCTATCCAGGCCTTCGCGGCAGGTAGATTTGGGATACAATTGATTCCGAAGACCGTTCTTCGTCGATCCCTGTTCGGACCATTCGGAACCGCCTGGGAGAGTTGGCATTGAAGATCCTTCGAAAGGAAGGAGACGACATTCAGCTGCTCTGCTTCCCTGAGGAGAACGTGGTAAAGGGTGATTATGTCCTAATCCATGATGTATCTGCAGAGCGTTCTCTTATCGCACAGATCATTGACATTCAATACGCCAACATCCCCGGAATCTTGGAAGATCTTCTGCGTGATGGTATCTCTGAAAATGCCGTTACTGGGAATGACGTTGACCCCTTCAAAGTAGCTTCCCAGATTGAAGTATTGAAAGACACAAGACTCCTCCTCGGAAAAATAAGAGGAGCACTCGATCACGGTCGATTGAGTCATGAGGTCTCTTGGCTTCCCTCAAGAACACACTCGCAGGTCATAATAATGCCCATAGGTTTCCTGACCGACAATCTGGGGTCACGCCACACCTTCGAATTGGGTTCAACGTGTCGCTCCACAGTTATCCGATCTGACCTAACCGCGCTTGACGGCCGGCTAAACATAGTAACAGGACGAAAAGGTACAGGCAAATCACATCTCAGCAAACTACTCGTAACAAGTCTAGTTAACGAAGGGGCTCCAGTCGTTGTATTGGACGTGAATGGTGAATACGTGAACCTTGGTAATGGATCAGACGGAAGACAGGTGCACGCCTTCCCCAAGATCCTTTCACTCATTCCTGGAATAAACCTTCGATTCAACTTGAGTCAAGTTGGTTTGGGTACTTTACTCGGCATATTGGTCCACGCTTTGGCTCTTCCTGAAAATTCGGCACGCGTATTTGCACGGATATGGCATGAACTCGAACAGGAAAATTCACTGACAATGACCGCACTTGGATGTGCCATCGAGAACTTCGGATGTCACGACAGCATCAAAGACGCCCTCCAAGCCCGGTTCAACACCCTAGAGGATTCAGGGCTGTTTTCTGACGATCCACGTGTCTCGATCAGACTTGAGGAAGTCTTCAGGAATCACCAATCCGGATGCGCTCTAATTGTGAATATGAAAAACCAGCATGCAACAATGCGCAGAATTACCGTAGAATTGCTGATCAGCAAACTTACGGAACTTCTTTCTACCCAGAAGCTCAAAGCGTTATTCTTGTTTGCAGAGGAAGCCCATCTCTACCTACGCGAAACCTACTGGGATGACATCGTCACAAGAATGCGCCACCTAGGCCTCTTTACAACATTCGTAACGAATCAGCCCGACACCGTTCAAAGTAGCATTTACCGGCAAGCCGACAATATTTTTCTGTTTAACTTCAGTAACGACCATGATTTGGAAGTGGTCTCGAAAGTAGCAAAGGTTGACGCCGATACAATCAAACTAATTGTTCGTGATCTGCCACCGCATCGATGCCTGGTGGTCGGTGACATGGTAGGCAACTTTCCTCTCGTGGTCAACGTAAAACCGCTGGATGTTCAGACCATGGGTGCGACCCGATACTTCTTCCAGGACCAGCTCGCTGCAGCTTGAGCTCTAGGAACTGACCGCATACTCCTCTTGAGAGTCGACCCGAGCCAAGTGGCCGTGGGTGGTTGTGTGAAAGAAGCAATACGGACGACCACATTCGGAGCAGGTCCACTGAGATGGACTAATACACATGAAAGAGGAGCATCGTCCCAACAAGACACCTTGTTCCATTCGAACCAAATTTTCAATATAACGCTTCTCAAAATGGTAGCAGCTCGATGCAACCAAAACAGCGTGGAGTCCGAAATGCTGCGTCTGAAAGGGCTAAATAGCGTCATCCAGCTCTATTCTGGTAGATGTAATGGAGGTGTAGTGGTTACCAACTCACGGCTCGTTGACCAAAGCAGGTAAGGTCAGATCACAGACCCCGAAAGTCCCAGCACGCGAGAGACATTCCGCCATTCCAAAGATCAGAGTAAGGCGCAACTCGGAAAAAAGATTCGACATGGGACGTAAACCTGGTCAAAACTATCTGAGAACCTAGAAAACTCAACGCGGATTCGTTCGGGCACCACATGTGCCCGCGATCGCAGCCTGCTCTCTGTCGAGTAAACCTCATTTTCCGTTCTTTCCTTTCTGAGCAACTTCTATGCCTATGCACTCGGCATAGGTTCCGGCCGAAAAACATTGGAGTGCATGCTGGGATTCTGTTCCGTGTTAGCGCATGGGTTCGATGCTCCTCTTTCGGTGTGAGCGGTTAAAAAATACCCGATCCATTAGTAATCCCTGAGCCATGTCGTTCGTCATTCGAATTTCGTGTGTGTGCGCAGACCCACACGCGACAGAGAACGCTAAATGGTAAGGACTTAACCTATCAATTTACGACCGGGTGAAAGCTGTGGCAAGGAGAAAACGAACATCTGAAACCTGGGAGAAAACCTCGCTCCGCTTCTCAATGGCTAATGTTTTGAGAACCGCAGAAACACTCCGCGCAAAGAAGAGTTTCGAGAACAAACATGGACTTACCACGTCCTACGACCTCTGGTCAGAGACTGAGAACTGGAGACGACAGAAATTCAGAGCGCACACCAAGAACTATGACTGTTTCATGACTACTGCTGATCTCATGAATTTGTTCGTGGACACTGAACAAATTGAGCCTCTGGATGAATACATCGCCCATATCAGCGACCCTCAGCAACTAGCCCAAGAAGACTTCATAGACGAATTCAAAAACATGTTATCTTATCATGGAAGCTACTACATGCTTCCCATATACTGTGAATCAACCTTCTTCATGTACAGAAAAGACCTATACGAAAAATACCGCCTCCAGGAACCAAAGACCACTGAAGATGTATGGCATAATGCTAAGACAATTCAAGAAGGAGAACACGGAGAAATCTACGGGGCGATCACACGAGGAAAATCAACGCTAGCGGATAACGTTTACACGTGGACTCCAGTGCTGAGAGCATTTGGTGGAAACTACTTCAAAAATTTCCCTCATGATCTTTCAGTCGTGCTTGATTCTCCTGAAGCTATCGAGAGTGTGAGGTACTATGCTGACTTGCTTCAGAAGTTCGGCCCGAAGAATTCCTCTGAACTGACTTGGGAAGAAATGATGCCGATTTTATGGGAAGGTAAAGTAGCACAGGCCTGGGAATCTACAACAGTGTTCGGAGGGCTCTACAAGAATCCTCACTGTAAATATGCGGATCAATGGAAGGCATGCGATACACCGGTAGCATCCGGCCAAACCGCTGAGAAAACCAAACCAGGGAATTTGTTCGTTTGCAGCTACGCCATAAATGCAGATACATCGGACAAGAAGAAGAAAGCCGCATTCAAATGGATAGAATGGGCAACAGGAAAGAAAACCTTCCGTAAAATGGCTAACGAAGCACCCCATCTTTTCAGAGCATCCTCACCCAGGAAATCCACACTCCAACTGAGCACATACTCGAAAGAAAACGACGTATGGATAGCGCCGTTTATCCGATCAATCCAGAAGTATGGTGACGCTAACGCTACACCCAAGATGAAAGAATGGTCAGCCATAGGCCAAATCGCTGGCTTCTATCTCGAACAGACGATCGCGGGGAGAGTTAGCGCCGAAAATGCATGCAGAAGGATGCAGGAAGAGATAACACACATCATAAAAAATTCCGGATACCCGCCTTACGGAAATACAAGATTGATATGAAGAAACTCGACTGCTAAGATTAATTCCTAAGTAAGCATACGTTTTATCTTCTATTCCAAACTCTTACTCAAACGTGGATATTCAGACCTTCAACATACTACGCTTGAAAAGCAAGCCTTCCGGCCCTATGATAACGTACGTCAAATCGGATTTCGAAGAATCAGCGCTCAAGAAGTCAGTTAGTGACGTGCGGTATCTAAGTGAATCGGATGAATATTCCGTCTTCTCCTGTACTTACAAGCAACAAGAACTGAACTTCATGGCGACCGGTTCTGGAAGTGCCAGCCTCTTAACTGGTTTGTTCGAAGTGTTATCCTCGAACTTGCCTGCTATTGTCAGAATTGGTGCATGCGGTGGTTTGAATGACGCGAAGGTTGGCGAGGTAGTGCTAGCAGATTTGTGCATTTGCAAGGATAACGTCTCGTCTGTACTTGCGAAGAACCCACAGGTCATGGCTGACAAAGGGTTAACTGATCAAATCAAATCAAGACTAAGTTACGATCATATCGCGACTACAGTACACCATGTTGTGTCCGTTGACGCAATGTACCTGTTTGAGGAAGATATTGCAAGGGCTGAAAAGGATAATGCATATTGTTGGGACTTAGAGACAGCTACTTTGCTAGCGTTCGGCAAAAGATTCGGAATAAAAACCACTTCTCTACTTGAAGTTGTGTCGGATAGACGTGAGCATTCATCTGACTCGTATCCACCAATCCGACGTCTTGATTTCGTAAGAAGCGTTATGGAAGTCTTAACCGAAGGCTTGCAAGCTGGTTAGAAGAGACCGTTCGTCAACTCGCATTTTTCTTTAATCGATTCAATAACGTGCAAGGTTTTTTCATTCATTCTGAACGCGATATCAGCCGCCTTCATTACGAGCTCTCGCGGAAGAAACTCCAAGCTCTCTTGCGGAAGTGATTTCACGCCGTGGAGAGCTCCAAGTATTGCGCCAGTTATTCCGGCTATTGTATCACAGTCTCTCCCAAAAGAAGCAGCTTCTTTGATGCCGTCAAGCGGATTATCTTTGCCCCTTGCTACGTAACCAATTGCGATTGGAACAACTTCAAAGGGGGAGATCCCCATTGATACGTCTTCAACCACTACGCGTAGGTCCGTAAGCCTCTTCTGGCTCTCAACTGGAATCGGAGAACTAATTTCGTTCCGAATTAAATCTGACAGTCCGTCTTCAATGATGAGTTCATCGTAGAGTTTCTGACGAGAGTCCTTTGACCGAGATACTATGGATACGGCTTTCTCTATTCTATCCTTCAGCTCCTTACTCACCCACTTTCCGGCGGCGTCCACTATGTCATCAATCGTACATTCAGGCAGCATAGATTTTGAAACGGCAGCTGCTACAGCCATCGCGCCTTCCAATCCTCCCCCTGACTGACAGACACTCATAGTCTCGTAAGTTCTCAGAGCGGCCAGTTCATCGAGACATGGATAGAGCGTCCCAATCGGATCAGCTGCCATCGCAGCATTATCTCCAAGTAGATTGGTCTGTCCGATTTTATGTGCGTCTCGCCCCATGAGAATCATGGCTGTTACATACAGTTCCGATGTCCAGTATACTCGATTGTCAACCACTTTTCTCCCCCATTGTTCCGCAAAGTTGAAAGCATTAATGTTCGACGATAATATCGTCTCGTAAAGGACTAATCTGAGCGCGGTGTCATCCGAATATCCGATCGTGCCGCTAAACCCTTCGGGGGGGAGCGTACGAAACTTGTTATCGAGCGCTTTGTAGTGTAAGCATTCACCGAACGACCCCAAAGCGTCTCCTAACGCAGCGGCGACGAGTGACCCCGTAACCTTCTCCGAGTATAATGACAATCTACTCACGAGAATACAATTGTATACGTTCACGGACGTTATTCATCGAGACAGAAAAACTCGGCTATTAATTGAGCGCCCCTCTAAGCCCGTTTATTCCGGCGGTACCTCCTCAAAAGCTCGGCTGATGTCGATACCATGTGATTTTCGGTAGTAGTAGAAGATAGAGCCGATGACTATGCCGACGATCCAGAATGCGGCTATCGCCAAGAGGCTTTGAGGGGAATTAACACCGAATACTGGATTCGTTATCAATGCATAACCGAGCACGACGAAATAGATCAGAGTTCCTAATCCTGCCAGAGATACTACAGGTATTCCCGCGATTTTTCTTAGGTTCGCTCTCGCGTAGATTGCTTTCACTTTTCCTCTGTATGGAATAAGTACTCCAGCTACTGCCGTTGATCCGAAAGTTAGCAGGTAGCCTAATGTTGTTCCAGCCATGAAGGTGACTACCGATACGTAGAATGTGTACAGGAACAGCAGTAGCTCTGCGCCAATCGCGTTGAAGAGAATTGATACGACAGGGGTGTGGTATCTTTCGCTCACATAGGCGAATTTGTCTGGGAAGAGTCTGTCGAATGACCACGCCATGACGCATCTACTGTTGGCCATGAGATTGAAGATTGCGCCTGCCATTGTCCAGAACGCGAAAGATAAGCCAATAACGACTATTGCTATTGGGTTTCCTGACATCAAGCTGACTAAGAAATTGTAGTACGGAGCAACTTGGAAGGGATATGATGATGAGCCGCTGTA
>Ga0326728_10020720_pt1 | contig 12491 bp, 7 predicted proteins | sample MB3enrmetagenome_FD_207602 | JGI IMG/M metagenome (GOLD analysis project Ga0326728, IMG submission 207602) | Lab enriched peat soil microbial communities from McLean, Ithaca, NY, United States - MB31MN | ecosystem: Environmental > Terrestrial > Soil > Wetlands > Peat | place: USA: New York...
GTCATTCTCGGAAACCTGTTCGCCCGCCTCCGCCAGCAAATTCTCCGTGCCCGTGCTCTGCGCTGCGGACATCGCCTCGTTGAGCAGCTCGACCATGGAGGTCGCACCTCCTGCGGTCTCTCCCGGAGGTACGAACTGTACCATCAGTTTCAATTCGAACTGCTGATGCAGCTCGGCACAAAACTCTGCCACATCATCAATGCAGGGGGCTTTCACAAATGCAAAACCTGCGGGAGACACAAGCCTCAAGTTTCGCATTAACTCTGATCGGCTAAGTCTAAGATCTAATGGAATAAAGATAATTCCAACGAGAAAGCACGCATACTCCACAAACACGTGCTCACTGGTCAGCGGCAACAGGCTCGCGAAGAGGTCTCCCCTCTTAAAGCCACGCTTTAAGAGCAGTGCTGCTAAAGCACGAGTGACTTTGTCGAATTCCGCCCAACTCACCTTCTGGCTGCGATCCGCGTCGATCAAGGCAATGGAATCCGGCTTTTCACGTGCCCATTTCTCTACCGAACCGTGCAGCAAGTGACGATCCTGGAAGCCCTCTTCGAAGAGCTCCAGAGTGAGTTCTGACGCCTTTGTCCTCATGTCCATCCCGATTTTCCCCAAAACCAATGATCAGCGAACAGTATTCACGTTTCTGATGGTATTACTTTTCCCAATTAGCCATTGACATAACAATGGTAAATGGCAGAGCATTTTTAAAACCGACCTCCCGGGTCGGTTTTTCATATCACCACTTTCCAACATAGAAGGAGCCTCATTGGCCACTATCTTTTACGCTCAAGACGCCAATCCCGACGCGCTCAAGCGCAAAACCATCGCCGTCTTCGGTTACGGCAGTCAGGGTCATGCCCAGGCGCTCAACCTGCGTGAAAGCGGATACAACGTCATCATCGGCCTGGACCCTGAGCGCGGAACCGCACAGCGTGCGCGCGAAGATGGTTTCGAGGTACTTGCACCCGCTGAAGCCGCAAAGCGCGCTGATTATCTCCAGATTCTGACGCCCGATGAAACACAGGGCGAACTCTACGCCGAGTCCATCCGCCCATATCTCACAAAGGGCAAGGTGCTCGGTTTCTCGCACGGCTTCTCCATCCACTTCAAGACGATTGAGGCTCCGGCAGATGTTGACGTGGTCATGATTGCTCCCAAAAGCCCCGGGCATCTGGTTCGCCGCCAGTACACGGAGGGCCGTGGCGTACCTGCGCTGATCGCTATCCACCAGGACGCGAGCGGCAAGGCCAAGGAGCTCGCGCTCGCCTATGCCGACGGTATCGGCTCAACCCGTGCAGGCGTACTGCAGACCACCTTCAAGGAAGAGACCGAGAGCGATCTCTTTGGCGAGCAGGCGGTTCTCTGCGGCGGCCTGACCTCCCTCATCAAGAAGGGCTTTGAAACCCTTGTGGAAGCTGGCTATCAGCCCGAAATCGCGTACTTCGAGTGCCTGCACGAGGTAAAGCTAATCGTGGATTTGATCTACGAAGGCGGCCTCGCTCGCATGCGCTACTCCGTATCTAACACGGCCGAGTACGGCGATCTGACCCGCGGAGAAGTTGTGGTTGGAGACACCACCAAGCAGGCAATGAAGAAGGTGTTGAACCAGATCCAGACGGGCGAGTTTGCCCGCGAATGGATCGCCGAGCATCGCGGCGGAAACAAGCACTTCAACGCACTGCGTGAAGTTGAAAAGAAGCACCAGATCGAGGAAGTCGGCGCCAAACTGCGCAGCATGATGGACTGGCTGCCTGACGCGACGAAGAGTACGGCGAAGAAGAACGCCGGCGCTTCAAAGTAACTGTTTCTCATCAAAAGGAATCTATTGAATTGTGCCGCGCATCCCTAAGATGCGCGGCATTTTCATTTGCGCGCTGGCTCTCCTGAAAGGATTCCCCATGGATCTCAAACACCGCAGCCGCAATATCACCGATGGACGTGACCGCGCCCCTGCCCGGGCCATGTTCAAGGCAGTCGGCTATACCGATGCCGATTTGGCCAAGCCGATCATCGGAGTGGCGAATACGTGGATCGAGACAATGCCATGCAATTCGCATCTGCGCGAACTCGGCGCGAAGGTCAAGGAGGGAATTCGCAGGGCCGGTGGCACCCCCATGGAGTTCAACACCATAGCTATCAGCGATGGTGAGACCATGGGCACGGAGGGAATGCGGGCCTCGCTTGTAAGTCGTGAAGTCATAGCGGACTCGATCGAACTCGTTTGTCGAGGCCAGCTATTCGATGCTGTTGTCTGCGTTGTCGGATGCGACAAGACAATCCCCGCCGCGGCCATGGCGCTGGCTCGCCTGAACCTCCCCGGACTTATCCTCTACGGAGGAACGATTGCAGCCGGGAGATTCCAGGGAAAAGACGTCACCATACAGGATGTCTTTGAAGCCGTGGGCGCAAATGCGGCAGGAAAGCTCGCCGATGACGAGTTAAAGGCGCTCGAGGATGTCGCCTGTCCCGGCGCGGGAGCCTGCGGCGGACAATACACGGCGAACACCATGTCCACCGTTCTCGAGATGATTGGTCTCTCTCCGATGGGCTTTAACAGTGTGCCAGCGCTCTCTCCTGAGAAGAATATCGTCGCCATCGCTTGCGGCGAAATCGTGATCGATCTGATTCGCCGAGGCGTGCGCCCTCTGGACCTCCTGACACCTGCGGCTTTCGAAAATGCAATCGCCTCAGTCGCGGCCACCAGCGGCTCTACAAATGCGGTGCTCCATCTTCTCGCGATTGCCCGTGAAGCTGGCGTTCCGCTCGACATCGAGGACTTTCAGCGTATAAGCCAGCGCACACCAATCCTCGCCGATCTCAAGCCGTCTGGACGCTTCGTTGCAGCTGACGTGCATGCGGCGGGAGGCATCCGATTGCTGGCCAACCGTCTGCTCTCACTCGGTCTTCTCAATCCCGATGCCATGACGGTGACAGGCAGGACAATCGCGGAGGAAGCGGCCAACGCAAGTGAAGCTTCCGGTCAGGAGGTGATCGTCCCTGCAGACAGACCGCTCAAAGCCTCTGGGGGCATCGTGATCCTGCGCGGCAATCTCGCGCCCGAAGGATGCGTGGCAAAGATCAGCGGTCACGAGCGCCTGAGTCACAGCGGTCCGGCGCGCGTCTTTGAAAGCGAAGAACAGGCCATGAGTGCTGTCACTTCAAAAGCCATACGGGCCGGGGATGTCGTGATCATTCGCAATGAGGGGCCGAAAGGTGGTCCAGGCATGAGGGAGATGCTTGGCGTGACAGCTGCAATTGTCGGCGAGGGGCTTGGCGGCAGCGTGGCGCTGATTACGGACGGGCGCTTCAGCGGCGCGACGCGCGGTCTGATGGTTGGGCACGTCTCTCCCGAGGCAGCCTTGGGAGGGCCAATCTCTGCCGTGCGTGAGGGGGATACCGTCCACATCGATATCACCGCGCGCACGATCAACGTGGAAGTAGATGACGAACTGATCCGGCAGCGCATGGCCGCGTATGTGCCTCCTGAGCCGGTTTATCGCAGCGGCGTTTACGCCAAGTACACAGCACTGGTTGCGTCAGCTTCACAGGGTGCGGTGACGAACCCAGGTGCGTTCTCGCCGCAGAAGCCTGGGAAGTAGCATAGAGCCATTTTTTGTCCGATAATGGCAGGTAGCTTCCAGCTTCCAAAGGCGAGTATCGAACCTCATGACGATCATTCAGCAGGAAGACCTCATCCAGAGCGTTGCCGACGCGCTGCAGTTCATCTCCTACTACCACCCGGTGGATTTTATCCGCAGTCTTACAGCCGCCTATGAACGCGAGCAGGCTCCCGCGGCGAAGGATGCCATCGCACAGTTGCTGATCAACTCGCGCATGTGCGCCGAGGGACACCGCCCCATCTGCCAGGACACTGGCATCGTCACCGTCTTTCTGAAGGTTGGCATGGATGTCCACATTCAGGGGACGTTGCCGCTCGACGAAATGGTGAACGAGGGAGTCCGGCGAGCATATCTGCTACCAGAGAACAAGCTGCGGGCCAGCGTTCTTGCCGACCCAGCGGGTGCCCGCAAGAACACCCGTGACAACACCCCTGCCGTGGTAAACGTCTCGATCGTTCCCGGCAACAAGCTGGACGTGATCGTCGCAGCCAAGGGCGGTGGGTCTGAGGCCAAGTCAAAGTTCGCCATGCTCAACCCCTCCGATTCGATCGTAGAGTGGGTACTGAAGACCGTTCCCACCATGGGCGCAGGATGGTGCCCGCCTGGAATCATCGGAATCGGCATTGGCGGCACTGCCGAAAAGGCCATGCTGATCGCCAAGGAAGCTCTCATGGAGCCCATCGACATTCAGGACCTGAAAGCCCGCGGTGCCAAGAATCGCGCTGAGGAACTGCGTCTCGAACTCTACGACAAGATCAACGCGCTCGGCATCGGCGCTCAGGGACTCGGCGGTCTCACCACCGTTCTCGATGTGAAGGTGAAAGATTACCCGACGCACGCGGCGAATCTGCCGGTCGCGATGATCCCCAACTGTGCGGCCACTCGCCACGCGCACTTCACGCTTGATGGCTCTGGCCCAGTCGCGCTCGATCCGCCCTCGCTGAAGGACTGGCCCGAGCTCACCTACAGTCCGACTGGCGCCCGTCGCGTTGATCTCGACAAGGTTACGCGCGAGGATGTGCTCTCCTGGAAGACTGGGGAGGTGATCCTCCTCAACGGCAAGCTCCTCACCGGGCGCGATGCCGCTCACAAGCGGATGACCGAGATGCTCGATCGTGGAGAGAAGCTCCCGGTGGACTTCACCAATCGCTTCATCTACTACGTCGGGCCCGTTGACCCGGTGCGCGATGAGGCCGTTGGTCCTGCCGGTCCCACGACTTCAACGCGCATGGATAAGTTCACTCGCCAGATGCTTGAGCAGACAGGATTGCTCGGCATGGTGGGCAAGGCCGAGCGAGGTCCCACAGCCATTGAGGCCATCAAGGACAACAAGGCTGTCTACCTGATGGCTGTCGGCGGCGCAGCTTACCTCGTCGCAAAGGCGATCAAAAAGTCAAAGGTGCTTGCATTCGCCGATCTCGGCATGGAAGCGATCTACGAGTTCGAGGTTGAGGACATGCCCGTAACGGTTGCCGTGGACTCCGACGGAAGCGCCGTGCACCAGACTGGCCCTCGCGAGTGGAAGGAACGTATCGCGCAACTGCAGGTGATTGGCTAAGCTTCGATTCTGCATTGGCGGGGCCTTCGGGCTCCGCCTTGATTTCTTATCCCCCGTCGCGACCAGCCTCTGCGGAGCCACCCCGCGTCGATCGTGCCGCAGATTTCGCGCCTTCCAGTTCGATTGCCTTGTCCGGGATGTATTGGATGATCAGAGTAATGCGACGATTCGCAGGGTCATCGGAGTCCCTGTTCGCTCGCGGGCTCTGGTCGGCATACCCTCGCACCTGAGCTACCTGATTTGGCTGCAGCCCGGAGCTCTGCATAATTCTTCGCGCCGCGTTACTTCGATCGACAGACAATTCCCAGTTGCTATAGCCACTCTGCCCGCCAGAGTATGGCTTCGAATCTGTATGTCCCTCAATGGAGACCCTATTGGGCAGCGTCCCCACTTCCTGCGCCAGCGCCCGCAGGAGTTCCTGGCCATTGGAACTAGGCACGGCACTGCCCAGTTCAAAGAAGGTTCCCTTCTCTCCTTCTGTCAGTTCAATGCGCAGCCCTTCTGCGGTGATGGTCATGTCGATATGATTTTTGAACTTGTCGAAATCGGGCAGGGACTTTATCTGCGACTCCAGAGCCTCTTTGATCAACTTCATGTCGTCTTTCCTGAGGTCTAAACTCTGCCCCGAGCCGTGCATGCTGCTCCCCACCAACTTCGAGCTTCCAGATGGGTCTTTGAAGTAACCTCCCACCGCCTCCTGTACCTGCTTACTGGAGTTCATAAGCCACAGCACAATGAACAGCGCCATGAGTGCCGTAACAAAGTCCGCGTACGCCACCTTCCACGCCCCGCCATGATGCCCGGCATGCGCAGTGATTTTCTTGATGACGATCGGAGCCGTACGCATCAACTCTCTCCCGGCGTGGGAGCGGTGTTTTTGCAACTCTGTTCCATCTCGTTGAAGCCCGGGCGTACGTTTGCGGGAATTGCCCTGCGGCCAAACTCCAGCGCTTGAATGGGCGGAGTTCCCTTGATGAACGAGGTCAGAATGACACGTATCACGTACAGATAGGCATGTTCGTCCTCGGCAATCTTCGCCATGTTTGCTGCCAGCGGTCCGACCACTCCATAGCAGAGCAGGATGCCGAGGAAGGTTCCTACCAGAGCCGATGCCACCTTGTGTCCGATCTCTTCCGGAGGACCACCCAGCGCTCCCATCGTCACCACGACTCCCAATACGGCCGCAACAATCCCGAGTCCGGGAAGCGCGTCTGCAACCGTGCTCAAGGCAGAGATCGGAGCGTTCTCTCCACGATGCGACACTTCCATATCGAGGTCCATCATTTGGTCGATATCGAACGGATCGATACCGCCAGTGACCGCCATGCGCAACGTGTCACACACAAAGTTTCGAACGTGATGGTTGGCTAAGAACTTCGGGTACTGCGTGAAGACCGTGCTCTTCTCCGGTTCTTCGATATCGGCCTCGATTGAGAGCAGACCGTCTTTACGTGCCTTGTTGAGAATCTCGTAGCACATCTTCAACGTCTCCAGATAGAACGCTGTGTTGAAGTGCGATCCTTTGAGTGCGGCCATCAGGCCTGCAGCGATCTTCTTGATCACATGAAGGGGATTGGCTACCAGCAATGTCCCAACCGCTGCGCCTCCGATGATCAGCAACTCCGCAGGCTGTAGAAGCACCCTCAGATTGCCGTGCTCCAAAAGGTAGCCTCCGACAATTGAGCCGAATACAACGAGAATGCCGATGATGATGAACATTGCCTCAGCCTCTCTCGCTGTCTTCCTTCATGCGGTGTCCGATGGTCCCTGTCAATCCGTTCACTTCACGCACGAGACCGCGGCAGGCCCCGCACAGCCCCTTCTAAATTTCACATCGGCGATTGAGTGTGTGCACTTGAGTGCAGCGGCGACGGCTATCGGAGACTGGCTCTTACCATCCCAGGAGCAGGGAGAGACCGTGAACAGGAATCCCTACCCAATCCTGCCGGTGCTCTAATTCGTAGGCAATTTCCAGAAGAGCTTTCTCGATGAGGTGCGCGCGCAGGAGGACTTCGATTTCGGAATTCGTTTTGGGCAGGAATTCCGCGCCACGCGAGGTTTCCAGGTAGCCCTGCAGGAACATCGCCGAAACCCATTCGTGCCAGTGTTCGGCCCACCGGTCAATCTTTGCTACCTGCTCGCGCCCTTTCACAACACCGGGCACCAGCCCAAACGAGACGGCGTGGGCTGCGTAGTGCAAGGACCGAATCATGCTTGCGACATCCCGCAGTGCCGAGCGCTTGATTCGCCTCTCACTCAACGAACGGCCGGCCGGACCATCAAAGTCGCGGATAAAGACATCGCTCCCCGTGAACAGCAGATTGCCAAGCTGAAAATCTCCATGGGTACGAATGCGCGCCCCGGAGATCCTCTGGTCCCGAAGTGGAAGCAGTCCGCTACGGATGCCAGCCTCGTTCGCGATCAATTGGGCGGATGCATCACGCACACTCACAGGAAGCGACTTTGATTTTGTCCGCAGGGAATCCAGCGAGCGGCCCATCAGTCCCAACATTCCGTGATAGAGGCCGTGCCGGTAGAAGTCCGTAAAGAGTTCTGGCGAGAAGTCAGGGATCTCCGGATGAGAGCTGAGAGCTGCATGCAGTTCGGCTGTCCGGACACCGAGAGTCCGCGCCGAGTTCTCAAAAGTGCCGAGCAGCTCTGCCATTAGAGGAGGCACTGGACGATTCGCCAGCGCGAGTGGACTTCCACTTGTGATCTCACGAGCACGCGCGTCTTCTTCCTGCACGGCGAGCGCCCGCTCGAAGTACAGGCTCAGATGATCGATCACGTACTGCCAGCCGAGAGTTCCGTTGCGAGCGTAGCTGGTTACCAGGGCAAGCGTCGTTCGCTGAATTTCCTCGTCGTCGTCCTGCTTGCAATACTCAATCCAGCCAAGTGCTCTCGGCATATTAGCGAAGCTGGTCTTCTCCGTAAGGAACTCCTCAACCTCGCGATCGGGATTGATACCGACCGCCACTTGACGATAAAGCTTAATAACGAAGTCCTCTCCAAGATTGATATATGTGTTTGGCGATTCTCCGAATTGCATCTGCGGCTCTCGATTGGACCGGACGTGTCGCCACGCCTCGCGAAACGACTTGGTGTGCCCCGCGGTGATGTCTCCATGAGCGCCTTTGAACTTGCTCCTCTTGAGCACCGCGGTCAGCAGTACGTCACTGAAGTCTCTATCAATCAATGCGCTGTGCAGCACCGCTGAGCTCTGGGTCCCGAACTCCACCCGCGCAAGTATCGCTTCGCCATGTTCACGCAGGACGCCCTCTGCGGGCTCTCCAGTCGCCATCGTCACGGGAAGTGTGTAGCACTCATCTTCGCCTTCACTGTATTCAACCCGAACCAGCAGAATGGCAGATTCTGCGCGGCGCAATGGAATCGCATCTTCCACCGCGACTTCAGTGATGGTGCGGTTGCGCCCTAAGAACCAACGCCTCTTGCGCAGAATTCGTGGCAACAACCGGGACAACTGCTCAAGAACCGGCTCACTCCAGATATCCTTGACCGAGTCGGCGGTCATAGCGCCCACAAACCGGCCTTCTCCCTCGCCTGCAACTTCTTCGTCAGACTCTTTCGGCAACACCTTGAACCAATAGAACGAATACGGCGACAGGGAAAGGAAGTAGGGTTCCTGGGTAATCGCCGGGAATCGGCTCACGCCGAAGATCTCGAGCGGTATCAGGCCTTGGAAGCGCGGCAGATCCAAAGCAACGCCCTGGCTGAATCGCGACAGGTTCGCCACCACCAGAATCTGCTCATCCTCGTACTGGCGCACAAATGCCAGCACCTTGCGATTCGATGGATAAAGGAATTCAAGAGTTCCGCGGCCAAATGCTCGAAACTGCTTGCGCTGAGCGATCAGGCGCTTCATCCACCAAAGCAGCGAGTGCGGATTTCGCTGCTGTGTCTCCACGTTCACCGCTTCGTAGTGATACTCGGGATCGATATTTACCGGAAGGAAGAGCCGTTGCGGGTTGGCCCGCGAAAACCCGGCGTTGCGATCCGCGCTCCATTGCATAGGCGTTCGCACGCCGTTGCGGTCGCCCAGGTACACGTTGTCGCCCATCCCAATCTCGTCGCCGTAGTAGATGACCGGAGTCCCTGGCAGCGAGAACAACAATGCGTTCATCAGCTCGATCTTGCGGCGATCATTCTCCAGCAGCGGAGCGAGCCTTCTTCGGATGCCGAGATTGATGCGCATCTGCCGCTCATGCGCATAAGCGCGATACATGAAGTCGCGCTCTTCGTCGGTCACCATCTCCAGAGTCAGCTCATCATGATTGCGCAGAAAGAGCGCCCACTGGCAGTTCTCAGGAATCGCCGGCGTCAGTTTCATGATGTCTGTCAGCGGATATCGATCTTCCATTTGGAGAGACATAAACATGCGCGGCATCACGGGAAAATTGAAAGCCATCTGGCATTCGTCGCCCCGTCCAAAATAAGCAACAGAGTCCTCCGGCCACTGATTCGCCTCGGCCAGAAGCATTTTGTCCCGATACTTCTGCTCGACGTGAGCACGCACTTCTCGCAGCGCGGCATGTGTTTCGGGGAGGTTCTCGCAGTTCGTTCCCTCGCGTTCGAAGAGATACGGCACAGCGTCCAGGCGCAGCCCATCCACTCCCAGATCAAACCAGAAGTCCATTGCGGCGATCATGGCCTGCTTGACTTCCGGATTGTTCCAGTTCAAATCCGGCTGATGCGAATAGAAGCGATGCCAGTAGTAGGACTTTGCAACCGGATCCCAGGTCCAGTTAGAGGCCTCGAAGTCCTTGAAGATAATTCGTGCCTCCGAGTACTTCTCGGGCGTTTCGCTCCAGACATAGAAGTTCCGCCAGCGACTCCCATGGGCGGCTCGGCGGGATCGCTGAAACCACTCATGCTGATCGCTGGTGTGATTCAACACCAGTTCGGTAATGACGCGGATGCCACGCCTATGGGCTTCTTTCATGAAGCGATGGAAATCCCTCAGCGTCCCATAGGACGGGTGAACATCGTTATAGTTTGAGATGTCGTAACCGTCATCCCGCAGTGGTGACGGGCAGAACGGGAGCAGCCAGACAGCCGTAATCCCCAGGTCCTCCAAGTAATCCAGCTTCTGAGACAGACCTCCAAAGTCGCCGATTCCGTCGGTGACGCTGTCGTAGAAAGCTCTGACGTGTACCTCGTAAATGATGGCGTCTTTGTACCAGGTCGGGTCAGGGCGCGCGGCCATGTCGGGTACTCGCAGGTCCTTTCGTTAACACACCTGAGCAGGCGGCAGCCCGAGAGCTCCCCAGCTCGCCCCAAAATGGGACACCGGAGGGCGCACATAGTGCTCAGATTCAAGTAGGATGGGCAGCACATGTGGAAGGTTGACCGTCTGAACGGAATCACGACATTGTGCTACTCTGCTCTTCCACCAAAGCGCGTTTTCCGTTATCTTGTCCCGATGCGGTATTTTGTATCTTGTCTGGGTGGTCTTGCGACAATCCTATGCGCGTACTGGGGAGCGCGCCTTTCATGAGAGCGTCCAAACCGAAGCGAACGCCACTCGATTTGTCCGCCAAGCCGCGAGTTGTCGGTGATAAATACCACCGCATTCTCGACGCTGCGATCGCCGTCTTTGCCGAAAAGGGATTCCATGCCGCCCGTGTTTCGGATGTGGCGGACCGGGCATCCGTCGCCGACGGAACCATATACCTCTACTTCCGAAACAAGGAAGAGTTGCTCATGACGGCGATCAATACAGCTTTTAACGCCTTCATGAGCCGCGCACGCACCGAGTTGGCGACCATCGACTCTCCATCCGGAAAACTGCGCCGCCTCGCCCGTCTCCACCTCGAGGCCTTCAACACCAACCGGAACCTGGCCGTGGTCTTCCAGATGGAACTGCGGCAAAGTGCCCGGTTCCTGGCGCCTTTCTCCCACCAGCACATGATCGAGTACTTCGGACTAGTTCGGTCCGCCATACTCGAAGGGAAGGAGCGAGGCCTTTTCCGGCCGGATCTACGGGAAAAGGTCGCAGCAAACTGTTTTTTCGGCGCGCTGGACGAAATGGTAACCTCCTGGGTCCTGGACGAAACGAATTATCAGCTCTCGGATGTAGCCGATAGCATCGCAGACATCATCTTACTGGGGTTAGAAACGTAAGCTCGTCAAACGCCTTCTCAGAAGGGACTTGGAATGAACGTGCAACCCAAGCCGCGCACACTGGCCGACATTTTCTTCCGCATTGTGGATCGCGAACAGCCGCGAGTGATGCTCTACGAGAGCGGCTCTGAATGGCGAGCCATCTCCTCCGCCCGCTTCTATCAATGCGTCATGGGAGTCGTTGAGGAGCTCCGCAGACGTGGTATCACGCGTGGAGACCGGATTGCGATCCTCTCTGAAAATCGCCCCGAGTGGGCCATCGCGGACTTTGCCGTCCTCATGGCGGGCGCGGCCACCGTCCCCATCTATTCCACCCTGACGGGCGACCAGATTTCCTTTCTCCTTCGCCATTCCGGGGCGAAGACTGCCTTCGTCTCCACCGAGGCGCAACTGGCCAAACTGCGCTCCATACAGGGAGAAACGGCCATCGAGTCCTTGATTCTGATGGACACGCCCGCACCGGACTCAGACGCCCTGTCAATGGCCGCCATCATGGACGCCGGGCCTACCAAGCGTGTTCCTGAGCTGGATGCCCTGGCTAATAGCGTTACTCCTGACGATCTCGCCACGCTCATCTATACCAGCGGAACCACTGGCGTTCCCAAGGGTGCCATGCTCACCCATGGAAACATCTCCGCCAATATTTCCGTTTCACTCGATGAGTTCGACTTTCGGGTTGGCACGGACTTGTCGGTCAGCTTCCTGCCGCTCTCCCATATCACTGCCCGTCACGTTGACTTTGCCGAACTCTACCGTGGAGTCACGATCGCGTATTGCCCCTTTATTGAGGATATGCCGCGCGTCCTCCGCCAGCTTCACCCTACGATCTTCGTTGCCGTCCCGCGGGTCTACGAGAAGATATACAACCAGGTACAACGGGGCGTAGCGGTTGGATTGAAGAAGGCCGTATACCGCTGGGCCATGTCCGTGGGCTGGGCTCACATGAATCAGATCGTCGCAGGCGAGAGGCCAGCCGCGCTTGTCTGGAAGCTTGCCAACCGCCTCATGTTCTCCAAGGTGCTGGAGGCAATGGGGGGCAAGGTACGTATCTTCATATCCGGCGGTGCCCCGCTGGGCAGAGAGCTCGCCGAGTGGTACGCCGAGATCGGACTGCTGATTCACGAGGGCTACGGCCTCACCGAGACTTCACCGGTCATCGCCGTCAACTC
>Ga0326728_10020721_pt1 | contig 12488 bp, 11 predicted proteins | sample MB3enrmetagenome_FD_207602 | JGI IMG/M metagenome (GOLD analysis project Ga0326728, IMG submission 207602) | Lab enriched peat soil microbial communities from McLean, Ithaca, NY, United States - MB31MN | ecosystem: Environmental > Terrestrial > Soil > Wetlands > Peat | place: USA: New York...
GGGCGAGGGCGAGGGTCGCCGCAGGGGCTGAGAAGTCCACGACGACATCCGCGTGTACGCGCTCGAGCGCCGCAAGTCCATCGACCACGGGAACCCCTATGGAGCCGATTCCGGCGAGCTCCCCGACGTCGCGCCCCACCCCGATCGACGCCACGGCGCAGACGACATCGAGCCCTGACGCCCGCGCGAGGCGAACGACCGCACACCCCATGCGACCGCTCGCCCCTACGACCGCAATCCGCATCAGCGCGGCCCTCGGGAGAGCCCTTCGATCGCGGCGGCTACTGTCCGTCGTCCCGCTTCCGAACATGGGGCGAGCGGCGAGCGCACGGTCGCCTTCATCGCCCGGGCCATCTCGAGCGCCGCCTTGACCGGTGCGGGGCTCGCCTCGACGAACATCGCCTCGTGGACGGGCAGGAGCCGAAGGTGCGCCCGCCGAGCCTCGTCGACCTTGCCTTCGAGGGCCAAGCGGGTCGCATGGGCCACTTCGGCGGGGAGTGCGTTCGACGTGACGCTCACGACGCCACGCGCACCGACGGCGATCATGGGAAGCGTGATCCCGTCATCGCCGCTCAGAACGACGATGCGGTCCCCGAGCGTTCGGGCGATCTGCTGCGCCCGGAGGACGTTGCCAGTCGCCTCCTTAATAGCGACGACGTTGGGCGCGGCCTCCGCGATCCGAGCGAGCGTCTCCGCCGTGAGATCCACGCCGGTGCGCGCGGGAACGTTGTAGAGAACGACCGGCAGGGTCACGCTCTTGGAGACTTCGACGAAGTGCCGGAACAGGCCCTCCTGCGAGGGTCGGTTGTAGTACGGCACGATGACCATCACGGCGTCTGCGCCGGCTCGCTCGGCGTCCTGCGAAAGCGCCACCGCCTCGCGCGTCGAATTCGAGCCCGTGCCGGCGACGACCTGGACGCGCCGCTTGACGCGAACGACGGTTCGCTCGATCACCTTGCGGTGCTCTTCGGGGGTGAGCGTCGCGCACTCGCCGGTCGTTCCGCAGGGTACGACGCCCGCGACGCCGCCCGCGATCTGCGCGTCGACAAACGCGTCGAACGCATTCCAGTCGATGGGCTGACCCGCTTCGTCAGCGAACGGGGTGACGAGAGCCGTGTATGTTCCTTCAAGTCGTAGGGCCATGCACGCACGTTATTAGCATCTATGCGCCGGCGCGAGGGCGGGGGAAGCACCCGCCCTCCGGGCGGCCCCGAGACCGCCGGCTTTACAAGCCGAGAGGACCCCCTATACTGCGCCGCCCAATCATCCTGCCACCGCCGACCGGGCGGCGGCTCTTCCAAAGGGATTTCCATGTACGCGGTGTTCAAGACCGGTGGCAAACAGTACCGAGCCGAGAAGGGTGACCAGATTCGGGTCGAACGTCTCGCTGGGAGCGTCGGTGACTCGGTGTCCTTCGACCAGGTGCTCCTCGTAGGCGGCGAAGCGTTCAAGCTTGGCCGGCCACTCGTCGGCGGCGCGAAGGTCGAGGCGAAGATCGTGGCCCAGGACCTTGGACCCAAGCTCGTCGTCTTCAAGTTTCGCCGCCGCAAGAACTACCGTCGGCGCCAGGGACATCGTCAGCCGTTCACGGCGGTCGAGATCGTCAACGTCGTCGCTTGATTCGGAAGGACCAGAGACCATGGCTCACAAGAAAGGCGCCGGCTCCTCTCGCAACGGGCGCGACTCGAACTCTCAGCGCCGCGGAGTGAAGGTCTTCGGGGGCGAGCGCGTCTCGGCGGGTAGCATCCTCGTGCGTCAGGTCGGGACGACCATCCACGCGGGTCACAACGTCGGAGTCGGCAAGGACTTCACGCTGTTCGCGCTCGTCGACGGCCTCGTGACCTACGAGTGGCGCACGCGCACTCAGCGCAAGGTGTCCGTCTATCCAGAGGCGCAGAACTGAGGGCGCGACGCTCGCTCTCGTTGGGTGGTGCTGATGGCGGGAGACTCTGTGGGAGCCCACCGTCCGCGCTTTCTCGCGGTTGACCTCGACGGAACTCTCGTCGATTCGCACGGCAGCCCGCACGCCGGGGATGTTCGGGCGATTCGTGCAGCGCAGCGGCTTGGAATTCACGTCACGATCGCGACCGGGCGTCTGTACTCGGGAACGCGAGAGGTGGCGGAGGCGCTCGGGCTCAGGCACGCGATCGCCTGCGTCGACGGTAGCCACATCGTGGACGCCGCGACGCACGCAACGCTGATGAGCGTGAGCCTGGGCCCATCGGACGCCTCGCGCGTGCGCGAAGAATTCGCCCGGGCCAATCTCGTTTCGTACGTCCTCGCGGACGACGCAGTGGCGTACGATTCGAGGGGCGCGCCCTATCTGCCGTACGTGGCGACGTGGTCCAAGAACGTTCGTGCGAACGAAGATGTCTTTCAGAGCGACCTCTGGTCGGTACCGAGCGGAGTGTCGGCCGTGGTGGGCGTCGGATCGCGGACGCAGATCGACGAGCTCACGGACTTCATGGCTTGCCACCTTGCAAGCTCCGTACAGGTGACACGATTCTCGGTCGGGTCGCTCGGAGGCCCCAACCGATGGGCGCTCATCGCGCGCGCGGCCGGGGCGACCAAGGGTTCGGCGTTGCGCTGGATGGCGGAGCGCGAAGGGGTCGCGATCGAGGAGACCGTGTGCGTGGGCGACTGGCTGAACGACGTGCCCATGTTCGAAGCGGCGGGGCGTTCGTACGCGATGGGGCAGTCCCCCCGAGAGGTGAAGGAGCGTGCGACCGACGTGCTGTCGGAGACAGGAGAGAGGGGCGGGGGTGTGGCGCGGGTGCTGGCGGAGGCGTTTGGGGTTGTGATGGAGGAGGAGGGAGCGGGACTGCGAGACGGGGCTGCGGCGGGGTAGGGCGTGGCGGCGGGCGGGCTGGAAGTTGACTTGACGAGCCTTGCCGCGTGCGTCGGCCAGACCCAAACGCACACTCGGGCTGGAAACGCCTTCTAGGTTGGTGGCGCACGCCTGCCATAGCCGACGGGCGGCGCCAATTGACGCGCACGAAGGGCCCGCTAGGCTCTAAGAATGGCCACGGTTCTCGTTCAGACGGCCGCCTCCGAGCTACCGCGCTTGATCGCTCGCGCGCTTGCCGGTGAGGAGATTGTCCTGACCGATGGGCCGACGCCGGTCGTGCGGCTCGTGCCGGTGTCTGGGCAACGGGTCCGGCGTGCGCCGGGCTCGATGAAAGGTCGCTTCGAGGTAGGCGCGGTGTTCTTCGAGCCCCTCCCCGAGGACGAGCTTGCCGCGTGGGAGCGATGACTCGTGCGACTCTTGCTCGACACGCGGAGCTGCAAGATCATGTGAATGCCCCTTCTGCCGTGTAGGCACGAAGGCGTGGCGTTCCAGAACGGCGCGCCCAGCGAGACGCGCGGATCGCGCAACCGCTGGTGTGGACACCGCGCATGGAACAGGCCCCGACGCCAGCGACACCACCCGGGGGCGGCTACATGAACTTCCGGCGCTTGAACGCGCGGATGTCTTCTCGTGTCAACGCGAACCACTCGCCATTCGTGTGCCTCGCCTCGAACCGCTTGTGCCAGTACGCCTCGATGCCGGTCGGGTCGTCCGTTGTGATCACGTGCACCACGTCTGGCTTCTCCGGCAACTCAAGGGAGATCTCTCGGTGCCGCTGCGGTACTCGGAATGACTTGCCGATCTTGAAGTGCTTCCCGAGCTTGAGCATGTACACGGCGCCATCCACGGACGCGGTGTCGGAACCTGTCTCATCCACATCCTTGTCGTCGTCCGAAGCCGGAAGCAAGTCGAGCACGTCCCGGTACTCGGGATGCTCCATGGCGTAGGCCCGGACGAGCGCAATCCTAGTCGGTCGGTCCCCAAGCCGCTCGAACGTTCGATGGGAAGGGAAGGTATCGTCGAAACGCCTCTCCCAACGCAGATCCACGTGCGTTGGGAACCGTTGGTGCTGTTGGACGAGCTTGATCATCGCAAGCACGAGTTGTTTCTGAGTCCGCGCCTCGTCAGCCACATTTGGTGCAAATCCAGCTTCGATCAGAGCCTCGCTCCAACTGCGCCAATACTTGCCGCGCCACACGCCACGCTTGATGCCGGTTATCGTGGCAAAGCGCGCCACGCCCGGCGGCACGTCCCCGTTCTCTGCCGTCGTGCGCTTGATCTCAGCGATGATCCGTTCTTTGTCCATGCTGCCAACAGTCGAGACTACCCCAGGATGAGCCGTGCTTCTGTATTCGCATAACGTGCTTGCCCGTGATGCCACCCGAGCGTCCCCCTTTCGGTACGCTACCCGCTCCTTGCCACGCGGTCTTCGCACGGGCGTTGGCTTGGCTAGTTCGCGGGGTCGCGATGCTCGTCTGCGCGATGGCTTCGCTGGCAATCGCGATCGCGTCACTCGCCGCTTCGATCGCGGCACTCGCCGATGCGGTGGATTGGTTCGCCGACACGGTCGCTTGGCTAGGCTACGAGGTCGCTTCGCGCGCGAAGGCGGTCGCTGGTCTCGCTCTCTCGATCGCTTCACTCGCTATCGCATCTGCTTGGCTTGCCATTGCGACCGCTTGTCTCGCACTCTCGATCGCTTGTCTCGCACTCTCGATCGCTTGTCTTGCCATCGCGGTAGCATCGCTCGCCATCGCGGTAGCATCGCTCGCCATCGCGGTAGCATCGCTCGCTATCGCGGTCGCATCGCTCGCTATCGCGGTTGCTTCACTCGCCATCGCGGTTGCTTCACTCGCCATCGTGATCGCTTCGCTCGCTCTGGCGATTGCGTCGCTCGCTATCTCGATCGCGAGGCTCACTCTCGCGGTAGCATCGCTCGCTATCTCGATCGCGAGGCTCACTCTCGCAATTGCGTCGCTCGCTATCTCGATCGCGAGGCTCACTCTCGCGATTGCATCGCTCGCTTTCTCGATCGCGAGGCTCACTCTCGCGATTTCTGCCCTCGCGACAGGGATCGCTCCCCTCGCCCGTGTCGCCATCGCGTTCGTTCGTCGAGGGGCGAGACTCACGTACCGCGGAGCAAGCCTCCGGCTCAGCGACGATTTGGAAGATTCAATCACTTCGGCCCAGGCTGCGTGCACACACCGTTGATGCACTGAATTCCCGCCGAGGCATTGCAGCAGTCGCTGGCGGTTACGCACTTTTCGAATTGCCCGGCGCACGGTGGGGCGACCGCTGTGCACTGAAGCCCTCCTCCATCCGCGGCCGGCTGACAGAAGCCTCCGCAGCACTGGTCGCCCGTGACGCACGCTTGGCCGTTGGCTCGGCAGGGCTCGACGGTCCAGTACCCTCGCGAGTTCCCGGCGTGAAGCTCTTGCCCTGGAAGATAGAACGCCGGATGGCTGGGGTCGGTCCCGGGCTTGCCGTTCATGTCGATCGCGGCCACCCACATCTTCTTGTCCGTGATCTGGTCAAGCCATGGGTAGAGGCGTGGGTCGCTGGTCCACGGATCAATCTGCGCAACATTGCCGTACATGCGCCGGCTCGTGAACACCACCCAGGCGTAGCCGCCGGACGCGATCGGATTGACCGTGGCTTCGTAGTTCGCCGTCACATCGATTGCCGGCGTGTGGGGTGCGGGGCTGCCATCGGGCGGCGGAGGCTGGGCGGGGAGGTAAATGCCGCCCGTCGAGTTGTACCCGTTGAGCGCGTCGAGGCGATGAGGAATGCCGGTCGCGACGTCGATCCACCAGAGCTCTCCCGTGTTCCCTTTCCACGTGTATCCGTAGTTGCCTGACGGATTGGAAAGCTCCACTTCAAATACGACGCCAGCCGAATTGGGGAAAAAGGACGAATAGGTCACTGCGGTTCCAGTGGCAGGCGTGTAGAGCACACGCGGATTCGAGAAGGCGTTCGATCCGTTGAAGTCGAGCATGGCAAGCGAAGCCTGATCCCCCGTCAGCCGGGCGCCCCCGTCACCCGTGGTCGTGCCCGCCCAGAAGTTGAACGAGACGTGCGCGCCATCGGGCGAGAACGACGGAAGCGCGGCTCGGAAGTTCGTCGGGAGACCGGTGACCCCCGTCACCGGATTGCCGGTACCCGTATAGAGGTGAGTCGCCCCGCCGGTGAAGCCCTCGTACGTCAAGCCTCCCTGGGACAGAATCAAACTCCCATCCTTGTACAGCGCGGGGAAGGCAAGGTTCGGCGTCGCGAGCGGGGTTCCCGCTCCCGCCGTCGTGTCATTGGCGAGATTGATTGCGACGGTCTGGGTGTAGTCCAGGGCGTCCGCGTTCGACGCTTGCGTGACCAGTGACTGTCCGTTCGCCGCCACGGTGTGGCACACGCGACAGCCCACGCCATTGCCGTTTGCACCAAGGCTCTGCACGCCGGCGACGAGCGTCGGGGCCGTCGCCCCTGGGTTGATTGCCAACGTGCCGGCCCCGTATTGGAGGCCGTAGCTGTCCACGCTATCCGAGTTTCGCACGAGAGCCGTGCCGTACGAGTTGTAGTAGATCGTGCCCTGAAGCGTGGCTTGCGCGATTGTCCACGTTTCGGTGTACGGCCCATAGACGGCACCGCTCTCTGCGAAAGTGAGCGAGATGCTCACGGGCTCTCCGCCGTTCGAATACGCCATCGTGGTCCACGCGGCTTGCGGGATTGGGACGTTGACGAACGGGCCCGTGGTGTTCGATGCGAAGTATCCCTTGTACTCGAAGTTGGCCTCTTGGATGTGCACGTAGACGGAGTCGAAAGCGTGCACCCCCGGGTTCCACTGAAGCAGCGGTGCCAGGAGTCCCTGAGGCCACACGGTGCCATCGTACGGATACAGGATGGAGACCGCAGAGTCAGTGGTCGGGGTGCCGTTCAGCACGCTGGTCTGCGCGGCGGTCGGCGCTGCTCCCGGTCCGTTGCCGCCGACCCCGCCGTAACCTCCAGCTCCCGCGTCGACCGGCGCGGCCGTCCAACTCGGGTCGCCCTGATCCGCAGATTGAATGTTGATGGTGATCGTGGTCGATGCCGTCTGACCGTCGAGCGTGGCGGAGACAGTGCCGACACCGCCAACCGTTCCTGACGGCGTGAATGTCCCCGTCGAATTAATCGAACCGAGCTCGCCGCGATCAATCGCCCACGCAGCGCCAATCGCGGGCGCGCCACCGATCGTGGCCGTGAACGTCTCGGTCGGGACCGGCGCCCCCGTGACGACCGTCAATTCGGGAGTCAGCGGCGCGATGTCGAGGGGGCCCTGGAGTGCGGATCCATCGGAAGCCCCCAACAGCGAACCACCGCCGGACCCATCGGATGCCGGTAACAGCGACGCACCTCCGTCCGTCTGGTTCGGCACTGAGGCGTCCGAGGCGTGGCTCGCGACGTTCGATGAGTTGGCTTGCGAGCTTCCGCAGCCTGCTAGGACCGTGCACGAGGCCACGAGGATGGCGTAGAGGAGATTGAAACGCACCATGAGCCAAACGTAGTGCGAGCAGGGGACGCGCGTCGATGGTCATGGGCGGTTGCCGGATCCCCTAGCCCGACCTACGAACGCGGTCGGCCTGAATTCGCCGGCAGCGGATCGATCGAGCGTTTCGAGGTGGGGTCGATCGAAGAGCGGGCAGCGGGGTCGATCGGCTGGCGTGCATTCGGATCGTTCGACCGTCGCGTGGATGCATTCAGGGAACTGATGAATGCTCCAAACTCGCGGTCGGCTCCCTGAATGTGCTCGACGAGCCAGCCCTGGAGAAATTGGAGAACTTCGAGGGTGACGGTCGTGTTGTTGGCGGCGAACTCGCGGTGGAAGGCGCCGACGCGTTCGACGAAACTCGCGTGCTGCGCGCGATGGCTCCCAGAAGCGGGGTACCCGTGCCGTGACATGAGCGTTTCTTCGGCGGAGAAGTGTGACTTGGTATACCCGACCAGTTCGTCGAGAATTTTTGCCATGATGTCGCGACCCCTGCCGGCCTTCATCGCGGCGTGAAGCTCATTGATCAGGTGTACGAGGTGCTTGTGCTCCTTGTCGAACTGCTCCACGTGGACGCTGAGGTGTGCATCGTTCCAGTCAATGAAGGACATCGAAGGTGCTCCCAGTGGGTGATTGACGACTCGGCCCTCGGCCCAACGACGTCGGGGTGCGGTTGTTTCGCGTTGACCCAAGAAGAGTACGGAAACCGCGGACGTTCTTTTTAGTAGTGGGTTGAGGTGTCGCCACGCCGATGGGGGCGGTCTGCACGCGTGAAGGTGGAACGCTACGTGCTTTGCTTCGTTGGGTCGGCCGGGTGGAATACCCGCCCGTCGCCCGAACGCCTTTGTAGAGGAATGGAACCATATGCGTGAATGCCGTCGGTACTGGCGTAATCAGTCTTGTGCTGGGCTCCTCTCGGCCATCGTTGTGATGGCGTGCATGGATGGGTGCGGAGGCGTTGCAGATCCTCCTTCCTCGGGCGACGACGGCGGGGCCGATGACGCCGCCGAAGCCGGAGATGGACGCGCATCGGTCGGAATCGGCGCTGCAGGCGATAGTGGGTTCGCTCGCGATGCACGGGGCTTTCTCGGCGGCGATGGGTCCAGCGACGGTCGGACCTCCGATTGCGCGCTCGGCCCGGATGGAACCGATGCGTCCAGCGGCCTAGGGAGTGCCGTGGACGCCAGGGCCACCACCGCGTCCGACGCGGCCGGCGACAGTGCGAATGCCGGCGACGCGAGCGCCCGCACTGAAACCGACGCAACCACCGAGGGTCAGAGCTCGGTCGACGCATGGGCCGACGATGTTGGTGGCGACGAGTCTTCTGGCGAAGCCGCCATGCCTTGCGCCAGCGACACGCCGGTCGCATGCGTCAATCCCGTGACGGCCGCCGACGACTTTTGCTCGAGCGGCGGAGCCTGCAGTGCATGCACCGACATCGCCGACGACCAGAACTGCACCGCCGCCTATGGCGGCGAAGCGTGCGGCAGCGGCTGCGTCTCCTACCTTTGCTTGGCCGGCGTCTGCTCCCCGGGCAATTGCCGCACGGACGGCGACTGCGCGGCCAACGCGAACGGGCCGCTGTGTGGGGTCTCCACCTCCAACCTCTGCGGCAAATGCACGAGCGACGCGCAGTGTGCGGGCGCTCGTCCGACAAGTCCAGTGTGCGACATCGGTACCGGACAGTGCGTTGCGGGCGCCTGCACGCCCAATGCGAGCAACCCCCCCGCCGTCTGTCCCGCAAATCCCTCGGATATCTGTTGCACTTCGGTCTGCCAATCCGCTGGCGGCGCCAATGCCTGCTGCCCAGGACCCCACGCGAATACGTATTGCGCCAGCTTGTTGGGCACTTCGCACGCAACCTGCGTCAACAACGTGTGTACGACGTGCCCCGTCGTGACCGGAGCGAACTACGTGGTCGACCCCGTGCGCGGAAGCGACGTATCGGGTACGGGAGATGGCGCCACAGCCGGCTGCGCACTCGAAACCGTCACTCGAGCGCTCGAAGTCATTGGCACGCCTCTCGTCGCCACGACGATTACGGTCCTTGGGCCGTCCAGCGCCAATGCAAGCGAAGCGTTTCCGATCGCCATTCCCGCCTTGGTGACCGTGACCACGTCAGGAGGATCCGTGACGGTGAACGTGCCGCCGGGCGCGACCGGGTTCTCCCTCGGCGCGCCGAGTTCCGCTATCACCGGCTCCGCGGCGGCGCCGCTGACGATCAGCGGCCAAAGCAACGCCGCGGCGTACGGCATCGTGGCGACCACGGGAAGCCAGCCGAGCACGCAGATCACGAATCTTCTCGTGACCGGATTTCTCGACGACGGCATCCTGGTCGAGAAGAAGGGGGTCCTGTCGATCGGCCCTGGCGTGACCTCGACGCTGAACGGAGTTGTGTCTGCGCGCAAGGCGGGCCTTCACGTCTCGGGCTCCGGAGAAGCCATCGTCAACGTGCCCTCCGGGTCGGCGCCGACGCACTTCGACCAGAACACGAACCACGGCATCTTCGTCGAGGGGAACGGATTCGTCGAGCTCGCGGGCGTGGTGACGAGCGCGGTTGCAGGCACTGGAACCATTACCACCAACGGAAACTACGCCGCCGGAATATGGATTGCCCAGGCCCCCGGAACGCCGCCCCAGAACATCATCCAGGGTGTCGTCTCGTTTGGAGCCACCAGCGGCAACGGCTTGCGGTTCATCACCGGTTCGAATGTCAAGTTGCGAGACAGCGCATCCCTGGGCAATCAGGCGAGCGGAATCCTCATCAGCAGCACGGGGGCGAACAGCGACATCAGCGCGATCGACCTCGGCAATCCCAGCGGGCCGGACTACGGCAACAACACGCTTCAGGCGCCTCTCGGTGCCGCCAGCAACGGTAACGCAGGGATCTGCATGAACGTGCGCCCCAGCTCGGGCACCCTGCGCGCCGCAGGCAACACGTTCGGGAACGCCGACTGCGCCTCGAGCGGCAGCCCGTTGACCATGAACAAGTCCGGTTGCAGCAACAGCGCTTGTGGAGGCGTCTGCGATATCGGCGTCACTGGAGCCGGCAACGACGTGAACGTGTCGAAGTGCACCCATCCGTGAGAGCGGAGCGTGCCGTCTTCGGAAACTCGTGGCAGTACCGCCCGCAATCACATTCCCGGATAGCAAGGGAAGGCCCCCTGCAAGAGTCCTCCGTCCAGCGATCCCCCGTCAGCTACCAACCGCAGAACGTCGTACGAATAGTACGGCGGATTATCGTTCACCCCACCGGCTGGCGCGCCGGCCTCCATCGGATCTCGCGCGACACACCAGACATCCCCCGTGCTTATGCGCGCGCCCGTGGCCATGTTGAAGTCCGGGGGTCCCAGGGTCCCAACGAGGCTGATCTCGGGTGTCCCCGGCGCCTGCAACGCCGCGACGACATTTCCTATGGCGTCAGGACCGACGGAGTATGTCGAGGAACTGAACTCGTTGACGAGTTCGGCCATGCCCGCACCCACAAGCGAACCCTCGAGCGTCGGAGGGCGGTGGGCGGCGACGATCGAGTACACCGTGAAGTACGCGGAATCGTAGTAGTTCTCGGCACCGAGGTCCGAAGAGGATGCGCTTCCAAACGTCGCCACGAAATGCGTTTCATAGTCTGCCAAAACTTGATTGTTAGGCGACGACGCGAAGTTGATGCCGGCTATGCGCTCACGCTTGGCGTCGCCACCGGGGACACTGGGTTCGACGCTGGCTGGGAGCCACTGGAGAACATAAGACGAACCAGCGTTGTAAGGGCCGAGCAGATAAAACGGCTTCGGAGGAGTCGGATTCGTGGTGGTTGTGGTTTCGAGAGTGAGGATCAGAGTCGCGAACTCGTCGGCCGCGAAAGAGATGACGACGTCCGGTCGGAAAGTCGCGAGCTGATTCACCGCGTCAGTGACATCAATGTCTGCCAGGGCGTCCCCGTCCAACGTCGAATGCGACAACGAGACCGCGCAGTAGTTCGTCGCACCGGTGCAGTCGCTTCCTTCCGTCGCCACCGAAGAGTGACCACCGTTCCACGTGAGGACCGCTGTCGCGGCGCTGGCCAGGTCCGTGGTGTCGACCGAGTTCGATGTGACGGTTGCCAGTCTCATGGGAGAAGTGGGGCCCAGAGATGTGGTTGAACGCACGTACGCTTCCACGCGCGGGAGGAACGCCGCGTACGCGGGAGCCAAGTCGCTCGGCTGCCCTAGCATGTGCCAAAGTAGACCGTTGGTGATCAAAGAGGAGAGGCTCGAATTCGTGCCGAACGGGTTCATGAAGAACACGGAAGGGGCGGCCGCGTCGCCGCTCAGATTGACGTTGGCAAATGCCTGCTGGAGGCTCGCGGAGGGGAGCGGAGCAATCAGCGCACGAACGCCTACCTCGTTGACGAGATGGTTCAGGACGACGTTTACGTCTGCGGTATCGGAGCACACGACGAACACCGGCACTCGCAGCGCCGAGCCCGTGCCCGCCGGGATTCCGCCCTGCCCCGCGAAGTCACTCTGCGCAAGTTCGTAGTTGAGATAGCTCGGGTGGCCTGTAGGGTTGGCGGGCGGGAGCGTCGCGAAGGCTCCGATGTAGAGGGGAGCGAGCCCAGCGTCCTCCGCCGCGGCCTCGCCGAGGGCATAGGGACACTCCGTCGTCAGGAGGTGTACGCATCCGTGCGTATCGACGTTGCATGCGACACTCGTCCCAGTCGCCGCGGAGCAGTCACTCTCCGAGTTGCACGACGACGTGCCGCCCTCGACCGCAGCCTCAGGGTTGGTCGCTGCGTCGCTGCCCCCAGCCTCGACCAAGGAGCCGTCCGGGCCGGAATCCAAGGCTCCCGCTTCGGCGAATACGTCAATCGTGACATCGGTCGAGCCAGATCCATCGAGGCCCACCGCGCTCGCGTCGGTCATTGCATCACGCCCGCCGTCCGCCGGAGATGGCACCCCGGAAGACACGACTGTGCCACACGCGCCGGACCCTGCGATCAGTGTGAAGGCTAAAGGAACGAGCAGGACACGTTTCATCTTTCCGACCTCCCCTCTCATCGACATGTCGACATGCGCGTCTCGCCCAAGGGTGACGCCGGGCATAAGGAGCCTGACGATAGCCGCTGCCGACTCCGAGCGATTTCCCGCGGCGAAG
>Ga0326728_10020723_pt1 | contig 12488 bp, 9 predicted proteins | sample MB3enrmetagenome_FD_207602 | JGI IMG/M metagenome (GOLD analysis project Ga0326728, IMG submission 207602) | Lab enriched peat soil microbial communities from McLean, Ithaca, NY, United States - MB31MN | ecosystem: Environmental > Terrestrial > Soil > Wetlands > Peat | place: USA: New York...
TCGTCTTCGAGTTGCTGGACGACACCTTGCGGCTGCGGCTGCTGGCGCGCAGTCAGCGCGACCGCAGCTTGTGGATTTGGACCGGCCATGAATGGCAAGCTCGCGAGCCCGCCACCCGGCGCGCCGAAAAGCCGGAAATCCTGGACGACCCGCGCCTCGAGCCGACGACCCAATGGCTGCGGCGATTGGATTGGTTCACTCCCGAGCGGGGCCTGTGGGTGGGCGATGCGACGGAGAGTTTCCTGGGCGCCCTGGCCCAGGCCTGGCCCAGCCGCCCCGCCGAGGCCCTGTATCTGGGAAACGCGGCCTTTCACCGGCTGTTCCTGGCCCCGCGCCAATTGCGTCCGCGAATCATGGTCAGAGGCAGCGGCATCGATTGGCTAAGCGTTTCGGCCGAGTGGGAGCAGGAGGGCCTCAAGCTGACCGCCGCCGACCTCGAGCGCCTCCAAACGGCCGGCGGCCGGTTTATCAAGCTGCCCGACTCGGGCTGGGTGGAGCTGGATGCCCCCGCGGTCCAGGCCGCGCACGAGGGGATGGCTGACCTCGGGGTGGATGGACTGGCCTCGCTGCCGCAGCGCATCGGGTTGGAAAACGCGGCGCACCTGGACGAGGAAGGTCTGGAACGCTTTGGGGATTCACCGCAGGCCAGGGCGTTGCGCGAGCGCCTCAAGGACTTCAAAGGCATCGCCGAAACGGCCCTGCCCGGCGGCGTGCGCGCGCAAATGCGGCCCTACCAGAAGGAGGGCTACGACTTCCTGTGCCATCTGGCGGAGGTCAAGCTCGGGGGCATCCTGGCCGATGACATGGGGTTGGGCAAGACGCTCCAGACGCTGGCGTGGCTGGCCTGGCTCAAGGAGCGCCACGCCGGACATCCCAAGCCTTCGCTGGTCATCTGCCCGGCCTCCGTCCTGCACAACTGGCGGCGCGAGGCCAACCGGTTCACGCCGCGGCTCAAAGTGCTGGTCCTGGAAAGCGGCGCCGCCCGGCACAACCTGCGCAAGCGGATACCGCAACACGACCTCATCGTGACCAATTACGCCCTGCTCCGCCGCGACCTCGACGAATTCCAGAAGTTCGCCTTCCGCGCCGCCATCCTCGATGAGGCCCAGTTCATCAAGAATCCCGGCGCGCAGGTCACCCAATCCGTCAAGCAGTTGCGCGCGGAGCACCGCCTGGCGCTCACGGGCACGCCGCTCGAGAACCGCTTGCTGGATTTGTGGAGCATCGTCGATTTCATCCAGCCCGCCTATCTCGGCACCCAGGAGCAGTTCTCGGAGACCTACGAGCCGCGCGGTGAGAATGCCGAGTCCGCCCAGCGCATCGCCCGGCGCCGACTCTCGGCCCGACTGCGTCCCCTGCTCCTGCGCCGGCTCAAGCGGCATGTCGCCAAGGACCTGCCCGAGCGCATCGAACAGCGCCGCGACTGCGTCCTGGGCGAGGAACAGCGCCGGCTCTACCTGGCCGAACTGCGCCGCAGCCGCGAGCAGGTGATGAAGACCGTCGCCGAAAAGGGCCTGCCCCGGAGCCAGATGCACGTCCTGGCCGCGCTGACGCGGCTGCGCCAAATCTGCTGCCATCCCCAATTGGTGGGCAGCGATTCGCCCTCGGGAAAAACCGACACGCTCTTCGAGCTGCTCGATTCGCTCGTGGCCGAGGGGCAGAAGGTGCTGGTCTTCAGCCAGTTCGTGCAGATGCTCCTGTTGCTCGAGCGGGAGTGCGCCCAGCGCCAGTTGGCCACGCACCTGCTGACCGGCCAGACCAAGGAACGGCAGCAGGTGGTCAATGCCTTTCAGGAGGACCCCAATCCCGCCATCTTCCTGCTCAGCCTCCGCGCCGCCGGCACCGGCCTGAACCTGACCACCGCCAGCTACGTCGTGCTTTACGACCCGTGGTGGAACCCGGCCGTGGAAGCCCAGGCCATCGACCGCTCCCACCGCATCGGCCAGACCCAAACCGTCAACGCCTACCGCCTCATCTCTCCGGGAACCGTCGAGGAAAAAATCTGGGAACTTCAGCAAAGCAAGGCCCAGACCATCGCCGACGTGCTCGGCGAGGAGGGATTCGCCCGCAGCCTGACCAAGGCGGACCTGGATTACCTGTTTGCGGAGGACTGACGGGGCGCGGCGGCGGACCAATTAGCCCGGATGTTTCATGAGTTACAGGCGCCCGACGGAGCGCGGGCCGGTAGCGCAGGCTTCCAAGCCTGCTGTGTCGCCGACTTCCAAGCCGGCGGCCTGCCGGGTGGCTCGGACGCCCGGCGGGTTTGGAAACCCGCGATACAGCAGACTTGGAAGTCTGCGCTACGGACAGCATGTGAGAAATATCCGGGTTAGCGGTCCCTTAGGAGCCGCCCAGGAGCCGCCGCCACCATGAGGCGTGCGCCGCCGGCAATTGGGCCAGGGAATCGCGCAAGCGCCGCCAGATGCCCGGCGGCACCGGCGTGCGCGACGCATCGTGCCGCAGCATTTCTTCGGCGCTCCCAAATTCCAGCGCCGCCGATTGCTGTGCCTGCTGTTCCTGCTGCTGTTGCTGGGCGTCCTGCTGCTGCTCCTGCGAATTGAACTGGGTCTGGCGTTTCATGACTCAAGCGCTTTTCTCGAAAAGGACGGCAAAGGCCTTGCGGGCGCGGTGCAGCTTGCCCCGCACCGCGTCGGGCGTTTGTTCGGTCAGCGCTCCGATCTGCTCATAGCTCAATTGCTCGTCGGCCACGAGCAGGAGCAGCAGGCGGTATTCGGCGGGCAGCCGGTCCAGGGTCGTCTGGATGCGCTGGCCGAGTTCCTTGGTCTCGAGCACCCGCAAGGGCGAATCGGTCCTGGCGGCCGTGGTTTCCCAGAGGGCGTCGTCGACGTTGCTCAGAATGTGCCGCTGGTGCCAGGCCTGTTGGAGGTTTCGGCAATGGTTGATGGCGATCCGGTAAAGCCAAGTCCGCCAGGACGATTCCCGCCGGAACTGGTCCATTTTGCGGAACGCCTTCAGGAACACGTCGTGCGTCGCGTCCTCCGCCTTTTGGGGATCGCCCAGCAGCCGCAAGGCCAGGTAGAAAATCGCGCGGCTGTGCTCGTTGTAAACCTTGGCGAATTCCGAATCCTCCGGCGCGTCCGCGGGCTCGGCCGAAGAGCGGCCTGGGCGCGCGCGATGGGCGTGCTGGACCAGCGCCGGGCGGGGCCCGGGCTCGGCCATTCCGCCCTCGGCGTCGTCCGCGCGCTCAGATTCTGCCGGCGGCTCGCTCACGCGTGTAGTCACGGGCCATTAGACAGCAGCCTGGGCCAAATGTCACGCCGCAAGCGGGAGTTGCAAGCAAGAGCGTGCGCATCTCAGATTTTTCCGAATGGGCAGGTGTTCCAAAGCATTGAGAATTATTGAGAATTGAAAATTGAAAATCGGTTAATGGTAATTAATATCCACGTTCGATGCGGCCCGAAGAACTTTCAGACCGGCTATGGGCGTTCGCGGCCCGAATCGGAAAGGTCGTCGATGCCCTGCCGGAGACACGCCTGGGTCGCCATGTGGCCAACCAACTGGTGCGCCGTGGCACCGCGGTCGCGCCGAACTACGATGAGGGCCGCGTTGGCGAAAGCCGCGCGGATTTCGTTCACCAGGTTAATGTGGCCCTGAAGGAACTGGCGGAGACCCGCGGCTGGCTGAAGTTCATGATCATCGCGCGACTGCTTCCGGCCCGGCGCGTCAAAGCCCTCTTCGAGGAATGCGAGCAGCTTTGCCGGATTTCGGGCAAATCAGTTTCGACCGCCAAGGCCGACAGCCAGCACTCACGCAAGGACCTCATTTACCAATAACCAATTCTCAATAATCAATTCTCAATCAGATTCCTCCGAAAAAGGCCCTGTGGGAAAAATCTGAGATGCGCACAGCAAGAGCGCCTCGCTCAATGCGCGGACACGCGGCGGCGAGTGCCCAGGAGCGGCTCGGCGACGAGCAGGAGGAGGACCAGGGCCAGCGGCCAGTGGAAGCGGTCGACGCCCAATTTGCGGCCGGGGACTGAGCCGGAGGTGGTGTCGAGGTCCCGGATGGCGAGACGGACCTTGGCCAGGCCCTCGCCCAAGGGCCCCAGGGGAAAATAGGAGCCGTGCGTGGTCCGGGCAATGGCGCGCAGGGTGGCTTCATCGAGCCGGCTGCGCACGACCTCGCCGCGCCGGTCGCGGACCAACTCCGGCTTGCCTTGCTCGTTGAGGAACTCGATTTCCGAGCCGGCCGGAGTTCCGACGCCGACGGTGAAGACGACCACGCGCTCCTTTGCCAGGGCCTCGGCAAAGTGGAGGGCGCCTTGCTCGAGGTCCTCGCCGTCGGTCACCAGCACGAGCAGTTTGAGCCGCTCGCTCTTGTCCATGGCGCGGAACCCTTCATCGAGGGCCCGGCCGATGTCGGTGCCCAGGACCGGGATCGTCGTATCGTCCAAGGTGCTGAGCGCATCCTGGAAGGCGCCGTAATCAAAGGTGAGCGGGCATTGCAGAAATGCCTGGCCGGCGAAGGCGACCAGGCCAACGCGGCCGCGTCCGTGGTGCTGGACATAGTCCAGGACGGCGAGCTTGGCGCGCTGCAGGCGGCTGGGGGAGACGTCCGTGGCCAACATGCTCCGCGAGCAATCCACCAGGAAAACCATGTCCTGGCCCAGCAGGTATCCGGCGTCGGCGCGTTCGCCCCACTGGGGCCGGGCCAAGGCCAGGCCCATCCCCGCCACGGCGAGGAGCAACAGCCCCTCTTTGATTCGGCGGCGCAACGGGCTGTGGGAGCCGGTCAGGTCCTTGACGAACGCCGGCGCCGCGATTCGCGCCAGGTGCCGGCGCCGCATCCACGCCGAATACGACTGCAACGCCAGCAACACCAAAGGCCCCAGCCCCGCCAGCCAAAGCCAGGACGGTTCCGCAAAATGAGGATTAGCGAATGAAGAGGTCATTTAGGCGCGGAGCGGAGGAAAGGGACGAGGGACGAGGGACGAGGGACGAGCGTGAACCGTGAACCCGCCTTCGCCGAGGCTACGGCGGGCAGGCTGTGAACTGTGAACTCCCTCATGGGACCCTCCGCAAGCGTGTATTGGCCAGGATCATTTCGAGCGTAAAAAGCCCGAAGGCGGCGAGCAGAGGCCATTGGAACAAGGGCCGGTAGCTGGTAAAACGCCGGAGCTTGACCTCGGTTTTCTCAAGGCGATCAATGTCGTTGTAGATGCTCTGGAGTTCGCGGCGGTTGGTGGCGCGGTAGAATTTGGCCTTCGAGAGAGCGGCCATCTTGCCCAGGACGCTGTAGTTGGCCGGCTGGAGGGTCATCGTGGGTCTGAGATTGCCCTGGGCATCGAGGAGCAGTTTGCCGGTGGCGGGCTCGAAGGCGTACAACTCGCAAGGCTGCTCGATGCCGATGCCGATGGTATAGACCTTTTGGCCCAGGGCGGCGGCCAGTTGGGCGGCGGGCACCGGGTCGATGTCGCCCTTGTTGTTGTCGCCGTCGGTCAGGACGATGGCGATGCGGCTCTTGCTGTCCTTGACGGCCTGGAGCCTTTTGGCGGCGGCGGCGGCGGCGTCGCCAATGGCGGTGCCGAGGTCGCGGACCAAGCCGACGTGCAGCCGGTGGAGGTTCTCGATGAGCCACTCGTGGTTGAGGGTGAGCGGGCTGGCGAGGTAAGGCACGGCCGAGAAGACGATGAGCCCCATCCGGTCGCTGGGGCGTCGGCGGATGAAGTCCTCGAGCACTTGGGCGGCGATGTCATAGCGTGACACGCGCTCGCCAGGGCCGCCCATGTCCAGGGCCATCATCGACCACGACAGGTCCAGCACCAGCATGATGTCCACGCCGCTGGCCTGCGTTTCGGTGTGGTCATTGGCGAAGCGCGGCCCGGCCAGGGCCCCGATGCACAGCCCCACGGTGAGCAGTCGCAGGAACAGGAGCAGGCGCCCCGCCGCCGCGCGGGCGGACGCGCCCGCGGCCCGCGCCAGGTCCGCGCTGGGGAACCGCAGGGCCGAGAGCCGGCCCGGACGCCCGTGCAAAAAGGCATAGATGGGCAGCAGCGCCAGCAGTCCCAGCAGCCAGGGTAATTGAAACTCAAGATTGCCCGTCATGGGAGTGCGGAGCGGCGAATGCGGAGCGGGAAGTGGGCAGCGCCGGGAGCGGCGCGGGGGTTGGGGCGTTCGGACTCGGCGGCTCGGCCAGGCGTCGTTGCGCGGCCTCGATGAGCGCGAGCGCCCGCTCGACAGCCCCAAGGGGCGGCTGCGGCGCCGCCGGCGCGAACTTCCGTTCGTCGCAACGGCGGAGAAACTCGGAAATCCCGGCCGACAACTCCGGCCCGACCGGCTGGTTATGGCTGAGCACGGCGCAAAACTCCGCGGTGGTCAATTCCTCCGCCGGCAGGCCGAAGGCGGCAACGAGGTAGCGCCGCAGGATGCGCGAGACGCGGCTCAGCAGGAGGCCTTCTTCCGGCCTTCGCCGCAGGCGAACCAGCGCCTGCCGGGCGAGCGTTTCGGGCGCCGGCGGCGGGGGTGGCTTGCGCCGCGTGAGCAGCCAACCGGCCACGCCCAGGAAAACCAGCGCCAGCGCGGAGCCCGCCACGATCGAGAGCCCATGTTCCTCCCAGAATCCGGGCGGGATTTCTCCTCGCGGCGGGCGCAGAGGCGGGATTTGGTCCGGGAGATTGGTCGCGGCGCAGGCCAGGAGGCCCAGGCAGGTCCCAATTCGTCTTTTCACCCTCGCCTCCTTCCGCGCCGGGTTTCGAAGAATTGTTGCAGGGTTTGGGCGAAGGCCTCGGCGGTGCTGAAGCGGAGGGTGTCCACGCCCGCGCGGCGCAAGGTGCGGTCCAACTCCGCGAGGCGTTGGGCGTTGGTGGCGGCGTATCGCTGGCGGACGGCGGCGCGGTTGGAATCGACCTCGAGCAGTTCGCCGGTCTCGGCGTCCTCGATGGTCAGGAGGCCCGCGGGGGGCAACTCGCCCTCGCGCGGGTCGTGCAGGTGGAGGCAGACCAGGTCGTGCCGGGCATTGGTGAGGCCGAGTTCCTGGACGGTGTCGCGCCCGGCGGCGGCGGCGGCGCCGAGATTGTGCAGGAAATCGGTCAGCAGAAAAACAATCGAACGCCGGTGCAGGACGTGATTGAGAAAGGCCAGCGCGGCGGGAATGTTGGTGGCGCGGTGTTTGGGCTGGAAAGAGAGGGTCTCGCGGATCAGGCGCAGGATGTGGCGGCGGCCCTTGCGCGGGGGCAGAAACAACTCGACCTGGTCGCTGAAGAGCAGGAGCGCGACCTTGTCGCTGCTGCGGGCGGCGGAGATGGCCAAGGTGGCGGCGATTTCGGCGGCGAACTCGCGTTTGCTGCGGTGCCAGGAGCCAAAGGCCGAAGAGGCGGAAACGTCCACCGCCAGCACCATAGCCAACTCCCGCTCCTCGCGGTAGCGTTTCACGAACGGCCGGCCCATGCGGAAGGTCACGTTCCAATCAATGTCGCGCACCTCGTCGCCCGGGATGTACTCGCGCAACTCCTCGAAATCCATGCCGCGGCCCTTGAAGTGGCTCAGGTAGGCGCCGACCATGGTATCGTTGACCAGCCGATTGGTGCGGACCTCGACCCGGCGGACGGACTCGATGAGTTCAGAGACCTTCATGGCAAACGGCCAAAACTAGCGCCAACTCCTGGCGAGCAGGGCGTGAGGTGTGCCGAGTGACGAGTGACAAGTGACGAGTGTGAACTGTGAACTGTGAACCGTGAACTGCGGGTCCCCTCATGGGACCGGCACGGAGTTGAATATTTTCTTGATAATCGCATCGGTGGTCACGGCTTGCGCCTCGGCTTCGTAAGTGAGGATGATGCGGTGGCGGAGGACATCCGGGCCAATGCTCTTGACATCCTCGGGAGTGACGTAGGCGCGGCCTTGCAGCAGCGCCCAGGCGCGCCCGGCCAGGGTGAGGTAAATCGTCGCTCGCGGCGAAGCGCCGAACTGGATGAAGTGCTTGAGGTCAAGCTGGTACTTCTCCGGCTTGCGCGTGGCGAAGACCAGGTGAACGATGTAGTTTCTGACCTTTTCGTCCACGTGGATCTGGTCCACCAGCTTGCGGGTTTGGAGGATTTCCTCGAGCGGAATGACCGGCTGCACGCCGGTCTCGGGCGCGGTGAAGGCCATGCGGTCCAGAATCTTGCGCTCTTCCTCGAAGGAGGGGTAGTCCAGCAGCACCTTGAACATGAAGCGGTCGACCTGCGCCTCCGGCAAGGGATAAGTCCCCTCCTGGTCGATCGGATTCTCGGTAGCCAGCACCAGGAAGGGCAGGGGCAGGGGCATGGTTTCCCCGCCGAGGGTCACCTGGCGCTCCTGCATGGTCTCGAGCAGCGCCGACTGCACTTTGGCCGGCGCGCGGTTGATCTCGTCGGCCAGAACGAAATTGGCGAAGACCGGGCCTTTTGTGGCCCGGTACTTGCCGTCCTGGGGATTGTAGATCAACGTGCCGACGATGTCCGCCGGCAGGAGGTCGGGGGTGAATTGGATGCGATGGAACGAGGCGTGAATGGCGGCGGCCAGCGTGCGGACCGAGAGGGTCTTGGCCAGGCCGGGCACCCCCTCGAGCAGCACGTGGCCGTTGGCCAGCAAACCCACCAGCAGCCGGTCCACCAACTGCTCCTGGCCCACGATGACCTTGCCCACTTCGGCCCGAAGCTTCCCGATCCAGGCCGCGGCCGCCTGGACTTGTTCGTTCAACGCTACGCTCATGTCCTCCCAATCTATCAAGGATCGCCGCGGACTCAAGTTGTATGCGCGCGGAGAGGAACCTCCGGGGGCGTGACAGAATTCTTCGGGCCGGATCGCGATGCTCATTAACACCCCGCTTCAGCGGGGTGCGGGTGCGCTGGCAGAGCCAATGCAACCGCTTTAGCGGTTTTTGGTCCGTACGGCCCGAGCCCCGGAGCGGAAAACCGCTGAAGCGGTTAGACCTGCCGCTCGAGCCGCCCACACCCCGCTGAAGCGGGGTGCTAATGAGAACGCCATAGGCATATACATGATTTCATATGCCCTTTGGCGCAAATTGGCTGGAAAACTGGCGACGCGAAGAGTTCTGTCAGGCGCCCGAAAGCTGCGGGGGGCCAGCCCTGTGTCCACGGCCAGCGTTGTCCCCCTCACCCGCGCGCGCGCTCGCAGGTCCCCTTGGCCTGGCACTCAGCCCCGGGCTCCGGCCTGCGGGCTGTGGAACGGGGATCGGCTTTGGCCGAGAAAACCAGGAACAGGAGCAAGACGGCCCCGATGGTCACCAGGCTCACATACAGACCGAGCACAGGCGCGGCGAAGCTGAACTCGATTTGGTGCTCACCGGGGGGCACCTGCACGCCGCGCATGACATAATTGCAGCGCAGCAGCGGCGCCGGCTTCCCGTCCACCGTGACTTTCCAGCCTGGATCGAACTTGTCGTTCAAGAGCAGCACAGAGGCGGCGGCGGCCTGGGCGCGCAGCACCAGCCGTTTGGGGGCGTAGCTCGCAAATTGGACGGTTCCGGCGGGCGGATTCGTGTTGAGCGGGGCGGGCGGGGGCGGCGGCAGCGGGTTGGCCACGAGGACGACTCGGGCGGAGTCGAAGCCTGGGCTGACCAGTTGCTTGAGGCTCTCCTGGTCGTTGGTGGAGACCTGCCAATGGGTATAGAGCTTGGCGCGCGGCAGGGCGGCGCCGTACTCGAAGAGGGCCAGGGGACCGTCCGTGGAGGGCTCGGCGGTCAGTTGGTTGTAGGCCACAATCGGGCCGGTCACGCTCGCCTTGGCGTCCAGCCGGAAGAGCTTGAGTATCTTGAACGACTTGTGGACCGGGTCCAGGAGTTGATTGAGCTGGTCCGGCGGCAGCGCCAGGCAGAGCAAGTAGCGCGTGTTGGTCAGCTCCCAGTGCCGCAGCGGGGTCGTGCCGACGGTCGTTTCATAGGCCAGGTAGTCGACCGGCACGCGCGGCAGTTGGATCACGTCGAGCGACTGGACGTTGTAGTACTGGAAGAGGTGCTGCACCCACTCGCTGCCGTACAGGTCCCGCATGGTAATGTAACTTTGTGCCAGGATGGGCGGCAACTTGCTGAGGTCGAACAACTGATCCAGCGGCAGGAGCGAGACGCGCTGCTCGAACGGTTTTTCGCGCAGGAAATCCACAATCGCGTTCGGGGCGTAGGTTTGTTTCCAATTATAGATGACGACCCACGGCAGGTTGGCCACCACCAAATCCCCCGCGATGAGCAGCCCCAGGAGCGCCTTCCCCACCCACGTCCGCCGGCCCTTGAAAAAGCCGATGAGAATGGCCGCGACCAGGGTCAGCGCCAGCGTCAGCAACAGGAGAAACCATCCCGCTTGCCGCAGGCTGAACGCGGCGAGCGCGCGGCTCCTGGCGGCGTCGAAACCGGCCTCTTGCAGGTAGGCCACCAGGCGGGCGGCTTTGCCGGCGTACACGACCAGGGCCGCCACGGCTGCGGCCAGGGCCACACACGTGCCCCTGATCCAGTTCTTGTCGAACGTCGTGACCCCGCTCCACCAGGCTCGCACTCTCGCATCGAAGCCCTGCGCCTCCCCCTCGCCGGCTTCCGTCTCCCTTGGCAGGTATTGCCGGCACAGGTTCTCCAAGCCGTAGCCAAAAAGGATGACCAATATCCAGGAGGCGACATGAATAAACTTGGCCGGGCTGCGGAAGAGCGAGGCGTAAGGCAGGGCATACAAGAACCGGTAAAGCGGCGCGTGCCGCCCAAAGGCCATCAGCAGCGAAACCACCGCCCCGCCCAGCCAGAAGTAGATGAACCGCCGCTCGGCTATCGAGAGGCTCCCGTTGGCCCGCCGGAAGGACTGCGCCACTCCCCACAGGGCGATGATGACGACCAGCACGCCCGCGTAAGAGCCGCCCCCGGTCTGGCGCGGAAAGGGGCCGTTGGGCTGCGGCACTTCTTTGCCGGCCGCGCGCTGGGCGAGGTAATCCTCCCAGGCCACGTCCTGTCCCACCGCCCCCCAATACTGGCCGTCCCGGAACCAGCGCGAGCCCACGGCCATGTCTTGGGGCGTATCCATGCGAAAGCCGAAGAGCCCCGGCACGAGCAAGCCCAGCGTCTCCTTCTTGGGCAGGCTCCATTGCGTCGCCTCGTTCCATCGCCGCGCCTTGCTGGCCGCATCCTGGCCCATGCCGGCGATGCCCTGGACCTGCGTGCCGATCATCGTGCTGAGCGCCCCCGCCGCCGCCAGCGCGGCAAACCCCGCCACCACCGCCAGCCGGCCCAGACCCCGCGCCAGCCTCCTTCCCGCGATGGCCAGCCGGCCCGCATCCGCTTCCCCGGGCGCCGGGCTGGTGAGCGCCTGGAAAACGACAAACGCCCCCACAAAAACGCTGAACATCGCCCCGATGTCCGCCGCCTCCGTCACCGCCATGCCCACCACGATTCCCGCCAGCATCACCCGGACCCAGCGCCTGCGGACCGGCTGGCCATCAAGGTCCGCCAAGGCCGCCAACGCCAGGAAATCCAGGCCGAAGGAAAGCGTCTGCGACGCCACGCCCCAGCAGGCCGGCGAGAAAAAGTCCGAATTCAACGCCGCCGCCAGCCCGCCCAGCAAGCAAGCCGCCGGCGAAAACTTCCACTGCCGGAAGCAGAGCCAGGCGCTCAGGCCCAAAAACAGGATCGCAAGAGCGGCCCAGAGCTTCGAGTACCACAACGGGCCCAGCACGATGAGCACACTCGTCGCGACGGACAGAAAGCCGGTGGGCATCGCGCTCCCCAGCCAGTTCAGGTCCTCCCAGCAACCAAACAGCGCACTCGGCAGTTTGGCCCAGTCGGCGCAAAGCTGGCCCAGGGGACCGTCGTTGGAGAAGACCGTGTAATCCGCCTTGAGGGCCTTCCAAAACAGGAGCAGCAGCACTCCGAGCAACAGAACGGCCATCAGACCGAACTGCAAAATACCCGCCCACCGCCCCGGGCCCGGTGAGGCCGGCTGCGCAGTCGAACCCGCTGGTTTCATGCCATTGATATTATAGGTAAACAAGAGTATCAGCCTCCCCGTTCAATCTCAACCGTGAAAATGAACCGCGATCCATTCGGGGCGCATGACGAGATTCTTCGCTCAGTTCCTGGTTTACGAAAAGGAGCCGGACTACGTCTGCCTCGCCACCCTTCGCCTTTTTGGTTGACACCCAAGCCGCCCTTTTGCAGCATGGCCCGCGGTACGTTCTGGGGGGTACAGACCGCCTGGGGGGGTACGCCAGATTAGAGTTCAGACTTAAGGATAGCTATGAGGACCAGCACTAGGAACCAAGTTGCGGCCGCGGTGTGCTTGGCCGCCTTTTTCATCGTTGACTCCATTGCCGGCCAGACGGGCTGCGCACCCGCGCCCTCGGGGCTGGTCGGCTGGTGGGCGGGCGAGGGCAACGCGTTGGACAGCACCGGTGTGAACGACGGCGTGCTCGAGGGCAACATGGCTTTCGTTCCGGGCGAGGTCGGCCTGGCGTTCAGCCTGGATGGGACCACGGCCGACGTGCGCGTGCCGGCCTCGACCTCGGTGGATGTCGGGG
>Ga0326728_10020725_pt1 | contig 12487 bp, 10 predicted proteins | sample MB3enrmetagenome_FD_207602 | JGI IMG/M metagenome (GOLD analysis project Ga0326728, IMG submission 207602) | Lab enriched peat soil microbial communities from McLean, Ithaca, NY, United States - MB31MN | ecosystem: Environmental > Terrestrial > Soil > Wetlands > Peat | place: USA: New York...
CCGGCACCTGCACGTAGCGCATGGCGCGGAAGAAATCGCCGGTGGTCGGCACCAGCAGCGGAATATCGTTGTCGTTATCCAGGTGGACGATGTACTCCATGCCGTTCGCGGCGCACCAATCCGCCTGCACTTTGAAAAAGTTGTCGCGGAACAGCGCCGACCACACGTCCGAGTAGTCGGCCTGCACGCGGTGCGCGTCTTGGGAAGGATTGGACAGCAGCAGGTCCGGCAGCAGCGCGGTCAGGTCGTACCCCTTGCTGCTTTGGAAATCGGCCAGCGACTGGTCGGTCCAGGGGACGGCGTAGCACTCGGGCTCGTCGCCCCTGAACCCCAGCACCGTCTTGCCGAACTCGTCGCCGATGGCGGTCTGGTACTTCTGGTGTACAATGCTCAGGAACAGACGGGTGTCGTCGGCGTTGAGGAAGTCGAACATCGAGTACTGGGTATTCTTGGGGAAGCCGGGGCTGTTCACATAGCGCGTCGGCTGGGTGCGATACTGCCACTCGACGAGCGTGATCTGCCAGGTGCCGGCCGGTGGCGTCCAGTTGAGCTCGCCGTTGACGATCTGGAGAGTGACGACGGCCCCGGAGCCGGTCTGGGTTGCCCAGGCGGCCAGCGCCTGGGCGGGGACGCCGATCGCCACGGGTTTACCACCTGTGGCAGTGACGCTGGAGACGGCCACCAGAGCCTTCATGAGATCCTGGGGATACTGGTTGGTGAATACGCCGCCGGCGAATCCACTGGGGTAGCTGCCCTCGTCCGCTATCCACACGCGCATGCCCCGGTCGCGCGCGGCGTAGACCGCAAACTGGACAAGCGAAAACCAGGTGTCGGATAGGTAGTCGATTCCGAGGCCGTAGTAAGCCCATATGGTGACGCAAGTGATGCCGTGCGCCTGAATCTCATCCAGGTCGCTGAGGATGTCGCTTTCCGTCATCTCCCCGTTCCAGTACCACCACAGCGTCATTCCGTATTCGGCGGGGGGAGTGGAGAAGTTGGCCGCCGCTTCGCGCGCGGACGGCACGGTTATTTGCTGCCAGGGGCGCTCGGCGGCAACGGCGGAGAACGCCAGCAGAACGGTCGCAAACAGGATTCGCATGGCGCGTCTTAATGGTAGCATTCGGCAATGACGCTCCGGTGTGGCCTCCAGCTTCCAGGTGCTTGAGCTTCGGCCACGAAACAGAAACGGCGACACCTTGAGCGGAGACCGCAAACTGCGCTGGCTGAGTAAGCTCGGGTGTTCCGGGCTGTGTCCTCCTGAGTACCTCTGCCAGGTCCGCGGCGCTGCGACGCGCATTCAGACGGTGCACCGCCAGAGGCGCTGCGGGTCCCCGCTTTGCAGTGCTAGCGGACTACGCGGGCGCCTTTGCCCTTCATGACCGATTCGACTTCCTTGAGCGTGGCCATGCTGGTGTCGCCTGGCGTGGTCATGGCCATGGCGCCGTGCGCGGCGCCGTACTCGACCGCCTGTTGCGGCGTCTTGCCGGCCAGGAAGCCGTAGGCCAGGCCGGAAGCGAAGCTGTCGCCGCCGCCGACGCGGTCGTAGATCTCGAGGTTCTCGCGCAGCGGGGCTTCGTAGAATTCGCCGCCGGTCCACAGGATGGCGCCCCAGTCGTTGAGGGAGGCCGTCTTGGCGTTGCGCAGAGTGGTGGCCACGGCCTGAAAGTTGGGGTACATCTTGACCACCTCGGTGATCATCTTCTTGAAGTTCGCCGGGTCCAGCTTTGAAATGTGCTCGTCCAGACCAGGCACCTGGAAGCCAAGCGCCGCGGTGAAATCTTCCTCGTTGCCGATCATCACGTCCACCAGCGAGGCGATCTTGCGGTTCACCTCGACGGCGCGGGCCGTGCCGCCCTGCGACTTCCACAGCGAGGGACGGAAGTTCAGATCGTAGGAAATCACCGTGCCCGCCGCGTGTGCCGCCTCCATGGCCTCGATCACAATCTCCGAGGTGGTGGCCGACAGCGCCGCGAAGATACCGCCGCAGTGGAACCAGCGCACACCCTCGACCTGGAAGAGCTGTTGCCAATCCACGTCGCCGGGCTTGAGCTGGGAGGCCGCCGACCAACCGCGGTCGGAGCAACCCACCGCCGCGCGCACGCCGAAGCCCTTCTCGGTGAAGTTGAGTCCTACGCGCGCCGCGCGGCCGATGCCGTCGAAAGGGACCCACTTGACGTGCGAGAGATCCACGCCGCCTTGCAGCATGAGGTCTTCGAGCAGACGGCCGATATCGTTATCCACGATGGCGGTGACCACGGTGGTGGGCAGGCCGAAGCAGCGGCGCAGTCCGCGGACCACGTTGTACTCGCCGCCGCCCTCCCACACCTGGAAGGAGCGCGTGGTGCGGATGCGGCCGTCGCCGGGGTCGAGCCGCAGCATGATCTCGCCCAGCGCGGCGGCTTCCCATTTGCACTGCTCGCGAGATTTGAGGCTGACGGCCATGGTCACTTCTCTCCCCGGATCTGGCGGATCAGATCGAGCGTATCCTTCACCTTGGCGGTGATGCCGGCGTAGTCGCCCGCTTTGAGGAGTTCCTTGGTGATGAGGTTGGAACCCATCCCGACGCAGGCAACGCCGGCCCCGAACCAGGCCTTGAGCGATGCCTCGGTGCTCTCGACGCCGCCGGTGGGCATGATGGAGACCCAGGGGCACGGGCCTTTGACCGCCTGGACGAACTTGGGGCCGCCGACCTCGCCGCCGGGGAACACCTTCACGATCTCGCAGCCCAACTCTTCGGCCTGGGAGATTTCGCTGGCGCTTCCGCAACCGGGCGAGTAGGGAATCTTGCGCCGGTTGCAGGCGCGCGCCACGTCGGGGTTGAGAATCGGGCCCACCACGAAGTTGGCGCCGCAGTTGATGTAGAGCGAGGCCGTGCCAGGGTCCACCACCGAGCCGACGCCGAGAATCATGGCGGGGAGTTCCTTGGCGCAGTAGCGTTCGAGCTCGGTGAAGACTTCCCAGGCGTGATCGCCGCGGTTGGTGAACTCGAGCAACGGGCAGCCACCGGCGAAAACCGCCGTCGCGACCTTCTTGGCGACCTCGATATCGGCGTTATAAAACACGGGCACCATGCCCGTTTGGATCATCGTATTCAGGACTTTGAGTCTTGGGAATCGTGCCATGTGTTATTTCCTTGATTCTGCTGGGATAACGATCACGCTAACAGACATCTCCCTGGGATGCAATTGCCGCTGCTGGCTTTCATTTTTTTCTTTCTTTGTTCTTTCTTTTTTTCTTTTATTCTTATCCGGGATGGTCTATAATCGCTGACACGGCCCTGAATGGCAAGGTCCAGGATCGCCGGCCATTCGGACCGCTGGAAAGCGAGGAAGTACCGATGGCTGATTGCAGTGTGTTTCTAGAACTAGATCAGGCGCAGCTCGAGGTCATCACCAGGGTGCTTGGGTCTGCGTGTCCGGTGGTGCAGCTCACGGCCCGCCACCGAACCGATCCAGTCCTGTTGTACGGCGTGTTTCCCCATCACCAGGGTGGTGTCCATCCCTTGTACGCAGTCCCACTCCCCGACAAACCCGGCCAGGTGGGCATCCATCTCACCGAGTCCCAGAAGGAGGAGTTGCAGCGCGCAGGCGTAGAGCCCTGCGAGTATATCGAAGTCGAACCCATAGGTCTGAAGTATGGTGTGGTGATAGGCCCCGTAGTGAAGTACGGCGCTCCCGTGGTGAAGTACGGCGTTGTGATAGACCGCCCGGTGGTGAAGTACGGCATGCCGGTTCCGCCTCCGGGCGCGTCCAAGGCGTGACCCGGCATGGGGATCGAGGGCCCTTACGTCCCCGTCCGCTGCGTCTGGGAGCTCACGCTACGGTGCAACATGCGTTGCCTGCACTGTGGGTCGCGCGCCGGCAAGGCGAGGGCGGACGAACTTAGTGTGGAGGAGTGTTTTCGCGTCGGCGACGACCTCGCCGCGCTCGGCTGCGAGCAGGTGACGTTCATAGGCGGCGAGGTGTTCCTGTATCCGGGCTGGGAGCAGGTCGCCCAGCGCTTGGCCGGCGCCGGCGTCGCGGTCAACATCATCACCAACGGCTTTCTGATGGGCGACCGGCAGATCGAGCAGATCCGGCAGGCCGGCTTGGCCAACGTCGGCATCAGCCTCGACGGCATGGAGGAGAACCACAACCGCATCCGCCGCGTGCCGTCCTCGTTCCGCAAGACGCTGGAAGCCTTCGAGCGGCTCAAGCAGGAGGGCATCTCCACGGCGGCGGTGACCAGCCTGCTGAGCTTTAACGTGGGCGACCTGGAGGCGATCTACCAGTTGCTGGTGAGCTATGGGGTGGAAGTCTGGCAGCTCCAGATCGCCACCGCCATGGGAAACCTGGCGGACGGGACGCCGCTGCTGCTGTCTCCAAAGGAACTGCCCCGGATCACGGCGTTTATCATCGACAAGCTGTGCGAGCGGAAGATGCACATCTACGCCGGCGATGACATCGGCTACTACGACGCCAATGAGCCTTGCCTCCGCACGCCGGTAGGCGTCATCGCGCTGTGGCCGGGCTGCCAGGCGGGGCTGCGGGCGGTGGGCATCGACAGTGTGGGCAACGTCAAAGGTTGCGAGTCGCTTTACTCCGACGTGTTCATCGAGGGCAACATCCGCCAGGAGAGCCTGTCGCAGATCTGGAACAAGCCGGGCGCCTTCGCTTACAATCGCCAGTTCGAGCCCGCCATGCTCACCGGCGCGTGCGCGCGCTGCGACAAGGGGCCACGCTGCCGCGCCGGGTGCCGCGGGATGTGCTACTTCAGCACCGGCAGGCTTCACGAAAACCCTTACTGCTGCTACCCCGGAAGAGTGCAGTAGCGCCCGGCGGGCTTCTCAGTGCGTCATGGCGTAAATGATGTAGTTGATGCCGATGCGGATGCCGAGGGCGGAGAACTGTTGGGGATATTGCGGTTCGTCGGCGTTCTCCCACGAGTCGCCTAGATCCATGTTGTGGCAGATGGCCACCATCAGCCGGCCGCGGTCGTCGTAGATGCCGCGCCAGCGGGGCGACGTGCCGTCCTTTTCGTATACCCGGTGGCTGTATACGTACTGCATGCCGGGGACCTGGTAGCGGTCGTCCAGGTCGAACACGGTGTGGAAGATGGGGTCGGCGTTCTGGAGTTCCACGATGGCGCGGTCGGGGAACACTTTCTTCATGCTGTGGATGAAGACGGACCATTCCACGGTGCCGTGGAAATCGTCGCACATGAAGAAGCCGCCGCGCAGCAGGAACTCGCGGAATTTGGCGACCTGGGAATCGGTCAGCTCCCAGTGGCCCACCTCGACGGCATAGAGCCACGGATAGTTGAACACGTCGTCGTCCTCGTCGAGGTTGATGGGCTGCTCGGCGGAGCGGGTTTGGATGCGTGTGAGACGGCGGACGGCGGCGGCGAGGTGGCGGTCGGAGCGGGGGTAATCGATGGTCCAGTTGGTGTTGCCATGGGTCCAGTCCAAGCCGCGGAACTGCCAGTCGATGGGGATGTGGTAGGTGGGGTACATGAGGCGGGCGAAGGTCCACTCGCCCGGCTGGTTATAGTCCGGCGGGATGGGAAAATTGTTGTACTCCCAGGCGGGGTACTCGCGAAACGGCCGCTGCGCGCAGAGCGTACACACCAGCAGTGCGCACGCCGCAACAGCCGTAAGCACGCGACCGGTCCGCATGTAAACCAGTATGTGATGGCGCGGAGAGGCTCCGCAAGAAAGCGGGGTTGTGCGACGAAGGTAGGGGCCGGGCACGTCGCGTGCGTACCGCATGCCCGGCCCCTACGGCTGTGGGCGTGGGTCGGATACACTAATGCTGAGATGAAACCACTCCGCGATGTATTGGTTTTTGCGGCGGCTCTGGTGGCGCCGGCTCTGCTGAATGCGGCGCCGAGCCCGTTTGCCGGCCGATGGGATATCACCGTGACCACGCCAAGAGAGACGTACCCCGGCTGGATGGAACTGGTGGAAAGGGATGGAAAACCCGAGGTCCGCATCCAGCCGCGCACGGGAAGCGTGCATCCGGCGGCCGGCGTAGAACTGGATGGGACGCACCTGGTCCTGACGGTATCCGCGGCGGATACCAAGGCACCTGCGCTCACCTGGACCCTGGATGTGAAGGGCGATCAACTCACCGGCGTTCAGCAAAGCGGCTATGCGGTCAGCCAGTTGACGGGAGTGCGCGCGCCCGAATTGAAACGCGAGCCGCCCCAAGCATGGACCAATCCGGAACCGCTGTTCGATGGAAAAGATCTGAACGGATGGGAGCCGACCACCGCATTCGATAACCACTGGGTGGCGGAGGACGGGACGCTGCTGAACACGAAGAAAGGCGCCAACATCAAAACCACGCGGAAGTTCGACGATTTCAAGCTGCACATCGAATACAATTGCCCGGAGGGCGGCAACAGCGGCGTGTACCTGCGGGGGCGCTATGAGGTCCAGGTGGAGTATGAACCGCTGAGCTTCAACGATGAATTCCACCGGGTGGGGTCGATCTACGGGTTTATCGCTCCCGCGGCCGAGCTGCCACGTAAGCCGGGCACATGGGAGAGCTTCGACGTGACGCTGGTGGGACGCATCGTGACGGTGGTTCGCAACGGCGTCACCACCATCGACCACCAGGAGATTCCGGGGATCACCGGCGGCGCGCTGGACTCGAACGAGGCCGAACCCGGCCCCATCTATATCCAGGGCGATCACACGGGCGGGATGAAGTACCGGAACATCACAGTTGCCGTACCGAGGCGCTGAGATGACTCTGCGCGCCACGGACTTCGAATTCCGGCATCGTTTCTGGATCATCTCGGGAACCTTCTGCCTGGGATTCAGTTGCTACGCCTGGGACCACACGAACGCGTCTGTGGCGGTGGCGCGCATGATTCTGGGCGGCTTGCATTCGCCGCTGGCGGAGCGCTGGATACGGGCGATTCTCACTGTGGGCGTCTTGCTCGTCACCCTGGCGGTGCTGGTGCGGTCGTGGGCCGCGGCTTACCTGCACAGCTCGGTGGTCCATGATAGTGACCTGCACTCGGACCGCCTGGTGGCCGACGGGCCTTACCGGCGCGTCCGCAACCCGCTCTACCTGGGAAACATCTTGCTGGCCTTCGGAATGGGGCCGATGGCCAGCCGGACGGGCTTTCTTTTTCTGGTGATCGCAACGGTCCCGTTCGTCTACCGTTTGATCCTGCGCGAGGAGGCGGGTCTGCTGGAATCGCAGGGCGAGAGCTACCGCAGGTATTTCGAGACGGTCCCGCGGCTCTGGCCATCCTTGCGCCCGCGCGTCCCTGCCGGCGGGGGCCGGCCCAACTGGGTGGATGGCTTCGCCGGCGAAACCTGCATGTGGGGCCTGGCCATTGGAATGGCGGTGTTCGACGTGACTCTGCGCCTGTTGCATTTCTGGATCATCATGGGCGCCGGCTTCGCGGTTTATGCCTTACAAGCCTGGCTGCGGAAGAGAAGAGCGGCTCGTTAGTGCGTCATGGCGTAAACCACATAGTTGACGCCGAGGCGAATGGCCAGGTCGGAGAACTTCGCGGGATACCACGGGTCGTCCGCCCACTCCCAGGCATCGCCGATGTCGGAGTTGAAAGAGATGGCCACCATGACGCGGCCCTTATCGTCGTAAATGCCGCGCCAGTGGGCTCCTTTGCCGTCGGCATACTTGTAGCCCACTCTCAGGTGCGCCTGGCCCGGAACCTGGTACCGGTCGGTTATATCGTAGACCGTGTGAAAGATGGGGTCGTCGTCGGGGATATCGACGATGGGCCGCTCCGGGAAAGCGCGCCGGATGCGCGATTCGAACTCGCCCCACTCGGCGGCCCCGTGGAAATCGTCGGCCATGAAGAATCCGCCGCGGAGCAGGTACTCGCGAAGCGTTTGGGCCTGCTGGCCGGTGAGGCCCCATTCGCCCACCTGGACGGCGTAGAGCCAGGGCCAATCGCAGGCGTCGCCCTCGTCCAGGTTGACCGGTTGCTCGACGGAGCGCACATGGATGCGGGTCAAACGGCGCATGGCCTGGGCGAAATGGCGGTCGGCGCGCGGAAAATCCTGGGTCCAGAGGGAGACTCCCACGTGCCAATCGAGGTCGCGGTTGCGGTAGCCGTTCAGAGGTCCGGGCGGAAACATCAAGCGGGCGAAGGCCCACTCGGTCTTCTCCTGCCAGTCGGGCGGCATGGGGATGTCGCCGATGGCGTACTCGACGCCGTTGAACTGGCGGAACGGGCGCTGGAACGCATACAACGCGCCCAGAACGGTGAGGCCGCATCCCAATCGAAGTAACACCCTCCCAAAAGCCATCCGGGCCCTCTGCTCCGAGGATATCACTTGGGGCGTCGGACCAACGCTCCCTTACGGTCGCGGCTCGGTGGCGGAGTGGAGCCGGCCGGGCATGTCGGCCAGCACATAGCCCATCACCGCCAGGGCGGCCATGTTCTTGCGAAAATCCTGGGGGTCCACCTTGTCGAGGGTATCGGCTTCGGAGTGATGCCAGTCGAAGTAGTGCGTGCCCACGGTGCGTTCGGCAAGGCCGGGCACACCATCGCGGATGAGCGGCGCGATATCGGCGCCTCCGCCTCCGCCGGTGATCTGGCCGGCGCCGACGCGCGCAAGCAGTGTTCCAATCTGTTTGAGCATCTCCATGGAATTCTGGTCGGCGCCGGCGCCGAAGCCGAGCGGCGCCTCGGCCCCGCCATCCATCTCGATGGCGGCCACGTGGCCCTGGATCTGGCCGCCCACAAATGCCCGGTATGAGTCGGCGCCGCGGCCGCCGTTCTCTTCGTTCACCCAGAACGCCACGCGGATGGTGCGGCGCGGCTGAAGGCCCAGTTGATGCATCAAAGCCAGCGCCTGCAGACAGGCCATGATGGACGCCCCATCGTCCTGGGCGCCCTGTCCCACGTCCCAGGAATCGATATGGCCGCCGATCACCACCACCTCTTCGGGCTTTTCGCGGCCGGGGATCTCGCCGATCACGTCGCCGCTATCGGCATCCGGCTCCATGTGCGCGCCCATCTCGATGTGCACCTTCACAGGAACGCCGTCGGCGTAGAGGCTGGCGATCATCATGGCATCTTCCGGAGACACGGCCGCGGTTGGGATCTTGGGCTGGTTGTCGTCATAGCTCATCTCGCCGGTATGCGGGGCTTGCAAAGCGAGAGGCGTGGCGGAGCGGACCAGCGCGGCCACGGCGCCGAAAGCGGCCGCGCGGGACGCGCCCGACGAGCGATACACCCGGGTGGGGCCATAACCGGTGTAGGGCTCGTTGTAGACCACGATCCGGCCCTGCACTTTCTCGCGGCCCAGCCTGGCAAGCTCGTCAAAGCTCGAGACGGCCACCACTTCGGCGGTAATGCCACCCGGCGGAGTGCCCACGCTCATCCCCAGCCCCAGCATGTGAAGAGGCTTGTCGAGCGGTGCGACGATCCGGCCCGATTCAGCGCCCCGTTCCCAGTGCGGCACCTTGGTGGGGATGACCCGGACGTTGCTGAGGCCGGCGGCTTTCATCTGTTCCGCCGACCACGCGATGGCCTTCTCGAGCGCCGCGGAACCGCTCAGCCGGCTGCCGATGCGGTAGCACAGGAAGGTGAGCCGGTCGTAGCCTTCGGTATCGGCCAGCGCCGCGTCAATGAGCTTGCCGGCCACGGAGCGGTACTGGTCCGCCAAGTTCGGCGAATCGGCTGCGTAGCAGGTGCTGCCGGCCGCAAGCAGAGTCAGAGCGATTGTGGGAAAGCGCCATCTCATAAAGGACACTATCGCACGAAGGGGAGGTAGGCCGGGACCTTCTTCCGGTACTCGGCGAATTCGGGGCCGATGCGCGAAGCCAGCAGCTTGTCCTCGGTGCGCACGCGGATCTCGGTCCCCACGACGAATAACACCAGCGACACCGCCGCCCACCGCCAGGGAGTCAGCAGCAGAATGGTGCTCAGCAGGATGGCCAGCACCGAGGAGTAGATGGGATGGCGCACGATGCCGTACGGCCCGGTGCGCACGAGTTCATGGTCTTGGTACAGACCGGCGTTCACTCGAAACTGTTTTCCCAGGCGTTTCACCGAAGTCCAGGAGAGCGCCGCGGAGATCAGTCCGAAACCGGCCGAACCCAGGAAGCGAACCAGCCCGGGCGGGCGGCCGGGCGACAGGCAATGTGTCAGCGCCATGGCGACCGCCAGCACCTCAAGCAGCAATCCGGCGAAGGTGGGGCCGAACGCCGTGATGGATGGGCGCTTCTGATGGTGCGGCGCCCGGAAGGCGAACGGCCAGGCCCAGGCAATCCAGTACAGCCCCAGCGCGATCCGGCCGGCGTTCAACATCACGGGGCAAAAAGGGGACAGACGCATTTAATTAAATGCGTCTGTCCCCTTTTTCCTAGAACGTGATCCGCGCGCTGAATTGCAGGTCGCGCGGGTTATTCGCCTGCGAGGTAATCTTGCCGAAGCTCGACGATGAAATACTGGTGGCCGGGTTGCTGAACGAGACGTTGTTAAAGACGTCTATCGAATCGGCCTGGATGGTCATCCTGACCCTTTCCCAGATGGCGAACTGGCGTCGCAGCGACAGGTTCTGCTGAAAGAACCCGGGGCCGCGAAGCCCATACGCGAAAGTACGTGGCGTGGTCCCGTAGACGTAGGCCGCCGGGTTCACGAAGGCGGCCGAGTTGAGGTAAGCAGTGGTGGTCCCTCCGAGGAGGTTTCCACTGCCATAATCGGCGGTCTGAACCGTACCGGTGAAGCCCGGAGCGTAGGAAGCGTAACAACTGCCGGCGTTGGGCAGCGTGCAGGAAGCGCCGATGGAGCCCAGACCAGAGCCCGAGTGCCAGGTGGTGACACCGGACAACTGCCAGCCGCTCACGATGGCCAAGATGGCCTTGTTACTGTGCGACAGAAACTGCCGGCCGGTCCCAAACGGCAACTGATAGACCTCCAGAGCGTTCATGGTGAGGGCCGGATTGCCGCCCTGAGCCTTGTCGTCCACGTAGCCCGAATAGGTGCTCAAATCGTCGAGCTCTTTGGCCCAGGTGAGGTTGTACATGAGGCTAAGCCCGTGGGAAAACGCCTTCCGTGCGATAACCTGCAGCGACTGGAAATTGGTGTTGCCTACGTCTCCCCAGACGTCGGAGACGCCGGAGAACTGCGGGAACGACCGCAGCATCTGAGTGATGGTTCCGGAGTAGTTGGCGTAAGGCAACGCGATTCCCGGTATGATGGCCGCGGCGGCTGCCACGTTGGCCGGCGTAGCCGAGGAGTTGAGCAGGTTCCCGAGGGCGAGGTAGCGGGGATTCATCTGGTCCGACCAGTAGCCCTGAGCCCCGCCAATTATATGGTGGCCCGTGCTGGCGGCATAGGCGACATCGAGGGTGATGCCGGAGGCTACTTCGCGTTGCAGGCTGACGTTCCAGTTGATGAAGTGGGGCGGCTGCACGCCGAGAATCGGATCGCCGTAGGTCATGGAGCCGGCCTGAACCGTGGCGCCGGTGGGACCGAGGTACTGGCCGGTGTTCAAAGTGGGGCTGAAGAAAGGAGCGCCCTGATACGCCGGGAAGCCAGTCTGCCAGTAGAAAGCCGGCGTGACGCCGCCATTTAACGTGCCGACCGACGGGTTAGCGGCAAAGCCCAGCACTCCGGTTCCTTCCTTGGCCTCGTTACCGCCGACGGCCCCGTAGCGAATGGAATTCAGGGTATAGCCGGCGCGAATCACGGTCTTGCTGCCGATGCTGTAAGCGACTCCCACGCGCGGCTGGAAGTTCTTCGGGTACATCGACATGGTGTTGCGGCACATGCAACTATCGGGGCCATAGCCGGCGAATTGCAGCGCGCCGGGGTAGCCGCCAATGGCCGAGTTGGGAAGCGTGGGATTGAGCCATGACATCCGGTTCTCCACTTCCACCCAGGGCGTCGAAAGATCGTGCCGTATGCCGAGGTTGATGGTCAAGTGCGGGGTCACCTTGATGTTGTCCTGCAACCACCAGGAGAAGTTCTTGAAGCGGGCGCCGTAATCCGTGTTGGATTGGGCGGTGATAGTGGCCGAATCCAAAGCGCCCAGTAAGTAACTGGCATAGGAATTACCGCTGGTCGACTGGGGTGTGGAACTGCCGGCGTTGAAACCCGCGGTCTCGGCGCTGGCCCAGTTCCAGGTAGATCCCGTACCGTAAGCGTTGGGCGATTCGTTGGCGCCGAGCCATTGCATCTGCACGCCCACCACGAGGGAGTGCCGGCCCCGCGTGTACTGAACGTTATCCTGGAGGGTTTCGTTGTTCTGGATCTCGTTGAAGGCCTGCGAATTGCCGTTGCGCCAGCTATAGGGCGCATTGTTGCCGCCGAACGACATGTACGGGAACGACGCAGACGCCTCGCCGGGCGGCAAGCCTCCGATCCCGGCAGCCGTCATCCATTTGCCGCAATACTGCGACACTCCGGTCGCCTCGCCGCCGCCGCCGGCGCCGCAATTGGAGAGCATGGTGGTATCTTCGATCGGCACATTGAAACGCGCGAAGCCGAAACTGATTTCGTTGAACAGATT
>Ga0326728_10020727_pt1 | contig 12487 bp, 10 predicted proteins | sample MB3enrmetagenome_FD_207602 | JGI IMG/M metagenome (GOLD analysis project Ga0326728, IMG submission 207602) | Lab enriched peat soil microbial communities from McLean, Ithaca, NY, United States - MB31MN | ecosystem: Environmental > Terrestrial > Soil > Wetlands > Peat | place: USA: New York...
ACCGGTTGGCAGATTTTCTTTGAGGTCAAACGAATGTTCAGGGAAGCCTATGCCAAAGCTAAGCATTACACGAGACCCGTTGCCGGCGTAACCAGGACGGTCGGTGGTCAATGCACGAGCGGTATCGCCTCTTTTGTCGTCATTAACAAAGAAGGCTGGATTCTAACTGCATACCACACCTCGAAGACCCTTACGGCCATCCGCGAGATCCAGCTAAAAACGCAATCCTATTTTGAGTCCCTTGCTTCAATACGGGCTGACGCAGCGTTAAGCCAGAAAGAAGCGAAGGCAAGGGTAAGGGCCTTAGGCTTGCCCCAGCTCCCAAAGATGTTCAGCACTTCGCTGTGTGGTGAGGCAGCAGTGAAGCGAAGCTCATCGACGCGGCAAATACTCGCCCCGCTTCCAGCGCTTGTGGTTCTGCCGCGAGCTTGTCCCTTATCTCACCCGCGAAGGCAGAAAAGCTAGGCAGAATAACCGCTTAGCACCAGAAAGCGGCCCCGCTTGTAGAGGAGCCTGACTGGTCAAGTGGGCCAGAAACTGACGTGTGCGTTTAACCTAATCATAGCCGTACCCTCGCTCTGGGACCCGCTGTTTTAGGTGCGGGTTCTGGTTTGGTGCTCCTCTCCCTGAGGATCCGAGAGTCATCCATCCTCCTCAGTAGTGACTCACCCATCCCTGCTCAGTAGTAATTGGGGATCGGCTCTCCCGCGCCCAGGCCCTCGGTAGCACCCTTCGGCCGCGGCTGCGTCTCGGGGATCTTCGGCAGGTCTATGCCGACCTTCTTGTAGGGGATGCTATCGAGCAGATGCAGGATAAGGTTCAGCCGGGCGCGGCGCTTGTCGTCGGCCGGGACGATGTGCCAGGGCGCTTCTGGCGTGTGGGTGGCCTGGATCATCCGCTGGTAGGCCGCCGTGTAGTCCCACCACCGCCGGACCGACTCAATGTCCATCGGGCTTAGCTTCCAGTGCTTGACCGGGTCGTCGATCCTGGCCTCGAACCGGCGCCGTTGCTCGTCCTGGCTGATATCGAGAAAGTACTTACGCAGGATGATGCCGTTTTGGACAACCATCTCCCGCTCGATCGCGGGGGTCACCAACAGGAACCGCTCGGCCTCCTCTTCCGTGCAAAAGCCCATCACCCGCTCGACTCCGGCCCGGTTGTACCAAGAGCGGTCGAAGAGGATGATCTCGCCCGCCGCCGGGAAATGCGCGATGTAGCGCTGAGCGTAGACCTGCGTCTTCTCGCGGTCGGAGGGCGCGGGTAATGCCACGTGCCGGAAGACGCGCGGGCTCGTGCGGGCGGTGATGCGGCTGATCACGCCGCCCTTGCCTGCCGTGTCCCGGCCCTCGAAGACCACGATGATGCGTGCCCCCGTGGCTTGGACCCAAATCTGCAGACGGGTAAGCTCGACTTGGAGCTTTGCGAGCTCCTTCTCGAATTCCTTGCGCGTCATCTTGCTGGATGCGGCCTTCGCTCCAGCTACGCCGCGCTTCTGTTGCTTGTCTTCTGCCATCTGGCGACGCTCCTTGCCGCTACCGAAGCCAGAGCCTGACGACGGCCCTATGATCTTACAAGCCGCAGCGGTTTCAGGCCGGTCTAACAGCTTGGTAATGCGTCATGTTCCGGCTGTTCAGAACCGCAGTCTGGTCCGGTGTGGGTCGTGTGTCACGAGTAAAAGCCGGTCCACACGGCTTTACGCAACTGTATCAGAGATGAAGGAGGGCCCTTCGGGTTCGGCAATCAGGTGCTGATCCCAAGCCACCGCAAGCTGCTGCGGTCAAAAGCCGTGGTGGTGAGCGTTGCGGAAACGCCGGGACGATGATCCTGGCAGGCAAGGTTGAGAGAGGCGAGCGCAAGCGAACCGCCGATGAAGTGTCGAAAGCGGATTAGGCGATGTCAAAACCAGGGGCTGACCCTGCCTCTGGGATTAGTTCGGGGGATGCCCTGATACTGCCCGAACGGCATCCGGCATGTAGGCGGCGCGAAGCTCAACCAGGCTTTGATATGGAACGTGAGAACCTCAGCTCCGATGCGAAGGGAAAAGCTGCAAGCGGCTAAAACCGCGAGGGCGAAAGTACCGATGCGGAACACGAGGGACGGAGCAGCCCGTAGTAGCGCTGAAGGCTCTGTAATGGGGCAGGAGCGAAGGGGCTGCGCGTAAAAGTAGAGTAAAAGGTCTCTCCAAACACGCCGGATAACTCGCTGATGGAAATTGACATTCCCTCGCTATCTGAGTACATGCATTTTAGAATTGTTCTAAGGAGATCGCGATGGTGTTCGGCGGCTTAACACATGCGACCAAGAAGTTTTCCGATCTGAACGAGCGCGAAATACTGGCCCTCGCGATCGGCGCGGAAGAAGAGGATTCGCGCATCTATTTGACCTTCGCCGAAGATCTGGAAGAGCGCTACCCAGCCTCGGCACAGGTGTTCCGGGAGATGGCCGAGGAAGAGAACGGCCATCGCGGACGCCTGCTCGATCTTTATCAAAAGAATTTCGGCACGCATTTGCCTCCGATCCGGCGCGAGGACGTTAAAGGGTTTCTGCGGCGGCGCCCTATTTGGCTCACGCGAAATCTGCCGCTCGAGACCATCCGCGAACAGACCGAGACGATGGAGTACGAGGCCCAGCGCTTTTACGCAAAGGCGGCGGAGCTAGCGACCGATACCAGTATTCGAAAATTGCTGGGAGACTTGGCTGCGGCCGAACAGAAGCACGAAAGCCTGGCGGCTAAGCTTTCGGATAAGATCCTCACGCCGGACATCAAAAAGGAAGAGGACGAAACGGCCCGCCGCATGTTCGTTCTGCAATACGTTCAGCCTGGGCTTGCCGGGCTGATGGATGGCTCCGTGTCGACGCTGGCGCCACTGTTCGCTGCGGCATTCGCCACGCATAACAATTGGCCTACGTTTCTCGTTGGCCTTGCCGCCTCCATCGGCGCCGGCATCAGCATGGGATTTGCCGAGGCGCTTTCCGACGACGGCTCGCTCACCGGGCGCGGCTCGCCGCTCCTGCGAGGCGGCATTTGCGGCATCATGACCACGGTTGGCGGACTTGGCCACGCCATGCCCTATCTCGTGCCCGATACTTGGCACAACGCCTTCTGGATCGCGACGGCTATTGCGAGCGTGATCGTCTTGATCGAGCTTTGGGTAATTGCCTATATCCGCTCGCGTTACATGGACACGCCGTTCCTGCAGGCTGTGTTCCAAATCGTTGTAGGGGGGCTGATCGTGCTTGGCGCCGGCATTGCCATTGGCGGTGCGTAGTCGAATACGCGGTTAGTTCGCTGCAAAAGCACAGCGTAGTTTAACAGAAAGCTTAAGCTGCGGTTAGCGCGATGGGTGTACAACATGGGTAATTGCAACCCACGCTAGCGTTTGCGTGCGCCACAGTCCTGCAGACCAGCCCGCCGGCCGTTGGCCAACTTTAAGGGCCGTACCGGAACGCAATCGCTGGGGGCCGCACACGCGCAAGCGTGCAGCAAGGTTGCGGCAATCAAGGGCATGCAATATCGGGTTGCATTTGCCGGTAATGAACGAGTTCACCATGCCTCAGAAACTCCAAATTGACGACGATCTCGATGCCTCTTACGTCAGCCGCCTACGGCCACATATCGACCGCCTTGCTGACTCCAGCGAGGACGTCGTCCTCGACCTGTCGAAGGTTGCGTTTGTCGATAGCTCCGGTCTCGGCGCTCTTGTCTTCCTGCATAAACGGCTTGTGTCGAAAGGACTAAAGCTGAAAATCGTAGGGCTTAAGGGCCAGCCTCTACAGCTTTTCACGAACCTGCATCTTGTCCCTGTATTCTGCGAGTAAACCCAAGGTGCGCTAGCCTGTCCTGGTCTATCGGAATTGCCGGGAAGTCCCTCTCCCCGTTGGCGCGAGGAATGCGCAGCTTTTTCCCCGTCTCCCCTTAGGGAGAGGGCTGGGGTGAAAGGGGCTGTTTCCGCTTATGCAGGACAAACTTTAGCGCCACGCTGCCGCTAGTTTTGCGGCAGCGGCAGCGCCTCCCCCGCTTCCTTACGCGTACGCGATAAGCGCGCTGGAACTTCGCAATATTCCCCCATTATCAGCGTCCAGTCGTCGTCAGGCGCCGGGCCGAGCCTGCGCGAGAGCCAGCGCTCCATCTCAGCTTTCAGCTGAGCGAGAGGGCGGGCATGATTTTGCGCGAGCTGCTTGAGGAGACGGTCCGGAAACTCGGCGGTCGCCGACGATTGGGCATCGATGCCGTCTGTGATGATCGCAATTTTATCCCCTGGCCGGAGCTGGTGGCTCGCGACCTCATACACCGGATTGGGAAGAAGGCCAGGAAGCGGTCCGGTGACGGGCAGGACGAAGCTACGCTCCGGTGAGATGATCGCAACGGGAGGATGGCCAGCGCTCGCCGCTTCGATCCGCCCATTCTCTGCCGCGTCCACGACAATTATGGTGCTAATAATATCGGCAAAGGCGGGCTCGTTGCCGATAATCTGCGAGGTGTTTCGTAAGAGCGCGCCTGCTGAAACGCTCTCCTGGTAATGCAGGGTGCGTATAATCGAGGAAAGCGTGATTGCGCCTGCTTTCGCCTTTAGGCCATGCCCCATAATGTCGGCGAGAACGATCCGCGTGAAGCCCTTCCCAGCTAATGCGAGGGCGAAGTCACCTCCGCCATAGGTTGCCGTGCCGGAAAGAATCTCCAGCCTGAAGCTTGGAAGCTCGCGCGGAAGCTCGTGCGCAAGCAGGGCGCCCGCGCTGCGCCCGAAGTAGTTGGCAAGATGGATTAGCCTGCGGGTATAGCTCGCAATTGCTACCTCGATGGCGGTGATGAGCGAGGAGGTCGAGATGGGCTTCGGCAAGCATTGATCGATATAGAACGGGTGGCGGCGGAAAACTTCGAACTCGTTGGGCCAAGCCATCAAAACGACGGGTATCGGACTTTGATCGAACTCGGCCTTGAAAATGTCCTCGCGATGATATCTCGGGTCGTAGTCCGCAAGTATCGCATCGATTTTCTGGTTGGCGAGGGCGACACGAGCTTCGGCAGCCGAACGGACTGAACTGGTTTTGTAATTCTGGCTAAGCATTGTGCGAAGGTTGCTGCGATCCCCGGCATCCTTAGCGATGATGAGCACATGCGGCAGGATTTTGCGCAGTTTGCGCCAGCCGGTAAGCCGATTAGGCGAGCCCGCATGGTACTCGATGTCGTGCAAGGCTTGGGAAACGAGCGAAAGCCCCCGGCCTGAGATCAGATCGGCAGAAGGACAGGCGCGGCCTGCATTTTCTAAAGACTTGGCAAAGTCGTGGAAGCTGCCGCCGTCATCGCGGATCTCGATACGAAGAGACGAGCCGGCAAGGCGCACCTCAAGCGACACGAAAGTGGCCTTTGGCGAGGCATGCTGGACGATGTTGTTGCCGATCTCGGTTACGGCGAGAAGTATGCTGTCGATCAAGGATAGCGAGAGGCCCTTGCCGCCAAACTTGGGATCGATCGCGCGAAGGCATGAATCTTCCAATCTGCGCCCGAGGTTCTGTCTCAGCCAGCGTATATCTTCCAGCGTGCTAGGCCTCGTCTCTTCAAATAAAATCATAGGCCTGCTCCGTGCACGCTGACGAAATGAAGGGCGGTGTTCAAAAGACTGGCCGGATTTCTTTGCCGGGGCGTGCCAATGGCCGGACGATGAATGCGCGCGAGCGATGGGGCGCCGCAGTTGCGAACCGGCCGGCCGGCCGCGCTAGCGCCGCGCGCGCAAGGTTAAGACTGGCGCGGGCTTTTGCTGCCGCGCGCCGTATCGAGGCTGCAGGCGGCCGCACGAGGCAGGTGGCCGTGACGGCTTTGGAATAAGCGGCAGGAGCTTCGGCTGCGAGCCTCAGCCAAAGATCCCAATCTTCAGCGGAAGCGAGGTCCCGGAGGAATGCGATGAGCGGCGCGCGCGCCGCCTCAATTCCGGCATTGCGCGCTCTGGCCGGGCTGCAACCGCCGGTCTCTATCGCGCGCAGTGCCGGCCATTCGCGGCTGCGCTCCTTGAGCCAAGCGCCGGTTCCATCTGCCGATCCGCCCTCCAGTACAATGACTTCGATTTCGCCTGCGCGCTGCATGGCGCCCGGCGCGAGTGCAACCATCAGTTTTTTGAGGCAGTCGAGCGCCGGGATAACTATTGTACAAACGGGACTCTGCATGACCGCTATTACAATCTAACAAGGTTGCGGATTGCGTCACCCTAGCAAGAACGGGTTAAGGGCGCGGCATTGGAGCCGGCCCGATTCGATTAAACTCCAAGCCAAAGCCTACGCTTGCTCGCCGCGAGCCACGAAGCCGTGCGCGTGTCATACGCGTCGCGCCGCTGAACCGCGCAGCGCGTTGCTTGTTGAACCCAATTCTGCGTAAACTCCAGCTGCCTGGGGCAGCATAGGCCTGTATAAATGCCCAGATTATGAACCGGGGACGAACGGGAGGGCGCCAATGCGAGAAGCTGAGACGACGAGCGGGCATGGCTCGCTATTTCAGCGCAAAAAGATCGCCGAGCTTCAAGAAGATCCGCACGGAGTTCAGCTGCACCGCACACTCGGCCCCTTCAATCTCATCGCGCTCGGCATCGGCGCGATCATCGGCGCGGGCCTGTTTTCGCTGACCGGGCTTGCCGCGGCCGACAACGCAGGTCCAGCCGTCGTCATCAGCTTCGTGATCGCCGCGATCGGCTGCGGCTTCGCGGGCATGTGCTATTCCGAGCTTGCGAGCATGATCCCGGTTGCGGGCAGCGCTTACACTTACGCTTACGCGACGCTGGGCGAGATCGTGGGCTGGGTCATCGGCTGGGACCTCGTTCTCGAATATGCGGTCGGCGCCGGCACCGTTTCGGTGAGCTGGTCGCGATATGTGATCTCGTTCCTGCGGGATTTCGGCATCAACCTGCCGGCGCAGTGGACGCTATCGCCCTTCGAGACCGCCACGCTCGCCGATGGCACCACCGTGCACGGCATCGCTAACCTGCCGGCGGTCTTGATTATCGTGCTGATCTCAGCGCTGCTGATCCGCGGCATCAAGGAATCGGCGAGCGTGAATGCTGTGATCGTTGTGATCAAGGTTGCCGTCGTGCTCGCGGTGGTGGGAACCGGCGTCTTTTATATCAAGATGCAGAACTACGTACCGTTCATCCCTGAGAACACGGGCACATTCGGCGAGTACGGATGGTCGGGAATCTTACGCGGGGCGGGCGTGATATTCTTCGCCTATATCGGCTTCGACGCCGTCTCGACCGCCGCGCAGGAGACGAAAGATCCACAGCGCGATATGCCCATCGGGATCCTGGGCTCGCTTCTCATTTGCACGGTCCTTTATATCGCCTTCGGCTTCGTGCTGACCGGCCTTGTTAATTACAAGGACCTGCATAACGATGCGCATCCGGTGGTCACCGCCATCGACCAAACGCCCTTCCACTGGCTGAAAACCGCAGTGACGCTCGGCGTGATCGGCGGCTTTACGACGGTCATGCTCGTGATGCTGCTCGGGCAGAGCCGCGTCTTCTATGCGATGTCGCGCGACGGTTTCCTGCCCAAGGCCTTCTCCTCACTTCACCCGGAGTGGAAAACTCCATGGATTTCGAACCTGGTTTTCATGGCGGCGACCGGGTTGTTGGGAGGCCTCGTTCCGATCCGCGTGCTGGGGCACATGACTTCGATCGGAACGCTGCTCGCGTTCATTATCGTTTGCGCGGGCGTGATGATCTTGCGCACAACCCACCCCGAACTGGAGCGCGGCTACCGCGTGCCTTTGGTGCCGTTCGTGCCCATCGGAGGCATTCTTGTTTGCCTCGCCATGATGGTGTCGCTCGACATCGACACCTGGATCAGGCTCGTGGCTTGGCTCGTTGTGGGCATGGCGATCTTCTTCGGCTTCAGCCGCTCGCATCTCAAAGCGCGCTTGGCGGCGGCGCGAGGGCGGTGACCGGCGGCAACCCGTTGTCCTCCAGCCGGCGAACTATTTCGCCGCTTCCGCCTCGCGAACGATATTGATTGTGCGCAGCAAGCTTGACGGATTGACGCTGATGGAATCGATGCCGATTTTTGCGAGGAAGTGCGCTATCTCCGGATAGTTCGCCGGCGCCTCGCCGCATATTCCCACCTTCCGTCCATTTCGTTTGGCGCCGCTGACCGCAAGGCGCAGCATCTCCAACATACCCGGATCGCGTTCGTCAAAATCGAAGGCGACGATTTCGGAATCGCGATCCACGCCGAGCGTGAGCTGGGTTAGGTCGTTCGAGCCGATCGAGAAGCCGTCGAAGACCTTGGCGAAGGCGTCCACTTGGATGACGTTGTTGGGAATCTCGCACATTACGTAAATCTCAAGTCCGTTCTGCCCGCGGGCGAGGCCGTTGCGCGCCATTGCGGCCAAGACCTGTTCGGCTTCCGCCACCCGGCGGCAGAAGGGCACCATGATGACAAGATTGGTAAGCCCCATAACGTCGCGCACCCGCCGCAGTGCCTCGCATTCGAGCGCGAATCCGTCCGCATAGGCCGGGTGCGCATAGCGTGAGGCGCCGCGGAAGCCGAGCATCGGGTTGGCCTCGCGCGGCTCGAAAGCGGCGCCGCCGATAAGTGCCGCATATTCGTTAGTCTTGAAGTCGGACAGACGAATGATCACGGGCTTTGGATAAAACGCAGCTGCGATCGTGCCGGCGCCCTCGGCAAGGTTGCGGACGAAATATTCGCGCAGAGAGGAGAAGCCGCGAGCGCGCTCTTCGATGCGCGCCCGGTCTTCCGGGGCAATGCGCTCTGGATGCACGAGCGCCATCGGATGAACGCCGATGTATTCATTGATGATGAACTCCATCCGCGCCAGCCCCACGCCCGCGTTAGGCATCATCGCCGTGCGGAAAGCCAGATCCGGATCGCCGAGATTGACCATGATCTGCGTCCTTGGCAGGACCAAGCCGGCGGTGTCCACCCGAGTGATTTCGAACGGAATTTCGCCGTCGTAGACGGTTCCAGCCTCTCCACCGGCGCAGGAGATCGTGACGAGCGCACCCGTCTTCAGAACCGCCGTCGCCGTTTCGGTGCCGACCACCGCCGGCACGCCGAGTTCGCGCGCAACGATGGCCGCGTGACAGGTGCGCCCACCGTGATCCGTCACGATGGCGCCGGCGGTCTTCATCACAGGTTCCCAATCCGGGCTTGTCGAGCGGGCAACCAGCACCTCGCCGGGCCGGAATGTCTTGAGGTCTTCCGCCGCCTCGATGACGCGAACGGCCCCAACGCCGATTTTCTCGCCGACCGCCTTGCCGGTTGCGAGCACAGTGCCGCTGCCTTTGAGCGCATAGGTTTCAAGCAGGTTTGCGGATTTCTGCGAAGCGACGGTCTCGGGGCGCGCCTGAACCACGTAAAGCAGGCCGTCTTCGCTGTCTTTTGCCCACTCGATATCCATCGGCATGGGATGACCGGCGCGCATCGAGTAGTGCGCCTCGATTTTCAGCGCGTAGTCCGCAAGGGTCAGCGCCTCTTCATCGGTCAAGCAGAATTGCGACTGTTTCTCCAGCGGGGTCGCTTCATTTTGGGTCGTCGAGCCCGTATGGCCTTTGGCAAGCGTCATGGTAAGCTGCTTCTGACCGAGGGTCCGCCGCAAAACGCTACGGAAACCTGCGCGAAACGTTTGCTTGTGAACGTAGAATTCGTCGGGATCGACTGTGCCCTGCACGATGTTCTCGCCAAGGCCGTAGGAGCCCGTGACGAGAACGATGCCGGGAAAGCCGGACTCGGTATCGAGCGTGAAAATCACCCCGCTGGCCGCACGGTCCGAGCGAACCATCTTCATTACGCCAACCGATAGCCCAACCTTGAAATGATCGAAGCCGTTGTTGACACGGTAGATGATCGCCCGGCCGGTGAAGAGGGAGGCAAAGCACAGCCTACAGGCCTCGAAGAGGTCATCGGCCCCGCTGATATTGAGATAGCTCTCGTGCTGGCCGGCAAAGCTCGCCGACGGTAGATCCTCTGCTGTGGCCGAACTGCGAACCGCGACGGCGGCATTGGCGCCATATTGAGCTTCGAGTTTGCGATAAGCTGCGGCAATCGTCTGCCGCATCGCTTCGCTTCCGGTCGCCTCATAGACGATCCGCCGCGCCTCCGCCGCGCGTTTGGCGAGGAGCTCGACATCGGCCACGTCCAAATCGTCCATCTGCTCGTGCAACGCGGTCCAGACATCTGGCGCTTTCACGGCATCGTAATAAGCCTGAACGGTGAGAGCGAACCCGTTGGGCACGCGAACGCCCTCCGAAGCCATTTCTCGAAACATTTCGCCAAGGGAAGCGTTTTTCCCTCCCACCGCAGGCACGTCTTCCAGGCGAATGCTTTCGAACCACCGGACTGAATCGGAAAGATCACTCATCGCGGCCGACTCCCAATGCTCAGATGGAGAGTAGAGGCTCTTCGCGCTCAACCTGCATTGATCTGTATCAGCCTCGCGCTGGGTTATGATATCGTGATCCGCCGAATCTGGCCCAAGGCAGGCTTCGTAAAGCCGCCCGCTTCCGGAATGCCGCGGTCTTGGCCCACCCTCTGCTTCGCTCAGCCCAGGCCGAACGCGGTGCGCAAGAACATGCCCCCTGCCATCAGCCCCTCGGGATCGATGCCGTGGCCGAGCCCCGGCCTGATATGCCATTCGACCGGAACCCCAGCCGCAGCGAGAGCGATCCTCGCGTGATGGATCGCTTGAACGGGAATGACGTCGTCGTCCGCGCCGTGGATGAGCAGCACCGGCGGTTTGCATTTGATCTCGCTGGCAAGACGCATCGCGCCCGCGAGATGGCCGGAGAAGCCCACGATAGCGGCGGGCGCCTCGCCAAGCCTTAGCCCCGTCTGCAGCGCCATCATCGTTCCCTGGCTGAAGCCCACCAGCGCAACCGCGCTCATCGGCAATTTCGCCCGCGCCGCCTCGGCCAGGATGAACGCTTCGAGCGCAGGCTGCGCCCGGCGCACGCCTTCTTCCCATTCGCGCTCGCTGCGCGTGTCAAGGCTGAACCACTGCCTCCCGCCAAAAAATCCGCCCGGCAAGCCCTCGGGCGCATGCGGCGAGACGAAAGCCGCGTTTGGCAGCAGCCGCGCCCATTCGCGGCCAAGCCCGATGAGGTCGTTGCCGTCCGCACCATATCCATGAAGAAAGATCACAAGCTGTTGGGGCGCACCTCCGGCGGCAGGCGCGAGCCGCGGTCCGTCGAGTTTAATTGGCATCGGGTTTCCTTGATCTAAGCACGGTTCGCAAAAGTGGCCTTCCCGGTTTTGCGATAAAACTCTGCGAAAACAAAAGATCCTAAGCAGGCATCCGTTGGCTAGACGGGCGGAGTCAGCTTAGCGGGCGGCTTCTGCGGGCGTTGAGGCTTTGATTGCGAGCGCGTGGACCGGACCGGCGAGTTCATCTTTCAGTACCGCGTTGATGAGGCGATGCCGCTCTACGAGGCTCTTGCCCTCGAACGCAGCCGAGACGACCGCCACCCGGAAATGCGTCTCGCCTGTGTGGCGGCCCAGATGATCGCGCGCGCCGGCATGGTCCGCATGTTTTGCCGATTCATTCTCGACGATAAGGTCCGAAGGAGCGAACGCCTTCGACAATTTCTCGCGGATAGAGTCCTCAACCGTCATGCCGCCTCCTTGGCGCAAGATCGCAACGCGTTTGCCTCTCAATTTACGGACCACGAATTACGCTTCTGTCAAGGCCTTGTAAGGGCGCCTCCGCCGCCGCATACTGTGCGGAGCGGGCCGCCTACAACGAAGCGGTGCCGCAAATCTGGATCCGTTTGAACCTATGAAACTCGACTCGAAATATTTCGACAGCATCCGTGTCAGCCGCGGGCGGGGTAGAGGCCGCTCCGAGCCGCAAGCCACGGCTGCGCCCACATGCCAATGGGGCAATTGCTCGAAACGCGGGTCGCACCGCGCGCCGAAGGGCCGCGCCGCCGAGGGCCAATATTATTATTTCTGCCGCGAGCACGTCTCGGAATACAATAAATCTTATAACTATTTCGCAGGCATGGATGACGGCGAGGTTGCCGATTTCCAGAAATCCGCGGCAACAGGGCACCGGCCCACATGGTCGATGGGAGTGCACGGGACGGATTCGGCTGCGTGGAAACCTTTGAAGGACGGCAAGGACGCAGGCGATCCGCTCGAAATTCTAAAGGCAATGCGCGGACGGACTTATGAGCGGCCAAGCCCGGCCGATGAAAAGCGCCGTTTCGTGGTTAAGGGCGCAAAGAAGCATCTTGAGGCGCTCAATCTTGACGAAACCGCTACGCCTGACGAAATCAAGATACAGTTCAAAGCCCTCGTAAAGTTGCACCATCCCGATCACAATGGCGGCGACCGAAGCTCAGAGGAGCGGTTCCGCGAGGTGCTCGCCGCTTATAACTATCTCAAGCAGGCCGGGCTCGTGAGATGACGCGGCCTGACAAGGGCCAAAAGGCAAAATCCAATTCAGAAATACCGAGGGAAGCGATGATGAAGGGTGAAGCGGGTCATG
>Ga0326728_10020732_pt1 | contig 12485 bp, 16 predicted proteins | sample MB3enrmetagenome_FD_207602 | JGI IMG/M metagenome (GOLD analysis project Ga0326728, IMG submission 207602) | Lab enriched peat soil microbial communities from McLean, Ithaca, NY, United States - MB31MN | ecosystem: Environmental > Terrestrial > Soil > Wetlands > Peat | place: USA: New York...
AAGAATGTGAACGCATTTTACGCCTCCTGGTACTCGGTATCTCCTTTGGCGCGGCACACTCGCGGACAAGCGTCAAAATGGACATCCGGCGCGTTCAGCGAGATGGAACTCCCCACTCCCTCAAACCCCGTGACCCCCATCACGCCCCGATTTGCAGGTAATTACCCCGCCTTCCGCTACGCTGGTCTCAGTCATACAGCAATACGAACCATGCAACGCGGCGAATCCCGAGCGGTTCGCCCACATCTGAATGCGGCCATCCCCGCGGTTTCGCGCGGCAACAAATGGGCGCCCCACCCACACCGGGGCCCCCACCGAGTGATTTGTATTCGGTGGGGTGGAACACCGGGGCCCCCACCGAGTGATTTGTACTCGGTGGGGTGGAATACCGGGGCCCCCACCGAGTGATTTGTACTCGGTGGGGTGGAAGCAAAGGAGTCACAACCTGGGCACACACGAATCAGAGAACAACCGAAACAACTCTCGATAGCCTCCTCGCGGCAGCTCCATTGCGGAGCCGGCCGGCCTGAGGTCCTTGTCACTCCGCACGCGCAGCCGCGGAGCGGTGGCCGGGAATGGCGGAAGAGATGGCCGAAGCAATTGCAGAAAATGCAAAATCTAACAGCAGCAATCCGGGCGGAGGAATTCCCCGGCTTGTATCGAAGAGCGCGTCGAACGACGGGCTCAGAAACAAAGCAGTAGGACCCGGCCTCGAAGGCGAGCGCAACGAAGCTCAGGGCGAAGTCGGGCAGGAAAGTGCCCCTTCAAATGCTCCCGTGAATTTCTCCAGTCGAATGAGGAAGTTCCTTGAAGAGCACTTCGACGAAATTCTTAATGGGGTATTGAAAGGCATTAAAGAGGGCAATATCTCGGGCGCGAAGCTGCTGCTCGATCATTGCAATCTAAAAGTCGCGGGCTCGGACCAGGAGAACTTTGAGGCGGCAGGCTGCCTGAGACTGGCCGACGTATTCGGAGACCTTGATTGGGAACACCTGCCGCACGCTCAAGCACCTGCGTCGAACGGAGTAGTTGAACACGCCGTCGACTCGGGGCCAGGAGGCGTCGAAACTGATTAACCATTGCTCGTGGCGCGTTGGGCAACGCGCCGCTGAGCGTGCCCGTTGCGCGTTTGGCGGCGCGCTTCGGGCTCACCCACCCCGGCTCTCCCTCCTCAGCCGGGGTGGGGCAACCACTCAAGAAAAGCATGCAGGGCTGTGAAACTGTTTAACTGTGGCTGCCACGGAATCAACCACTTAGCGGTCCACACCCTCCAAAGTTTCACTGTCCGGCTGCGAAACTGTGAGGTTTCGCATAAGCCCACCTCAGCACCCACAAACTGAAAGCTGAGAGCTGAAAGCTAAAAGCTGCTTTTCTCCAGCTTCCCAATCCGCCCATGCGGACCAACCACATACGGCAGCGAGAGCGCGTTCCAGTTGCGGTCGGCGTCAGCGGCTTCATTGAGCGCAGCATCGGGATGCACCGCTCTCCAGTTCCGCCCGTCGTCCGTCGAGACATCCGTCCCATTCGGCCCAACCGTGATCCAGGTCTTGGTCGCCTCGTCGTACGCCACGGCGGAGCGGTAGCCATGCGGAGGACTAATGGAGGGTTGCCACCAATAAGTCTCCCGATGATCGTCCAGCCAAAAGGAGGCCGTTCCTGACGCACTATCCGGCTTCTCATAGTCGCCGCCGACAGCGACAAAATGTGGCAGCTTTGCATCACCATCCCATGCCAGCGAAAAGGCGCCGGCGGTCCTTCCCGAAGCGAGTCCGGTCATATGACTTTCGCCGGATACGCAGCTCTTACCGACTGGAAGATGACAATCTAGGTACACCACCATGGCCATGGGAGAATCGCCACCCGTGACGAAATAAATCTCCGCATCTGCCGGATCGACCAATAGCGAAGAGTTGCTTGCGGCGAAAATGGATTCCCCGGTCCAGACAGTCCTCTTGTCGTAAATGCGCTGCCGTTTCCGCCATTTGTTACCACCGTCAGCCGAGAAGTAAATTGGGAAGTCGCCATGTACGGGATCACCAATGAGCGCCCCAAAATCGGGCCCAGCGAAAACCACCGCGTCCCAAAACCCATCCTTATCCGGATTAGTAAACACCAGCCTCCACGTTTGGCATCCATCCGTCGTCTTATACAGCCGCGACAGATCGCCCGTCCCGCTCGACATCACAATCGCTGTATTCGCGTCGAACGCCTGAATCCCGCGAAAGTCCAGCTTCTCAGCGCCGGGAGGAATCGCGCACGGCTGCCACAAATAACCGCCGTCTTCCGTCCGCAGCACGGTCCCATTCGTTCCGCTGGCCCACGCCACGCCGCCGCCCACGTTGTCGATGCCCCGCAAATCCGCCGTCGTCCCCGAGTTCAGAATCTGCCACTGCGCGTTCGCCACTCCACAGCCAATCAGCGCCAGCGCCAGCCACAATCCTTTCCGTTTCATACCGAACAGTGTAGGCCAAAACCGGGATCAGGGGTCAGGTTCCAGGGATCGACGCACACCTTGAACTTTTCCTGCCCCCAACTCGTAAATCTCTGCATCCCAAACCTCCGTCTTTTGCGGATTAGGAGATAGCAGCGATTTATGAGCCTTGACTGGCAGCCCGACTTCGAACAACTCGTTGACGAGCACCAGTCGATGGTCTTCTCGCTGGCTTTTCGCATGACCGGCGACCGCGGCCTGGCCGAAGAAATTGCTCAGGATGTTTTCCTTGAGCTGGACCGGAACCTGGGCAGGATCGAGAGTCCTGAGCACGCTCTGAACTGGCTGCGGCGAGTGACGATGAATCGCTCGGCCGATGCGCTGAGGCGTCAGCGGGTACGCGGCATCGATCTCTGGGTGGAGATGGATGAGAATCACGGCGCGATTTTTGAAGAGCGATCATCTCCATTGGGCTCCCGCCTTGAAGGCCTGCTGGCGACTTTGCCCTCGCCGCAGCGCGCGGCACTGGTGCTGCGCTACCAGGAGGGTCTGACGCCGGATGAGATTGCGGCTACGCTGGAGTCGCCGCTGGCCACGGTGAAAAGCAACCTGCAGCGGGGATTGAAGCTGCTGCGGGCCAAGGCCGAGAGCCGTTTGAAGGAGTACATTCGTGGGACTTGAGCCAATGGACGATTTAGAACGGGAGCTGCGGCAGGGGCTGTTGAGGCTTCCGGCGCCTCCGGGGCTGAAGCGCAAGATCATGGCGCGCAAGCGGGCCCTTGACGCAGAAAAGACGCACCGGCGCGTGGTCTTCTGGCAGCGCCTGGCGGCGAGTATTGTGCTGTGCGGCGCGGTGGGCGGCGGCGTGACCTGGCACAACGTTCAGGAACAGCGCAAAGGCGAGGCGGCGCGCCAGCAGGTGATGATGGCTCTGCGCATTGCCGGCCGGGCGCTCGACCAGGTGAACGCACAGCTCGCGGCACGCGACAGCAGGCAGTAGGAAAGGGATATCGATGAAGAGATCAATTGTTGCAGTTCTTTTGGCGGGCGCGGCGCTGGCTGTGCCGGCGTTGGCGCAAACCTCAGGCCTGCCGCTGCCTTCGGCGGTTGAAAAGCAGCTCGAGGCCAGGGCTTCGAACGTAACCGAGGTGACGCTCGACAAAAACATGCTTGGCTTCGCGTCGAAGTTTCTCGACAAGAAGGATTCCGACCAGGCCAACGCCAAGCAGCTCATCAATGGGCTCGACGGCATCTACGTGCGCGATTACGAGTTCGACAAAGAGGGCCAGTACTCGCCCGAGGATATTGAAAACTTGCGCAAGCAGTTTGCCGGCGGCGAGTGGGTGCCTTTGGTACACACGCGCGAAAAGAAAACCGGCGAGTCGACTGACGTGATGGCCAAGATGGTGAACGGCGAGTCGCGCGGCATGTTCATCCTGTCGGCCGAGCCCAAGGAGCTGACCATCGTGCTCATCCTCGGGCCCATCAAGATGGATCAACTGGGCCAGCTGGGAGGCATCGGCGGCCTGGGCGCGCTGGGCGACGTCACCAAAACCGTGAAAAAAGCCGACAAGGGCGCAACCAAGGGCGGTGGCGAATGAAGGTTCTGGCGTGGGTTGCAGTTTGCGCAATCGTTCTGATGGTGCCGATAGCCGTGCTGGCCGGCAGCGGCAGCGGTTTTGACGGAGTGGTAACCACGCTCGAGCACCGCTATCACGCACACGCCACGCGGATTCCGTTCATGGGCGTCATGAGCCTGGTAGCGCACAAGGCTACCAGCGGCGGCGTGGCCGGACTGCACGTGGCCGAGTTCGACGAATTCAACGCGAAGGTCGACGGCGACGAACTGAACAACATCGTCGAAGAAAAGCTGGGCGCGGGCTGGCAGCGCATGATTCGCGAAACCAGCAAACATGGCGCCGAGCAGACGCTCATCTTTACGCGTCCCGAGGGCCAGCGCATGGGCCTCTTTATCGTCGATCTCGACGGACATGAGATGGACGTGGTTCAAATCTCCGTCGATCCCGATCATCTGAACCAGAGCATCGACAAGTACAAACACGATGGCGGCGATGACGATCGCTCCGATCACGACGACAATTCCGGCGCCGGCTCCGATTAGAGTCGCGTATCCAAAGCTAGCATCAGAAATACAGCTGTCATCCTGAGCGGAGGTCGCCGCGGCGACCGAAGTCGAAGGATCTGCAGTTGCTTTTTAAAGGGCTTTCGGTACGCCACGCTGGATTCGCATATCCACCGCTTATCGGGCACGTATCGCGCGCTCTACACTTGATGCAGCATGACGACTGCTGCACATGCGCCGGCCCGGCCTTACCGCGGCCGGCTTGCTCCATCTCCAACCGGCTATCTCCATATCGGCCACGCCCTCACATTCTGGACTGCCTGGCAGCGAGCCTGCGATGCGCGCGGCACCCTGGTGATGCGCATGGAAGATCTGGACGCCGAGCGCAGCCGAAGTGTTTATGCCGACGCCGCGTATGAAGATCTGCATTGGCTACGTTTGAACTGGCAGGAAGGGCCTGACGTTGGAGGACCGTTCGCGCCGTATGAGCAAAGCCGGCGCGGCGATTTCTATCTTGCTGCCTGGCGCAGGTTGTTCGCCGGAGGGTTCATCTATCCCTGCCGCTGCTCGCGCAAAGATCTGGCCTCCGCGTTGAGCGCACCCCACGAAGGCGCCGATCCCACTGACGACGAGCCTGTATATCCCGGAACCTGCCGTCCGCCAGCGCCATTGCATGGAGCGGCTTCTGAAGCCTCATCGGTCAGCGCAGATTTGCCCGGCCCCGTCAACTGGCGCTTTCGCGTGCCCGATGGCGAAGCGATCGAATTCATTGACGGCAATCTCGGCCCGCAGCGCTTCGTTGCCGGCGTGGACTTCGGAGATTTTATTGTGTGGCGGCGTGATGACATGCCAAGCTACCAATTAGCCTGCGTCGTTGACGATGCGGCCATGCAGATCACTGAAGTGGTCCGCGGCGCAGACCTGCTCAAGTCAACCGCACGGCAGATCCTGCTGAACCGCGCGCTGGACTACGCCGATCCCGCGTGGTTCCACTGCCGCCTGGTGACCGATGCGAGCGGCGAACGCCTGGCCAAGCGCCACGACGCGCTGAGCATCCGCAAGCTGCGCGAGCGGGGAATGACGCCGTCGGAGGTGCTGAACGCGCCAACGCTCCCCACATAGAAAAAGCGCGGCCCCGTAAAGCCTCGCTTTTGCGATGCATCCCGCTCTCACCCATGCTTAATGAACTTTCCCGTCTGCAGCTCGCGCATGGCGGTCTGCAATTCGGCCTGCGTGTTCATCACAATCGGGCCATACCACGCCACCGGCTCTTCGAGCGGCTTGCCGCTCACCAGCAGGAAGCGAATGCCCTCCGGCCCGGCCTCGACCACGATCTCGTCGCCGCGGTCGAACAGCACCAGCGAATGGTTCTTCGCATCGTAAACCGGCTGCGCATTAGCGTCGACGGCCGACTCGGTCAGCACGGCCTGCGGAGCCGAAGCATCCCTGAACGTTCCCGCGCCGGCAAATACGTAGGCAAACGCATTGCGCGTGGTCTCAACCTTGATGCGCTTGCGCGTGAACGGCGGCACGCTGATGTCCACGTAGCGCGGGTCTGCTGCCACGCCCTCCACCGGCCCCGTCTTGCCCCAGAACTCGCCGCAGATAATGCGCGCCTTCGTGCCGTCGTCCTCGGTCACCTCGGGGATGGCGCTCGAGGGAATGTCCTGGTAGCGCGGATCGGTCATTTTGAGCGCGGCGGGCAGGTTGGCCCACAGCTGGAAGCCGTGCATCCGGCCCTTCTCGTCGCCCTTCGGCATCTCCTGGTGCAGAATGCCGCTGCCCGCGGTCATCCACTGCACATCGCCCGCGGTCATCCGGCCCTTGTTGCCCAGGCTGTCGCCGTGCGCAACCTCACCAGCCAGCACGTAGGTAATGGTCTCAATTCCGCGGTGCGGGTGCCAGGGGAAACCGGCAAGATAGTCGGCCGGGTTCTCGTTCCTGAAGTCGTCGAGCAACAGGAACGGATCGAACTCGTGCGTCTTGCCGAACCCGAAGGCGCGCTGCAGCTTTACGCCGGCGCCTTCGATGGTGGGCTTGGTCTGGTAAATCTCTTTCACGGCTCTGAGCGACATGGGAAGACCTCCGGCGATTCCCGCATCGTAGCAGGAGCGCGGTCGAATCGCATGTCTTATAGATGCGCGAGCGAGATATTCGTTGCAACAGGTAATTTGTCCTCGAGAATCAGGTCCCGTCCGCGCGGATCGAGTTCTGCCCTAAACACCGGAGATCGTTCTTTGAGCGGCGTCAGCCGGCGAGAGCGGCTAGACAGCCCCTCCTGTCTTACGTTGTCTTACAGGCTTGGGCCCATGTCACACCTCGCTCGTAAGACATGCCCTACGCTGCGTTAGGTCGCGTCATACGAACGCAATATATATGTCATACGTTTGTCTTACGTCAGTTCCCGGCCTATTAACCCTAATTCGGGCTGTCTTGCAACCATTCTGCACTGCGGGCGACCCGCTCACGCCGTCTGCCGTAATCTATTCCTGTTGCGCCCCAGGAGCCCGCTTGATTGTTCTCACCCCCACCGACGTTCTGGTAGTCGTCGACGTCCAAAACGACTTCTGCCCAGGCGGCGCCCTTGCCGTCCCCGAAGGTGATGCGATCATCGAACCCATTCATCGTGTGGCGCCGCTCTTCGCGCACATCGTCCTTACCCAGGACTGGCACCCGGCCGATCACTCCTCCTTCGCGCGCTCCCACCCCGGAACGCAACCTTTTGATACCATTCAACTTGCCCATGGTCCGCAGACCCTCTGGCCGGCCCATTGCGTGCAGGGTACGCCGGGGGCCGAGTTTCACCCCGCGCTTAAGCTCGCCCAAGCCGAACTCATTCTGCGCAAAGGTTTTCGGCCCCGGATCGACTCCTACTCGGCTTTCTTTGAGAACGACCGCACCACACCAACCGGCCTCGCCGGCTATCTCGCCGAGCGCGGCCTCAACCGCGTCTTCTTTGCCGGCCTGGCTTACGATTTTTGCGTTGGCTACTCCGCCCTTGACGCACGCCGTCTCGGCCTCGACGCCTTCGTGATTCGCGACGCCTGCCGCGCCATCGATCTCAACGGTTCAGTTGCCGTCATTGAAGCCGGGTTCGCTGCCGCCGGAGTCAAAGTCATTTTCAGCGTCGAGCTGGGAATCGCGCCCACTGAGAACTAGAATCGCTTCAGGCCCCAATCTTCGGGATTCGAGCGCCTTTCGCATGTCGCGCAACTTCTACATCCTGGCCGCCACGCTGGTGCTTTTCGCGCTTATCTCAGCCGGAATGGCGCTCATTCCTTCGAGTTTTCAGCCCGGACTGCCGGCCAACGGATCGCTCTGGCGTACGGTGGCGCTCCTTCTGCTGCTTGGCGGATTGGTTTCAGGGCTCATCGGCGTCATGAGCCACCTGTTTGAGCAGGTCGACCGCCGCAGCGAGGAATCCCGCCGGCTGGCGCGCAAAAGGCGCCGCGGAGAGCACTGAATCGACACTCCCGTTAGAATAAAAAGGGAAGATTTTCCCAGGTAGCCGGTTCAGGAGCCGTGCACACGCCAACGCACGCACCCATTGCCGTGAAGAATCAGGCGCAATCGACAGCAGCGCCCTTGAATCGCAACAGGCCGGAACCGCAACAGGATCGAGCGATACGAAATGTATGAAGTCACCGTAGAGGCCGGGTTCTCGTCAGGCCACTTTTTGCGCAACTACCGCGGCAAGTGCGAGAATCCGCACGGCCATAACTACAAGGTCCGCGTCACGCTGGCCGGCGTCGAACTCGACGCGGCCGGTCTGCTGCTCGATTTCAAGCTGCTCAAGCAGGTGATGCGCCCCGTCATCGAGCGCATCGATCACCAGATGCTGAACGAGCTCGAGCCCTTCACGGTGCTGAATCCCTCGGCCGAAAACATCGCCAAGTTCTTCTACGACGAGACCAATCAGCAGCTCGAGAGCATGACCGGCGGCCGCGTGCGCGTGAAGGAATGCACCATCTGGGAGACGGATACCACCACGGCCAAGTATTACGAGTAAACCCGGTCAGCCTGCGCCGCGAAACCCTGTCATTTCCCCGATGCGGTACGGCTACCTTGCTGCCAGAAACAGCAGACGCGCTGCCAGCGCGGCTGCAATGGCAGTCGCCACTGCCGAAATGCGGTGCAGATTGAGCCACAGAGCGCCGGCGCGAGACGGAATGCTCTCCAGAACGCCGGTGGTAAAGGCCGTTACAAACGAGAGTACGAAGACCGCGGCTACGTCAATGAAGGCGTGTTGGGATGCGAAAGCCCTGAACACGGGGACGATGCGGATCGCGATAAAAACCAGCACCAGAAGAGACGCCAGTTTGTGCACGCCCGTGAACGGCCCGGCCAGAGGCCGGCCAAGGCGCACTCCCAGTCCCGACGCCAGCACAGCCAGCAGAAGCCACCCGATCACGTCAAGTTTTTGCGCGACAGCCACGGCATGACTCCGCTCTTGCGCTCGCCTCGCCGTTTCTCCCGATCCCCGATCTACCTCTGCGCCGCCTGAACCGCCTTGGCTCCGCTCGCCGCCGGCGGATTCACATGGGCGTTCAGGAAGTTCGCCAGATCCGCAATGTCATGTTTCGAGCCCACCATGGGCGGCATGAAGCGATGGTAGGGCGAATCCGGTTTGTACTCGTGCAGCATGGTGATAAAGGTCTCGATGTTGGTGCGGTCGCGTCCGCCGAGCAGCGTCACCAGCGGCCGATAGCCATTGAGCGTGTGGCAGCTTCCGCACTCGCCGCGGTAGATCGCTTCGCCGCGCGAATAGCTCGAGTCGGCGCCGTTCCACACCCAGTTCGAATGCGCGAGATATCCTCGTGGATCAACATCGATTCCGACGGCTACGGGGTTCACGCGCACACCGTTCGAATACATCCAGCGCCCGATCACGTAGGGCTTGCGCAGCATCTCGCGCGAATACTCGCCCGCTCCGGTGGCAATCAGCGCCAGCAGCAGAATCGCGACTGCATGCGCGGTGTTAAAGTCGACCGGGTTGCGGTAGGCGAGGTAATAGGCCACGCCGATGATAGTTGCCGAAGTGATCACGATGATCAGCGCGATGCGCGTTATCGTCGAGAACGTTCCCGAGCCGATGGTGTCAACGCCAAGCGTGAGCAGGGCGCGCTGAGCCTTGGGAACCATGTAGAGATACCACGCAAACAGGAACGGCATGGCCACAAACGACGGCATCAGCCACTTCGTGCTCCACTTCACCAGCGAGCTCTTGAGCGCCGGCAGTGTGCTGCCGTCGATGCGGCTCGCGCTGATCAGCGCCCAGATGCCGGCCAGTGAGCAGCACACGCAGGTGCGCAGCAGCAAGCTCGGCCAGTAGGTGGGATTGAAGAGCGCATTCCAGAACTTGCTGGCTTCGTTCCCCGTGCCGGCTACTGAGAGCCAGGCATCGCCCGGCGTCAGCATGAAGGTGAGAATACCGTTGATGATCGCCAGCGTGAAGAACGATGCGCCCGCGTAGACCCAGCCCACGGCCAGGTGCAGCTTTGAATCGATGCGGTTCCACGTGTAGTAATAGACGGCCGCGGTGGTCAGCTCAACCACAAAGAAAACCCACTCGATAGCCCAGCCGAAGACGAAGTTGTGAATCAGCGTGCTGGTGGCCTCGGGATGAGTGAGGCCGATGGCGAACCAGATGCCCACGCCCGAGATGGTGCCGAAGACGCCGGTTAGGATGAGGAAGAACTTCGAGTAGGCGGCCAGCTCCTGCAGCCAGTCGGTGCGGCCCTCGCGCAACGCCTTGCGCTCCGCCATCGGCAGATAAAGTCCGCCACCCACGGCAAATTGCGAAATCATCACGTGGAAGATGGCGATGATGCCAATCACCCAGCCCGAGCCGAGATAAGGAATGTCCCAAAACGGGTAATTCATTGCGAACTCCTGTGGACCGTAGACCGTAATTCGTGAACCGTGGTTCGTGAATCGTGATCAGCGTTCGGTCAGCTTCAACTTCAGAACCGAAAGCAGCTTGGAAATCATTTGCCCGATGCGGCGCGAAAGGCCCTCTGCCTCGTCGAGCATTTCTTGATTGCCGAAGCCCAGCTCCCGGGCGATTTCTAATTGCGTTTGTAATTCGCAGTTCGATCCGCGAGCAACGCTGAGGAATTGCCGGAACTCGCGAGTATTCAGCCGCCCCTGGCCCTCGGCAATGTTGCTCGGAATAGAGACTGCGGCCCGCCGAAGTTGTGACGTGAGGCCAAAAACTTCCTCACGCGGAAATCCCTGTGTCAGCCGATAGACCAAAACAGTCAATTCCTTCGACCGCTGCCATATCTCAAGATCGCGGAAAGATTGAACCGCTTTATGATCCTGTGTTGCCCTCATCGATCAAGCCCCCAAAACCTCACTAACCGGCCGCAATCAATCACGACCCACGACCCACGATCCACGAATCACGATCCACCTGCCTCACCGCACCGTCCAATACCCAACCACCGTCGTTGCCACCAGCGCAAAGATCGCCAGCAAACCAAAGTAGTGAGCCGCGCGCGCGCGCCGTCCGGATTCCTTGCTGTTGTCGTAGAAGGGGATCAGGATCCACAGCACGATTCCCAACGTGAACAGCAGAATGCCTGCGATCTCGCCCGCTTCACCCTGCAAAAACAACCCGAGGATTTTAAGCATCTCGAACGGGCTCATGAAATACCACTCGGGATGAATGCCGGCCGGCGCGGGCGCCAGCGCGTCATATTGTTTGCCCAGCGCCCACGGAAACACCGAAGCCAGCAGCGCAATTACGTTCAGCGTGATGAGCCACATGGCCAGGTCCTTGCGCAGGAAGCTGGGCATGAAGGGAATGCTCTTGCGCTGGGAGGCGGGCTTTGCCTCTTCGCTCGGCGGAACCGCATTGCCGTGCCGCTGCACCAGCCACAGGTGAAACGCAAGCAGCGGGATGAACAGCGCCGGCAGCACCACTACGTGCAAGGCGAAAAATCGCTGCACCGTGAACTCGGTTACCTCGGGGCCGCCGCGCAACATGGTGGCTATGGCCGGCCCAATCCACGGAATGGCCACGGGAATCTGCAGGCCGACCTTGGTGGCAAAGTAGCTCAACTCATCCATCGGCAGCAGATAGCCCGAAAAGCCGAATACCGATGCCAGCCCCAGCAGCGCCATGCCGCTCAGCCAGCCAAACTCCCGCGGCTTGCGGTAGGCCTTCATAAAGTACACAGAAAACATGTGCACCAGGACTGAGAACATCATCAGATTGGCCGACCACGAGTGCGCCGAGCGGATCAGCCAACCAAAGTTCATCACAAAGGTGATCTGGCGGACCGACTCGTATGCCTCGGCGCCAGGCCGGTAGTACACCAGCAGCAGAACGCCGGTGAAGCACTGCACCAGGAACAGAAACAGCGAAATGCCGCCCCAGTAGTACCAGAATGATTGCGCGTGCACGGGAACCGTCTTGTGCCGCGCAAATGCAACCATCTCCGACAATCCCAGGCGCTCATCCACCCAGTCGTAAACATTGCTCGCGAGTGATTTTGTGGTCATTGCTTCGCTTCCTCGGTTCGTAACTCGTGACTCGTGATTCGTGCTCCGTGGCAACCTTCGAATCACGAACCACGAATCACGTCTCACGCTGGTTTGCTTCTCACGCTCGCGAAACCACAATGCCGTCCTGGTTCACTGCAACTTTGTAGAGCGTGAGCGGTTTTGGGGGAGGGCCGCTCACGTTGGCGCCGGTGTAGGCGTTGTAAACGCCGCCGTGGCACGAGCAGTGAATCCGGTCGGCCTCGGGTTCGTACTTCACCGTGCAGCCCAGGTGCGTGCAAACGGCTGTCATAGCAATCCAGCGTCCGTCGTCGTGGTGAATCAGCAGCGCCGGGCGGGTGCCGAACTTGAACATAAGCACCGACCCCAGTGGCAGTTTCTGCGCGTCTTTCAGCGTCACCTCGGTTACCGCCGTCTCGCTCAGCGCCATTTCATTCGGCGAAGCCAGATAGCGATAGACCG
>Ga0326728_10020733_pt1 | contig 12484 bp, 10 predicted proteins | sample MB3enrmetagenome_FD_207602 | JGI IMG/M metagenome (GOLD analysis project Ga0326728, IMG submission 207602) | Lab enriched peat soil microbial communities from McLean, Ithaca, NY, United States - MB31MN | ecosystem: Environmental > Terrestrial > Soil > Wetlands > Peat | place: USA: New York...
TGCCACAAACCGATCACTGGAGGAAGTCCATAAACAAACGAGAATCGATCCCTGGTTCTTGAACCAGCTCAAGGAAATCATAGAGATTGAAAATATGCTGCAGCGGTACACAATCGACGATCTGCCGACAGACATCCTGAGACAATGCAAACGCTCGGGGTTTTCCGACCAGAATATCGCGGAGTTCCTGAAACCGTCCGCCGTGAGCAGCCCATCCGACATTCAAGTGATGGAACTCCGCCACAAGGCGGGAATACGTCCGGTTTACAAAAGAGTGGACACCTGCGCTGCGGAATTCGAGTCACACACTCCTTATCTTTATTCCACTTATGAAACCGAGTGCGAGGCGAATCCTTCGAGCCGGAAGAAGATCATGGTTTTGGGAAGTGGCCCAAACCGCATCGGGCAGGGAATTGAATTCGATTACTGTTGCTGTCACGCGTCCTTTGCCCTTCGCGAGGCCGGTTTCGAGACCATCATGGTCAACTGCAACCCGGAGACCGTCTCCACCGATTACGATACTTCTGACCGTTTGTATTTCGAGCCGCTGACATTCGAAGACGTAATGGAGATTGTGGCGGTTGAGAAACCGGACGGGGTCATTGTTCAGTTCGGCGGGCAGACTCCCCTGAACCTCGCGCTGAAGCTGCAGAAGGCAGGCGTGCCGATCATCGGTACTTCGCCCGAGCGAATTGATCTTGCCGAAGACCGGAAACGCTTTGGCCAGTTGCTGGGCGAACTCGGAATCCCGCAGCCGCAAAACGGAACGGCTTTGTGTCTGGAGGAGGCTCGCGCCGTAGCCGCCGAAATCGGCTATCCTGTGCTCGTGCGTCCTTCTTATGTTCTGGGCGGCCGTGCCATGTCGATTGTCTACGATCAAGCGTCTCTGGACGAATACATGACGACTGCGGTTGAGGCATCGCCTGAACGCCCTGTCCTAATCGACAAGTTTCTGGAAAACGCGTTTGAATATGATGTCGACGCTCTGTGTGACGGCGAGCGCGTGGTCATCGCCGGCGTGATGGAGCACATCGAAGAAGCAGGCATTCACAGCGGCGACAGCACCTGCATCCTGCCTCCTGTCATGATTGATCTGGCACTGCTCGAACGCATGAAGCAATATACGGAAAGGCTCGGAAATGAGCTTCGAGTCATTGGGCTCATGAACATCCAGTTTGCCATCCAGAAAGACACTGTCTACGTTTTGGAAGTGAACCCCCGAGCGTCACGCACCATTCCGTACGTCAGCAAAGCTACAGGCATTCCACTCGCAAAAATGGCCGCGCGCGTGATGACCGGCGAGAAACTGAAAGATCTGGGGTTGACGGAAGAACTGAGAGTGCGCCACTGTTTTGTAAAGTCTCCTGTATTCCCATTCAACAAATTCCAGGGTGTCGATTCCATTCTCGGGCCCGAAATGAAATCCACCGGAGAAGTCATGGGGGTGGCCGACAGTTTCGGAAGCGCCTTTGCCAAAGCCCAACTCTCGGCCGGCCTTCGTCTGCCGCAATCTGGGACTGTGTTCATCAGTGTCAATGAGCGGGACAAGGCAAATCTGCTCCCGATCGCCCGGGACCTGCAGAGCCTCGGATTTAATATTCTGGCTACGGCCGGGACCCACCAGCTGCTCAAGACCAACGGGATTGCGTCAGACCACATTTTTAAGGTCGGGGAAGGCCGTCCCAATATCGTCGATCTGATCAAGAGTAAAAAGATAGTCCTGATTATCAATACTCCCCTGGGGAGCCAATCCCGTTATGACGAGAAAGCCATTCGTCGCGCCGCAACCCAGTACGGGATTGCCTGCATCACCACGCTTTCAGGTGGGGCAGCGGCGGCGAACGCCATCCGAACGCTTCGGCGTGAGAAGCTTTCGGTCTGCACGCTCCAGGAATACCATGGTGTGGCAAGGGCTGACGGGAACACGAAAGCGGTAGCCGGAATTCCCGATACGTTCTGTTCCTTCAGTTAGTTTTTGTAGGGATGACCCGCCGGTCGTTTCTGCAGAGACATCGCGCGGAGGTAAAATGACTGACAAAGTAAAATATCCGATCGAAGCGATCGCCAGCCGGATGGTGTTGGCCGGCAAAAGTTTATCATTTCATCCGAGCGCTCCGGAATCCTGCAAAATAGAACTTCCCTCGCGGGACAGTTGTCTCAAAGTCATGCAGCAGCTCAGATCCGTTCTGTTTCCCGGCTACTTTGATCTGTCAGAATTCAGTGAGGAAGGGATTTATTTTCATACGGGCGCGATCCTGGACAAAGTCGCTATAAATCTCCAAGAGCAGATCAGGTGTGGATTCTGCTTTGGCTGTGAAGACCACCTGGGCCTTGAGCAATGCGAAGAGAGGGCCAGGCTGATCACCAGAGATTTTCTGAACCGGATTCCCGACATCATGCTGCTTCTGGCTGACGACGTCCAGGCAGCCTATGCAGGCGATCCGGCGGCCAAGAGCCCCAGCGAAACGATCTACTGCTATCCGGGAATGTTTGCCATTACAAATCATCGTGTTGCTCATGAGCTATACAGACTGGGCGTGCCGGTCATTCCACGAATCATCAGCGAAGACGCCCACAGCGCCACCGGCATCGATATCCATCCCGGCGCAAAAATTGGCCGGAGCTTCTTCATCGATCACGGAACCGGCGTGGTGATCGGAGAGACGGCCGTTATCGGAAACCAGGTGCGCATTTACCAGGGAGTGACCCTCGGGGCCAAGAGTTTTCCCCTAGACCAAAAGGGTGTGCCGATCAAGGGAGTTGACCGCCACCCGATCATTGAAGATGGCGTCGTCATTTATGCAGGCGCGACGATCCTGGGACGGATCACTGTGGGAGCCCGCTCCGTAATTGGTGGAAATGTCTGGCTGACCCAGAGTGTCCCGCCGGGAAGCTCGATCTCTCAGGGAAGAAGCGCAGGTGAAAGTGATTAGAGATTACAAATTGAAAGTTCGCACCGGAGATTTCGGTTTGAATTTTCAATCTCTGATTATTAATTCTTATCCTTGCCCGGCATGCCAATGCTTGGGAAAAGATCGAAGACCTGATCCTGCTCGATCAGATGAATTCCCTCGGTGTGCAGGCGAACAAAATGGGTGCAGTATTTTCGGCTTTCCTCCCCAAGGCAGCGTTCGACACAAAACAGATCCGTATCTGTGCAGTTAACGCACTCGCCCAACGAGACGCAAACCTTCGGGACCGTAAGACTGCATGAACTGCATATCGTGAAGAGGTTTTCGCTCTTCACGTAATGTTTGCAATCCTGCATGTCATTATGGTTCTCAATGAAACCGAAAATCCGGCAGCCCATAAAGATGTGAGGATGGTCGCTATGGTCCGCCTCGATCTGTCCCAGGCTTTCGTCCAACCAATTGATACAGTTTTTGCAATTAATCATCGTAATTTGAACAGGCGACAGTCGCAGGATCAATCTTACTGCGGTTCTGTGGCAGGAGTCATCCCGACGAGTTCCGCGAACTCCTTTTTCGACTGCAGGGCAACGAAATCCGTGTCGTTTTTCGCGAAAACCCGGCTATCTTCATTCAGTTCCACGGCCTTCCGGAGATTTTCCAGCGACTCGGCTAAATTCCCCTTCATAGCCTGCGAGGCTGCAACGGAGTAATAAATATAGTCCGCATCAGGATGATTCTGAAGGGATTGGAGGAAGTATGAAATGGCCATATCGTAATTGGCTTTGTTATGTTCGAGGACGCCCAGTGTGTACAGCTGATCCATTGAAATGGATTGCTTTTTCTGGGCCGATTCTTCACGCTCGCAGATCTGAATATAACTCCGGGCGCGCGCCAAGATGTCCAGTTCCCCCGGATAGGTGTCCAGGAGCGTCTTGAGTTCATGGCGCGACTTCTTGAATTCCTTTTGGAAAATAAGCTCGATGCCCTTTTCCAGAAGGGCAAGGGCAGCCGAGGTCGTTTTGGTCTGGCGCAACAAGCGCGGGGATGCATCAAGGGCGGGAGAAGCACCTGATCTGACTGCTTGTTTCCGGGATTCCACTTCCATTATTGTGCTTTCCTTATGAATGGGACGCTCAGTGCGGGACGTCTCTTTTTTGGCTGCCCTGATTTTCCTGGGCTTGGATTTCCCGGAAGATACCTTCGCTTTGGCGGAGCTATCACGGGACGCCTTGGGCTTGGTCTTTTTCACTGAATGGACATCCCTTCGGGATTTTTGTCCTGAGACTCTTTTGTGTGCCAATGCCCTCGCCATCAATATCCTATAAATCTCTAAAGGTAAATAACTTGCCCCGCAAGATCTCTTCATCCTAACAATTTGACGTTATTATTAGGAAATTCTGGACGATAAGTCAAGCGCAAGATCTTTTTGACGGGACACTTCAACATTTGAAACCTCAGTCCCGGTCAAATGGCTGCGGCGCTGCCGCTTCGAAGAGCTGAGATGGCAACGATCAGGATAAGTTATTTATTATCAAGGTTTATAGAAGTTAAACGAACGTGAGCCCCACAAACTTCAACCTGCATGAAACCGAGTTCCAGCGCATTCAGGCCATTCTTGGCAGGATGCAAAACGAACTTCGTGCTCAACTGGTTCTGCTGATCAGCAGAAGCGGACAGCCGATCGTTATTTCAGGGCCTGCAGAAAACATCGATTGCACCTCTCTGGCATCTCTGGCGGCCGCCAATCTCGCGGCAACCGACGGTCTGGCAAGCATTGTGGGCGAAAGGGAGTTTTCTGTTCTTGTGCATCAGGGCCGCCGGCGCTCCATATTTATCTCCGATCTGCTTAAGAAGTTTTCGCTTGTGCTGGTTTTCGACTCAACGGCATCTTCTGGGTTGATCCGTTATAAGTGCAAACGCACAACCCTGCTGCTGGAGGACGTGATCCGGGACTTCCAGAAAAGAATTGAGAAAGCTGAAAGAGTGATGAGTATCCCGCAATTCAGCGATGAGGAAATAGAAGAGTTGCTGGGGGAAGTAAAAAGTCAATGATTCATTTTGATCGAAGGAAGCGGCGTTGACCTTCATAAATTATGTAGCCAGGGAAATTAACTGCAAGATCGTGTATTACGGGCCCGGCCTCGGCGGCAAGACGACCAACCTGCAATACGTCTATCAGATTACGAGTACGGAAAACAAAGGCAAACTCATATCGCTGGCCACCGAAACGGAGCGAACCCTGTTTTTCGACTTTCTCCCGATCGATTTCGGGCAGATCCGAGGTTTCCGCACCCGCTTTCACCTCTATACGGTTCCCGGCCAGGTGTTCTATGACTCCAGTCGCAAGCTCATCTTAAAAGGGGTTGATGGAGTTGTGTTCGTGGCCGATTCGCAGGAAGAACGGCTCGATGCGAACCTGGAATCGATTTCAAACCTTGCCGGGAACTTGAAGGAGCAGGGATTTGATATCGCCAAGATTCCCTATGTCCTGCAGCTGAACAAGAGGGACCTGCCGAACGTTGTCCCTGCCGAGGATCTGAAGCAGCAGCTTCTGATCAAGGGGGAGCCGGTTATCGAAGCGGTAGCGATGAAGGGAGTAGGCGTTGTGCCGACTCTGAAAGCCGTTGCACGGCAGGTTCTGGTCGAGCTCAGGAAAAGCGCTTAAAGCGTTCACGCGTAAACCCGTTAACGCCTACCCACCGAAAAACTTCCGGGTCTCCTCGACAAAAAATGCAGTCTGATCGTGATGCACCCAGTGACCCGCGTTGGGCACATTGATCAGGCGATGATCTTGAATCGCCTGAATGCGTCCTTCCTTGTATGGATCTTCCGTCCAGCTGTCGAGACCTCTGAACAGCAGAGCCGGGCACTTGATCTGATTCCAAATTTCGCGGGCGTCATCCATATTGAATCCATAAGGGGATATGGCTCGCACGAAATTGTCGAATTTCCAGATGAGCGTTCCATCCGCATTCCAATTTGAACCAAAAAGAGTCAAATGGCGTGCCATCTCGTCCGATAGGTATGGATTCGCTTTGTGCATTCTTTCGTAAGCGGCTTCGAGATTGGGATATTGATGTGGGACCCGTTTTTCGTAGTCTCTCATAGCCTCAATCCAGTCCCGGAATCGCACGTGAGCCGGGCTGGGAGTTTCGATTCCGGGGGGGGGAGCAATCCCTTCAATCGCGACTACTTTCAGCGCCCGGTCCGGATAAACCCCGGCATACTGGAGCACAATGGCTGCACCCAGCGAATGTCCTATAAAATAAATCGGGAAATTGCCCACGATATCCACAAGCGCGGACAAATCCAGCACGTATTCGGCGATGCTGTACATCGCTCCGGGAGCCCAGGCACTGTCCCCGTGTCCGCGAAGATCCGGGGCGAGAACCCTGAAATCCTCCAAAAAGGCTTCCGCAATCCGGTCCCAACTCCGGGCGTGGTCCATTCCTCCGTGGACGAGGATTAAATTTGGTTTCCCATTATTGCCCCAATCCCAGAAATGCAGCTTCAGACGATGTGAATAAAAAAATTGTGATATCGGCTCTCGTGCCATTTGGCAAATCCTTTGAAGAAGCGGCTAGCTAGAAGCCAGAATCAAATACAGATGACATGTAAAAATGGTAGCAACTTTCTTGAATGTGTCCCATAGACTATTCTGGCTTCCCAGTCCCAGCTTCTGGCTTCTTAAATTTGCTTCTTCGGTGGGAAGAGAAGCGACGAAACGACCGAGCCGGCTAGAATCGCCGCGACAATCGAAAGAGACCCGCCGATCGAAACTGCGTAGAAACCGCTCGCCAGCATTTTAAGTCCGATGAAAATCAGAACGAACCCGACTCCGATATCGAGATAAATAAATCGTCGGATCACGGCGGAAAGGAGGAAATACATGGAGCGAAGCCCGAGGATCGCACAGATGTTGGATGTGTAGACAATAAATGGATCGCGCGTCACTCCAAATATGGCTGGAATGGAATCGGTGGCAAATACCAGATCGGTAACTTCAACTGTGAGCAGAACCAATGCAAGTGAGGTTGCGATTATTTTCCCCGCCTGTCTGAGGAAGAATTTGCCGGATTCATGTCCTGAGGTCATGGGCATGAAGCGCTGAAAAAGCGTGACTACAGGATTGCGCTCCGGCTCGACCTCCGTGTCCCCGTGCCGCAGGATTTTGCCGCCCGTGTAGAGCAAAAAGGCGCCAAAAATATAGATCACCCAGTGAAAAGCATTAATCAAAGCAGCGCCGGCGACGATAAATGTCGCTCTCATAATCAGGGCGCCTAAAATACCCCAGAAGAGAACCCGATGGTGGAATTTGTGCGGAACGCCGAAGTAGGTAAAGATGAGGATAAAGACAAAGACGTTGTCGACACTCAGTGCGTATTCAATCAGGTAACCCGTGAAAAACTCCAAACCATGCTGCTTCCCGAACGTGTGGTAGACCCAGATGCCGAAAAAACACGAAAGAATGAACCATACCAGGCTCCAGAGTGTCGCTTCCCGGACTTTGACCGCGTGAGCGTGGCGATGGAATATCCCCAAATCGATAGACAAGAGAAAAAGGATGATGGCGAGAAATACCGTCCAGAATAAAGGAGTGCCTATGGAATGCGTCATCGTTCACTTTCAGCGGCTTGGGCTGGATTCACACCCGGCTGGTATCTTTTATGCACGCTTGAGCCTCGACCCAAATCAAAATTCCCGATCGACCTGACCGGCCTTGACCGATGTCTCGTATTCTTGAAGCACTTCGATATAAGGGCTGCAGTGCCGTTTCGCGGTGACATAGTCGTAGGCTTCCTGGGCGGACAATCCCTGCGCTTTGATCAGATACGCCGCCGCAAGCGTGGGGGCGCGATTGATGCCGGCAGTGCAATGCAAGTATACTTTTGACCAGCGCGGGCTAAGCGCTTTTTCAAGTTCTTCCACCCCCTGAGACAGATTTTCCGCCAGCGCCTGTTTATCGAAATCAATAGTCGGGATGCGGTGCAGTTGGATCTGCTCAATTTCATGAGCTTTAAGAAGCTTTTTTAGCGGGATGTTGTAGTCCTCCAGATCTTTTTCGCTTTGCAGGCTGAGAACGCTTGTGATTCCCAGTTGCCGGAGGAACCGGACCTCCTCAGGCCGGACATAACTCCCAACCCATAACCTGCTTTGTATGATTTCGTTGCAGTCGAGGATCATAAGTCTTAAGGCGCTACCTTATCACGAGTCTTGATCCTTCAACCATCAGCTTTCAGCTGAAAGCTGACTGCTACTCGCTGGCAGAGCAGCGGCGGAGACGGTCCATCAACGCAAGCCCGAGGCCTCTCTCCGGCATGGGGCGGGCAATGATCCGGTCCAGCGATAACAAATCGAGCCGACGCAGGGCTCCAAAAAACTTTGCCGCTGCTTCATTCAGATTCCCTGAAGTCGAAAGGACCTCCACTGCGGCATACCGTTCCGGGTGTTCCGGAGGGAGAAGACTCAGCAACCCGGCTCGCTCGCCAGGGTTCAATTCTTCCACCTCCTGCTCTGAAATAACCAGGCGTGTCCGTGTAGCGTAATGCCGTTTCATCTGGCCCGGCACGACAGGTCGCGCCGCAGTTTCGATCGAGACGTTCAGATCGCCAATGACGGATTCGAGTGCCTCGACTGCCACTCCGCCTGCTCTCAAAACCAACGGGATTGTGTCGGCCAACGAGAGGATTGTGGATTCCACTCCAATCGTGCATGCGCCTCCATCCAGAATCAGGTCAATTTTGTCTCCCAGCTGTTCTGCGACGTGCTGAGCAGTTGTGGGACTAACATATCCGAAGAGATTGGCGCTCGGTGCTGCAATTCCGCAGCCTGACGCCCGTATTAAGGCCAGGGCAGCCGCGTGAGAGGGGACACGGATTGCAACCGTATCCAGACCCGCTGTGACGATGGACGGAACCGAGGACGTTTTGGTGACGACCAGGGATAAAGCCCCGGGCCAGAATCTGCTCGTCAGGCGTGAAGCGAGTTCAGAAAATATTCCATATTTTGAAGCAGATGCCGCATCGGCAACATGGACGATAACCGGGTCGATTTTCGGCCTGGCTTTGACCTCGAAAATTCTCGCGACGGCCAGCGGATTTTCAACATCAGCTCCCAGCCCATAGACGGTTTCAGTGGGGAAAGCGACCAGTCCCCCACCTCTGATGATCTGAGCCGCTTTTTCAATCGCTTCCAAATCAAAAGCGTCTGCTATCAATGCAGGCGACACCATTCCCTCCCGAGTTCTTGAGTTTAACCCTAAGGCCCGAAGACTCAAAGGCTCAAAGATCCAATACGATAAAGCTGGCAACTTGACACTCCAAAGTGCACCAGCTATATTCAACCCGGAATCTGGCACCCTGATCCTAAGGGAGTATTCCAGCGTTGGATTACCATTCCATTCGGAGGGATGCAGCAATCCTGAGTACAATATGATTATTGGACCTGAAGAAGCCGCGCCTTTTCGAGAGCGACCGAGCGGACGAACCCTATTGAAGTCCGAATGGTATGCGCTGTATACCCGGAGCCGATTCGAGAAGAAGATGCTGAGCGAGTTGACGGACAGGAATATCGAAGTGTTCCTGCCGATGCGTGAAATCCTCAGCCGATGGAAGGACCGCAAAAAGCGGATCTGGATTCCTCTTTTTCCCGGATACATTTTTGTAAATCACGTAGACACATCCGAAAATCGCTTCAGGGTGCTGAACATTCCTGGTGCGGTCCGGTTTGTCGGCTTGGAAGGGCATGCCGACCCGATCCCGGAGGAACAGATTCTTTCTGTGCGCCGATTCCTGGAGTCCAGTATCTCGATCGATTCATACCCCTACTTGCAGGTCGGAACCCGTGTGGAGGTCATCGCCGGTCCGCTGAAAGGAATACAAGGCATTCTCGTGGAGAAACGAGGGAGATTCCGCTTCGTCATCCAGGTGGACCTGATCCGCCAGGCCGTTTCTGTTGAAATTGACGCTTCCGACGTGCGCCCCATCTAGTTGACGATTTTCGATTGACGATCGGAAACACACATCCCCAGGTCTACTGGGGAAATAGGTTGGAATCGGCAGTCGTTCCGCTTTACTCGGCTATATAAGCTTAATCGCAAATCGACAATATGTTACTCGCTCGGATAGTCGAAAATTTCCGTGCTCGAGGGTCAGAAACAGCTTATGTGCATCGGCGCGGCTACCGCACTGTCCGTTGGTCGTATGGGCAGGTAGCTGAAGCAACCCACCGGCTGTCCAGGGAGTTGTTTGAGCGCGGCATTGGACCGGGAGACAGGGTTTTCCTTTGGGGCGAGGATTGTGCGGAATGGGTCGTTTCCTTTTTTGCCTGTGTTTTACGTGGCGCCGTTGTCGTTCCCATGGATCGGACAGCTTCCATGGCATTCGCACGGCGCGTGTGCCGCCAGATCGATGCCCGGCTCTGTCTTTGTTCCGGCGAACTGCCCCGGATCGATTCTTCGCTGCCCATCCTGAAGTTCAATGATTTTTCCGACGTATTGGCGCGGCACCCCCGTGTTCCTCTACCGTTGCCCCCTTTGAAAGACCAGGACTCGGTGGAAATTGTGTTTACCTCCGGGACCACAGCGGAACCGAAGGGGGTTGTGATTTCCCACAGAAACATACTTGCCAATCTCGAACCCCTGGAACATGAAATCCACAGGTACCTGAAGTATGAGCGGGTTGTCCATCCTCTGCGTTTTTTGAACCTGGTACCGCTCAGCCATGTTTTTGGCCAATTCCTGGGTCTTTTCATACCGCAAATCCTGGGAAGCACGGTGGTATTTCAGGAAACGCTCAACCCTTCCGAGGTCATGCGCACGATCAAAAATGAGAGAGTCTCGGTGGTGGTGGCAGTCCCTCGAATTCTTGACACGATCCGGGACAAATTGGAGCGGGATCTGGAATCGGAAGGCTTGCTGAACAGGTTTCAGAAAGATTTTGAGGCGGCCGCGGGTGAGCCTTTCCTCAGGCGCTGGTGGCGCTTTCGCCGGATTCACCGGCAGTTCGGCTGGAAGTTCTGGGGTTTCATATCCGGCGGGGCGAGCCTCAACGCCGAATCCGAGAAGTTCTGGGGGACGCTGGGCTTTGCGGTCATTCAGGGTTATGGGCTTACCGAGACCACATCGCTAATCAGCGTCAATCACCCGCTCAAGCCCGGGAAGGGATCGATCGGCAAGATATTGGCCGGACGCGAGGTCAAATTGGCTCCGGACGGAGAGATTCTTGTTCGAGGAGAGAGTGTCGCCAGGCGCTATTACCAGGACCGGGGTATCGAGCCGGCGACTGAACAAGAAGGTTGGTTCCACACCGGCGACCTGGGCGTCCTGGACGATAACGGGAATCTTTATTTCAGAGGGCGGCGGAAAAATGTAATCGTCAGTCCAGAAGGAATGAATATTTATCCGGAGGATATCGAATCTGCGCTGCGCCGTCAGCCTGAAATTCGAGACTGCGTTGTTTTGGGACTGGAGCGCAGCGGGAATGCCGAGGCCTGTGCCGTCCTTATTTTGCGCAGCGGAGACTCGGATGCCGGGCGCGCTGTCCAGTGCGCCAACGAGGGCCTGGCGGATTTTCAGCGCGTACGTCGGTGGCTGGTCTGGCCGGAAACAGATTTTCCGCGCACATCCACGCTCAAGCCGCAAATCCTCCTCATTCAAGATTTCGCAGAATCGCATTTCCGGGAAACTGCGGCCAGAAAAGCAAGCAGCGGAGTCCTTATCGATCTGATCACGCGCATTGCCGGTAGAAAGCCTGAAAATTTTTCCCTCGGTGCAAACCTCTCAAAGGATTTGAATCTGAACTCGATCGAGCGGGTTGAACTGCTGAGTGCGCTCGAAGATCGGCTTCAGACTGACATTGACGAATCGCAATTCACCGCGGCAACCACGGTAGGTGATCTTGAACAAATGCTGAGAAGATCGGGCCGGCAACGAGGCGCGTACCGCTATCCGCGATGGGCTCAAAGCACGCCGGTTGCGATCCTGAGAATCATTGCTTATTACCTGCTGACCTGGCCGGCAACTTATTTGTTGGCACGCCCCTGGATTCGTGGCCGCGAACACCTGCGGACTCTGAACGGACCGCTTCTGTTTGTTTCGAACCACATTACACATGTGGATGCCGGATTCATTCTGGCCGCATTACCGATGCGCTTCAGACATCGCCTGGCAGTCGCGATGCTGGGCGAAATGCTGCGGGAATTGAGGGATCCACCTCCGGAAGCCGGCTTTATAAGGCGACGAATGGAACACGCTGCCTATTTTTTGGTGGTAGCACTGTTCAATGTCTTTCCTCTGCCACAAAAAACCGGGTTTCGCGAGAGCTTTCGTTTCGCGGGGGAGTCCGCTGACCGGGGTTACTCCATTCTGGTGTTCCCGGAAGGAATGAGGACAAAGACCGGGGATGTGAACCGTTTTCGTGCCGGGGTTGGGATTTTGGCCAAAAACCTAAGAGTGCCAATCGTTCCTCTCAGAATTGATGGGCTGTTTGAATTGAAGAAGGCCGGAAAAAGATCTGCGCGCCCCGGAACGGTCCGAGTGACCATCGGTTCCCCAGTCCAATACGATCCGGGAA
>Ga0326728_10020734_pt1 | contig 12483 bp, 8 predicted proteins | sample MB3enrmetagenome_FD_207602 | JGI IMG/M metagenome (GOLD analysis project Ga0326728, IMG submission 207602) | Lab enriched peat soil microbial communities from McLean, Ithaca, NY, United States - MB31MN | ecosystem: Environmental > Terrestrial > Soil > Wetlands > Peat | place: USA: New York...
CAGGTTTCTAACCTGCGGGGCGCCAGCAACTTCCGGCCGCCCGCCGATTTGGAAATCGGCGATACAGCAGGCTTGGAAGCCTGCGCTACGCTCCGCTGATTCACAACGAGTTGCACCGACTTTGTCACTGGCCCGCCCTGGCTCGGATCACTGGCCGGGCAGCAGGACGGTGACGCGGCCGACTCGTTTGGTCAACGTGGGGAGAGTGCCCGGCCGCTTCCTTTTCTGGTCATCGCCGGAGGAGGTATCATCCGTGGCGACTTGTTTCTGGGCGTCGTTGCTGGCCTGCTGCGCGGCCGCCTGGCTGGTGGCGGTCGGCGCGGCGGTAGCGCCGAGGGTCGATTGCGCCGCCGCCCCGCCGACGGAGACGTTCTGGCCGAGCAAGGACGCGGTTATCGGCCCGCCGCCCGAGGCACTGACGCCGGTGATGCCGACAATGGTGCCCGAGATGCCGCCGGCGCTGGCGGAAACGTTGGCGGTGCCCCCCGCCAGGAGCGTGCCGCTAAAACTCTGCGCGGCTTGGATGTCCGAGTTCTGGTGGGAGATGATGAGGCCGCTGATCGTGCCCTGGGCGGTGATATTGATGGTGCCGCCGATGACGCCGCCGTTGCCCAGCTCGACGTTGCCGGGATAGCCGGCCGAGCCGGCGGAGGGCGGCGTGCCTGCCTCCAGGGTGATCGTCGGTCCGCCGGCGATGCTCCCATTGAGCGCGTACTGCTGAATCCCCCCCAGCGTGGAGAGGATGCTGCCCCGGGGCGTTTCCACGGTGATGTTTCCCGGCAGCGCAGTCGCTCCGGGCGCCAGCCACTCGGAGGTCGGAGACACCGCCAGGATGCCGCTGCCAAAGGGTTTTGGGTCTGCAATCGTCCCGGAGGTCTGCAGGCCCGTGGCCGGGTCCACGTACACCACCGGAATGACCAAGGTCGAGTTGGCGCCATTGCCGGCGTTGACATTGCCCGCGGTCGAGGTGACCGACACGTTGCCGCCGTTGAAGGCGGCGATGCGGGCGCCCCCGATGTTGAGGTCCCCGGCCGCGGTCACGTCAACGTCGCTGTGTCCGGAGGTGAAAATGCCGTAGCTCACCGCGGTGGGATTGGGCGGAATGAGGGCAAAATCCCCAAGGCTCAGCTCGATGGCCCCAGCGGAATTGACCGTGACGTTGCCGCCATCAATCGAGGCGATGGTCGAGGTCAGCAGGCTCAAATCCCCGCTCCTGGTAGTGACGTTGATGGCCGCGCCCGCTCCGGGAGGGGTTACCCCGACCAGCGACCCGTAGTTCACGGGATTGTTGCCCGAGCACGTGCCCCAGGAGATAATCCCGCTGCTGCTGCCCAAATCGATGGCCGACGCGGTGACGTTGAACTTGCCCGGACCCCCGATTTGAAAGCCGGGGGAGATCGCGTCGGCGTTTTGGACGGCATTCAAGCTCTGGTTATAGAGACTTTCGATGACCGAGGCAGGGGCGAAGCTGACCGGCGTCGTCACGAAATAGAGCTTGGTCGGGTCCTGGCCCAGGCTGGCCTGGCCGGGCTGGACCTCCGGGATGCCCTGGGCATTGAGCGCGATGATCCCCAAGGGGCCTTCCAGGGCGTTGCGAACGCTCTGGCTCATCTGGAACTGGAAACCCAGTTGCTTGGTTGCGGCGTCATAAATGAACCCAGGGTTCGCCCCGGGGTTATAGCCACTGACGCCGGTTTGGGAGTTGAAGACCTGCAGCGCCACGGCGTCCGCCAACAGTTGCGCGGGGGTGGCGTTGGCCGGGACCTGGAATGAGGCCGTCAGGCTCGGATTCACGAGGAACGAAAAGATCGCGTCCCAAGCCGAGGGCAGGAGCGGGTCCGCCCCGACGATCGGCTGGCTCAACTGCGCGAACGAGTAGATGGGCGGGTAAGAGATGGTTCCCCCCACGGTGATCGAAGTCGTGTCCTTGGCGCTCAGGTTCTCGCCCAGGAAGCCCGAGTTGTACAGGTTCCCCGCCACCGTGATGGTCGTGGCTTTGGTCGTGGCGATATTGACATTGTTGATGCTGCCGGAGACGTTGATTTCCACGGGCTCGGGGTTGTTGATTTCGGGCGGCGTGGCGCTGTGATCGCTCAGGCTGAAACTGCCAAACGAGCCGCTGGAAGGAAAGGGATTCCATTGCGTGGCGGCGCTGTCGGACATGGCGAGGGTCCAAACGTTCACATTCTGCGGGTCCGCAAGATTGGGCTGGCTCTGGAAGTTGCCGCCGTTGAGCGTGGTAATGTGCAGGTTGCCGTCGGGCGAAGGGAAGAGGATGACACCGGTGTCCAGCGTGAACCCGCCGGCGCCGGCGATGACACTGAGCGTGGGCGGGAACAGGAAAGGCACCGGGTTGTCCGGCGAAGAGGGAGCGAAATGGGGCGCGCCCGCACCGGTGATTTCGACCCCGTTCCCGGCGTCCAGCAGCAGGCTGGCCTGGGGACTGTAATTGAAGAGATGATAGCCGGCGTAGGCGCCGACGCTCCCGCCATGGTCATTGAACACCCCGTTCGGGTTGTTGACGTCCTGCACATAGATGCTGCCGTTAGGAGCCATCACGCTCCAACTGCCCGAGACCAGGCTCAGGGCAAAGCCCCCCGCGGCGGCGGGCGCCCCCACATTCCCTCCGGCCGTGATCGTCCCCGTCCCGTCAGCCAGGACGTAATGCCCGGACACGTTGCCCCCGGCAGTGACGGTCACGTTTCCAGGTTCGGGGCCGAAGGCGCCGCTGCCCCCGTCGTACTGGGCTTGGTTGTAATTGTTCTGCACCGGCAGGTAGCTCGTGACGTTTCCGCCGGCGGTAATCGTCACATTGCCGCCCGCCGCCGTGCTGATGCCGCCCAGCTCCTGCGAAACCCGGTAGTAGGGCGCGTTGTGCTGGCCAAAGACATAGCCTTGGTAGTTGCCGCCCGTGTTCACGTCCCCGTACAGCGCCGTCACGTCGATGTTCCCGCCCGCCAGCGTGCGGATGCCGTTGTTTCCCGCCACGCCGGTGTTGTTCGCGTAAGGCGGGCCGGGATTGACGATGACCTCGTTGGCCGCCTGGAGGCTGATGTTGCCGTTGAGCGTTTGGATGAAGGAATCGCCATTCAGGTAGATGCCGTCCTGGCCGGCGTGTCGGCCCGCGGCCGAGGTCAATTCCGTGCCGGCAACGAGGTTTACGCTCCAGTTTTGTCCCGCGCTGATGCCCGAGCCGTCATCCAGGGTGATGTTTCTGGCCGCGGTGAGGCTCAAGGAAGCGCCGGGGGTCTGGCTGTCTGGCAGGGTCCAAAGGGTGCTGACCTCGATGTCCCGCGTGGCCTGGAGATTGATCTGAGAAAGGCCGCTTTGGGAAATCAGCGTGTTGAAGGAATTGACGTTCAGCGTCAACGTGTCCGGGCTGCCGGCGCTGGGCGGGTCTCCTGGATTGACGGTGCCCGAGGAGGGGGCGTTGTCGCCCGAGTCGCTCAACACAATGTTCTGGGGATCGATGGTGAGTTTTCCGCCCGGAAAACCCCCGTTGGCGTGGCCATCGATTTGGGAATGAATGCCGTTCATTTGCTGGGCCGAGATTTCCACCTGCCCTCCGTTGCCGCCCTGGCTGCCGCCGGCCACCACGATCGCCGAGCCGCTTTGATCGCTGAACTGGCCGCCCGACTTGAGGACGACATTCCCGCCGGGGCTGGCCCCTTGGCTGTCGCCTTGCGCCTGGAGGAGCGAGTCCGGACCCAGTTGGAGCGAATCGCTGGCGATCAACTCGATTACGCCGTTGTGTTCGCGCACGGAGTTGGCCTGGATGAGGCCCCCCTGGTTCACCACCTGGGCTTGAAGCACGATGTTCCCGGCCTCGGCGCTCAATCGGCCCTGGTTGTCCACACAGCCTTGGGGCAGAGTCACCTTGGCGCTCAAACCGCGTCCGTCCGGCCGATCCGAGATTAGGACCTCTTGTCCCGCATAGAGGCCGATTTGGCCCTGCGGCGCGTTGATGCTCCCGTGGTTCTCGAGGTCGTGGGCGATGAGGTAGGCGGCGCCGCCGCCCTGGATGTTGATCTGCCCATAGTTGATGATGCTGGCGGCAGGGGGCGGCGCGTTGAATTCCCAAGCCCCGCCGCCGGCCAGGTCCGGCACCCGGATGGGCGCGGTCGTCATGAGCAGCCCCGGCGCCGAAATGGTGGCCTGGCCGCCGATGTAGAATCCCGAGGCGTTTTGCAGCACTACAAACCCGTTGGCATCGAGCGTTCCCAGAATCTGCGAGGGCGCGGAGCTGTTGATCTGGTTCCACACTATCGAGGAGGCGAAAGGTTCGACAAAGGTGGTCGTCTGTCCGGGGCCGATATTGAAGCTCTGCCATTGGATGGCCGCGCGGTCGGAAGTCGTGATGGTCAACTGCGAGCCTTGGCTGGCAAAGCTCGCGCTGCCCTGCGTGACGGTCGGGCCCGCGGGCAGCGGCCCCGCGGCGCCCGCGCCCACGGGCAGCGCCAACAGGCCCAGCCCCAGCCACATCACCAGGCAAGCGCGATTAGAGTCACAATTCATAATTCGTAATTCATCATTCCTTAGAATTGCGCCGAGAGTCCGAAATCGAACCTGGGTTGCCCCGCTTGGGTGGTGCCGGCGCTCAACAGCGGCCAGGAGAAAAGGAACCGGGCCTCCCAATTGGGGCCCAGCGAGGCGGCGCCCCCAAAGCCCACACCCCAGAGCTCCGTGCGGCCTTTGCGGCTGGGCCCGGGGTCCAGCACGTAGGCCTCTCCGTAGTCCATGAAGAGCGAGCCACGGACGATCAGGGGATGGTTGCGGTAAGCCGTGCCCACCTCGTAATAAGGGGTCTTCTCTTCGGCCGAGAGGTGCCAGCCGTCATCGCCGAAGACCTCGCCCTCATGATAGCCCCGGACGCTGGCCAAACCGCCCAGCCCCATCTCCTCATTGCTGATCAACGGTTCGCTGGACACTTGGCCGTCGGCGTGGAGCGAGAATAGCCAGTTGGTACGGTTGCCCAGTTCCCGCCCCAGGCTGGGAGTGAACACCAACCAATCGCCGGACGAGCGCGCGGAACCGGTAATCCCCTGGAGATTGCTCCGCGAACCCGAGTACCAGGAATTGCCGCTCAAGCCAAGGCCGAAGGTGGTGACCCCTAGCGAGTCCTTGAAGCTGGCATCGTAGCGCAAGGACAGCGGCACATACTCCACCCAGCGATGCGTGGTCGGCACCGGCGAGTCGTCCACCTGGTGGGTGATATTGGTCTGGGGATGACTCGGGTTGTTCCCATAATCCACCTCGATGCTCGTCAAGGTGAAGATGTTGGTCTTGTCGCTGGTCAGGTCGTAGGTCTTGAAATCAAAACCGGCCGAAAGGCTGGACTGAAAGTTCTCGGTGCTCTGCAGGGGCAGGCGCAACCGGGAACTGAGGGCGCTATTGACGGTCAAATCCTGCTGGACGGTCTGCTGGTTGAGCGAATTGCCGTTGGTGTTGTAAAGGGTGGCGTTGAACAGCGACATGACACCCGAATCGATGCTCGAGCGGCTGGCATAAAAGTCCAACTCCGGCCGCCCGGAGGGCGGGGGCAGGTGGAAGGTGCGCGTGGCTTCATCGTAACCGAAGCCGCCGGGGCGGCCGGCGATCTGCTCGCCGACCGACTCCGGGCTGCCCAGGGGCATCCGGTAAAACGCCCCGTAACTGGCCACCTGCGGCCGATCATAGAAATCCCATTGCCGCCCGGATTTGAAGGATTCGGGCGAAAAACCGTATTGAATGCCGACCGAATGCTCGAGTTGCCACAGATTGTTATAGGCCGCCGAGCTGTTGAGGCGCAGGTCGGGGGTTCCGGGTGAGTTCTGGTCGTTCAATTCGATCTTGCCGTGCAGCGGCAGGCGGTCTTTGGTGTCGAGGGTCAGAACCGTCGTGTTCTCTTCGGGCCCGGGTTCGAGCCGCCCGTAGATTTGCCGGTCCTGGCTGGCATTGGCCCGGTTCAAATCGGCTTGAAAGACGGCGCTGTTGAGGATCAGGTTAGTGCTCAAGCCGGGCATCGCCCGCCTCACGTTGTTCGAGGAGAAGTAGCGGTTGCCCGTCACCTGGATGTCCGCCAACCGGCCCTCAAACACTTGCAGCCGAACCGTCTGATTGGTGACTTGCTGCTGCGGGATGGCCACTCGCACGGTCGGATAGCCCCGGTTGCGGTACTCCTTCTGCAGGTCGACGGCCGCCTCGACGATGTTCGTCATCGTGACGTTGGTGCCCGTGTGCCGGGTCAGCAGCGCGTCCAGTGTTGGCCGCGCAAGGAGGGTGTCGCCCTTCACCTCGAAGGCCCTCACCGCGAAATGCGGCGTCGGTCTGGCGCCCCCCGCCGCGGAAGCCGCCGGCCCGGCCGCTCCGGGCTTGAGCGTGGCCGATTCCGAAGGCCCCGCCGGCCCGCCCGGCCCGGCCAGCTCGGCTGGCTTGGGAAACGGTTTGCCCGACACCAGGATGTTCCTGGAAGGCGCCCGAAAGGCGTGGAGGGTCACCTTACCGTCGGCAATCCGCTCCGGCGCCAGCGCGATGCTCACGTTGGTCAAGCCCCGGCTCCGGTAATCGGACTGCAACTCCCAGGCCGCTCTGACCAGGCCCTCGAGCCCGACGTTCCGCCCGGTGTATTTCGAGAGCATGGCCGCCACTCGATTGCTGGGCGGCACCTGGTAGCCCGCGATCACGTAAGAGCTGACAAAGTAGTTGGTGGCCGCCGGTTCCGCCCCAAATACGTTCCACGCCGCTCCCCAACACCCCAGCAATAAGGGCAGGAGACACATTCGGACTAGCAGACACGGTTGCACCAGGGCCGCAGGATAGGTCCCCTTGGACACAGCTTTATGACGCGAGCGTGACGTTTTGGTGACGACGCTGCGGTCGAGTTCCGAAATGTGTTTGAATGCCTTGGAGCCGGCCGACCCTGCCGTTTCACATTTGTTTCTGGAACGTCATGGATTCGTCACACCAGCCGGTCAAGATGCGCGCGAATCGGCTCTTGCACCTATGGAATCAGACCGTTTCCTCGGCCAGCACTTGGCGATCAGGGAAGTCCCGGTCGCTCCAGGCGCCGAATGGGCGCCCCGGCCCCCCGGCTGGATGTTCGTTCACGTCGCCACGGGCGTGGCTTATTGGATGCAGCCGGGCCGAAACGTCGAGTTGACCGCCGGCTCCACGCTCCTGTTTTCCCATGCCGTCCAGGGCGCCATCCGCGCCAGCCAATTGGGCCAAACGCTCCTGCGCGTCTTCTGGGTGGAACCCGAAAGGCTGGCGGGCGTCGTCACCTTGGGCGAAAAGCAGTTCCTGCAAACCGCCGCCGAGCGGGACGGCCTGAACTTCCGCTTTCGGCCTGCCACCGATCCGGTGTCGGAGAAATTCGCCGAGATTTGCCGGCACGCCAACAGCAGCGGCCTCCGCGCCCGCCTGCAGTTGCTTGAGCTGTTTATCCGCACGCTTGACAATGCCCTGGGCCGCCCGGAGAGCGGTCCCGCCGTGGAGGCCGACGCCAAGGCCCGCCTCCGGGCCTTTTTGAGCCAAATGACCGCCTCGGCGATGCTCGACCTGAGTCTCTCCGAACTGGTGAAGCAAGTCCGTTGCACCCCCAGGCATTTGAGCCGCATCTTTCTCGAAACCGTGGGCATGTCGTTCCGCCAGAAGCAGGCCGAGGTGCGGCTGGCCCGCGCGCGGGAGTTGCTCGAGACCACCAACTCCAAAATCTACGAGGTGGCCATGGAGAGCGGCTACCAATCCCTGAGCCTCTTCAATTTCATGTTCCGCAAGCGTTTTGGGGCCACGCCGGCCCGCTGGCGGAAGCGGTTGAACAATCGCAAGGCCGGGCCGCCGGCCGGCCGCGGCGCGCGTGCCGAGCGCAAAGCGGCCTCAATCAATAAACGTGGCAAGCTGCCGCCGGGCTTCTGCCCCCCGGCGAGGCGCGAGCCAGCCGCCGATCCGCGGCGCTCTGTAACTAACGGGCAAGCGGGCGAGGCGGCTAAGGAACCAGGCGGGTTGCTGCCTTTATTGATTGACTCCGCCTGACACATGCCCGTCAACCTCATTCCCAGCGTTTGACACCTCCGGGCCATTTGCGCATCGAGGAAACCACCCTCTCGCCCTGTCAGGAGTGGACGGACGAAACGGCGGCCTGGCGCTTTGTGCGCATCAGCAGCGGCGCCGCCTATTGGCTCGGCGCCGCCGGCGCGCGCTCCTTGTCCGCGGGGGAAGTGCTCGTCATCCGGCCCGCGGCCAAGGCCCTCATTCGGGCCAGCCAGCTTAACAGCGTGTCGCTTCACGGCTTTACCTTTGTGCCCGAATGGCTCTGCGGCTTCCTCACCCTGTCCGAACGCCGTTTCTTTGAGAGCCGCGGCCAGCCGGACGAGCCGCTCAGTGTCCTGCCCTCGACCCATCCCTTCGCCCAGGGGTTTGCCCTCCTCATCACCCAGGAGAATTCGGAGCCGAACCTGGCCCGCCGCGCTGAGGTCCTGGGCCTGGTGGCCGCCTTTTTCGGCCAGGGCCTCAGCAGCCACCAGTCCCCTCGGGGCCGCAGCCCCTCGGTGCGCGACCGCTTCGAACAGATCATCTGCCAGATGCCCGAGCTCGAGATCATCCGCCACTCGCCCGAGCAACTGGCGCGCCTGTGCGGGTGCAGCCCCCGCCATTTCAGCCGCTTGTTCCGCCAGCGCTTCGGGGAGTCGCCCCGCGTGCGGCAGACGGAGATGCGCCTGCTCCAGGCGCGCCAACTCCTCGCCAACTCCGAGAAAAAAATCGCCCAAATCGCATTGGACAGCGGCTACCGGAGCTCGAGCCTGTTCAACTCGCTCTTCAAGCGCCGCTTCGGGACCAGCCCCTCGGTCTGGCGCGAGCAGACCGCCAAGGCCAAACAAAACCTGTTTTAGGACTTGCGCCTTAGCGAAGTAACCGATTCGACACATTTTCGCCACGTGGTGTTCACAGACTGGTGTTCATATTGCTCGCGGGATGCAGACCGGGGCTGAAGAGCGGCGAATGTCGAGTGGGGAGGGGCCGTCGGCCCAGGCTCTCTCGGCCCGCGCCCCCGGCCCCCGGGCCGGAACCGAGGTCCTGGTTGCACCTTATGCCCATGAACTTAGCAGCACCAATGTTGGCCAGCGGAGCGTTGAGATTCGCCTTCGAGCGGGCGACCCTCGAAGGCAAGATGACGATTGGCGTCTTGATCATCGTCTCCATCTTCAGTTGGACCGTCATCATCACCAAGGGCCGGCAGCTCTATCGCGCCCGGAAGGCGGGCAAGCGCTTCTTTGGCTCCTACCGCGCCACGCACGACCCTCTGGAACTGCACCGCTCGAAAAAGGAGTTCGACGGCGCCCCGGCTTATGAGCTCTACGCCACCGGCGCGGAAGAGATGGAGTATCAGCTCAAGCATAACCCCGTCCATGTCGGGCCGGCGCGCCACGCGCCTCCGGGCGAGGCCGCCAAGGGCCATGCCGGCGCCACTGCCCGCGCCGGTTCCATCCGGATCAGTCTTGCCTCCTTCGAGACGGTTCGCGTGGCGCTCGAACGCGCCGCCAGTTCCGAGGCCCTGTCGCTCGAGCGAGGCATGATCATCCTCTCCACGGCGGTTGCGGGCGGGCCGTTCATCGGGCTGCTGGGCACCGTATGGGGCGTCATGGAGACTTTCTCAGGCATCGCCCGCGCCAACGCGGCCAGCCTCCTGGCCATGGCCCCGGGCGTTGCCGGCGCCCTCATTGCCACCGTCGTTGGCCTCATGGTGGCCATTCCAGCCATGTTTGCCTATAATTACATGGTCACCACCATCCGCGCCATCACGCAGGAACTCGACGCCTTTGCCAGCGAATACGCCACCCACCTCGAACACAATTACGTCGACAACCGCAGCCTGGCCGAAGAGATACGCGAGGCCTTGCGCCCGAGCCCCGCCCGCGCCCTGGAACCGCTCCCCGCGCCCGCTGCCGCGGTGGCCGAGCCCGCCTTCTCATGAAGAAATGCTCCAAGAGCTGCCACGAAGCCCTGGCGCAGTTGAACATCACTCCGCTCCTGGACCTGGCTTTCGTCTTGCTGGTGATCTTCATCATCACCACCACGCCGGTGGTCAACGACCTGGCCGTGGACCTGCCCACCGCCGCCAAACGCGAAAAAGACCCCAAACCCAAGGTGCAGTACGTCACCGTCGAAAGCACCGGGCGGATGTTCTTGAACAAAGAGCTTGTGGACCTCCCCTCCCTGCAGGAGAAGGTCGTGGCCCTGCGCATCGGCGATCCCGACCTCAGCGTCGTCATCCGCGGCTCCGCCAAGACCAAATACCAGCACATCGTCAACGTGATGGACATGCTGCAGCAAGCCAACGTCGGCAAAGTCAACCTGGCCACCGAGCCCTTTCCCGACGGCTCAGCCAGGAAGGAGTAACTTATGTCTCAGCGCCGCAAGGGTAATTCCTCCAAAATCAATCTCACCATCTCGCTGGTCTTCCATGGCGTGCTCATCGCCGGCATCTTCTTCCTCGCCGCGCGCGAGGGCATCCTCGGCAAAAGGCTCAAGGAACTCACCGTCACCGCGGTCCGGGAGAAGAAGCCCGAGCCCCCAAAGGAAAAGGCCCCCGAGCCCAAGGTCGAGCCCGCCAAGCAAGCCGAAGCCCCCAAGGCCAGCGCCCCCGCTCCGCGCGTCGAGCAGGCCAGCGCCCCTCCGCCCGTCGAGGCCGCGGCCGCGGTGGCGCCCCCGGCGGCCATCCTCCCCGAGGTCGACTTTTCCGATGGCGCAAAGGAAGTCGTCACCGTCTCCGATCCCAAACTCCTCTACAAGGGCCTGGTCGAATCCGCCTTGCGCGCCCACTGGAAGCGCCGCGAGGACATTCCCGACGCCACCTACGCCGCCGAGATCGAGTTGACCATCGACCCCCAAGGCAACGTCACCGGCTCCCGCTGGCTCAAGGGTTCCCCGGATGCGCGCTGGGACGATTCGGTCAAGGCCGCCGTCGCCGCCACCAAGGTCATCAGCCGCCCCCCACCCAAGGGCTTCCCCGAGAAGTTCGTCGCCCGCTTTGACGTCGAACTGCTGCAGACCGAGGAGGTCTTCAAAGTGAGCAGCCGGTGAAGAAGTTCTCCAAAGGCTGCCACAGCTCGCTCAACGAGCTGAACATTACCCCGCTGCTGGACCTGGCGTTCGTGCTGCTGGTCATCTTCATCATCACCACGCCCCAGTTGTCCAACGACCTCGAGATGAACCTGCCCTCGGCCAGGAAGAATAAACCCGCCTCGACACCTCCCAAGATCAACCGCATCGTGGTTGACTCGGCCGGGCACGTGACGCTCAACAGCCAGCCGATCGAACTGCCCGTGCTCAAGCAAAAGCTCTTCGGCCTGAAGGCCGAAGACCCCGACGCCAGTGTGGTCGTCAAAGGCGCCGGCGATGTCGATTACCAGAGGGTCATCAGCGTCCTGGACCTCCTCCAGCAGGCGGACATCACCAAAGTCGGCCTGGCCACCGAAACCGTCCAGTAGCGCTCTGCGCCGGGCGCACGACAGATGTCTTCGAGCGCCCATCCTGCCGCCTGAAGGCGGCGTTCCGCTCGCTCGTGGAACGCCGCCTTGAGGCGGCAGCGAAGAATTATGTCATGCGGCCCTCTCCGCCGGGCCATTGACAAGCTCCCGAAAGCGGCAGAAGACTGCGAGGGCAGAGGCTCATCGGGAGCGCCCGGCCGGGACCCAGAGTGACTGAGCAGGGTTCATTATTGGCCAAAAGCCGGATTGTGATTGCCGGTGTCAACCGAGGCGCCTGCCGGCTCCGGCCTCAGTTCCAGCAGCCAAAGGCTGTATGGGTCGGCTGCCAGGACATGTTTGCCGTCATCGAGCAGTTGCAGGGACTCCTTAAGCCGCATGGGATAATCGGTCCGCAGTGGCGGGAGTGCTTCCCTCTTGCCATTGGCTAACGCCGTCCGCTCGAAAGGCTGGGATGAGTAGAACCATCCGTCCAGCATGAAAAATGGGCCATTGGGAATCTCGTACGGGTAGGAAGGGCTCATCTTTCGCCAAAGCGGCAGGACCGCGTCTGATTTTTGGGCCCAGGCGCCACAAGCCGAAAGCAGGCGGTCGGTGCTGAGATCAAAGAGGGCCAGCAAGTAGGCAGAGTCTTTCACCGCCAAGGTGTCGGCGCTCGCCGTTCCCGCCCAGGTGAAGCCTTGCAGGAACCCCTGGGGGGGCGTGGGGAGCCGTAGTGGCGCAAGCCGCCGGTACTCGCCGGTCGAAGGCAGATAGGCCCAGATGCCCATGCAAGGAGTTATGTCTGGTATTCTGTCCGATGGTATGACGGTTGAGCTGACCACCATCAGCAGCCGGTGGCGGGCGGGATCGGCCGCGAGCCAGAGGGTGCAGAACGGCGGCTGGTCATCAAAGGGGGAAAGGTGCTCGCTGCGGCGGCTGGAGGCAAGAACGCTGACCTTGCGGGTAACAGGCTCGTAAGCCGCAAGATAGCCCTCCCGCTCCGGCTGACCCGCGCCGACGTAGAGCCTGCCATCCAGGA
>Ga0326728_10020735_pt1 | contig 12483 bp, 13 predicted proteins | sample MB3enrmetagenome_FD_207602 | JGI IMG/M metagenome (GOLD analysis project Ga0326728, IMG submission 207602) | Lab enriched peat soil microbial communities from McLean, Ithaca, NY, United States - MB31MN | ecosystem: Environmental > Terrestrial > Soil > Wetlands > Peat | place: USA: New York...
AGCGCTTCCCCGGCATCGTGGGCACTTCCATCGTGGGGATCTTCGGAACCGCCTTCGCCACCACCGGGCTCTCCGCGGAGCAGGCGCGCCGCGAGGGATTTTCGCCGGTGGCGGCACGCATCGAAGCGCTGGGCCGACCGCGCTATTTCCAGGGCCGCAAGACCACCGTCGAACTGGTGGCCGACCGCGCCACCCGCCGTCTGCTGGGAGGCGCGGTGATCGGCGAGGAGGGCGCCGCCGGGCGCATCAACGTCATCGCCTGTGCGCTCCAGTCGCGCCTGCGGATCGATGAATTCGAACAACTCGACCTGGCCTACTCGCCCCCGTTTGCCACCGTGTGGGATCCGCTGCTGATTGCCGCGCAGCAACTGATGAAGGAGTTGTAGACTCGAAATATGGGCTCTCGCCGCACCATCAGACTCCTCCAGGCGGGTGACGTCGCCCCGGATTTCCGCTTGCCGCTCCTCGATGGCGGCGAAGCCGCGCTGCACGAGCTGATCGCCGCCGGCCCGGTGCTGCTGGCGTTTTTCAAGGTCACCTGCCCGGTGTGCCAGCTCACCTTCCCGTTTCTCGAACGTCTCCACCATGCAGGCCTCGCGGTTTACGGAATCTCGCAGCACGGCGTTCGCGACACCCGCGAGTTCAACCGGGAACAAGGCGTGACTTTTCCCACCATGATCGATCCCGAAGATGGCGACTACGCGGCCAGCAACGCCTACGGGATTTCGAGTGTGCCCACTCTCTTTCTGGTGGAACCGAACGGCGCCATCTCGCGCGTCATTGAAGGTTGGCAGAAGCGGGAGATCGAATGGCTGGGCGCCAAGGCGGGCGCCAGCCCGTTCCGCCGCGGCGACAGCGTACCCGATTGGAAGGCCGGTTGAGGGTCGCTCAACTAGGCTCCCGGCGGGAGCACCCGAAACCAGGATAGAGGGCAGGATAGAATAGGAGTAGTCCCCATGGGCAACAAAATCGACATTCTGGGTACGGCTGCCGCCATCGCCAAGGGCATGGGTGTGACGTTCAAGGAGATGTTGTCGCCCACGGTGACGGAGTATTATCCCGACGAGCCGGCCAAGCTCGAAGAGCGCTACCGCGGCGTGCACGTGCTGCAGCGCGACCAGAACGGCCTGGAAAAGTGCGTCGCCTGCTATTTGTGCGCCGCCGCCTGTCCCGCAAGCTGCATCTACATCGAGGCCGCGGAAAACACCGGCACCGTGCGCATTTCGGGCGGCGAGCGCTACGCCAAGGTCTACAACATCGACTACAACCGCTGCATCTTCTGCGGATACTGCGTGGAAGCCTGCCCCACCGACGCCATCACCCACGGGCACGGTTTCGAGGTGGCCAGTTACAACACCTCCACGCTGGTCAAACGGAAAGAGGACATGCTCGCGCCGATGCCTCCCGGCGCCAGGCCTCCGGTGGTCGCGCCGGAAGAGGTCGCGGCGCACTAGCCTGGAATCGCCGCCGCGCCGCGCTTCATCCAATCGGGAGATTGGCATGTTTCGAGCGGTCAGGGAACAGATCGACACCATTTTCCGGGAAGATCCGGCGGCCAAGAGCGTGGTCGAAATTTTCCTCTGCTATCCCGGATTCCATGCCATTCTGCTGCACCGCCTGGCCCACAAGCTGTATCAGTGGCAGGTGCCCCTGGTGCCTCGCGTGATCTCGCAGATCAGCCGCTTCTTCACGGGAATCGAGATTCACCCCGGCGCCACCATCGGGCGCCGCTTCTTCATCGATCACGGCTCGGGCGTGGTGATCGGCGAGACCACCGAAATCGGCGACGACGTGCTGCTCTACCAGGGCGTGACGTTGGGCGGCACGGGCAACGAAAGAGGCAAGCGCCATCCCACTCTGGGCAACAATGTGGTGGTGGGGACGGGGGCCAAGGTGCTGGGGAACATCAAGGTCGGCGACAACGTCAAGATCGGCGCCGGTTCCGTGGTGGTGCGGGCGGTGCCCGATAACTCGACGGTAGTGGGCATTCCGGGCCGCGTGGTGCGCATCCGCCCGGAAGGCGGCCCGCTCGAGCATGGACGCCTCCCCGACCCCGAAGGGCAGGCCATCGAGGACCTGGCGCGCCGCGTGGCCGAGCTCGAAGGCGCTCTGCGCCAGTTGATTGCCGAGCACGAGATGGAGCACCACGGCAAGCAGTAGCCGCGCTCGCGCTAGAATCAACCTATGACTCACAAACTCCTGCTGTTCGCCCTCCTGTTCGCTGGGTTCGCCTTCGGGCAGAACCGGGTCTTCGAGCTGCGCACCTACACCTGCAACGAAGGCAAGCTGGAAGCGTTGAAGGCCCGCTTCCGCGATCACACCATCGCACTCTTCAAGCGGCACGGGATCGAGAGCATCGGCTACTGGGTGCCCCAGGACCCCGAGAGATCCAAGACCACGTTGATCTACATCATTGCCCATCCCAGCCGCGAAGCCGCCACCAAGAACTGGGACGCGTTTCGCGCCGATCCCGAATGGAAAAAGGTCGCCGCCGATTCCGAAGCCAACGGCAAGATCCTGGCCAAGCCGCCGGAATCGGTCTTCATGGACCCCACGGATTTCTCCAAACTGAAATAATCCTGGACACTACCTTATGACTCCGAGACTCCTGCTATTCGCTCTGCTTTTCGCCGGCTTTGCGTTCGGCCAGAACCGCGTCTATGAGTTGCGGACGTACACCTGCAACCCGGGGAAGATGGAAGCGCTCGAGATCCGCTTCCGCCAGCACGCCATCGCGATCCTCAAACGGCACCATATCGAGGCCATCGGCTACTGGGTGCCGCAAGATCCCGAACTAGCCAAGACCACCTTGATCTGGATCGCCGTGCATCCCAGCCGCGCGGCGGCAGAGAAGAATTGGGCGGCGTTCCAAGCCGATCCGGAATGGCAGAAGGCCGTGGCCGAATCTGAGGCCAACGGCAAGATCTTTTCCAAGCCGCCGGAGTCGGTCTTCATGGATCCGACGGATTTCTCCAAGCTGAAATAACCGTGGACATCGCGCGCCAGGCGCACATGCGCCTCCTCGTCGAGCAGCTTCGCACGCTGGAGGATCGTCTCCGCGCGGGCGGCGGCCCGGCGCGCATCGAACGCCAGCATCGAGCCGGCAAGATGACCGCCCGCGAGCGCATCGCGGCGCTCCTGGATCCGGGTTCGTTCTTCTTCGAAATCGGCGTGCTCATCGCCTACGACCGCTACGACGGCCAGGCGCCTGCAGCGGGAGTAGTCACGGGCCTCGGCCGCATCGAGGGCCGCCCCGCGGTGGTGGTGGCCAACGACGCCACCGTGAAGGCCGGGGCGTGGTGGCCCGAGACCATCACCAAGATTCTGCGCGCGCAGGAAATCGCCATGCGCAACCGCCTGCCCATCGTCTACCTGGTGGACTCCGCGGGCGTGAACCTGCCGTACCAGGATGGCATCTTTCCCGGCCAGTACGGCGCGGGCCGCATCTTCCATTACAACTCGCTGATGCGGCGCAAGCTGCGCATTCCGCAGATCGCCGCGGTGATGGGCCCGTGCATTGCCGGAGGCGCGTATCTGCCGGCGCTCAGCGACGTCATCATCATGGTGGAAGGCACCAGTTTCATGGGCCTCGGCGGTCCCAACCTGGTGAAGGGCGCCACCGGCCAGGTCATCGATTCGGAGCCGCTGGGCGGCGCGCACCTCCATACCGCCATCAGCGGGGTGGCGCACTACATGGCCAAGGACGATGCCGATTGCCTGACGCGCATCCGCCAGCGTTTCCGCCAACTCCCCGCGGCGGCGGCGTCTTCGGGGTCGCCAGCCGCGGCGCCGGCGCGCGATCCGGCCGGCCTCTACGGCGCGCTCCCCGCCGATCATCGCCTTCCCTACGAAATCGAGGACGTCCTCTTCCGCATTTTCGACGGCGCCGATTACGCCGAGTTTCAGCCCGAGTACGCTCCCGAGATGCTCTGCGCCGACGCACGCTTGTCCGGCCACCCGGTGGCCATCGTGGCCAACCGCCGCGGCTTTTTGAAAGCGCAGGGGCGTCCGCGCATCGGCGGCATCATCTATGCGGAATCGGCGCGCAAAGTGGCCTACTTCGTGGAAGCCGCCGAGCGCCTGCGCCATCCCCTGATCTACCTGCAGGACGTTTCGGGCTTCATGGTGGGGCCGGAAGCCGAGCGCGAAGGCATCATCCGCGCCGGCGCCGAAATGGTGGAAAGCATGTCGTGCGCTTCGGTGCCGAAAATCGTGCTCACCCTCAACCATGCCAGCGGAGCCGGCTACTATGCCATGGCCGGCCAGGGCTTCGACCCCAATTTCACGCTGAATTGGCCGACGGCGCGCATCGGCGTCATGGAAGGAGAATCGGCGGTCATGGCGCTCTACTCCGCCGAGTTGGAGAAATACAAGGGCGCGCCATTGCCCGAAGAACTGCGCGAGGCTATCGCCAAGACCCGCGCCGATTACGAACGCTGGCTCGACGCTCGCTATGCCGCCGCCCGCGGCCACTCGGATGCGGTCATCGACCCGCTCAATACCCGCCAGGTGCTGACCTTCGCGCTGGAAGCCTGCCAAACCGCTGCGGCGTAGCGCCCCGGTTCCTTGTTAAGGCTTCCCGGAGATGCAGGAAATGTCGGATACCCCTGCGCGTTTCGCCCGCTGGACGAAGGACTTGTCGAAAGAGACAAAGGAAACGCCGGGCGGCCGGCTGCCCAAGTGCATCGCGTCGGCGAATTCAATTCCGTGTGCGGTGAGCGCAAGCGCCGCCGCTACCGACGATTCATCCTCGGCGTGAACATTTTCGAGGCCGAGCAGCTTCGCGAATGCGTCCCCAATCGCGCGTTCCTCCAATCCGTAGAGGCTGCGCAACACCCAGCCGGTTTCGAGCAAAACCGTTTTCGCGATCCAGATCGATTCGCGCGCAAACAGAGATCGCGATGCCGCCACCTGCTTGGGGTCGTCGCCCGCCAGCAGGCGGACCAATACGTTAGTATCGACCGCGATCATGGCGTCGCATTACTTCGCGGCCAATGGCGGCACCCATTTGCGCCGGCGTTTTCGATTTCCGCTTGGACCGCAGGCAGCCTGCCACCTCTTCGAGGCCGGTAGCGGGAAAATGAGCCGCGGGGCGAAGCAGGACCCCGTCGCCAGTCTCCTCGACAGTGAATGTCGTGCCCGGCCTCCAATCCCGGGAAACACGGATGGACTTTGGCAAGATGATCTGGCCCTTAGTCGAAAGCCGCGTTGTCTCCATGGTAAGACTCCAGTAAGATTATCGCACGTTGCTCCGGACCGGTCCCGGCCCCCGGCCTCCCGCCGGCCGCAGCAGCCTTGCCGGCAGCCTCGACAAGTACGTTAGCCGCTCGACCACCGGCAGCAGCCGCCGCACGGTCCGCCCGTGCAGAATCAGACTGCCGGTCACCAGCGCCGGGTGGGGAATGGTTGTGCAGCATCGCGAGCAGATATCGATTTCGCCCGCCCGGCCGCTGGCGTGCAGCCGCCGCATCCTTTGCATCTCTTCGGAGTTCCAGATTTCGAACAGCGGCTGCTTCTCCAGGCTGCCCACCGGCGCCCCGTTCAGCATGTAGCTCTGGCAGCAGGGATACACATCGCCGTTCTGTTTGATGTACAGGGGCCCGCGCCACAGGTAGTGGCACGGGTGCTTCCAATCGCCCGCGGCATGCCCCGCGTCGGGACGCATCAGGTTGGTTTCATCGGCCTTGATGCGCACCTGGTCGACGCCCGCAACCGCGCTCCAGAATGCCAGGAAATCGTCCACCTCGCCGGCGTTGCCGTCCATCCGGACCATCTGCACCACCACCTGCAGGCGCGAGCGGCGCTCGTGCTTCAGGCGCGCGAAGCGCACGAAGTTGTCGCGCACCTTCTCGAACTTCGCGCCCTTGCGGTAGAACTCGAAGGTCTCCTTCTTCGCGCCGTCGAAGCTCAGGGTGATCTGTTCGAGCGGCGAATCGAGAACGCGCGCGGCCATGCGCTCGTCGAGAAACGTGCCGTTGGTGGAGAGCAGGGTGGAAATGCTGTGCCGGTGGCAGAACTCAATGCGCTTGAAGATCGCCGGGTCCATGAAGGGCTCTCCCAATCCGATCAGCATCATGTGCTCCGCCGAATCCGCCGACTGCCTGACCAGGCGTTCGAACACCACGTCCGGCATGTCGGCTTTAGGCTGCGGGTGCGTCTCGCGCGGGCACATGGGGCAGTAGAGGTTGCACTTGGCCGTGGTCTCGACGATATATTCCACGGGCAGCGCCCGCAGCCTGGTCCGGCGCGCCAGGTAGCCCCACAACAGCTTCGCGCGGTTCCAGGCCCTCATCGTCATATTTATTGTACCCGCAGGGTCCCCTGTGGTATCTGATGAGTGGTGGAGCAGCGCGTCCGCAAGCTCAATGATTCGCCGGTTCGCCCCGGCGGCAGATACGTGCTTTACTGGCTCCGCTACCACCGGCGTGCCGAGGCGAATCATACCTTGCTGTTGGCCGCCTCCCTGGCGAATCGCCTGGAGCTTCCCCTGCTGGTATTCGAAGGCCTGGCTTGCGGCACGCCCTATGCCAACCTCCGCCGCCACACTTTCGTCCTAGAAGGCGCGGCCGAGACCGCGGCGAGCCTGCGTAAGCTCGGTATCGGATACACCTTTTACCTCGAGCAGCGCCCCGGAGGAATCGAGACGGCGCTGAGCGCGGTCCTCCGCGATGCAGCCGCGGTGGTCACCGACGACTATCCGGAGCCTCTCGCCGGGCCGCTGCCGGCATTTGACCTTCAGGCCTGGGCGGTCGATGCCAACTGCGTGGTGCCGGCCGCCCTGATCGGCCAGCGCTGTTACGCGGCTTACTCCATCCGCCCGAAAATCCACCAGCTTCTGCCGCAGTTCCTCAAGCCCGTGGAGCCCGTGCGGGTCGGGCGCCGGTTCCCGCGCCAGGAGGGCGTGCTGCCGTCGCTGGCCGACCTGGCCGCCTGCCAGATCGATCGTTCGGTCGCTCCCGCCACGGCATTCCGCGGTGGCCGCGGCGAAGCCGAGCGCCGTCTGGAGCGCTTCCTCGCCGAGCGCCTGGCCCGCTACTCGCGCGACAAGAACCAACCCGCGGCGCACGCCACTTCCGACCTGAGCCCGTATCTGCACTTCGGCTACATCTCCGCGCTCGAAGTGGCCCTCGCGGTTCGCGACTACGCGGGGGAGCACCGCCTGATCGCCGATGAGTTTCTCGAGGAACTGCTGGTCCGGCGGGAACTGGCCTTCAATTTCGCACGTTATACCAGGAGAGTGGATAGCCTCGCAGAACTGCCCGAGTGGGCCCGCGCCACGCTGGACAAACATCGCCGCGACCAGCGCGATCCGCTGTATACCCGCGAACAGTTCGAAAGCGCCGCGACGTGCGATGATTTATGGAACGCCACGCAGAAGGAATTGCTGTTGCGCGGCAAAATTCATGGCTATTACCGGATGTATTGGGGCAAGAAAATTGTCGAGTGGTCGGCGGCGCCGGAAGAAGCGCTGGCAACCATGATCCATCTGCATGACCGTTACGCGCTCGACGGCCAGAACCCCAACACCTACGCCAATATTCTCTGGTGCCTGGGGCTGCACGATCGCCCCTGGCCGGAGCGTCCCATATTCGGCAGCGTGCGCTTCATGTCGCGCGCCGGCATGCAGCGGAAAACGGACGTCCCGCAGTACCTGCGGGAGATCGATGATCTGGAGCGCACACGCAAGGAACTCGCCACGTGAAAATCACCATTTCAGGAGCATCGGGATTGATCGGACGCCGCCTCATGAAGGCCCTGGCGAACGGCCAGCATTCCCTCCACGTACTCAGCCGCCACGCGGGCACCAACCTGCCCGGCGGCGTGCGGCTTTCGGTTTGGGATCCGCCTAAGGGCGAGCCGCCGGCCGAGAGCCTGCGCGACGCCGATGCGGTGATTCACCTGGCGGGTGAGCCGGTGGCCCAGCGCTGGTCCAAGGAGGTGAAGCAGCGCATCCGCGAGAGCCGCGTCGCCGGCACGCGCAACCTGGTGCAGGCGCTCGCGCGCTTGCCGCAGCGCCCGCAAACATTGGTGTGCGCTTCGGCCGTGGGATATTACGGGTCGCGCGGGGACGAGACCTTGACGGAGTCTTCCGCGCCGGGGAGCGGATTTCTGGCGGAAGTTTGCCAGGCGTGGGAACGCGAAGCGCAGACCGCCGAGTCACTCGGCATGCGCGTGGTCGAAGTCCGCACCGGCCTGGTGCTGGATTCGCGCGGCGGAGCTTTGCCACGCATGCTGCCGCCCTTCCGCATGGGGGTGGGCGGCAAGCTGGGGGATGGCAGGCAATGGATGCCGTGGATTCACGTGCAGGATCTGGTGGGACTTTACCAGTTCGCCCTGGCGCAGCCGCTCAAGGGTCCCCTGAATGGCGTGGCGCCCAACCCCGTAGTGAATGCCGAGTTCACCAAAACGCTGGCCGGTGCCCTCAAACGCCCGGCCTTGTTTCCCATGCCGGGCTTTGCGCTGCGCACGCTGTTCGGCGAGATGGCCGACATCCTGCTGGCCAGCCAGCGGGTGGTACCGCAAGCCGCGGAGGCCGCCGGATTCCGATTCCTCTTTCCGCAGTTGGGGCCGGCCCTCGCCGACGCGCTGAAGTAAAGACCTGAGCGCGGGGTACCCGCTGCTGCTGCGGGTCGGCCACACGACCCCTGGCCCCTGGCCCCTGGCCCCCGACCCCCTGGCGAGCGCGGGGTACCCGCTGCTGGTGCGGGTCGGCCACATAGCCCCAACCCCCAACCCCCGTTTTATCCCCTCCTAACGAATTTCCCTTCCCTCGCCGATATGTGTGATGGTACGTCAATTCGCACGACATGATTGCCATACTCGGAATCGTAATGGTCTTTGGCGCCATCATCGGCGGCTACATGATGGAGCATGGGAAAATCCCGGTGCTGTTGCAGCCCGCGGAACTGCTCATCATCTTCGGCGCGGCTGTGGGCACGGTGTTGGTTGCCAACCCTCTGCCGACGGTGATTCAGGTGATCAAAGGAGTGGTCGGCGTGTTTGCAGGGGGCGGTTTCACCAAAGCGGGCTACATCGAGACCCTCAAGATGCTGTATGAGCTTTTTAACTACGCGCGCAAATCCGGCACCGCCAAACTGGAAGAAGACGTCGATCATCCGGAGAAGAGCGCCATCTTTTCCAAATACCCCAAGTTCATGAAATCGCATCACGCGCTCCATTTCCTCTGCGACACCCTGCGCATGGCCGTTTCGGGTGGCGTCGAAGCCATGGAAATCGATCAGATGATGGAGGTCGACCTGGAGGTGCACCATCGCGAGTCGCAGGAGCCGGTTGCAGCCCTGTCCACCATGGCGGATGCGCTGCCCGGCCTGGGAATTGTGGCCGCGGTCCTGGGCGTCGTCATCACCATGGGCTCTTTGGGCGGCCCCAAGGAGGAGATCGGCCACCGCGTGGCGGCGGCCCTGGTCGGAACTTTCCTGGGAATTCTGCTCTGTTATGGGGTTTTCAGCCCGCTGGCGGGGGCCATGGGAAAACAGACGGATGCGGAAGGGCACTATTTCGGCTTCTTGCGCATGGCGGCGCTGGCCTTCGTCAAAGGGCTCAGTCCCATGATGGCCATCGAACTGGCGCGGCGCGCCATCCCGACCAGCGTGCGGCCCACCTTTCAGGAAATGGAGGCGGCCTGCCGCGGCGCCGCCGCCGCTGCCAAGGCGGCCTAGCCGTGGCCATGGATTCGGGCGCACGGCCCATCGTCGTCATCCGCAAAAAAGTTGCCGGCCACGGCGGGCACCACGGCGGCGCGTGGAAGGTGGCGTACGCCGATTTCGTCACCGCCATGATGGCGCTGTTCATCGTCCTCTGGCTGATGAGCGCCGACAAGGAAGTGCAGGAGGCCGTCAGCGCCTATTTCAACAATCCTTCGGGTCCCGGAAAGTTGACCGGCACGGCGGCGGCGGGCTTCGGCAATGCGATCTTACTGCCCAAGGACGACATGGACAAGCTGGCCGAGAAGATAAAACAGGCGCTCAAGACCGTCCCCAATTTTCGCAACTTGAAAGACCACGTGGAAATCACCATTACCAGCGACGGCCTGCGCATCGAACTGCTGGAAACCGAAGCCGGCATGTTCTTCGAGTCGGGAAAGCCGGTTCCTTCGGAATCCGGCGCCGAGCTGCTCACCCGCCTGGCCGAAGAGTTGGGCAAGCTGCCCAACAACATCCTGATCGAGGGCCATACGGATGCCAAGCCTTTTCCCGGAGATGCCTATTCCAACTGGGAGCTCTCCGCCGACCGCGCCAATTCGGCCCGCAAAATCATGCAGGCCCATGGCATTCGTCCCGAACAGGTGGCCCAGGTGCGGGGTTTCGCCGACCGCCAACTCCGCCATCCCGACGATCCCGATGGCGCTTCCAATCGCCGCATCTCGGTGATCGTCCAATACCTGACGCCGCCTGTAAAACCGGAAGAGGGGAAGACACCGGAGAAATCGGATAAGGAGCTGGCGGCGGAGCCCGCTAAGCCGAAGCCGGCGGAGAAAAGCAAGTGATCATCGTTTGATGCCAGCCTGCCAGTTGAGCACTACCGTGATCGGCGGCGAACCCGTCTCCTCGTCCGGAACCACCAGGAGGAATTTCTGGCCATCCGCCGAGACGTCGAAGATTAGATCGGAATGGGAGCGGGGCGCGTCAAAGAGAAACTTCGGAATTCCCGCTTCCAATCGCCCCGCGTTTGTTTTCACGCCGACGCACATCATCTTGGATCCCTCCCAATAGAACAACTCCCGGCCATCCGCGCGCCATGCGGACAGGAAGCCGCCCGCAGTCGAGATCTGCCATTTCCCTCCCTTTGGCGGAAAATCCTGGACGTAGACCTCGTACCTGCCGGTCTCGTCTCCGGTGTAGGCGATCCATTTGCCATCCGGAGACACGCGGCCCACACCGTTGCCAAACGGGCCGGTGATTACCGGAAACGGCTTCCCCCCGGCGGCGAGCGGCGCTGCCCAGATCTCCCATTTTCCAGGGGCCCCCCCCACCATCAAAATCAGATAACGGCCATCGCCAGTCCACTGCGAGGGAATGGCATTGCGGTCCAATTGGACCGATGGTTCCTCCTTTCCATTGCTGTTGGCTAGCACCCGGTGCACAACCCAACGCGGTCCGTCAACAAACCGGAACGCGATCTGCCGGCCGTCCGGCGACCAATTAGGGTTATAGTGGTTCCCACCGCCAAAGGTCAGCCGCGAATTGGTCCCCCGGACCAGATCGAATACCCAGATATCCCAGGTGGAAGCCGTTCTCATAGAGACTGCCACGGCATGGCCGTCCGGCGAGAGAGCCGGGTCCCAATATTCGCCGACAGGGCCAACATCTCCCAGACGGTTCCCCTTCCGGTCAAACCATCGGAGCCGCTGTGGTCCTTCCAGTCCGCCGCTTCGGTATGCCAGCACGCCGGCAGAGGCGGAAAACGCGGCGGCGGACAGGCTACCGTAGCCACCGTACCGGACGGCCGAGACCTCCTGAGCCAAGGGGAATGGATCTCCGGTGAATCGCAGCCGCCCGGCATCGAATGGCTGCGCCATGAGGATGCCGCCGCGGCCGAACAGAACGTAGCCGGGTTCGGTGTACTGAGCGTTGATCTCCTCGGGTAGCAGGCGCGTCACCTGCGGAGAGTCGAGCGACCCGATGAAAACGCCGCCGTTGCTCGCGGCATAAACTGTGAAAAGGAAGTGCTTGCCGTCCGGCAGAAAGGAAGGCTGCGCATGGTGGTACTGGCCCTTCTCCCGCCTCGTGACCGGAACCGGCGTGCCGCCGCCCGCCCCGATTCGCATCAGTGACGACCACGGGCTGAGCGCGAAAATAATCACGCCGTCGCGGTTCCACGCGCCGCCCAGGGGGGAACCGGAGGTGTCGCAAAGGACTACCGTCGGCCCGCCGACGAGGCTGGCCTTTTTCAGCTTCCCGCCCGCGAAAAAGGCTAAGGAGCGCCCATCCGGCGACCAGAAGGGCAACTGCCCGCCTTCCGTTCCCGGCAGTTCCTGCGTAGCCAGCGAGTCCAGCGAGCGAACGAACAGCTTTCCGCCGGCGCTGAACGCGATCCGCGTTCCATCCGGCGAGAGAACCGGTGTGTCGTATTCGGTAAACCGACTGTTTCCCGGCGGAGGAATCTCCAAGCGAACCACCCGTTGCTCGGGCGGCTTCTCGCGCAGATGAACGACGAGCGTTACGGCGAGCCCGGCGGCGAGCAAACCAGCCGCAAGCCATCCAACTCCGACGCGCCTGCGCGAGCCCGCCGTCTGCGGCACAACTTCCGCCGTCCACTCCAGCGCCGCCTTCAAATCCGCCGCCGACTGCCAGCGCTCCGCCGGGTCCTTCGCCAGGCATCGCCGCAACACCCGCTGCAATCCCGCTGGCCCAATCTCCTCCAGGTTCGGTGGCTCCCGCTCCAGGATCGCCGCGATCACGCTCGCCGAGTTCTCCGCTTCGAACGCCCGCCGCCCCGTCAGCATTTCGTACAGCACCACCC
>Ga0326728_10020736_pt1 | contig 12482 bp, 10 predicted proteins | sample MB3enrmetagenome_FD_207602 | JGI IMG/M metagenome (GOLD analysis project Ga0326728, IMG submission 207602) | Lab enriched peat soil microbial communities from McLean, Ithaca, NY, United States - MB31MN | ecosystem: Environmental > Terrestrial > Soil > Wetlands > Peat | place: USA: New York...
GCGTATTTTTCAACCTCATGAGCAATGCCATCAAGCACGGCAAAACCACGAAACATATCAGCGTATCCGTGGAGGAAACCGATGGCGGTGCGGTGCTCCGGTTTGAGGATAACGGGATCGGCATTGCAGCCGCACATAAACCGCAGATCTTCGAGCGGATTGTAGGCGGTCCCGGCAAGTTCCACCTGTTCTTTGTCAGGGAATGCCTGACCCTGTACGGGATGTCCATCGCAGAGACCGGGGAAGAGGGGAAAGGCGCCCGGTTTGAGATCCGCATCCCGTGGAAGATGTGCCAGGTGGCATAACCTTCTTTATCCTGTGTAATGCCCTTTCTCTGCCGACAGGCAGGACATCGGCAGTAACCGATCTGCCCTGTGTTGTTTTTTGGATCGGATTTGGATACTGCCCTGCCGGAATTAAAAACATCGGCAGCATGCCTGCCGGCCTATTGTTCCGTGATCTCCTGAAATCCGCATGCTGCCGCGTCCCTGCGGGCGGGTTTTAGCGTGATGCAAATGATGCGGTCTTCCCCAGTGCTTTTTTCCTGAGCACGTTGCATTCCGCCGACTTGTCGATAAGGATCGTCAGGTTTGCGAAATTATCATTCAATGTATAGAATGATTATTCGATAAAAAGAACAACCAACTTCTTCCAAAACAGGCCTTCTCTTCCCAGCCACAGCTCTATACCTGGCCCCAAAAGGGAAGATCCCCTACAAAAAAATAAGCCCAAATCAGGCCCGGATTTCCTCTTTCCGACCCGGCCCCCTCCCGGAAAAGCCCGTAAAACGCCCGGATTGGGTTCGCGTGGAAAATAAGCCTGAAATGAGCCCCGTTTGCCGAAATTCGCCCGCTTTCGATGTCAGATATTGGCCGCCAAAGGCCCATAAATCGAGGATCTTTTTGCCATGTAGTTTTTCCCGTCCGGGCCCGGATCGGCCAACAGAACGCGGCTATTGCGAAAGTTGTTTTTGGCAGATCCTCCGACGTGGATTTAGGGGGGTGGCCGGGAAATGGGGGTAAAACGGACCGGTGGGGGTTGGTGGCGGCTTGGCCGGTCCTGTCACTCTGCCATAATCCTTATCCTGATGCATCAGGAGAATATACGTGATGGAAAAGATCGGAAGAACAGGAATCCTTCTCGCGATCACCGGATTTATCGTGGCGATCGTCTTGTCCTGGCTGAATTTCCTGTTTTTTATTTTCGGCATCATCCTGATCGGTGCAGGATTGATCTGCCTGCAATCCGATCCCCCGAAATGGACTGAATTACGCGGGAGATAAGTTGCCGCGGGTGTGTTGCCTGTGTTCATGACTTTCCCAATCAGAACCGCAACAAATAACGCTACAGAATTTATAAAATCCTGTATTATTCACCGGTCTTGAACAGCCATGAGCGAAGAGCCTGAGGTAGTGACGCGGAAAAAAAGGATCGATCCCCAGCTGAGAGCTGCGGGATGGACCATTGCACCCTATCAGGCAGGCATGGATCTCTCCCGGTATTCCCGGTACGCCCTTGAGGAATTTCCAACCACTAATGGACCGGCCGATTATGCACTCTGCCTTGACGGGAAGATCGTTGCCGTAATCGAGGCAAAGAAACTCACGCTCGGCCCGCAGAATGTTCTCACCCAGGCCGAGCGGTACGCTCAGGGGATCTCCGGCAGCCCGTTCAATTATTCCGGGTTCCGCGTCCCTTTTATCTATTCAACCAATGGCGAGATCATCTGGTACCACGATCTCCGCAACTCTTTGAACCGGTCCAGCACGGTTTCGCATTTTCATACCCCTGACGCACTTGCTGAACGGCTGAAGGATAAATTCGAGTCTTCATGCCAGCACCTTTTTGAATGGGAAAATGTGCACCCGATGATCCGCCCCTACCAGGCCGAAGCGAACGCGGCAATCGAGCAGGCCATCCGGGACCGGAAGCGCCAGATGCTTGTGGCGATGGCGACCGGGACTGGCAAGACCTACACGATGGTAAACGAGACGTTCCGGCTGATGGAATCCGGTGTGGCCAAGAGGATCCTGTTTCTTGTGGATCGCCGGGCTCTTGCTGCTCAGGCAGTCAAGGCGTTTGCGTCCTTTGAAGCACGGCCGGGGCTGAAGTTCGACAAATCGTACGAGGTCTACAGCCAGAGGTTTTTCCGGGAGGATTTTGAGGAGGAAGAGAAGTTCGATCCCAAAGTACTTCCCTCGAATTATCTTCTTGAGCCAAAACCCGGTCTTGCATTTGTTTATGTCTGCACGATCCAGCGGATGACGATCAATCTCTTCGGGCGTAATGCGGTTTTTGGTTCCAGCGATGAACCGATCGATGAGGATGCCGAGCAGATGGATATCCCGATCCATGCCTTTGATCTCATTATTGCTGACGAGTGCCACCGGGGATATACCGCTGCGGAACAATCGGTGTGGCGTAAAACGCTCGATCATTTCGATGCGATCAAGATCGGCCTGACGGCAACACCGGCGGCTCATACAATGGCATATTTCCGGGAGATTGTGTACAAGTATGATTATGCCCGGGCTGTGCGGGAAGGATTCCTTGTCGATTACGATGCAGTTGCGCTTGATTCGAACGTGCGGATGAACGGGATCTTCCTGCAGGCCGGCGAGCAGGTCGGGGTGATCGATGCATCATCGGGTGCCCAATCGTTCGACAACATGGAGGACGAGCGGCAGTTTGATACAACTGAAGTCGAGCGTTCGATTACCTCGCCGGATTCCAACCGGAAGATCCTTTCCGAGATCCGGAAGTACGCAGAAGAGCACGAGCAGCGGTTCGGAAGGTTCCCGAAAATCCTGATCTTTGCCGTGAATGACCTGTCGCATACCTCTCATGCAGACCAGCTGGTGGATATTGCCCGGGACGTGTTCGGGAAAGGTGATTCGTTTGTCCAGAAGATCACAGGCAAGGTTGACCGGCCTCTCCAGCATATCCGCGAGTTCAGGAACCGGCCAATGCCTGCCGTTGTGGTGACGGTGGACATGCTCTCAACCGGTGTCGATATCCCGGACCTGGAGTTCATTGTTTTCCTGCGGCCGGTGAAATCCCGTATCCTCTTCGAGCAGATGCTTGGCCGGGGAACACGCAGGGGCGAGCGATGCCCGGATAAATCCCACTTTGTTGTCTTCGATTGTTTTGGCGGGACGCTGCTTGATTATTTCCGGCAGGCAACCGGGATCACCGCTGAGCCTCCCGAGAAGGAGACACGATCGATCGTGCAGGTCATCAAGGATGTCTGGGACAACCGGGACCGGGACTATAATATCCGGGTACTGGTCCGGAGACTCCAGCGGATCGACAAAGAGATGAGCGGACATGCCCGCGACCTGTTCGCTGCATATGTTCCGCTGGGCGACCTGAAACGCTATGCAAGCGATCTTACCCATGCCCTCGGGCAGGATTTCACCGGAACGATGACCCTTCTCCGGAACCCGGCATGCCAGGACCTGCTGCTTCACTATCCCCGGCCCGAGCGCTCGCTGCTGGTTGCGTACGAGAATGTGGATACAGTCAGTTCCCGGTATTTGATCCGGGACTCAGCGGGACACGAATACAAGCCGGAGGATTATCTCACAGCGTTCTCAACTTTTGTTAAGGAAAACCCGGAACATATCGAGGCAATCCGGATCCTGCTGGACCGGCCAAAAGACTGGGGAACGGACGCACTCTCCGAGTTAAAGCAGAAACTTGCGGCCACCCGGTACCGGTTCACGGTCGAAAACCTCCAGATGGCACACAAGGTGCGGTACAACAAGGCGCTCGTGGATATCATCTCGATGGTAAAACACGCCGCCCGCGAGGAGGAGCCGCTCTGTACTGCAGAGCAGCGGATCCACCGGGTCTTCGACAAGATGTCCCTTGCCACCTCATTGACTCCCGAGCAGCAGCAGTGGCTCGATAAAATCCGTGAACATTTAATTGCGAACCTCTCAATCAGTAAGGACGACTTTGATAGCATCCCGATCTTTGCGAATGTCGGCGGGTGGGGCAAAGCGAACCGGGTCTTTGACGGGCAGCTGCCCGACCTGATCCGGCAGTGGAATGAGGCTATTGCAGCATGAGTGACGTTGTCCAAAAACTGTGGGGGTTCTGCCACACCCTGCGGCATGACGGTATCGATTACGGGGATTATATCGAGCAGATCACGTATCTCCTGTTCATCAAAATGGCCGATGAGCGGGGCGTGAAACTTCCCGAAGGCTGCGACTGGAAAACCCTCATGGAGAAGTCCGGGACCAACCTCTCCGATCATTACGTGGACGTACTACGGACGCTCGGGCAGCAGCCCGGTCTTCTTGGCGATATCTTTGCCGGTGCTCTTTCGCGGTTCACCAACCCGGTGAACTTAAAGAAACTGATCGGTCTGATCGATGAGACCGCATGGACCGAACTCAACGTTGACGTGAAGGCCGAAGCGTTCGAGGGGCTTCTTGAAAAGGCGGCGAGCGAGGGAAAGAAGGGTGCCGGCCAGTACTTTACGCCGCGTATCCTGATCCAGTCGATTGTCCGGTGCATGAAACCCGATCCCCGGAAGAAAGCGGATTTTGCGATCTGCGATCCCGCGTGCGGGACCGGCGGGTTCCTTGTCTGCTCGTACGAATGGCTGCTGGAACAGACCAAAGGCGGAGCACTGGATCGCGATGTGGCGAAACGTGTCCTGAAGGATACGTACTTCGGGCAGGAACTTGTTGCCCGGCCGCGCCGCTTAGCGCTGATGAACCTCTTTCTCCACAATGTCGAACCCGTGATCAAATACGGGGACTCGATCTACGAGAACCCGGACAACCGGCGCTTTGATGTGGTGCTGACCAACCCGCCATTTGGGACAAAAGGCGCAAACCAGGCACCGGACCGGGATGACTTCGTGGTCTCCACGTCCAACAAGCAGCTCAATTTCGTGCAGCACGTGATGACGATCTTAAAACCCGGCGGACGGGCGGCGGTCGTGGTGCCGGACAACGTGCTCTTTGCTGACCAGGCCGGCGAAGTGTTCAAGGTACTGACCGAGGACTGCAACCTCCACACGATCCTAAGGCTCCCGAACGGCACCTTCACCCCCTATTCCCCGGGCACGAAAACAAACGTCCTCTTCTTCACAAAGGGTTTCCCCACCGAAACGATCTGGGTGTATGACGACCGGACGAACGTGCCGGGGATCACGAAGAAGGACCGGCCCTTAACACCCGAATATTTCGCGGAGTTCGAAAAAGTATACGGCGCCGACCCGAACGGCGGCTCGAAGCGCAATGCAGCTGACTCGAAAGAAGATCGCTGGCACTCGTTCCACCTCAGCGAGGTCAAGGAGCGGAACTACAAGATCGATTCGCTCAAGTGGCTCAAGGACGATTCGCTCGATGATGCAGACGACCTGCCGGAGCCGGAGGAACTCGCCACCGATGCGATTGCGGAGCTGCGGGGAGCGATGGACGAGCTCCAGAATGTTGTGGTGCTGCTGGAGAACGGTAATGGAAATGGAGCGAATGAACAGTGAGCCTGACAGTTCCCGTTGCTGAAATTATCAATAGTTCAACAAATCCTCTACTTGCGATTGATCCCTCTTGGGAGCGCGTGCCTCTTGGAAAAATCGCAAAAGTACTGAATGGTTTTGCATTTAAATCAGAATTGTTTAACGATAAAAAAGGTACGCCTCTTATCCGCATTCGGGATATCGGAAATAACAAAACAGAGTGTTATTATGACGGTGTATTCGATGAAGCATATGTCATACATCCGGGGGATTTGCTCGTAGGGATGGATGGGGATTTCAATTGTTCTACATGGCGAGGTCCAAAAGCCTTACTCAATCAACGGGTTTGTAAAATTGAAGTTAATATTGAACAATACAACAGAAAATTTTTAGAATATGTTTTACCGGGATATCTGAAAGCTATCAATGAAAATACCTCTTCGCAAACAGTGAAACATCTATCGTCACGATCAATCTCTGAAATACTTCTTCCAAATCCTCCACTAACCGAACAGCAGCGCATCGTCGCCCGTGTCGAAGCCCTCCTGTCGCACGTCAACGCCGCCCGCGAACGGCTGAGCCGGGTGCCGTTGATCATGAAAAAGTTCCGGCAGGCAGTGCTCGCGGCGGCGTGTAGTGGAGGGTTGACGGAGGGGTGGAGAAAGGAGAATCCGGATATTGAAGAAGCAAATAAATTAGTCAAACGTCTAGAATCTATAAGAAAGCAATTTAAAATCCGCGAAATTTCTTCAATAGATAATTTAGAATTATCTGACCTGCCAGATTCTTGGACTTGGATTCGTTTAGCTAATATTGCTATCGTAATGGATCCTGATCATAAAATGCCAAAAAGTTCAGACGGTGGAATAATCTTTATTTCTCCAAAAGACTTCAAAGAAAATTATCAAATTGATATGACAAAAACAAAACGGATATCCGATGAAGAGTTTTTAAGATTATCTAAAAAATTCGTCCCTAGACCGTTGGATATTTTATATTCAAGAATTGGCGCAGATTTGGGGAAAGCAAGAAAAGCACCCCAAGATATCAAATTTCATATATCATATAGTTTGGCGGTAATCCGACAACTGGGTGAAATGGAAAATTCTGATTATTTGTTTTGGTTATTAAATTCAATGTTTATTAGGAATCAGGCATTCGAGAATGTGCGAAGCATCGGCGTTCCTGATTTGGGATTAAGGGATATTGATAATTTTATAATCCCCCTCCCACCCCTTGCCGAGCAGTACGAGATCGTCCGGCGTGTCGGTTTACTGTTTGAGCGTGCGGATGCCATTGATCGCGAGGTTGAAGCGGCGACCCGGCGGTGCGAGCGGTTGACGCAGGCGGTACTGGGGAAGGCGTTCAGAGGAGAATTAACGAGGAATTTATGACTACCCCAATTGATATGCAAAACCTTTCGCGTATTCAGGAAACAATACAAGTTGCAGTCAACTATTATTCTAACGATGACAGAGAAAAACTTGGAAAATTTCCATCAAGTCATAGGATTGAAGAAATTGTTTCAAGAAAAATAATCCAGATCCCTCGTGAAGAATTTCTTACATACTACCTGTTATTCAATAAAGGATCTGGCGTCCCTGAGTACAGGAATTACCGTGCTGTATGTCAATATACAGCGGATGCACTTTCTGACATGCGGCATAAAATTCTTTTTAATGGCAAGTCGTTATCAGCAGCACCGCATTTAACAGATCCACATTCATCTCTACCAGAACACTTGGGAGAAGCTGCAGGTTTATCTGTAATAAGTAGGATCCATGGCCTTATTGATGCTGACTGGTGTCCGATAAAAAAAATGAAAGGGGCAGATGCACAAAAAACTTTTGATTTTCAAATCGCAAGTACAGGAACCGACATCATTCAGGTAGAAACCAAAGGGAGTATAGTCGAAATAAATTTTGAGAAATCTGATCCAATTTACGCACATAAATCAAACATTAAAGAAAAAAAACAGACATTAGACGAATTATCAAAAAATAATAAAGATCTAAATCGTGCAAATATTCGTTATGGGACAATTAGTGCTGTCGATCAACGCAAAGATGGAATTATTCACTGTTGGCTGACTGATCCTGAACCTGAAATAATTTTGACGGATCCTAAATTACTTCGTCTCTTTATTCGATTGAGATTTCTATTGGGGTGGATCAGTTTCTTCAGCCCACGTTCCCATTTTTCAATTGCTCTTTCGACAAGAATTAATTGTTTAGAGAAAATTAAAAATCCCTTCGAATTAGATAAAATTCCTTTAAGGAAGGTCAATGGAGAAGAATTTAGCTATCATCCATATCTATACGAAGAGCGAGAATTTGATTTTTTTAAAAATAAATCTCATGTTACCGATGGTCCCGCGGGAGGAATCGTTCTTAAAATATCTGAAAACGAATTGATGTTCTTTGGAATGCAGGAAGACCTCATTAGTATTGCAAATTACCAAAATTTCGAGGAAATTCTCAATTTCGACTTTCCATCTGATATCATCGATAAAAAAGTTGAGTGTGTATTGCCGATAAAAACCTTCAAAGAATTGGATCTCAAATTATCGGACTTAGATTACGTAGGTAAAAATAGAGAATTTGTAAAATTCTTTTTAAAAGGTTCATTGATCTACAACTCTTCCGGTCTCGTCTTTGGTCCGTTATCAGTAATGTGATCTTAATAATTTATTCAGATTATATTCCGGGCCTTGAGATGCGTGAGATATTCCTCATAACTCTTCGTGCAATCGATAAACCGCATCATCTCATTCTTTGATTCGAAATGGAGCTGCTTGTACATTACAGCCAGCAGATCATCGGATATATCCTTCAGATTCCCATGCTGGCCGATCTTTGTCCGGACATTCGTAATTTCATTGTTCGAATTCATCAGATAGAAATAACAATGGTCACTTTTTACCCTGACAAAGCCCTTTTTCAGCGCAGCTTTCGAGAAATCGCGTTGCTTGATGGGCATGATCAGGCCTCTATCTTGAGCTCGCCAAACTTCGTGCGGTAGTCGTTTGGCTCAAGATACGTCTGAAGATTTTGTTTGATCTTCCGGGATTTTTCCGACAGCTTCGCATCTTTGAAGGCAAGATATCCAACAATGAGAGACTCCAGGCTTTCCTTTAACGAGGAGAGCGCCTGCTCGTACGTGCTTCCATATCCCTCCAGCGACAACTCTTCGTTCGCAAGGCACCAGTGATTGTCCTTATCATCGTAGGATACACGGATGTTAACCGGCTGGCGGAAGGTAAACTCGTCAAGAGTGTCCAAAGTGATCGAATTAAAGGACTGGATATCCTTGACAACTTCCATCTCCTTTAACCGGGCTCTTTTGCTCATGACACCATTCACCGTCACCGACGATTTGAAGAACGCCCTGACATCCTTCTCCCAGTCAGCAGGATAATCGCATTTAATCGTTTCATTGTCGAGAGTTTTGATGGTAAACGATCGCGGTTCGTCGCCCTTGATGCGGGTGATGACGCCTTTGATCTCAATCGCCGACTTCCGGTAATATTCGGAGATAAGGCCTTCAATGTAAGCCTCGCGGTGTGAAGGTAAGACTACAGGATTTCTCGGCTTCTTCGTATCATAGCCGACTTTCACGCTGAATTTGTTTTTCCTGGAGAGCATTCCCCGGAAACTTTCAAGGAACCGGATAATCTGCGACGGGTCCTCAAAGTCACGTTCGATCTTCTCACGGAATTCATCAGTGTTTTCGATGAGTGCGTTGATGAGGTCCTGGAGATCAAAAACCATCTCATCGAATACAAGGGATTCCCTGAAGAGTTCGGTGGTAAAATCGAGCGGCTGAAAAGCAACCGCTACGCTTCCTTTGCCGGTATTCGTAAGATATAATTTGAAATCCGTTTTTGGATGTTCCCCGTATTTTGTCTGTTGAAAAACGTCGACGACTTTCTGGAGATTGGTTAAAATTTTTCCAAAGGTGTATGCCTCGATCTTATGATCGGTGACAATTTTTCCATCGATGATGAGCCAAAATTTTTTGGTCTCATGTCCTGCCATAGTTATTCATCCGCAGATAAACTCATAAACCTTCTTCTATACAATTGGATCGACTGTCCATATCCGGTAAAATATTCTGAAATCTTTATCGTTTTAAAAAGGTCCAATTCAGATTTTGGATCCGTTATTGCAGAGCTTCACCAATGGTTCGGATGAAAAATAATTATCGGTGATCCATCTGTACGAAGAACAGAGTACCCAGTGCCGGTATTCCGATATACCAGAAGACGGCTCCCCAGAACCCGATCCAGACCAAGGTGCCTAACGGATTTATTGAATGGAGCAAATTTTCAGGGAATGACAATCAAAATTATGATAAATACTCAAGGACCGAACTCAGGATATTCAGGTTTGTCCGTATTGTCTCATGGAACCTTCCCTAAGACCATACCTAATCCGGGCCCAAATTGAGCTCCGATGACCCTTTTTCAGATCCAAAAAAGCCCGTATCGGGCTCCGTTTAAAAATAAGCCTAAATCAGCCGTATTTTTGCAAACGGACGATTTTAACAAGGCTCATAAAGGCCCTTTCCTGCCCCGATCTCATCTCAAACGGGTTTTCGGTCGATCCCGGAAAAAGGTGCCAAAAAAAGGCCTCTATGGGCCGATTATGGGCATTTTATGGGGCTCAATTTTGGCGTATTTTGGCGAATAAAGCGATTAAAATGGGTATTTTCCACACGAACCCTATCGGACGGTTTTACGGGCGTATTTTTGGCGTATTCTTGGGGAAAACGCAGAGGGGATTTCGGCATCCGTCCTTATCGCTCATCCCCTCCGGAGCGCAAACATGTTCACCTGCCGTTGTCAGATTTTCAGTAATCGCTCCGCGTTTCCGTGCGCTATCTTATGCTTGTCCGCGTCGCTCACGGGCAAATGATCCAGGAAGGTGCGGGCTTCCGCCATCGAGCCGTAGGGATAATCGGCGGAGAACATTATCCGGTCGGCCCCGACCTGGAGGTAGAGATCCAGGAAGGTCGGGGTAAAGTTGAACCCGCTGAAGGAATAGTACACATTTTCCTGGAGATACTCCGCAACGGTTTTGTCCAGCTTTGTTACCTCCTTTGGTAATCCCCGGTTAAGCCGGGGCATCATGAACGGGAGGGATTCTCCCAGGTGACCAATCACGATCCGGAGATCCGGGTACTGGTCGAACGCCCCGCCAAGGATCAGGCGGAGGACGTGGACCGCGGTCTCGATATGCCAGCCCCACCCGTGCCGGGACAGGCCAAAGGTTACCTCCGGTGAAAAACCTGCGTAATAGGCTTCAGTTACCGGCGCGGGCGGCGGTGTCGGGTGGATGCAGAGCGGGACCCCGAGCATTTCGGCGCGTTCAAGGATCGGCCAGAAGAATTTGTCATCGAGATAACGACCGTGCGTATGCCCGTTGATCCATCCTCCCACAAAGCCATGCTCTTTAACCATGCGTTCCAGTTCGTCCGCGGCAGCATCCGGCGCGGCGGTCGGCAGCGTGGCAAACCCGGCAAACCGGTCCGGGTGCCGGAGCACTGCCGCCGCAAGATAGTCATTTGCTTCACGCGCCAGGTCTTTTGCCGCAGCAGCGTCGAGCTGTTGCACCGAAGGATCGGTCAGCGACAATACCTGCAGATCGATACCCGCGGCATCCATCCAGCCGATCCGCTCCTCCCCAAGGTCCAGCAGGTCGTCGACAATATTCCTGCGGCCCACATTCCCCGGCAACACGGGCTGTCCGCGGAGTTTTTTCCCCGGGCCGTTCAGAAATGCCGGGCTTGCATAGTGCTCTTCAAGCGTGATCGTCCTCAACGGGCCGGGATCACGGGAACGGGGTGCAGCTGCCTTCTTTGCCATGAACCCGGTTCTTGGCACAGGACTAAAAATAGGTTCTCATAGATCCATCCGGGTGTGCAGCCGGGATCGGCAAAACCTTCGGTCACACCCCGGAATCGAGCTGTGCCTGGATCTTTTCCGCAACAGGTTCTGATGCTGCATCGAGCGGAACAAGACGGATCTGATCCGCGGAAGTAACACCTATTCCTAACTCAGAGGCACGGGCGATCTGCTCCTGGGAGAAAATTGTTCCCTCGCTCACATCGTGGGACGTGCCAAAGGAGCGGAGCAGTGCAACCCCGGTTGCATCGATGGCAACCCGGTCCCGCCCGCCGATAATTACGTTGGGGCGAATGAGTTTTCCTTTGTCCGGCCCGCCGGTTGCAAATCCCTCGGTCGCATCCATGAGCACGAGATCGGTGGAATAAAATGTGTTGATCTCGGCAATCATCGCCCGCTGGTGGGGCGAGGTGTGCAGTTCGCCCATGAAGTCGTAATCAAGGCCGGGGACCCGCTTTGCGACAAGGCCGACAGAATTTTTTAGCGACATCGTGAAATGTCCCCCGTACCGGTGGGTCTTGAGGCAGCAGGTTTGTATAACACGGTCTGCCCAGGTAAAGACATTGGCAATGAAAAAACCCCGTTGCCAGTGAAGCCCGGGCGCCTGGATCTCCTGCCAGCCGTTCCGTTCGATCTCGTCCAGCACAACAACAGAAAACCCGAGCTCCTGTGCAAGAGAGAATACGCCACGGTTTTCAAGCACGGTCCTTGTCGCCCCCATCCCGCTGCGTTCAGCAAGCGTGAGATGTGCCGGCCCCTCGTTCAGGATGGAATCTGCAATCCCCCGCAGCATATCGATATGTGTCGAAGCAGGGAATGGGTCGTCACTGTTGAAATTTGCCTTGAGAGCCACGCCGGCTCCTGACAATACGGAGAGATCGAACTCCTCAAGGATTGCGTGAAGCCCGCCGATACGGTCAGTCGCATCCGCGATAAAAATGTCTGTCTGCCCTTGCCCGGTCATAATGTCCCCGGTGAATCCTTATTATTGCGGGAGGAGATGAATGCTCGCTCTTTGCAGATCCGGAATAAGGTACCAAAGACGTTACCGGGAAAACCGGGGAAATCGCCATTTTCACAACGCAAATGATGTGCATG
>Ga0326728_10020737_pt1 | contig 12482 bp, 10 predicted proteins | sample MB3enrmetagenome_FD_207602 | JGI IMG/M metagenome (GOLD analysis project Ga0326728, IMG submission 207602) | Lab enriched peat soil microbial communities from McLean, Ithaca, NY, United States - MB31MN | ecosystem: Environmental > Terrestrial > Soil > Wetlands > Peat | place: USA: New York...
GAGACCTGTGATTCGAACTCCAGGACATGTTCCAGGAAGGCCTTCAGCACTGCCGGGTCGCAGCCCGGAGACTCACCGAAGATCACGTTTTCCCCGGCGATTTTCGTGAGCTGCGCTTTGAGTTTTTCGATTTGGATTTCACGATCCAGTGGATTGAGATTAAGTGGATCGTCCTTGAATGTATTTCCCTTTTTTCCCATGTGCCGAATATACCCGGTTCCGACCGGGAGGCAAGTTCGAGCCTGACGCTCCTTTCGCGTCCGGTGGCAATCAAATCAGACCTTGTTTCAGCCTTCATCCTCTGCTGCTCGTTCCCATCAGCATTCAGCGGCAGCATTCGGGCTTGCTTGCGGGCAAAAGTGATTTATTTTCGGCTGCTGGACGCGGCGGGGTAGCCAAGTGGTAAGGCAGGGGTCTGCAAAACCCTTATGCGTCGGTTCGATTCCGACCCTCGCCTCCAGTTCTAAAGCGTTTTCACGCAGCGGGATTGGAATTTCGAGGGCCTGAATCTTCAACGGTTTCTTCAACGGTTTTGACTCTCGCTCACTATCCGGCACGGGCGCGACACGGTCCCGCCCACTACCCGGATGCGAGAGAAAACCTGGCCGGATTATCCTCGCAACCATGAGGCCGGAAATGGCACTGCGATACCGGAAGTTTAAACGAAGCTGGGGAACATATTACGCGTTCGATACTGTGACTGGCAATTCGGAGAGCCTGAAAACGCGGGTTCGAGCGGAGGCGGAGCGGAAAGTTCAGGCGATGAATGAGGCCGAGAGCCAGCCGCAATTGAATGTGCAGTTGGCGCGCGTTTATCTGAACGCTGCGGATCCGAAGCTGGGCACGCGCACCTGGCAGGAGGTAATGGAACACATCGTGGCCCGAAAATCGGATGAGACGAAGCGGAGGTGGGAGGTGGCGATCAAGGACAAGAATTTCGATTGCGTTCGGAATTTGCGGGTGGCTGAAACGCGGCCGGAGCATTTCGACCGGGCTCTGGCGGATGGGAAGGTTTCCACGAATGTTTACCTCCGCCGGATCCACAATCATGCGCTCGGGATGGAGTGGCTGTTGAAATCGGTGATTCCGCGGCTGCAGTGGCCGAAACCGGTGTTCAAGGCAAAACGGGCGATCACTTTTGAGGAGCATGCGGCAATTGTGGGGCGCGAGACGAATCCGGAGCGGCGGGATTTTTACGAGCTGCTTTGGCACACCGGAGCGGCGCAGTCGGATGCCGCGTTCCTGCTGGCGGCGGATGTGGACTGGAACCAGCGCACGATTTCGTATTCCCGTAAAAAACTGAAATCGCGCGGCGGGATCGGCATAAGGCCGGCGCTGATTCGGTTCGGGGAAGAGGTCGCGGCGATATTGAAGCGCCGACCGCAATCGGGGCCGTTGTTTCCGTATTTGCGGACTGTGCGCCCTGGCGACCGGGCGACGGAATTCAAGCAGCGGTGCCAGGGTCTGGAGATTGAAGGCGTGTCGCTCCATTCATACCGGTACGCCTGGGCGGAGCGGGCGCTGAAATGCGGTTACCCGGAGCGGTTCGCGCAGCAGGCGCTAGGACACAATTCGAAAGCCGTGCACCACGCATATGCCAAACACGCGGAGGTCACGGTGCCTTCCCTCGACGACTGGGAGAAGGAGTGGCAGAGGAAGCCGCAGGGCGTTACTCAGCCGAAGTTGGTTCCTGTGGATTTCCGGGCGCAGCAGGTTGCGTCGCATGACACGATTTCTGATCGCCTTTCGACCGCTACTGCACGATCGGATTAGCGCAACAAAACCGACAGGGCCGAAGGTTTTATGAATGGCCGTGCCGGAATTTACGCCGAGTGAGGGGTGCCCGATTCGTTCAAGCGTACCGACGCCTCAAGCCACAAGGGCAAGAGCTTCAGATAGGCGTTATTTTGATGTTGACTTCAACTCAACATTTGCGACACTGAATACATCATGGATCTCACGTTCGGTATAAAGCTGCGTGAACTTCGGCAGGAAAGAGGCATGACGCTGCGAAGTTTGGCCGAGGCTGCTGGGGTGGATTTTACATACTTGTCGAAAATTGAAAACGAGCGCGTTGAACACTTGCCCAGCGCAGAAACGATTCGTGACCTTGCCCAAGCACTTGATGTGGACGCGATGGAGTTGCTAAAGTTAGCCAACAAGCTACCGCCCGAGTTGACGAAGTTGGCGGGCAGCGAAAAGGCGCGGAGGTTCTTCCAGCGTGCGCAGGAGATCGCCTCGCCGAAGGATTGGGACGCATTGCTCGACCTGCTGGAGTCGCGACAATCAGCGCGAAAGACGAAAGACGGAAAGGGACGTAGATGAGCTTTCAGTGGTCCATCTCGACCGACAGGCTGTTTCGGCGGTGTCAGAGGCAGTTCTTCTTTCGAGAGATAGCGGCAAGCCATGCAGCAAAGGACTGGCGGCGGGAGGCGTTTATTCTGAGGCAGTTAAAGACCCTGGAACTTTGGCGCGGCACACTTATCCACGAGGGCATCCAGCATTTCGTTGTTCCGGCGCTGAAGAGGGGGGCGCCTCTGAACTGGGAGGAGCTGGCGGAGCGAAATGTTCAGCGTGCCAAGGAACAGTTGGAGTTCTCAGCGAAGCGGCGGTACCGGGAAAACGGGATGGTCAAGGGCAAGCACGAAGAGTTTTGTGCTCTGGTTCCCGATGAAAATGGCATGGGTGTTTCGAAGCAGGAATTTGATGAGGTCTGTGGCGAAATCCGGGCCGCGTACAAGCGGCTGGCAGAGATTCCGAAATTGTGGGGGGAACTCATGGGGCGGCACGATTGCCACGCTGAGAAGCAATTCTGGGTGAGCTTCGACAGCGTGCGAATCATGGTGCAGCTCGATTTGCTGTTCGAGCGTTCGCTGGACTACCCTACAATTATCGATTGGAAGTCCTATGAAATTGGCGGGGACACGGGCGCGCGGATGCAGATGGTGCTGTACGGCTGGGCCTTGTGGCGGTCCAAGTTCTACACGGTGCGGGCGCCCGAAGACATCCAGTTGCTGGAGTGCCAGGTGCAGGATGGCGTTATCATCGAGCACGAGTGTTCGCAGGGAGTTTTTGATGAGTTGGAGGACTACCTCTATCGGAGCGTTCACCGGATCTTTTCACTTTGCCGATCGAAGAAGCTTACGGAGGCGAAGCTTGAGGATTTTGCTTTCACAGACAATCCGAACAATTGTGAGTACTGCGTGTTCCGGCGACTTTGCGTGGAGAGGGCCTCGGGGTCTTCTTCGCGGTCGGCGGTCGCGCAGGGGGCAGCGACCAAGAAGGATCGTGGTCGGTCGGCGGTTCAGCCGTCGCTCATGTAGGAGAAAGTTATGGAAGAGCATGTGTTCAACCTGTATCCGGTGACCAACCAGAATGAGCTTCGGTTTTCGTACCGGCTGGCCGAGGTGGAGGGGGATTTGGGGTTTGGGTCTGACGATCCCGATTTGCCGGTTAAGAACCTCAACCTTTTGACGAAGCGGATTGCGTTTGGTCAGCAGGTTCCGGTCGCGATTATCAAGGGCGGGGACAAGCCGGTCCTGGCCGTTGGGGCCGACCAGTCGTTTGTGAAGTGCGACTACCAGCTCACGCCGCATGTTGTGAGCCTGAAGATGCATGATGAGGTCCAAGAGGTCCGCTTTGGGATCGGGGATGAAGCGACGGTGGGCATTGCATTGTCATTCCTGGCCTGGGAGATGAGGGGCCACTTTTTCAAGCGGCGGGATCTTTGGCAAAGCAGTCCTAACACGTTTTTTGTGAAGAAGCCGGTGAATGGCGACAACCGTGAACGGGAGTTTGATGTGTACGGCGGATTTAGCCCGCGGTTTCTTTTGGTGGACGGAGCGCTGCATGTGGCGGTGCCGGTGCAGTACTTCTACACGGAGGCACGCTGGGCTGACCAAGCCTTCACTGAATGGGAACTTCAGCGGCTTGGGGGACGGCGGATGTTGTACCATTTCGGCGAGCAAGTGTACCCGGTGAAGTTTCAGCGACGGACGGGGAAGACGATTAAGGAGCAGCCGTTTTGCTCCGACGATGGCAAGGTCAATTCGAATGTCTTTGACTGGACCGTGGGCAAGGCTGGGGCCGAACCTGCTGGCCGGAAACTAGATCCGGCCTCGCCGGCCATTCGATACAGGAATGTGGGGAACGACAAGGAGAGGTTTGGGGCGCTGCTGTTGTGCAAATTGATTCTGCACAACGAAGACCCACGGGTCGCGGCGTCCAGGAGGGAGCATCAGAGGACGCCGCAGGAGCGCATCGATTCGGCAACGGGAATTGTGAAGAAGTACCTGACGGGTTTGCGGTTGGGCGGCGCTGAACTGAACATTAGCCCGAATCCGCGGAGGCGACGGGAGGGTAGGCTCTTCGATTATCCGGCGATTCGGCTTGGGAACGGGCGGGTACTGCGCGCTGGCTGGGACGACAAGGACGGAAAGGTTCTCATGGAGGACCTCGGAAGGACGCGGGGACGGTTGCTTGAGGACAAGGCGGTCGGCCTGGCAGTTCTTTCGGATCTGGAGGACCAGGTTTTGATGGTCCCGCGCTCGCTCGGGATACCGATTGCGAATGATCTCAAGGCCCGGGTGGAGGCGATGGTGTCGGGCCTAATCAGGAAGGCGTACACCATGCAACTGGTTCGGTACAGCGACGAAAACAAGCGCACCCTGAAGGACCAGGTGGATTCGGTGGTGGCCTCGTTGGACGAGAATTCTTTTGAGGGTGGACGCGGGGTGCTGGTGCTGCCTCCAAGATCGCAGTCAGATCTGCACAACTACATAAAGAAGAAGCTGCGCGAGCGGGTTCAGTTTCAATGCATGTCGGCGGAGAAGTTGCGGAGTTTCTACAGAGTGGACGGGAATCCTGCGAACCCAAAGGCCCAGACCGTGCGGGTGGCGGCGGAGAACCGCTTGCGGAGCTACCTACTAAATATGGTGATGGGGTTGATGATCGTGAACCGGCAGTGGCCTTGGGTTTTGGAAAAGGGGACGCATTATGATGCGTACGTTGGCCTGGATGTGCTGGATCACACCGCCGCTTTCACTTTCTTCTACGAGGGTGGCCGGGTGTGCGCGATGAGGGACCCGGAATCGCTCTATGGGGAAGCGTCCAGCCACAAAGAGAAGTTGTCGCGAGCGATGGTCCGCAAGGTCGTTTATGACGGGATCAAGGAGGACTTGCCTGATTTGGATAATCCACCGAGGTCGTTGGTGCTGCGGCGGGATGGGCGGTTATTCGAATCCGAGTGGCTTGGGTTTAACGACGCGATCAAGGACCTGGTGGATGAGGGGTTGTTGCCGAGAGAGATTCTGGTGGGCGCAGTGGAGGTGCCGAAACACCGGTCGTACGGTGTCAGGGTTGCGCTGGCCGGCAAGTCGGGTTTGGACAACCCAACCATTGGCACGTGGGAGGTACTGTCGAGGATCGAGGGGCTTGTTTGCACGACCGGCTGGCCTTTCAATATCCCCGGCACGGTGGAACCGCTGGTGGTTCTGCTCGTGCGCGGCAACCTGGATCTGGTGAAGATTTTGGAAGACACCTTCCGTATGGCGCAGCTCTGCTGGCCGACACCGACGGGGTGCATGCGGCTGCCGGTGGACCTGAAGCTGTGCGACGAGCACCTGCGAGCCTTCGCCGGGAGAGCCGACGAGGACAAGGCGGTGTTCGGGGAGTCCGAGGAGGAGGTAGACGAACCGCTGCTGGCGGCAGCAAAATAGGAAGAGTATATGAGCGAATTATCAATAATTGCGCACGATTACGCCCTGAACGCGGATTTTGCGCGGAAGTTCAATGACGCTGTCTTGGTCCTCAAGCGGCGCTATCTATTGGGCCGGGTGGGCAACGGAGAAACCGAGGACACGGTGAGGCAAGCCCGGCAGGATCTGAAAGGGTTGGTGGGCTCACTGGTGGCGGCCCTTCACGATGAGGGGAAGGCGTGGACTGCGGATCAAGCGCAGGTACCGGCAGATCTGCTGGAGCGGTTGCGGAAGCGCGTAAAGGGTGCGCTGCAGGAGACGATAACCGAGCTGCGGGGAGTGGTAGATGACCTGGAGAAGGGGGTTGCGCTTGGGGAGCCTGCGTTCAAGGCCCTGGATGTTGTGTGTGAAGCGGCAGATGAAACGGCCTCCGCGGCCTTCCGACGGCTGCGGCGAATCTGATGGCCAGCCTGCTGCAAAACCTGTTGCTGGACCTTAAGCGCCGAGGGGACTGGATCCTCGGCCAGTTGGCTGTTTTGGACGGGAAGCTGCCGGGTGACTTCGATGCGCATCGGAAGGACGCGGCAAAACGAGTGTCCCGGACGGTCAATTGGATTGAGCATACACTGCGCGACCCAGACCTGGCGAATCCGAAGCTGGAGCCGAATTTTTTCAGGGATTTCAAACGTGCTTCTGAGTTGGTCGTGAGCATTGAGGACACTTCGCTCCTGATACTGAAGCGGTGCTCGGGAGAGGACCGGTTTCTGACAGCCTTGCTCGGGCAGGTTTGCCGGGAGGTTGGGTACAAGGACACGCCGCCTTTGTGCGGGGCGCTGAGCTTCCAGTATTTTCAGGCGCTGATGGGTACGGACCTCATCATGACTCCGCAGGGGCAGGCATCGGAGTTGTTGGCGCTGCCCGATCTTTACCATGAGCTGGCCCACCTCGTGGTGTATCGAGAGCGGCCTGTGCTTGAGGTGCCGGTTCTGGCGATTATCCATAAGTACTTTGCTGATGCCCTTCGGAAGGGCCGGCAGAAGGGATCGGGGCAGACTGTACTGGATGCCATCGCAAAGAACTCGACGTTGTGGACGTCGCTTTGGCACGTGGAGTTCGCCTGCGACATGGTGGCGACGTACTGGTGTGGCCCGGCGTATGGCCTGGCAAATCTGCGGCTCAGTGCGACACGTGGCGACCCGTACCAGGACAGCGGAACGCATCCGGCCGATGACGCCCGGAAGGTCGGGATTGAATGCGTTCTCAAGTTGGCAGGGGAAAGCGCGGCCGCTAACGAGATTGATCGGATGTGGCAGGATTTGAAGCGCCTTTCGCCTTCGGTTCAGCCCGGCGGGTACACCATGCGCTACCCCGTGCAGCTATTGGAAAAGGTGGCGCAGTGTGTTTATCAAGAATGCGCGGGCCTGGGCTTCCAACTTTTCTCGCAGCACAAATCTGGTAGCGCGGTGGTGGGTGAAGCAATCGCGCAGGCCTGGCGGGCGTTTCAGAAGGATGCAGCAACGTTTCCTGCTTACGAGGCTGCGGCGATCCGGGCGCTCAGGAGCAGATTGACTGTGCCTTGAACCCCTCGCTCTACCCGCGATGGTTCACACGTCAGCCGGATCGTTCATCTGAGAACCGCACTTCATGAGGGTCAATTGAGTCTCGGCATCTTTCACATCTGGAAGCCCAAGCTTCTCATAAATAATACGGGCGTGCTCCATGGCATCAATGGCCTCATTAGTGCGGCCAAGCCGCGCAAGGCATGCTGCGATGTTGAAGTGGCTGTTTGCCTCCACATGTGCGGCCCCGCATTTGCGTGCCGCGTTGATGGACTCCCTATGCATGTCGACGGCTAGCTCATCTTGGCCGAAGGCGGACCGAAGAGATGCTATGTCTCCGACAATCGCTGCATATTGTAAATCCTTTCCCACCTTCCGCGCTTCCGTGGCACGTTCCGTCAAGGACTGAATCACCTGCTCAGCGAGGGCAAGTGCGGTCTCCGGTCGATTGGTGCGCAGAGCTTTGGCTTGCTGTTCCGTAAGACCCGCGATTAATCCAGTTGTCAGCATAGCCGTGCAGAGGATCTCGCGGGCTTCTTTCTCTCCCGCCTTATCGCCGAGCCGCCTGAAACCGGCGACCGCTTTATATAAATGTGGTAGGGCCCTTTGCGGCTCATTGGCTTTTAAATACATTCTTCCAACACTAGCGTACGAGACAGCCTCGCCGAGTCGATCTCCAAGTTCACGTTTGAGTTGTAAGGATCGGGCATACATAATAATCGCCTGTTCGTAATTGCGTTTCTCAGTATAAACATTGCCAAGTGTGTTGAGATCCGCAGCCATCCCCTTCCTATTTCCACGGTGTTCTTCTATGCTCAGAGACTCCGTGGCCAGTTCAATGCACTTAGCGTGATCGCCTAGTTGAAAGTATACATTCGCAAGGTTTCCGAGCCCAGTGGTAATCCCTGCAACGTCGCCTCTGGCGCGATTCATTTGAAGCGCCTCATTAAGGACCCGTTTCGCAGATTCGTAATCCTGCGCACGGTGTAGCGCAACGCCAAGGTTCCCCATATGTGTCACCATGGCCGCGTTGTGGTTCAGTGCTCGCGCCGCTTTAACAGCATCTTGGAGCCACGCAACCAGTTCCTGGCTAGTTAGACGAATTGGAAAAATGTCGACGCCGGCATCCAGGTAGCAAGAACACAGTCTTCGATACCTAGCTTGATCTATGTGCGCGCGAACCCAGGCCATCGCCGCCTCGACCTGAGGTCTCTCGCCATCATATTGTTGAAGGGCGGTGAGGGACGCGGTGCCCCCTTGGCGGTAGACTCCCTTTAATGTGCGCAGGTGTTTCTCGTAATGCGAGGCGTGGCGAAAGCGAGCCTCGTCGCGCTCCGCGCCGGTGAGCCGTGCATCAGCAACGAGGCGAAGCAGATCGTGGAATGAATAAAGGGACAGGGCTGCGTCCCAATCGATCATGCTATGTTTCAGCAAATCGCCAAGGCCGTCAGTGGACGATCGTACGCTGCGGTTGAGCACTGAGGCCGCAGCCTTAGAATCAAAAGGACCGCTGAATGTGGATAGAATGCGCCATATCTGCTGCGAACCAGGCGAGAGAAGATTGTACGATAATTCGATGGTCGCGTCTATCAGTTCACGACGTGTCCGTTCCTCTCGAAGGCGACATATATATTGATCCACGCTCAAGTCGACCCGCTGTAGCAACGCGGTTCCCGCTAATCTGATGGCAAGGGGTAGAAACCCACAAAGCTCCGCGATTTCGGCCGCAGAGTTTCCAACGCGTTCCACTAGTTTCCGTAGAAGGGCTTGACTGTCCAATGGAGATAGCGTGTTAACAACGTGTAAACGACCCCCTGGCAGAACCATGCGTTGGCGGGAAGTGATCAGCAAGCAACTGCCCTCGTGTGGAAGCAGGCGCTCGACCTGACTCGCATCTCTGGCGTCGTCGAAGAATAAGAGGACGCGCCTTTCATGAAGCACCGTCTGATACAGCGCCTGAATTGCCGCGTCACTCGGGGGCATTGCTGGACATGCTTCGAGACTGCGAATCACTGCCAGCATTGCGTCGCTATGCCAGCACGTCCTGTACGGTGGGCATTGCCCCCGATGCGTCTCGCTTCTCCACCCACTTCACAAACTCCTCCGGCGGCTCATCTGCGTCTCCAGGACACGGGCCTGTATCTGCGGCCTGTGTAACATCGTAATCACGAGTTTTGCTGGAACTGCGGGCCAGGCTGCGTTTCGGCATAAGGTGCCGTTGCCCCAGTTCCTCGCGGATGATCTTGAGCCAGCGACAAACGGTGGAACGGCTGAACGGAAGTCCCGCACGTTCCAGTTGCTGTCGCAATCCAGATCGCTTCAAGGCGTCACCCACCGTCGGGAACTTGTCGGAATGCCACTTCTGCAATACCCACCAAGCAAACTCGTGGGGCACGCCTCGCTTAATCGAGGTATCTCTAGCAGCCGCCACCAGCGGATCATCGAATAAATCTGGAAACTTCCCAAGTGTTTCTTTGAGGTCTTTGGCGTCGGCAGCAATTTCGCCTTCTGTTTCAGCCAGGTCCTTGGCGCCGGCTGTAATTTTGGGAACGACCTCTTCCAGCCGGGCGGCGACAGTTTCACTTTTTGCGAGGTTTTCTGCCTTCGCCGCCTCAACTGTTTCTTCTCGACGCAGAAGTTCCTCCCTATCCCTGCGCCGGGCCTCTGCCTCGAACCTGTCGAAATCTTCAACTTCCACAGGGTCTGTGACGGCACGTTCCTCGATGTAATCCAGCCAGCAGCGGGTACCATCAGCAAAACGGACTTCGTAGCGGACTGCGGCTTGAAGGGCTTCCCATTGCCACGGAGCAAGGCTCAATCCGACGCCGACTTCGACGGTCTTGGTTTCCAAATCCGCCGTGCCCTTCCGCTTGTTGTCGCTGTAAGTGAGCTTTGCAACCCAAGCGTCGAAAGCGGCGGCTTCGGCTGCAACCGCATTGAGATTCCAACTGAAATGTTTCATCCACTCCTGCTCGAGCAGCTTCTCCCGTAGCCCGCCCCAGCCGCGGTGCACCAAGTCGAGCGTTATGTCAAAGATGCTGATGTATTTGAAACCGCCATGCTCTCCACCGGTGACAGTCGTGAACTCGCCGCGCAGCATGTTTCGCAGTTCATCGGCTCTCTCTGTGTCGTCGGGAGGCAGGGCTGCAATCTCGTCGTCGGTCTGCTTCTTCCGCATTTCGTAAAGGCCACGCAAGCGGTCCATTTCAGCTCGCAGCAGTTCGGAGAGTTTTTCATCGTCCTTTGGTTCGAGCCAGCATTTGTGCGGCGTAATCACTTTCCAGAAGTCGTGCTCCATTATTAGCGCTTTCTGCGCCTCTGGAGATTTTGGATTGTCATAGGCTTCTTTTTCCTCTCTGGACCCAAAACAGGCCGGGCGATGCAACATGGCGCGGTTGATTTCGGCAGGCGGAGTGCCGTCCCTGCCGATTGGGTTCTTGCGGAACCGCAAGTCGAAAAGACTGGGCAGACGCAGTGTAATTGCCCGACGCGCGTTTTGTTCGTCGCGGATAAAGCAAGCCGTGTGATCGCGGTTGTAGCCCACAAAGTCAACCGCGCGTCTCCGCCCGGGGGGCCATTCGTGAATGTCGAGCTTACTCATATAATCTCCGCCCACCGGATTCCTTGTCCATCACCACAAAAGTCAGGTCCTCGTGCGCTCGCCAACCGAGAGGCGTGAACGCCTCCTCGCGCTTGTGCCAAGCGTGGAAGCGGAGGTTGGCTGGATTACTCATGCGCCAGCTTGTTTGGGAAAGGGAACAACGTTTACAGCAGCTTTGGAGGGGCACACGCTGAACCATTTCTCTGCCTCCACTCTCGTTGCCAGTCCTTTGTAATGCGCGTGAATCATGACCGGCGAGTTTCCGGCTTGTTGCGCCGTCAGGTTTTCGTTTGCGTGCAAGGCGAAATGGTAGGTGCAAAAACCATGGCGCAGTCCGTTGGCTTTCCGAGTGACTTTTGTCGTCTTGCAGAGTTCGCCGTAATGTTCCAGAAATGCACGTTGTTGACCCGGCCAGAATTTCCCACGTTCGCAGACACGATACGGCTCAAGCCATGCCTGCAAAGCGGGGCAGATTTCCACAAGGCGACGCTGGCGAGTTTTGCTTTTGCCGGCCGTGATCTCAATGTGTCCAGGCACGCGCCAAACATCCTCCCAGTCCAGCCGCATCATTTCAGCTGAGCGTAATCCGGCCAGCCCGCCAACGGCAATCAATGGACGCAAGGCCTCATCGGCACTGGTAAGCAACGCGGCCAGTTCGCGGGGCGTGTAAAAAGTGATTTCGGCAATGTTTGCCCGCTCCGGCCGCATGGCGTCGGCTTCCAGCAGGCGGTGCGTTGGGGCGAGATAATCCTTGCGGACCGCCCACCGCAAAAATTGCCCGACTGCCGCGCGATAGTGGTTGCGCGTTTTGGGGGCAAAATCATCAAGTGAGCCAATGAATCTGTCCAAGTGCTCCTTGCTCAATTCGCTGACAGCGGTGTTTGGAAACGTGGCCGCATATCGGCGAAGCTGTAATTTGCGGTGATAAGCATATTGGGTGGCGAGTTGTGGCCGCTGCCCGTTGCTGGCTTTTGTGCGAGGAACATCGCTTTGAAGAAATTCCGTGACCGCTTCGCCGATGTCTTTGCGTTTAACAGTAGCAACGTTACGCAAATAGCCCTCGACGGCTTCGCCCAAGTTCCGCCCGTTCAACTTGGCGGACGCCTCGACAAATTCGGAAATGCCCGCCAACAGTGACACGCGGCGGCCTGTGGCGCGATAAAAGTCCGTGAGACGTTCTAGCGCGGCTAGTGCATCGCGGGCTTGCGCGGGGTTCAAGGCGGTGACTTGCGAGCCTTTGGCCAAATCCTTCACCAGCCCGTCGGCATGACGTTTGGCGAGCGAGTAGGATGGGAAAGAGGCCATGTGCCGCTGGCCGGCCACTTGCCACGCCACGCGGTAAGAATCGCGTCCTTTGCACCTGCCGTAGATCGTGGCGAGAACTTTGCCACGGTATTTGATGCGCTTGGGATACTTCATGTTTGCGCCTTCAATTGCAGCCGCTTGTTGTGTCAGGGCTGTGTCAGAAGCACCTGAACCCTCAATTTCTTGAGGAAAACTGGTGCGCGATAGAGGGTTCGAACCTCTGACCCCTTCCGTGTCAAGGAAGTGCTCTACCACTGAGCTAACCGCGCAACTGGCGGGGGAGTAAACTGGCAGACTCGATCCGGCGTTGGCAAGAGTGTT